>Ga0105098_10000370_pt1 | contig 15062 bp, 29 predicted proteins | sample PPLLak21cMay2015_FD_79137 | JGI IMG/M metagenome (GOLD analysis project Ga0105098, IMG submission 79137) | Freshwater sediment microbial communities from Prairie Pothole Lake near Jamestown, North Dakota, USA - PPLs Lake P7 Core (1) Depth... | ecosystem: Environmental > Aquatic > Freshwater >... | reverse complement strand
TTAAAAATCAATTTATCAAAACAAATAATTAATAATTCAAGTTAATGATTCCCAAATGCTTTGTTATTTTTTTAAGTTCATTCAAACAATTTAATTTTTTTATTAATAACATCAATTATGTTACTAGCACGATTCAAATCGTGGACATAGTAAACATCAGATCTATTTGCCTTTTTGTGTTTCATATCCTTTCGTTTGTAGGTGTTTTTTGCCCACCACTCTGGATTAAGATATTTATGACGAAATGTATCTCTTGATACTAACTTCATTTGTCCAACACATTCAGCGAATCCAATACCATCATAATAGAATGAATCTTTATGAGTCACACCCTTAGTTCTATTTCCAATTGATATTACTGACCATGTATACTTGGGCAATCCACCAAAATATGACGAGTACTTCATATTAGCTCCAGTATAATTGGTCTTCAATCAAGTTATTAAATTCTTTTGTCATACGAGTATGAGTTCTATCTCGAAATGCTTTATACGCATCCCTGAGTGCCTTGGCATAAGCACTCTGATCGTTAGTTTCAAATGCCTTATTTACCATCAACTGATACATAGAATTTTCAGATAGATTAGAATTTACAAGATCTGAAAAGCCAAAATAAGCAATAAGTTTCAACTCAGAATGGCTGTATTCACCTTTAATCATAAAATCTCCTTAGATCTATCTAATATAGAAACATGTTGTATTATTGTCAATGATTTACTTACAGTACTCATCACAATCACCAAACCTATTTGGAACCCAATGAGTCAAACCATCTGGAGATATCTTATACAATATTATGTATATGAGGTTTCCTCTATATATTAACATTTCACATGTGCATCGGAAATTATCAATCATTACTACAGGATTATCACCATATAATTTAATCACCGATGTATTATATGATTTCCCTTCTAGATACACTTCTATTATATCACCAACCTGTAGTTCTTTTCTCTTAACAAAATTGGCACTAACATTATCGAAAAATGCATGAATTGCATTATCAATAACGTAGTGCCATATGAACATTTTTATCATTAATCTATTATTTCATATTCATCTAAATATGATTGTTTCAAATGAGGAAGCATTGACTCGAATGAATCATATTTACTCATTTTTCCGGGTTCATACTCAGCCAATTCGTTATGTCTAGCAACGATTTCAGCCTTAGTCTTCACGTCTTTATAATATACAAGTCTTCCCTGCGCATCACATTTAACATGAATCATAACTCTGTTTCCTTCAATAATTCAGGAGCAGTATCAACCATATATTTAGATACTTTCTTATACGCATTCATCTGAGACTCTTCGCTGAATCCTCTGAATATAGTTCTAGCTGGATATACACGTTCATTTCCATCATCATCTTGTTCGACTACAATTGCCCAACCGAATATATGAAGGAATGTGTTGGTTATTGTAAGTAACCCAGTATTTCTAAATTCTGTCCACGTCTTTTCAGTTAATGTGGCAGATTTCTCAACTGATTCATCGGGGTCTTTATTTGTTTCATTTTGATCAGACATAATTATCCTAACAGTGTATTTGATTTACTTTGTACCTGATTAGCTGATTTATTATGAACTACTAGTAAATTATGTAATGCAACTGTTTTTGTTAATTCAGCGACTTTACGATTTAATTCATCTACGTTTTGTTTCATATGTAAATAAACAGCGATATCAGTCATACCAAGGAGAACGAGAATAACAGCTAGTGCTATCATATTACTGATCCAATGCCCAATATGCTTCTGCAAGCAAATTCTGGATATCGACACGAACCTCAGAGGATGGGATCTCAAGAGTCTTTTTATCATCTCTCATGACAGCAATAACTGTGTTATCAGTTAAGCTAAGAGCCTTCGCAATGTCATTGATTACATGACCTAGATCTTCTTTATCTAGGGAAGTGTGGGAGTGTGTGGACTTACGTGGGATCTTACTCATATTGTACCTCGGTTTAATTATATTACAAATATAGCAAACTTTATAAAAAAATACCATCCTTTTTATTAAATTGTTTCTATATTACAAGATAACAATCTCAGGAGATTATATGAACGAACCGTATTCTATATGTCACACGAACAAAATAGGAAGACTCCTTACAGGAGATACTAAGTTTTGTAAACTCATGAAATATAAAGATGGCGATCTTGAATGGCAATATATAATTAACATCCTCGCAAAAGATGATACTGGATATGAATTCACCGACAAAAAATGTAAAGTAAAACTAAAATATAGAGATCGAAAGATTTGGTGCTATGTAACATGTAAAAAAATCGATGATGGCTTCTGTTATATGTTTAAATCAGTCTAAATAAAAAAAAGAACTTCGAATGAAGTTCTTTTTTGTTAATAACTATCAGTATGTCTTATTATCTAATACATACTGATTTATTTTTACATCATTCGTTCATATTGCTTTTTATACGCAAGAACCTTCGGTACATAGTCCAATGTTTCCTTGGTGATATAGTCCTGATTTACGATTCCAGCCTTGTACAGCCTGTATCGTTCTCCACCTCCCTCACCACCATTATAACTAGCAATTACAACAATTGTATCATTAAATCGAGTCATTAGCTGATTGACAAATCTCGCACCCAATCTAATATTAGTTTTTGGATCGTATCGTACCGAATCATCATAACTCATATGCAAATACTCACACATATCCATCGCAGTAAGAGGCATTAATTGCATTATTCCGACTGCACTCATAGGACTTTTTGCTTTATAATTAAATCCAGATTCTTGAGATGCAATTGCAATAAGTAATACAAAGTCAACATTGGTATATTTATCTGCCTCGTCAACAAACCATTCAGCATAATTCATAGCAACTTCATATTTAAGGCTAGAATTTCTTGACATAATCATTGCAGTACCCTTTTCAATTTTTGCTCTGCGCTGATTATCAATCGAAATTCCAGTACCAAGTTGAGTTACTGTTTTAGATACATCAAGTAACTGTTCTTTATTCTTAGTAACTAATTGGTATCCGGTATACATTCCATAACCAAGTCCTGCTATCACTAACAATAGAATGAAATCTTTAATTAAGGTATATGCCTTAAATAGACTATTTTTGGATTTTTCATCAGATGATGATTGATATGCTTGATTTCCTTGTGTCATATTAGACTCCGTTATTTTTAATAATTCGTTGAATTTTTTCATGCCGATCACATGTGACCCAGCGACCATCGATTAACATGTATGATATGTTTCCATATAATGTTGTTAATATTGTCCAGCTACCTTCCCGTTTTACTAACATACTATCTCCTATATCATGCACAAAATTACAAGTGCAGTTGAAATAATTAGAGTGGACATTGTAAAGTCCACACTAATCCATGAATGCATGTAATCGGGTACATATCCACCCAAGTGATACACACATGCAATTATTAAATAAATGACACATGGGATAATAAGTGCCATTATTGATATCTTACGCTTCATTAAGGTTTTACAGCCATAATAATTTTAATAGCCATTTCAGCAAACTCGGAATAGTAACTAGCAATTTCCGAATACCCAGACGAATGCCCATGTTCATAAGCAGCAGAATAAACAGTATCATGAACATCACTTGGATATTTATCTAGACCATTCAGAGTAATCAGATACTTAATGAAGCATGCATTCCATTCATGCACAGCTCTTCCGTATTCAATATGCTTGTTTGCATACACAGCCAAATCGCGATTATATGCATTCATTGCATTTTGATATTCTGTAATTTCAGCATCGGTTGGGGTTGTCGATTTAAGCGATGGCTTGATTGGTTTCTTAGGACTCGTAATTTTACTAAATGAATTTACATCAAAATACTCAATCTTCCTGAATTCTGAAATCTGATTGGCTTCACGTTCGGTTTCAACAAACCGAGAACCGTATGTATCAATACTTTCATATGCATACACGCCATCCATTACCAATTCAGGATTTACCCGAAACTTACCCTTAGAACCATTTGCATTAATAGTATAGACACTATTTTTCTTGATGGTTACAATTTTTTCTTCGTTGTATTTTGTGGTTTCTGCACCATCAAACACATATACGATCTGACCAACTTCCATAATATCTCCTTTCTAAGTAATATAGAAAATACTTACGTTTTGTCAATTTCGATTGAGTTACGCCAAAAAGTCTAATTGACGAGGGAGATCCCATTTGCCTTTATATTCACTCACAGTACTTTCTTGGTTGCTATCATACCCTGTGTATTTAAGTTTACATTTAATCATCACTTGTTTGGTGATTGTGGCGATTTCAATATTACTCCATCGTTTACTGGATAGAATCCACATATTTTCACTGGATTCATAGTATGAAATTCCACAGGCAAGCAACACAGCAGTAATATTATGCAACTGATCATATTCAGCATCGGTAAAACTATCAGGCCAGCTAGATGTTTTACTTGGGCCAGTAAATACGATTTCAATATTATTCTCTTTATTACCAAACATACCTTCTGTCGATTCTGCAATAAAAAACCCATATTTCTTAGTAAAGGCTTCCGCAAAATTAGATTCTTTAATGAATTCACGGGCAATGATTGGATTGTACATGTTATCATTTCTATCAAGATTAGGCTTGACTATGTTACTCAACATATCAAGGAAACCAATTCCACTTTTAACGAATTTATCAGTGGGATCATCGATATTTGTAGGAGACACGCCAATTATTTGGGTTCCTTCGAATGTACCTAAATCAGTAAATTGACCACCTTCTAGATGTAATCCATCACAATCCATTCCAGTATCTGATGATCCGAAATTAGATAAAGTGTTCTCACTACTCCAAGGAACATATTCTGGGATTGATGTAGCCTTTTCCGAAACAGAATTGCGATCATCCACATTAACCTTACTGATTAATTTCCCACTGGGATCAAATACATTGTATTCGGAATCGCACATACCATACAAGTTTTCTTCATTACTTGCAAATTGACAAGCAGCCCGTTTCGGAGATGTGGTGTTTATCATATGATAAATGTTATCAGATGAAAACTTTTCATTTAAGGCATACACATAATAATTCATACAATCCTCTTATTCATTGGATTAATATAGAAATATTCACGTGGTTGTCAATAAAAAACTTTATCTAGTTACCGGAAGACACCACAACTTTGGCTGGTCTAATTACCTTTTCTTTGAATTTATAGCCTTTTTGATAGACTACAGTGATATGAGATTCAGGGACTGTATCAGATTTCACATACGAAATTGCGTCATGAGTAGATGGATCAAATTCTTCTCCAATCGGATTCATGGCTTGTAATCCTGAATCAGTTAATACCTTAGTAAATTGCTCATTAATTAATTCAATTCCATCATAAAAATGAATCAACTCCCCATCTTCCTGATCAAATGCACGATCAAAATTGTCAGCAACATCACATAATTTAAGCAATAACTTAGAATTAGCCGTCTCGATTAATTCTTTCTTCTCTCTTTCAGTTCTATTTCGATAGTTTTCAAATTCAGCAAGCAATTTAATGTATTTATCACTCATTTCATTTAATGCAACATCATCGGATTCACTCATTATATTACCTTTAAGTGTCATAAACACCGTTTTTATATAAGGTAACATATATTTTACATCAAACCAAATTAATATAGAAATTAAATCCATAAATTCACCGATATAAACTATAGGTAGAATGGAGATTTGATTAAATGAAAAAATATATGTTATACTTTCTTTTACTGGTAATGCCTTTATTTGCGCAATTTACCGTGTACGACTACGCTGAACAAAATGCAGGTGGTAAAATTTCATTTAAATTACAAAATACAACTGGTAGTGTCATTGATGTTACTGGGTATCAAATTTTAGTATTCTCGAATGGATCTGTATATCCTAGTGAAATACACCAACAACCCCAGTCAGGTACATCAGGACTCTCATTTGATACAAGCAAGGATTGTGGTAGTAATAATTATATATTCACAGGAACCGCAGTTTCTGGTGTATCTGTACCAGCCAGTATGTGCTGGTTTGGGTCAACATCACATTGCACCCAAAGTTTAGAATTTTGGTTTGGTCAAAATGGTGAAATTCCATTGACACACAATGGAGTTGCCGTTATAGATAATTTAGGAAATATAGTTGGGGGATCTGTACCAAATGGATTTGCAACGTGTGCCATGATATCTAGCAGTAGTTCTAGTATTCCAAGTAGTTCATCGAGTAGCCCTTTAGTTTGTACCCAATCCATTACTATATATGATACTACGTACATTCCTGTGCCGATTGATTCATTCTATAATGTCGCAGTACCAGTCGATTCATTTTACAATGTTGGAATTCCAGTTGATTCTATTTATAAAGTTGCAATTCCAGTTGACTCATTCTATAATGTAGGAGTCGCAATAGATTCTATATATAAAGTGGCGGTTTCCGTTGATTCATTCTATTCAGTTCCAATACCATTTGATTCATTAGTACCTGTATTTATACATGATACAATCAGTGATACAACATGGAATTCCGTGTATGTAAATGATACGATTAGAGATACCACATGGATAACATTATCTATGGAAAAAGAAGCTGAATTTAATTTATCTATAATTGGAAAAACAATTGAAACCGTTTCGATTACACAAGAATCTATAACAACTAGCCCTATTTTAGTAGTTGATATAAATATGACAGAGTTACATCCAGATGATATTGTGAAATTAGAATACAGTGCTTATGTATATGATGCAATAGGACAATATGTAGATGATACCGAAGGCGAAGAAATATTACCAGTAGTTAATTCAATGATTATCAATAGATATTCATATAAATTACTATCAGTTGATTCTGACGGAAATATAATTACTAAGAAAGGTCGTAGATACGGAAATGGTGCATATGTTATAAGAGCTGATATAAGAATATACGTAAATAATAAGAGTATTAGCACCAATCAAATTAAACAAACTATGGGATTAATGAGAAAACGGTAATCACCTATTCTCATATTTTTTTCTCAGATTTTCATATAGCCTTCGTTCATCGGTAGCTGATGATTGATAATTATCTACCAGATTTCTATAATTACGAACACACTTATGGCAATAATCATTATGACCACACATAGGATCTCCCCATCTACCAGCTTCATGTACACACCCATCACAATTCATCACAAACCTACCTTATATATTTTAACATTATCATGTATCGTTGGAAATGTATAATGAGGAAGTCGTTCAATCAATTTACATTCATTATATAAATGCGAATTGAATGCATCATCTCCAGTGCATCCACCAAAATCCTCGCCAACATTCATTACATATGAGTCATTACTTACTTTAGTTAATGCATCATATCCCCACGGTTCATCATACGATACCCAGCTAAATATAACAGATCGATCTGGATATTTATTTATAGCCATATCAGCCGAAATTGTTTCTAGTTTCGTATATGAGAATTTTCTATGAATTCCACTATTAAAATACATGTTGTCAATAACATTGCATTTATCAGTTGCAATTACATCAATACCATGTAGTTTCAAAATATATTCAAAATATCCACGTCCACACCCAACTGAAAGCCATTTAACATTCAGTTCCTTTATATAATCAACGACTTCCATGCATGGTAAAAAATATCCAAATTCTTCCATGAATTGAAATCGTTCAAAATATGTTGGGGTTACTCTATCTAAATACTCTTTATAATATGGAAATCTTCCGGTACTAAAAATGTCACGGAAGAATTTCATAAATTCAGTATTAGTATTTATATACGGAAATGGTTCTATTTCCTCGTCATCGGAAGAAAATTGTTTACGCATTAAATACTCTCAATGAATCTTATCAGCAGGAATACCAATCAATCGAAGAAATTGCTCCATTTGGAAATTATCCAAATCAGTCTCCAATTCAATCTTGGAATCAGTTTCTGAAATAATCCATGCATCACTAGGACTTGCATAAGCACATCCTAATTGAGTTTCTGGATCACCATCTTCATCAAATTCACCTGTATTAATACTATCACCATCCCAATGATTATCGATAGCAATCTGAATATGATTTCGAATCTGATCAATTTGAATATCGGTTAAATCCTTCTTATAAAGAATAAAACTACTGGAAGAACTATTACTTACAAATCCATTACGTTCTTTCATAATCAACCATCCCTTCCAGCACCATAGTGCGATTCAATCGGCTTCAATCCAAACTTATCACTCAATGCAACTGAATACAAAGTTTGATATGGAGGAGGGAAGAAATCAAGATCAATATCATATTCATATTCACCATACTCTTCATTCCAGAAATCAGAATCATCACCATGAGATTCATTGAAAATATAGTATTCCTTTTCTGGGTCAATCACTGACATGCTAACATCCCATTGGAATGTTGTAAGATCCCAACTACTAACATCAGAACCTTTCTTGATATACTGTTCTACTTCAAGTGCATGTTCTTTACCCCAAGTCAATATTTTTTCTTTATCAACGACTTCTGCAACCGCGATAATAAAACTGCTGGAGGAACTGTTACTAACAAATCCACGTCTAATTTTCATATATCACCTCAATAATTAATTTCACCATAATGCAAGTCAATACTGGTAATATCCACATTCAGCATTTTAGACAATTCTATTTTATCAACTGCTGTGAAATTTTCAATTTCACTCAAGGTAGATAGACTCTTTCCAATATAACAGTAACCACCCTCTTGCGAAAATTCCATACTGAGAGGACTTGGACTATTACGAATCAAATCACCAAATTCTTCACTGTAAATGAATTCATCAAAATCCATTTCCATTTGTTCTCTAAATTTACCAGCCTCGTCAGCAGTATATCCAAGAACCTTTAGAGCGTGTAATGTGCTAGTCACATCATCAAATCTATATTTCTTACCAACAAGTATGAAACTGCTGGAAGAACTGTTGCTTACAAATCCATTTCTAACTTTCATATTAATCTCTCCACTCAATGTTTTTTACACCAAGATGATTCAACACAGTTGATATAGAAAAGTTATCCATCCATGTAGATCCTTCTATATAGTCACCTTCATCGCGTATACACCATGCATCATCTTCATGATGATAACCACCATCCAAATCATTCTCATTCGCATATTCAATATGATGCTCAATCGCATAGATCTGAGCCGATGTCAAATCAGATTTACGAATGATAAAACTACTTGAAGAACTATTACTTACAAATCCATTTCTGATTTTCATATATCAACCCTTGTATTCAGTCCATTTAATGTATTCACGAGTCTGAGTCAATGCTTGCCCTAGCAGATTGATTCCACGCCACTTAGTTCTATCCAATGCACGAGCATCATTAGCACCTAGTTTAATGCCCCAGATAGCGTCAAATGGGCTTGCTTCCACCAACGTTTTCAATTCAGTATCCATCAGGATCTTCTTCAAATCTGGGTTCTGGGTAAACTTAGCAATAGATGCAGTCAAGACAATAGTGAATCTATTTTTATCCCAAAGTTCTTTATTGAAGCCTTTCGCTTGTTTACCCAATTTCTTCATTTCTTCTGGGTCACTTGTAAGCATGATCTTACCATGAATATCCAGATCCCCAAACAACAGGGCTTTCTGTGCCATCATAAATTGCTCTGCGCAATTATAGGTAACGCCACTAACAACAAATGTACATGGATGCCACTGGCTAAAAGGGCCATGCCAGAACAGTTCAAATTCTTCGGTTTCAGTCAACATATAATTTCCTAAGTTTAATTTTCGTTTTATCTAAAGCATTACCCAATTGAGTAAATAAATTATTTTCAAAATATTGAGCATCCTCGAAATCAATTGGATACATAGAATTTGCTGACCGAGTATTAGCCAATTCTTCCATGCACTTGCATTGATTGTACGGTCTTACTACATATTCAAGTGGTGTTAATGAATCACCATCCAGAGTTGTAGTTCCGGTCGTTGCATATAGCAGAACATAATCTTTGATATTTCGTGATACTAATTCACCATGCTCATTTTTTTCAATCAAGCATTTCCTATCATCAACATCATATATTTCAGTTGCATTTTCAATAGAAATTATTGTATCATCATTAGTATTATAATACAACTTCCCATCAATCAATATTTTAATTCTATACGTTAATGCAAAGCCATTAGGAAAATACTCAAGTATTTCATTTCGCATTCCATTGGCTCGTGCAACGATCATATCATTTATTTTAACCTCACTCGCCATTCGTCTATATTTAGCAACTTTATCAAAATTTCCAAAACTAATATCACTTATGAGTCGAACAGGGGATGCAAACTCATTAGCTCGTTTAGTTACGTTTCCCAGATACACTTTTTTATCAATAATCGCAACATCATCAATATCACGAGCATTCATAGATTCATCAATTATACGAACATCAGAATTAGCATCACACTGCACTAGCAGTTGCATTAATTTGGAAACTTTCATATTGTACTTACCTTCTTATATATAGACACAACTTCATCAAATTTAATATAATCCTGTTCTATATTCGCACCAGATATATTATATTTTGATGTAACATATACAGCATATTCTCTAGTATTCATATCAGCAAAACCAACGGTTGCCAGAATTACAAGTCCATCAGTTATAAATGAAATTACATCATCAACTTCGGCAATCATAGTATTATTGATATTCATAATAGGAAATATAGCAATTAGTTACCAAATGAATTTAATTTTTTCATTAATTGTTTTCTATTATATACGATGCGACTCAGATTGATCCATACAATCCCACAAAATAATTGAGTCAATATACCAACATAATGTGATGTCATAATATCATATATAATGAATGAGATATTACCTAGTAATATAATTACAGTCAGAATATAAACCCAGTTATCTTTTAGCATTTTAAACATATGAACTCCTTAAATTTTATAGAATGGGCAGTTACGATGACCTTGAAGCAATGCTTCGCGGAACTTCGCAGTCTTCTCATTGAACCAGATATCCTTCAAGAAATCATTACATGAAGCAACATCAATACCTTCCTCACCCCACAAATCAGTGTTAGGTGAGAATGAACATGGGTGAAATTTACCATCAACATCGATGTATGTCGAGAACAAAGATGATTCACATGGTTCTGCACTAATTTCAAATTGCTTGTATGCTGCTGTATCCTTTACAGCCAACAAAAACTTGTTAGCAGAGCAGGAATCAAATCCGAAATTAATTTTTGCGTCCATCGAAAAATCAATGATACTCTTAAACTTATCAAATGCAAGTGGATTATACTTTGTACCACGACCCTTTTGTTTCAGACTCAAGAACACAATCGCATTCATTTTTTCCAATCGGGAATCACTCTTCATATCACTAATTGTTTCCAATACCTGTTCATAGGTTTCTTCGGAAATAAGTTGGTGAATGTTAATCTGATTCATACCACGATCAGTGAGTTTCTTTACAGAGTCATAGCACCAATCTTTATTACTATATCGAGATACAGCAACAGCTCCACAATACTTAGCTAGATTATCAGCAGTTTCATCGGATATGTTTGCAATGGTGATATTGGGAACAATACCCTTCTCACGACACAACGCCATAATCTTCCACATATCAGGATTTGATTCACCAGTAGCATCAGCACCAAACGCAATCTGAGTGACGCTCTTTGGTAGCTTCTCAATGATCTTGGTAAATGTTTCAATTGTCATGTAAGTGCCAATCTTGGTATTACCTTTATAACAGAACTTACATGGAACACCATCAGGGCCAGAACAAATAGTGCTGATTTCAATATCAGCAATCTCAGGAAGTCCCATCTGAGGATCTTCTTCCTTAGTCTTACCCCAACGACGAAATTCGCCAGTGACCTTATCAAATACGAAATTATAATTTTCGCTATTGAGAACCTTGAACCGCTTGCTATCTTTAACTGTTATCATTATATCCTCTAAATAAAAAGGTAGGATTATTAAATTTGAATCCTACCGTTATATGGTTTACTTATGTTATCGACGTACCCACACGGCACCAATCATATTAAATTTAACCAATCCGGTATTCTTACAATATACCGAATGACTTGTAGGATCTCTGTATGGAATGAAACTATGAGAGTCAGGGAACGTTACGGTTAGATCTGGGTTAAAGTCTGTGCTAACATCAATACAATCAGAATATCCATCAACCGAGGTTCTTGTATAAGTTGTCTTGTATGTAATATCCACTTTGAAATACGTTGGCTGAGCAGTTACCTTGACAGTTTGAGTGGTTGTATCACCGATGACAGCAACACTATCAAAAGGAATATATGCACTATCAGCATTCAAACTAAAATCGAGTCGATTGCTACCATATCCACAGATAACCGAATCAGCAGATACATATTGTGGAACACACATTGCATATACTTCATCTCTAAATAATTTGTTATCTTTATAAATAAGATAAGACTTCGAGCTACCATTAGTAATTACTACAGAATCGTATGTATCTGTTTGAATGGATGCTACAGTAGTTGAATCCACTCGGTAAGTGCTAGACCAGTATACATTACTCGAATCAATAACACTATCAAGAACGAACACAGTGTCCGTCTTAGATACCGAAATATAATCATACAAGTTGATGGTGTCACTTACGATAGAATCGATAGAATCGACTGCTACGGTGTCTACCGATGGGGTTGACTCCTTTGAATCGCTGACATCACATCCACTCAGAGCAAATGCAAACAATATTGCTAACAATCCATAAATCTTTTTCATATTTTATTCCTTTTTGTGACAGGTTTATACTAATATAGAAAAAACTATCACTCTGTCAATGGGTTTTCTTCATCTATCGCAATTAACTTCATATACGCTAATCGAACACAATCAATACATATCCATAGATCGTAGGTATTTGTATGAGCACAATTAAAATGAACTACTGACTTATTGGTACTTCCACATTCATGGCATCTAGTTTCTGTAAATCGTGTATTGCCTATAATCGAATCAACCGAATCTGCTGTGATTGGATTCAAATTAGATAACTCAGAACATTTTTTGTTAAATTCAGTATTTCCAATATCTCCGAACTTTGCTATAAATCGTTTTGTTGCTGTTTTTGCATTGATCTCACGACTAGTAACTTGCATTATTATTCCTTAGTCACATAAAAGGGTTATAACCGACACGAAGACGAACATAATCAGCATATATTTTTGCATCTGATTCCGTAATTTTATCATTGAGTTTTACTGAAAACACCATTGATAAATCATCCCAAATCGAGGATGCCATGGAATACATCTCAGAACCAAGACCACGTAATGCCCATAAAAGTGCTTTTTGGGTAACAGCCTTCTCCCAAAATTCTACCATGTCATTACATTTGATGCATTTAGACATAGAATCATTCATATGACATCCACCATTACGAACATAGTAAAAATCATTAGGAAATAGAGTCTTTACCATTGGATTAGGACTACGATACACAGCAATCCCATCCGTACCCAAAACACAATTTTCTGTAATCAATCCGAACTTAATTCTACAGGTTAGATAATTTTCAAAACTCATGCCCATATAACATCATCCACATTTAACAGCATATTAGGAATTGACTTCATCCATTTTTCAACGATCATAACAAATCCACTCTGAATTGGATTCAGTTCACGAGTCTTCAATTGTTTGTACATTTCACCAAATGATCGCTTCATATAATTCTTCGTATATCGTTTAGGGAAATGATATTTCACATCATTTGGAAACCATATATGACACTGGGGAGGCGTTCTATGATTCCAAATCATACGAAATACATTAAATACATATCCAGTATCCATATCAGATGGATTATGTTTATTGCCACTCATATCACGCCAAGTAAATGGTTCCATATAGCATCCTCATGGAATATAAATGTTAGTAGGTGTATCCTTCTGAATTTCGATCTTAGGATATGCCTTGATGAACGTCTGTGGATTGAATGGTTTAGTGATTACATGACAACCACTACGAGATGGAATCACAGCGACTAATTTTTCACCAACTGGCTGTAGTTGCCGAATGAAATCAGCAATTTCCGTGACAATAGGAGAATCAATAGCGATATCATCCGCATCAAGCAACCATTTTTTCTCTTTATCTGCGTGAAATGACCCCATAACACTTGAGTATAATTTATCAACAGGGGTGTAATCAGCAACAGATAAATTCTTCGCAAGCAATGCCAGTGACTCAAATGCACATTGCTTGTAACTACGCTTGTTTAAGCGAATCGTAGCACGAGCATTAAAATGATTAGCTAGTGAAATAATATCAGGCTTGTAGTTATCCAATTGATCCATAGAATGAATCAACCAATTCTTCACAGCTCTGCTATTCTTTTCCATTGTAGGATTTTCTTTCCTGCGCTGAATCAACTGCATGAAATAGAAATCATCTGAACTGTCAAATGACAATAAAGGTTTAATAAGTTCAAAATTATCTACCATAAGTACATCCTGTTAATTTGTTAACATAATATAGAAATTTTTACCGATTTGTCAAATATTATCCAATAGGAACTATCAAAGAATCGACTATATCTTTTTTAGGCGTTTCCTGAATTGGACATGTAGATTCAGTAAATACTGAATACACTTTAACGCCATTCAAGAAATACAATTCTACAATTCTATCACAAAAGACACGTTTTTCATAAAAGTCATATTCAATTTCATCATAATCAGCTTTAAATATCACATTTCTGGAATCATCATCTGAATCAAGGTTTACTGGTTTAGAATATTCAATTAAATAATGCTGGGCATTTCCATTTCGCCAGTATATTGTTTCGGTTTTCTCACTGTATATCCGTGTCGTAGCGGAATCATACATCAAATAACTCAAAGTATCATCCCAAATTAATGTATACCCGACAACCACCCCATCCACTACATGAGTGGTTGAAAAGTGTATTGGAACCGAATCATACCCATTGGACATATAGTTAATGATATGAATGCTATCCTTTCCATCACGAATTGTAT
>Ga0105098_10000367_pt1 | contig 15121 bp, 14 predicted proteins | sample PPLLak21cMay2015_FD_79137 | JGI IMG/M metagenome (GOLD analysis project Ga0105098, IMG submission 79137) | Freshwater sediment microbial communities from Prairie Pothole Lake near Jamestown, North Dakota, USA - PPLs Lake P7 Core (1) Depth... | ecosystem: Environmental > Aquatic > Freshwater >... | reverse complement strand
GGCACGATCCCGATGATGCGCTTCACTCCCTTCGACTTGAGCTTCTTGTAGATTTCGTTGGCGTTCTTGGCGAAATCCTGCTCGAGACCGATGTAGTGCAGCAGTCCTCCACAGCACGGCTCATCCTCACCCAGGTAGCCGAACTCAACGCCCAGAGCCTTCAGCACATTCACGGCGTCTACCAGCGGTTGAGCCTCGGCGTCGCCGCCTCTCCCAGCAACCTTGCCATAGATGCCGGCCACATTGATGCCCAGCTTCTTGGTCACGCCGGCGAAGGCCATCGGCAGTTCAGTGCCCGCCGCGCTCTTGTCCATCCCCCGCATCAGGCCCATCAGGGACTCCAGTTTCTTGGTGTACTGGTATCCGCAGCCGGCAAAGAAGATGGTCTCGCCCTGCTTCGGTAGGCCGAGGTCCTTGGCCCATTTGGCCCCCGCGGACTTGGACTCCCCCAGCACGTTGTTCTTGGAAGTGATGTTGTCGGCCAGGAAGCTCAGTCCCGGCGGGATCAGTTCTTTCGCTTTCTTGCTCATCTCTATCCCCTTCAAACGCGCAGTCGAGGCTTCAGGAGAGCGGCTATCTCGCTGGGTCTCTCCGCCACCGGCACTCCAGCATTGGTCAGAGCATCAATCTTGGACTTGGCCGTTCCCTCGCTGCCCATGATTATAGCGCCTGCATGGCCCATGCGCTTGCCGGGAGGGACGGACCTGCCGGCGATGTAGGCCACGACCGGCTTCGGGTACTTGGATTGCGATATGTAGCGGGCAGCCATCTCCTCCGCCACGCCGCCAACCTCGCCTATCAGAACCACGGCCTTCGTATCCTCATCCGCCTCGAACATGTCCAAGACAGTGATGAAATCCAGGCCAACGATGGGATCGCCACCAATGCCAACGCAGAGACTCTGGCCGAGGCGGGCGCTGCTCAAGTGCGATGCGATCTCGTAAGTCAGCGTTCCGCTCCTGGAGACGATGCCGATATTGCCCGCTCGGAAGACGTGGTCCGGCATTATGCCGACCTTGGCCTTTATGGGCGGAGCGATGGCTCCGGGCGTGTTGGGTCCCACTATGACGATGCCCTTCTTATCGGCCTTGTCGACGAAATCGATGGCGTCCTTCTGCGGAATCAGCTCGGTGATCACCACGATGGTCTCCATGCCGGCGCTGATGGCATCAAGAACCGCGGCAGGAGCGAAACGGGCCGGGACGAACACGATCGACGTATTGGCCCCTTGTTCTTCCGCCGCTTCAGCCACCGTGTCGTAGACCGGCACTCCGTGGACGGTCTGTCCACGCTTTCCGGGAGTGGTTCCGGCCACCACCTTGGTCCCGTACTTGAGCATGGCCTCGGTATGTAGTTTGCCCTGATTGCCGGTAATCCCTTGCACCACCACCCTCGGATCGCGGGGGAGAATGCGCTTCAATTAACTTGCCTTCCCTTCAACTTCATGATCTCATCGGCTGCCGTCTCCATGTCCGCATAGACGGTCACGCCGGCCTGCTGCAGCATCTGTGTTCCTTCCTTCTCGTTGGTGCCCATCATGCGTACGGCGATTGGCTTCTTGGTGCCCGTCCCGTTGAGCGCCTCGATAACACCTCTCGCTACTTCGTCGCACCTGGTGATGCCTCCAAGGACATTGATCAGGACTGCTTTCACTTCCGGCTTTGACATTACCAGAGTCAGTCCTTTCCTGATGACTTCCGCCTGCGCCCCGCCGCCGATATCCAGGAAGTTGGCGGGTTCGCCCCCGTGCAACCGGATCAGGTCCATGGTGGCCATGACCAGTCCGGCTCCATTTCCCACTATGCCGATGTCTCCCGACAGATCAACATAGGTGAGGTCTTGCCTCCGGGCCTCGGCTTCCCTGGGGCTGTCGTCAGCCCTCGTTAGACCCCTGTCGCTGAACTCGGGGTGTCTGAAGAGCGCGTTATCGTCCAGAATGATTCTGGCGTCGGCAGCCACAAACTCGCCGGAAGCCACCTTGGCCAGGGGATTGATCTCCACCAGTTCAGCGTCGTATTCGGTGGCCAGATGGAAAAGAGTGGTCAGAACGGATGCGAAAGCAGACACGTCGGTCTTGAGGTACCGATCCACCTGCTTCTCCCGGACCGACTTCAGCATGTGTTGACTTATCTTGGGAATTCGCCCGACCAGCCATTCGGCTTCACTTTGGGGGAAACCGATGTCCGGGTCGATCCTGTGCCGGGCGATGGCGGTGGCGGCCTCTGCGGCCACCTGCTCGATATCAACTCCGCCGTCGGCTGACGCGAGAGCGACATATCTTCTGGCCTGCCTGTCTATCGTCACCGAGGCGTAGAACTGTTCGGAGATGTCCAGCTTCTCTTCAACGAGAAGGGTGTCTACCCGGCATCCTTTTATGGTCTGGCCAATGAGACTCGCGGCCACTCTTCCGGCTGCCTCTGCGTCGTCGGCAAACTTGATTCCTCCGGCCTTGCCGCGCCCGGCCACGAGTATCTGTGCCTTGAGGACCACGGGTTTGCCAAGCTCCCTGGCGATGGCTTCAGCCTCGCCGGGACTGCTGGCGACCCCGCCTTTGGGGGTAGCCAAGCCGCATTTATGCAGGATCTGCTTCGCTTCGCATTCAAAGAGCTTCATGCGCCCCCTTGATGAAATCTTACTCTGCTGGCTGCGTCAGCTCAATCAGCGCTTTGGTTGCCTTGGGATGCAGGAAGGCTATCTGGGCATGCCCTCCGCCGATTCGCGGCGCCTTGTCAATAAGCGGGATCTCCTTCTTCTGCATTGCATCCAGACTGGCCTTTATGTCATCTACCTCGAGAGCGATATGGTGCAGTCCCTCTCCACGATTGCTGATATGCTTGGCGATGGGACCCTCCGGATCGGTGGATTCCAGCAGTTCGATCCTGGTATCGCCCACGGGGATAATGGCGATTCTAACCTTCTGATCAGGCACGGTCTCGATTTCCTTTATCTTGAGTCCAAGTACATCGGTATACAGTTTGGCTGCTTCTTCAATACTGTTCACGGCGATGCCAATGTGGCTGACCTTCTTAATCATCTGGCTTTCCCCTCCGTTTTCGCTGCGATGAACTTGGCTATGGTATCAATAGAGGTTCCCGGACCGAATACCTCTGCGATGCCCGCCTCCTTGAGTTGGGGGATGTCCTTTTCGGGGATGATGCCTCCGGCGACTACCAAAATGTCCTTCGGCCCCTTGTTCCTGAGGAGTTCCATTGTCTTCGGGAACAAGGACATGTGCGCCCCGGACAGGCAACTGAGACCGACGACATCGACATCTTCCTGAATGGCGGCCTCGACGATCTGTTCCGGAGAAACGCGAAGCCCGAGGTAGATGACCTCCATGCCGACGTCTCTCAGCCCTCTCACCACCACCTTGGCTCCCCTGTCATGGCCATCCAAGCCGGGTTTGGCTACCAAGACTCTAATCTTACTGCTCATAGTCGCTCCTTGCCTCAAACGACGTTGCGCTCTCGGTATTCCCCGAATGCCTGGCGCAAAGCGTCACTGATCTCACCCAAGGTAGCATAGGCTTCCACCGCCTCAATCATCACCGGCATGATGTTGTCATTGCTCTTGGCCACACCGTGGACCTTGTCCAGCAACAGCTTGACCTTGTGGTTGTCGCGTCCGGCTCTCAGCTTGCTCAGCCGATCCATCTGCTTGGCTTCGAGGTCTGCGCCTACGTGCAGAAGTTCAGCCCCATGTTGTTCCTGGGTCGTGTACTTGTTCAGGCCGACGATCACCTGTTCGCCGGAATCAACTGCCTTCTGGTGCTCATAGGATGAGTTGGCGATCTCCTGCTGAATGTACCCCTTCTCGATTGCCTTCAGCGAACCACCTATGCGGTCGATGTCGTCGAGGTACGCGAGCACCCTTTTCTCGATCTCGTTGGTTAGTGACTCAACGTAATAAGAGCCTCCCAGAGGGTCGACGACATCGGCTACTCCGCTCTCCTCGGCTATGATCTGCTGAGTGCGCAGTGCCACCTGCACTGCCCGCTCGCTGGGCAGCGACAGGGCCTCATCGAAGGAGTTGGTATGGAGGGACTGACACCCGCCGAGGACGGCAGCTAATGCCTGCAACGTGACTCTAACCACGTTGTTAAGCGGCTGCTGGGCCGTCAGCGTGAATCCGTCGGTCTGGACATGATACCGCAACATCAGCGATCGCGGATTCTTGGCGCCGAACCTGTCCTTCATTATCTTGGCCCAGGTGCGGCGAAGCGCCCGGTACTTGGCCACCTCTTCGAGGACGTTGGTATAGGCCGCAAAGAAGAAGGAGAATCGCGGGGCGAACGAGTCGACCTCCATGCCTGTGTCTATCATGGCCTGGACGTAGGCGATCCCGTTGGCCAGAGTGAAGGCGGCCTCCTGCGCGGCCGTGGCGCCGGCCTCCCGCATGTGGTAGCCGCTGATGCTGATGGAATTCCACTGCGGCAGTTGCTGGGCGCAGAAGGTGCAGATGTCAGTGACCAGCCGCATGGATGGCGCCGGCCCGAAGATATAGGTGTTTCGGGCGATGTATTCCTTCAGTATGTCATTCTGGACGGTGCCGTTGAGCTTCTTCCGGTCGACACCCTGCTTCTCGGCGGCGGCAATGTACATGGCCAGGATGATCGGGGCCGTGGCGTTGATGGTCATGGAAGTACTGACGTCGCCCAGCGGTATCCCTTCCCAGAGCCTCTCCATATCCTGGAGCGAGTCGATGGCCACCCCGCATTTGCCTACCTCGCCGGCGGACAAGAGATGGTCCGAGTCGTATCCTTCCTGGGTGGGCAGGTGGAAGGCGACGCTGAAGCCGGTCTGGCCGTTCTTGTAGAGATACTTGAATCTCTCATTTGTCTCCTCAACGGTGGCAAAGCCGGCATATTGGCGCATCGTCCACAGCCTGCCGCGGTACCCCGTGGGCATGATGTTTCTGGTGAAGGGATACTCGCCTGGCGCAGCCAGGTCCTTGTTTGGATCGACAGGTGCAGAGTCGACCGGGCCGTACACCTTCTTGATGGGGATTCCACCAACAGTGGTCTTGAATTCTTTCTTTCGCTCGGAGCTCTCTTCAGCCTTCTTCTCAGCCATTTTCACCTCTAGCAAAGTTGGTTGGATTCAGACTAGTACGGGTTTGGCGTCTCCATCAAGTGGTGATTACCAAGGCCCCTGCGCGCATGACCGGAAACTGCCTGTGACCGCCGATCGGCGGAGTGTTTGGAACTGCGGCCTGTTCTATGCCGCGCATCTGTTGGGCCAACGTTCAGAGTCCTGATGGCAGCCCCCCACCACAACGACATGAGCCAGTATACAGGAACAACCCTCCAACTTTCCAGCCGGAGTTTACCGAATAGGATAGGGCAAGTCAAACGCAGGAAAGGTTGAGTCTACGGCCCATCGCGGCTGGAAGGTTGGGTCGGAGCAAAGCCGCACTTCATAAGGTGTAGGTGTTTGACGCGTTGGAGGGCGTCAATTACAATTCACCGCGGGGGAGTGCCTGCGTTTTCCGTCATGCAGCGCAATATTGGTCGGGCTGTCTCAGTCTTCGTCGCCGACGGGCAGCACCTTCAGGCACATCAACGCCCCTGCCGGCGTGCGCGCGGTTCCGGGCAACCGGAACCAGTTGGGAGGGAGTCATGAAGACTAGTGTAGTGCATCTCAAATATCGTTATCTGTCGGACGATGCCAACCTCGATCCATGTGGACGGACGGCTCAGCCGAGAGCTTTTTTGTAAGTCGCGTCTAACTAACGAACCGTTGGAGACACCTCTCTGCCTACTTCTTCTCGCACCAGCCCACAACTGTGCCAATCACTGCGCCAATCACCAATCCTATGAAGCATTCCGGTGGTACGCCGTATATGACGCCGCCCATCCACGGATATTCGGACACGTACCCATAGTCCCAATGAGAGTACACGGCAGTCACCACTGCGAATCCTAGCCCCCCGCCAACCAAAGAACCAATGGCAGCACCCTTCGTAGTCTTAATCATGGCTGCCGCCCCTCACTGACCATGCGGCCAGTATTCCATGCCAGTCGCCAAGCTGTCTTGAGACCTCAGTCCCTATTTGGGGATGGAGTCACAAGGCTAGAAAGGCCGGATATGGGAAGCCCATCTTCTCCAGCCACCACCACGAGGGTTAGCGAGTCGCTGGCTCCCAGGCCTGAAAACAAGGCCGTTGCAGAAGTCGGTGAGCAAATCGTTGGCAAGATGGAGTCTCGGCAGGTCGGCAGAGGTCGGATTCCCGTTCAAAATAAGGGGTTTGGAAGAGGTTGGTAGCGCATGGGGGATTCGAACCCCCGATCTCCTCCTTGAGAGGGAGGTGTCCTAGGCCAGCTAGACGAATGCGCCACTGCTAGCGATTATACCGTTTATCGATGAAGCGGGACAAGTCCGCCGCCCCAGGGGACTGCCCGTAGCCTCCAAAGTGCAGCATGGTCTCGACGCAAAGAGACGCAGTTTCCCGCCGCCGACTCAGGGGACTCGAATGGCTTGTCGCGCGTGTGCACCAAGCCCCTTCCCAGACGCCTCCCAACCACTGTCCGCTCTGAGAGGAAACTGATACGCCACTCATGTTGCATTTCCATGCCAGGAAAATCTCAAATGCATCTCAAACTAGGGATGGTCGGTCGTTTGCTGACTAAGTCCATGAAAACGCATGATGTTCTGTTACGATGCTATCATGCGCCAACAATGGAGCAAATGGGATGTCTGACAACACACTCACCAGCAAGCCTGTGCACACTGGTTACGGAGCGAACAGATGCGCCTAGATGGCTGGAGCTTCCTGCTCGGGGTCTCCGCAGGCATCCTCATAGTTCTAGTGGTGCTTACCGCGTCTGGGGGAATCTGAAGGTTATCTGGCTGGGGAACGAGGATTCGAACCTCGGCTAACGGATCCAGAGTCCGCTGTCCTACCGCTAGACGATTCCCCAACACGTTCGGATTATAGCGGAAAAGCCGTTTGCTGACAACATTGGGCATTCCTCGCGAGCCGCCCCTCCTTCCTCCGCATCCTCAGGTCTGTCCGCCTCCGTCCAACCGGGCCCGATACCGCACTTGTGCCAACGGGGGGCTGGCTCGCCTCCGGCGCCTGTCATCCGATACCTGAACGAGCTGAACGAGCTTGCTACGCGCGCTCATGTTGTGTTAGACTTGGCAACCAACCAGGACAGCCATCAGTCAATTCCGGTTGAATAGTCAATATGTCCATCTTGCTTGAGACCAATCTGCCTCTTCCGCTGCTCCACCGGGGGAAGGTCCGGGACAACTACGAGCTTGGCGACAAGCTGCTCATCGTAGCCAGCGACCGCATATCCGCTTTTGACGTGGTCCTCCCTTGCGGCATTCCGGACAAGGGTGCGGTGCTCAATCTTATCTCGGCCTTCTGGTTCAATAAGACTGCCCACATTGTGCCGAACCATCTGCTGGAAGTGGTCAAGGATGCTGCCCAACTGAAGGCCTACGCTCCCCTGAAGAATGGCTACCCGGCCGGATTGGCCAACCGTTCGATGATTGTCCGCAAGGCCAAAAGGATTTCGATTGAGTGCGTCGTCAGGGGATACCTGTCAGGCTCGGCCTGGGCGGAGTACTCATCCAAGGCAACTGTCAACGGAATGGCAATGCCGCCGGGCATGAGAGAATCGGAGCGATTCCCGGAGGCCATCTTCACACCCACCACCAAGGCCGAGAGCGGGCACGATCAGCCGCTGTCCCTGGAAGGCATGGCTGAGCTGGTGGGACAAGAGCTGACCGAAGAACTCCGGCGGAAGACCCTGGCCGTCTATCGTTTCGCCGAAGAGTACTCCCGGACCAAGGGCATCATAATTGCGGACACGAAGATGGAATTCGGGATAGTCGATGGGAAGGTGATCCTGATAGATGAACTGCTCACGCCGGACTCCAGCCGTTTCTGGGATGCCGGCAAGTACGCGGTTGGCCGGTCTCAGCCCAGCTATGACAAGCAGATGGTGAGAGACTGGCTCACGGCATCGGGCTGGAACAAAGAGCCTCCGGCGCCGACGCTCCCCGAGGACCTCATTCGGAAGACATCCGATAGATATCAAGAGGCATACCGCATTCTGACCGGCAGCAGCCTGTACCAGTGATTGGGAGGCCGACAATGTACTTGGCCAAAGTCCATGTTACTCTCAAGCCCACCGTGAACGATCCGCAGGGGCTAACCATCAAGGGCGCTCTGCATGACCTGGATTTCCAGAACGTCAGCAGCGTGCGGGTGGGCAAGTACATGGAGGTGGTGCTGGACGAGAAGAGCCGGGCGAGGGCCGAGGCCCAGATCGAAGACATGTGCCGCCGGCTCCTGGCCAATCTGGTAATTGAGAGATATCGCTTCGAGCTGGAGGAGGTCTCCAGCTAGTCCTGCGTTCCGGAGGGACCGTCCCAGGATTTTCTCCTTGTCGCCCCGCCTAACGACTTCCTCCCCGACCCACAACCCCTCGGCATCCACCTCAGCAGGCCCGCGCCCCTCTGAGCCAGTGCGCCTACCGGAGGGAAGACTGAACCCTGGCTATCATCCCCGGGTGATCCTTGTCGAACTCCATCAACCTGAGGATGGCCCTGGCTGCCCCCTTCATCGAGAGGAAGAGGGGGAAACCGCAGTCAGTGCAGAGCCTCTGGATCTTGCGGGATTTCAGCCAGGAGTCTTCATTAGCGATGAAATGAATGACGGTGGCCACCGGAAGGCGTGATTCCTTGGCTGCCACGATAACAGGGCCGCCACCGGTGGTGAGCTGCCACGCATAGATGCCGCCGGGAACGGAATCGATACAGTAATGGAGCACGAGGAAGTCCAGGCCGGGCCAGTCGTCCAGTGCACCGATGAAATCGCCCATGCCTCCATCGCCTCTCTGGAACCTGGCGTTCCAGAGGCCCTTCTCCCATTCCTTTATACCAACCTTGGTGAGGAACCTGGCTTGCTCGATGCCCATCAGCGGGCTGGCGTCAATTGGATTTCGCGTCATGCTGCCAGCGGGTGGCACGAGCCTGCGGATGTTGTCCCTGACCTCCGGCGGGATTCCCGGCAATCTGAAACCGGCCTTCTCGAGCTCATCGGTGGCCAGCATGCTGCCCCCACCACCATTCCCCACGGCACAGACGTTCCGACCCTGCGGCGGCTTCATGCGCAGGATGGCCACCAGCATATCAACCATCTCTCCCACACTCTGTACCGGCACCGCGCCGAGTTGCCTGAGCAACGACTCAAACGCGGCATATGAGCCGGCCAGGGAGCCGGTATGGGTAGCCGCGGCCCGCCCTCCGGCCTCAGAGAACCCGCCCTTATAGATCACCACCGGCTTGGTGGCTGCGGCGCGCGCCAGGACACGGTGGAAGCGAGGGCCATCTTTGATCCCCTCGATGTAGGCAGCTATGACTTTGGTCTCCGGGTCGTCCGTCAGGTATTCCAGGAGGTCACATTCATTGATGTCGCAGGCATTGCCATGGCTGATGACCTTAATGAAACGAAGTCCCCTGACTGACGCGCTGCGGACGATATACGTGGAGTTGCTGCCGCTTTGGCTGATGAGGCCGATCGGCCCGGATTCCTGCGGATAGTTGAAGCAGAAGCTGATCTTCGTCGCCGGGCAATAGAGTCCCATGCAGTTCGGGCCGAGCAACCGCATGCCGCTGCCCTTGGCGATCTCGACGATCCGGTTCTGGAGTGCGATGCCCTCCGGATCACCCGTCTCCGCGAAGCCCGCGGTGAAGAACTGCACCACCTTGACTCCCCTGTCCCGGCATTCCCGAACGAGCTCCGGGCAATTCCTGGCCGGGATGGCGCTGACCACATGATCGATGGGGCCGTCAACGTCGGCCAGGCTGGGATATACCTTCATCCCCTTCGCCTCGCCACCCTTGGGGTTCACGGCATAGATCTTGCCGGTGTAGCCGAATTTGATCAAGGGATCGATATAGTACTCGTTGATCCACCAGTGAACCGGGTCGGTGGCGGCGCCCACCAGGGCGATGGACCTCGGATGGAAGATGTACTCCAATGCCGGTGAAGTCCCAGAAGGGCGAGCCAAACTAAGGCTATCAGTTGCTGCTTGCACTGCACCTGGGCTGGCAGAATGGTGTCCGCGCTGGGCTCTAGGCTTTCTCATTGCTCACTGGCTATGGTAAAGATGGTAGCATCTTGACTTGGGGGTGTCCAATCTCGTCCCAGCGGGCCGTTTCTCTGCGTTTCAACCCCCTGCCCCCGACTCATCGGGAGAGAATAGGAAAGCTCGGAAACCCCGAACCCCGGCAGCATTCTGCCGCACCGTCACGCCGAAGCTCCGTAGAGGCACCTCGCGTGCGCTCGAGAACACCCCCAAAACCCGCCAGAAGGCAACCTGAATTTCCTATGGGCGGCATCGCATGTGACTAGCGTCACTTGACACCGTGGAACCCCGATGATAAAGTACTATCATTAGCAGTCGCAGGTAGTAACTGCTAATTTTGGGTATGGACATGATAGAACTGCCACAGAGATCAGGAACGATTTTGAAGATCATAGTCGGGGAGTATATCTCATCCGGCGTGGCAGTGTCTTCGGACACCATCTACCGTGGCTATTCGCTCCGCGCCAGCCCGGCCACCATTCGCCATGAGATGGCCTACCTTGCGGAGCAAGGCTTCATATCCAGACCTCACACATCGGCCGGCGGTGTGCCATCGGACAAGGGATACCGCTACTGCGTTGAGGATCTCCTGGACGAGGCTCAGATTGACGCCGACGAGAGAGCCGCCATAAGGCGCCGATTCAAACAGGCGCGGCAGGAACCGGATGAGTGGGCCCGGCTGGCAGTATCCATCCTGACCCAGAAGCTGCAGACCATCGCCCTGGCGACGCCGTTGCGGGCCCCGCTCTGCCACTTCAGGCATTTGGACACCGTGTCCCTCGAGGGACTGATGATACTGGTGGTACTAGTGCTCAGGGAGGGAAAGACAAAGCAGCGTTTCCTCACCCTCGACCAGACGGTTTCTCAGGACACGCTCACTGCTGCATCAGCCAGGCTGAGTGAGTCCTACCGGGGCCTGACCGGTCCCGAGATCCGCTCGCTCTCGCTGACCCTGTCACCGATAGAGGAGATCGTCACGGCGACGGTCATGCGCATGATGCAGGCGGAAGACGCGCACCAGCACGAGCAATATTACCTCGACGGCTGGCGTTATCTCATAGCGCAGACAAGTATGATCAGAGCCAGCCGCATGTTGAGCCTGGTGGAAGCCTTGGAGAGAAGGAGCACCCTCGGCACACTCCTCGCCAATCTCGAGACCGAACCGGGAATCAGCGTCACTATAGGAAACGAGAACGAGGATGAGGCACTGCGTGAGTGCACCGTGGTCATCTCCAACTACGGCGCCGGAGAACACCGCGGTGCCATCGGAGTCATCGGCCCCACCCGCATGCCATACGGCAGGGTTATCTCTATCGTAGACTACGTCTCCTCCCTCATGACTGAGATGGTGAGCCAGGCGTATACTTGAGCCAAGAGGTTGTTATGGAAGAAGATAGACAGGAAACACCGGTAGAGTCCGGTGCACCAGATGCACAGCGGTATCTCGACAACTGGCGCCGGGCGGAGGCCGATTTTGAGAACTACAAGAAGCGCATTGAACAGGAGCGCGCGGAGACGGCGAAATTCGCCAGCACGTCTCTCATCCTCAATATCCTGCCCGTGCTGGACGATCTCGATCGGGCTTTCAAGACCGTCCCTGAGAAGCTCGCGCATTTGACATGGACAGACGGATTGCGACTCATTCATCGCAAGCTGCAGGCGACCCTGGAAGCGCAGGGTGTTACGGAAATCATGGCGCTTGGAGAGAAGTTCGACACCTCCATACACGAGGCAGTGGGGGAGACAACTGGTGAAGACGGCAAGGTAATTGAGGAGGCACAGAGGGGCTACAGGTTGCATGGCCGAGTCATTCGGCCCGCCTTTGTAATCGTGGGTAACGGCAAACAGCAGGAGAAGAACTAACCGGAACCGTCTAAGGTTTCCGATGATGCAGGAGGATGAACATGGCAAGAGCAGTAGGAATTGACCTAGGAACAACCTTCAGTCTGATAGCCACCATGCAGGGTGGCGACCCGGTGATCATCCCCACTTCAGAGGGGGAGCGACTCCTCCCCTCAGTGGTAGCGGTCACCAAGACCGGCGAGCGTCTAGTGGGCTGGCTGGCCAAGCGTCAGGGGGTCACCAACCCGGAGAACACCATCTACAGCATCAAGCGCCTCATGGGACGGAAGTTCAAGGATCCTTCCGTTCAACTCGATATGAAGAAGCTGCCCTACAAGATCACGGAGGCCCCCAACGGGGACTGCAAGGTCGTCATGGGCGGCAAAGAGTACAGCCCTCCGGAGATATCGGCCATGATCCTGCAGAAGCTGAAGACCGACGCGGAAGCATACCTGGGCGAGAAGGTGACCGATGCTGTCATCACCGTCCCCGCCTACTTCAACGATAGCCAGCGGCAGGCGACCAAGGACGCCGGCGCCATCGCCGGGCTCAACGTGATTCGTATCATCAACGAGCCCACCGCCTCGTCCCTTGCCTATGGACTGGACAAGAAGAAGGAGTCCATTGTCGCCGTCTATGACCTCGGCGGTGGCACCTTTGATATCTCGGTGCTGGAGATGGGTGAAGGCACGTTCCAGGTCAAGTCGACCAGCGGCGACACTCACCTGGGAGGCGATGACTTTGACCAGAGGATCACGGACTGGCTGTGCGACGAGTTCAAGAAGCAGGCCGGCATTGATCTCAGGCAGGACAAAATGGCCCTGCAGCGGGTCAGAGACGCCGCCGAGAAAGCCAAGAGAGAGCTCTCCACCATGCAGCAGACGGAGATCAGCCTGCCATACATCACGGCAGACGCCTCCGGACCGAAGCACATGAACATCGTCCTCGGACGGTCGAAGATGGAGCAATTGGTCGGGGATCTGGTGGACAAGAGCATAGGCCCCTGCCGGCAGGCACTCAAGGACGCCAGTCTCACGCCGGCCCAGATCAACGAGGTACTGCTCGTTGGCGGCCAGACCAGGACGCCATTGGTGCAGACGAAGGTAGCCGAGTTCTTCGCCCAGGAGCCCAAGAAGACCGTGAACCCCGACGAGGCCGTGGCGCTCGGCGCCGCGATCCAGGGCGGCGTACTCAAGGGCGAGGTCAGAGAGGTACTCCTTCTCGACGTGACTCCCCTGACCCTGGGCATCGAGACGCTCGGTGGAGTGGCCACGGCTTTGATTCCCAGAAACACTACCATCCCAACCAGCAAGAGCCAGGTCTTCTCGACGGCTGCTGATAGCCAGCCTAGTGTCGAGGTACATGTGATCCAGGGTGAAAGACCCATGGCCGGCGACAACAAGACTCTGGGAAGATTCATATTGGATGGCATTCTGCCAGCACCGCGCGGTATGCCCCAGATCGAGGTGGCTTTCGACATCGATGCTAACGGCATACTCAGCGTCAGTGCCAAGGACAAGGGCACCGGCAGGGAACAGAAGATCACTATCACCGCCTCCAGCGGCCTCTCCAAGGAAGAGGTCCAGAAGATGACACGGGACGCCGAGGCACATGCCGCCGATGACACCCAGAAGAAGGAAGCGATTGAAGCCCGCAACACGGCCGATAACCTCGTCTACCAGGCGGAGAAGGTCATGCGCGAGCACGGAGACAAGGTGCCGGCTGATCTGAAGCAGCAGATAGAAGGCCAGATCGCCGCCGTGCGCTCGGCCATGCAGGGCCAGGACACTGCCAACATCCGTCGCACCGTGCAGGAGCTAACGGAGACCATGCAGAAGATCGGAGCCAGTGTCTACCAGCAGCAACCCGGCGCGCCCCCACCCGGCGGCCAGGCTCCCCCCGGAGCCGGCGGCGAGGGCCCCGGGCCGGGAAAAGGCAAACCGGATGAAGGGACCGTAGAGGGCGAGTTCCGGGAAGTCTAGCTCAGTCGAATCCGGCGGCGCCTTGCGGTATACTATGTAAGGCGCCGCTTTCTATATGGCATCGGGGTGTAGCGCAGCCTGGTAGCGCACCTGAATGGGGTTCAGGTGGTCGTCGGTTCGAATCCGACCACCCCGACCATAAATCCCCAGAAATCTCAAACACACCCCGGCAACTGCTTCGGGACGAACTCCCCCAAGCTCCTGACAGCCTACGCCTGCACCGCGGCGCTGGCAAGGATACTGTCTTGTGATGCAGCCGCCACCTTCTAAGACGCTCCTGAGATAACCCCATGCTATAACAATCAGACTGAGTTGATCGAAGCAGCCAACACCGGAGTCGCATCCTGGAGTTGAGGAGGCACGCGAATGGCAGTAACACAATCTCCGAGGAATTGCCTGGACTTGAAACGGAAGATTGCGGAACTCGAGCGGGTCCGCTCGCAGATGAGGCTTGAGATCATGAGAACACAGACACAGCCCGGCTACGGTACCGATGAGGACATTGCAGATACTGAGAACTCCCTGATCCTGGTCGAGGAAGAGCTAGGCGATTTGGTTCGACGCTATGAGGAGGGGTGTCCCTCCTAGATTCGCCTGTTCTCGCAGACTCCTTGGGAGCATCAACGGCCGCCAATCCAATAGACCAATCTCAAAACACTCCTTCTGTCCCACCATGTCCCAACCGCTACGTAGCGGTGTCCCTCTGCCCGGTTCTCCAGAGTATCACCCGCGGATCCAGCCCAAATCACGGCACTTTCGATAATCCCAGGCTATCCTCCACCATCACCCGAGTGGGCTGCACCAGGCCAGCGTTCCATGAGATGTCTCTACGGGTTCAAGCCTTGGCGGACAAAAGAAAGAAAGCCCCTTGGGGCAGGCTTTCTTCAATCACAAAAGGGGGGGGTACCCCTTCGGGGGCAATGCCTGACTAACTCTATATGCTACTCCGTCCTTCCTGGTCTGTGTATCCGTTCAACTGCGCAATCTGGTCTGCACAGATGCGCAATCCCGTTTGCAGGAAATACGCATCCTCTGTATCCGAGTTGAGATTGGCGTTCGTTGACAACGGTGCTATCATCAAGGTGGACCCGCCACCCAACTCATCCCCACAGAAAGCATAGAGACATGTTGTTCATGTTGTCATTTTCCGCCCCCAGGGTGATTCGCGTCGCCGACTCCGCATCACCGGCTG
>Ga0105098_10000366_pt1 | contig 15148 bp, 11 predicted proteins | sample PPLLak21cMay2015_FD_79137 | JGI IMG/M metagenome (GOLD analysis project Ga0105098, IMG submission 79137) | Freshwater sediment microbial communities from Prairie Pothole Lake near Jamestown, North Dakota, USA - PPLs Lake P7 Core (1) Depth... | ecosystem: Environmental > Aquatic > Freshwater >... | reverse complement strand
CCAGGATCAGCCCCAGCGCATCTGCAGATAGCAGCCTGGAGGAGGCCTTGCCTAGGATACGCTCGATCACTGCAGCCCCCGCCACTCTTCGTGTGCCGTGCGGACCGCGACCGCTTTGCCCGTCGCCGAAATGCGCCATTCCCATTCCCCTTCGTGTCCGGGCCGCGCCTGTGGCTTATCGAACATTTCCCTGGGAATCACATGACATGGAACACTCATTGATTGAAAGATCTCTGAGATCACCTTTGGGTTTGTGCTTCCACCAAAGGTCAACGGGTCGAAGAGAAAGACCGTCGGCATAATTCCGCGCCACATCAATGGCACAAGGGATTGGGTCCATTCCGCATCTGCGTTTGCCGTAACGATCAACAAACTGCAATGACTGCTCAGGGATTGGCCCACCCGCTGCAGGTAATCCTTCAAACGCATCTCTGTTGGGGAAGCCACCGCCAGGGCTTTGAGCAGGGAACGCAATTGATATTCATTACGGCGCGGCAGGAGCCATTCGGCATTGCTGCCGTTGATCGAAAGGCCAACCGGGTGTTCCTCGTCCAGGCCCTGGGCAGCCAGCGAGGAAGCTAATATGACAGCATGTTCCTCTGTCGAATCCCAGCCGGTGCCCAGTTGTGATCCCTGATCGAGATCGAGCACGAGCCACCAGGCCCCGGCCGGCGATCCCTCGAACTGGCGCACAAAGAATTTGCCCTGGCGCGCGGTCGTCTTCCAATGGATCAGCCGCATCGGGTCATTCGGCAGCATTTCACGCGTGTGAGATACGTTGATCGTCTCCTGCAGGGAATGGCGGTTGGGTTTTCCTTCCCCGGTCCAGCCGCTCGAACTGATATGAAATGCAGGCAAAGAAAGGATCGGCGGCATGACAGCCAGCGTGGAGGAAGTTGGATCTTCAAAAGTGATGGTGTACACCCCAAATGGGTCGCCCGTTTCAAGAGTTGCTCCCCCAAGTGTAAAAACGCCGCGCCGCGTACATTGCGTGAGAACGCGCCACTGCGCCGTACTGGATCCATCCACACCTGTTGCTACCGAGGCATGATGATCCGGCAGTGTGGAATGGTCTTGCAGGGTCACCCAGGTAGCCGGCAGCAGAAACTCGTTGGTCAGGGTAAAGCGTTCTTCGAGCCGGTCACCGACCTGCGCCCAGCCAAAGCGCATTTCGCGCTCGAATCGCAGCGAGCGAGCCAGGCCGCGCGCCCACCACCGGCAGACCAGCCAGGTGCCGCCAATGCCAATGAGCAGGATCACCCACACACGTGACGGATCGATGATCTGCATCACGAATGCGAGTGCTCCAATGATGGGCAGAATTTTTGCGTTCAGGCGCGTGGTCGTTTTCATAGTTGGATTATAGATTATATGCTCGAATTGTCCTCCTCCGAAAGACTAGTATTTGACCACCCATCCTCCTGATGTATTTGCATACCAGGTAAGATACACTGAAAATATATTCGCGCTGAGCGGAACGAGTGAAGACGAAGTAAAGCGCTACTCCGCTCACGTAGTCCCGGTGTTCGCCCGGGAACGCGAAATACTTATGATATGATGAAAAAGGAGTTAGTTATGGCCAACCCTCTCACCGATTTTTCAAATGGATTAGCTTCCGCTGTGGAAAAAGGCGGTGTGAGCACCATCCTTGTGGATGCACGCAAGCGTTATCCTGCCAGCGGCATCGCCTACTCGGAAGAGCTCGTCCTTACAGCCGATCACGTTGTGACGCGTGAGGAAAACATCAAGGTCCTGTTGCCGGATGGCAGGACGCTGAGTGCCACGATTGCAGGTCGTGACCCAGGCTCGGACCTGGCGCTCCTGCGCCTTTCTGAAAAAGGATTGACTCCTGCCCGGACGTCCGACAACGTGAAAGTCGGGCAGCTCGTGCTTGCCCTTGGACGACCCAACCGCGAAGGCATGCAAGCCTCGTGGGGAATTGTCACTTCGATCAACGGGCCCACGCGCACCTTCCGAGGCGGTTTGCTCGATGAATACATCCGGACGGAAACCACGCCTTATCCCGGCTTCTCGGGGGGACCGCTTGTCAACACGGAAGGTGAAGTGCTCGGGCTCAACACATCCGGACTCACACATGGTTCCTCTCTGACGATTCCCGTTAAGGTCGCGTGGCAGGTTGCAGAAGCGCTCGCCACACATGGGACCGTCAAGCGCGGTTATTTGGGCGTCCGCACACAACCAGTGGAAATTCCTGAAGCTGCGCGCAAAGCCCTGGGGCGTGAACAAAATCATGGTTTGCTGGTGGTATGGCTGGAGGAAAATGGTCCCGCGGAAAAAGGCGGGCTGCTCGTCGGCGACATCCTGGTTGCGGTCAGCGGGCAACCGGTTGGCGACCCGGATGATCTCTTTTCAGCACTCGGCAGCGACGCGGTTGGCAAAGCCATTGCTGTGGAAATCCTGCGGGGCGGCCGTCCAGAAACGGTCCAGGTGACGGCAGGGGAGAGGAAGTGATCCGTGTCCTTCTGAATGTCTCGTCGCCGGCGTTACGCGCAGGGCTGCGTGCTCTGCTTTCGTCGGATAAGACGATCAAAGTGGTAAATGACTCACTGGAGGATGAGACTGAGGCTGATGTGGTGATCGCGTCGGCTTCTCACGCTCCTTTCTCAGACCCTTCGTCTTCGCTCAGAGCGGGTAACGAGGCTGATCCTGCCTCATCGGCCGCGACTCTGCTCCTCGTCGACGATCCGCTCGATGTCCGCGAAATGAGGCGCTCCCTCCGAGTGTGGGGAGTCCTGCCCACCGACGTCTCTGCTGAAGAATTGATCGCGGCGGTCCATGCCTTGTCACAGGGCTTGATCGTTGGCACGTCCACCCTGTTGTTTGAATCGGAATCAGAAAGTGAACCGTTATCACACGGTCCACTCACCGATAGAGAATCTGAAGTTTTAGGATTGCTGTCAAAGGGACTGGCGAATAAGCAGATCGCGGTTGCGTTGGGAATCAGCGAGCATACCGTGAAATTTCATGTCTCATCCATTTACACAAAACTGAATGTAACCAATCGAACCGAAGCGGTGCGCGAAGGTCTGCGTGGCGGCTGGGTTGCGCTCTAGCTTGCCAGCTCATAGCGAAGCAGGACGTTTCCAGATCTAAAGGTTCTCGTTTCCAGAAGACGCAGATTCAGTCTTTTGACATCTGCAAACAAGGGTTTTCCTTTGCCCAACATAACCGGAGTGATTGCGATCAAATACTCGTCAATCAACCCGGCATTGGTAAGCTGCTGAACAATCGTGCCGCTGCCGAATACGATGATATCCGTACCCTTCCCTCGCTTTAGCTTTTCGACTTCCTCCACGAGATTGCTGTGGAAGAGCTTGGAATTCTCCCAGGGAACTTCATTTCTGGTTCGGGAAAAGACCAGCTTGGTCATCCCAATCACTTCATCCGCCAGCTTATGCAGTTCTTCAGGGGCATTCGGGTCTTTCGCGATTTGCGGCCATGAATTTTCGAACATTGTATAGGTAATGTTGCCGAGCAGCATCGTATCGGAACCCACGGAGCTAGCCTCCCCGGCTCTGGGCTCATGGAGAGCCTTGTCAACTTCGGGGTCCCGGATGATCCAGTCAATCTCTCCATTGGGACCCGCGAAAAGACCATCAAGCGATATCCAGTTGATCATTACAATTCTTCTCATGTCAGTCTCCTCAATAAAGTGTCCCCAGAGTATAAATGTACAGCCGCGGCTGTAATTGTAAAAAACCGGCATATTCACACGGAAGAATAGCCCGCCTGATTGTGGTAGAAATCATCCACCTTCTGCGACAGGCTCCCGGGTGTGACGCCTGTAAATGTTTTGATGTCGCGAATAAAGTGGGATTGATCGTGGAAGTTGAGGGCGTAGGCAACCTCGGTGAGCGTGTCGTATCGTCTGGTCTTCATCAGTCGCAGGGCTTCATTGAAGCGCCTGATCCGAATATAAGACACAGGCGATATCCCCACGGTCTGGCAGAACCTTCGTTCAAACTGGCGCTCTGATATATTCAAATGTTCCAAAAGGCTTTTTACAGAAATCGTGCCGGCGCTTTTGTGGATAAGGTGCAGGCTTTCTTCTATCAGATCATCCCTCGTTTTTGCCTGTTCGAGCTTATCTGCCAAAAAGTCTGTCAGTAAAGTGACGCGTTCCTGCTCGCTACGAGCGTCCATCAACTGCTCGTTGATATCTTCAGTTGAAAACTCGCTGAGTTCCACCGCTCCAGCTTTCAGAGTGAGTGCGTTGATGCCAAAGAGTGCTTTCAGTGCATGCGGCTTGAGAATCACCTGTATGACCGTATACAAGCCTTTTCCGAAATTCATGACGCTTGATTGTGTACCTGGCCCATAGAGAAATAAAGTGGGTGGAGAAAATGTACGCCCGGACTGAGTGAAGATGTTTTCAATTGCAGGTCGACCATCATTATAGTGAAACACAATCCCCGGTATGCCACTTGGAAATGTTTTTATCGCGACGCCCTCTTCGCCAGTGAATTCATTGAGTATAAAACACTCAACCTCCCCCTTGAGAATTTCCGAGGGCTTGAGAACTCTAAACTTGTTCGATCCCATAAAACTCTAAAACATCACTGTTTGACTCTCCGCGCGCCGGCCATCGAGCAGGAGAAACGGTGCGGCGCGTGTCACCACAATGCCAAGTTTGCGTAGAGACGCCAGGTCACGCAATTTGCCTGCTCGCCGCGCCCTGAGAATGGCATCCGCGCCCTTCGGCCCGATTCCCGGAATCCGAAGCAAGTCGCGGCGTTCTGCCTTGTTGATCTCCACAGGCTTTTCTTGCAGGCTCTGCTGTGCCCAGGCGAGTTTGGGATCGGTTGGAAGGGGAAGGTTTCCGTCTTGTGCAAACGGCATCTCCTCCAGATCGAAGCCGTAATCTCGCAACAGGAACGATGCCTGATACAGGCGATGTTCACGTATGGGATCGACAGCGGGCTTGTTTTCCATGGGGGTATCGGAAATCGGGTGGAATGCAGAGAAGTAGGCTCGCTTCAACCGTACATTTTTCATCAGCCAATCGGTCGTCGTCAGCAACTCGAGATCACTTTCATCGGAGCCACCTGCCACAAACTGCGTGACCGTCGATGGCCAGCGGCCCTTCCAGCCTTTGTACGCAGGCTGGGATTGGCGGATCTCTTCCACCCATCGCAATGGACGGAACAACTCTTCGATAAATGTTTTATTGGGGGCAAGCCTGGCGAGGCGCTCGGTATTGGGTGCTTCCAGATTGATCGATACACGGTCAGCCAGCTGCATCAGCCGCTCGACCTGTCCCTTCTCGGCGCCCGGCATGATCTTGAGATGCAGGTATCCCTGGAAACCAAGTTTCTTGCGCAAGATCTCTGCGGTATCCAGGATCTTGTTTTGTGTGTTCTCGCCACCCGCAGCGATCCCTGAACTGAGGAAGATTCCCTCCGCCATATTCGCCTGATGCAGCTTCATGAACAGTTCAGCAAATTCCTGCGGCTTGAACGTGGCGCGGCGGAAATCGCGTCCCGCGCGAAAGGGGCAATAGAAACAATCCCGCTCACAGGCGGAAGAAAGCAGCGTTTTCAGTAATTTGATCTGTTTTCCGTTGGGAAGTTGGGCAGGGTGGACGAACGCAGCTCTTTTTTCCCGTTCGGTAAACTCAGGGCGAGCCTTGGGCGTGAAACAGGCGGGCTTAACCGGCTCTCCCCGTGACTCCTCCGCGTGTTCCAGCTCCATCTGCTCCGAAAGCGAGTGGAGGGTTTCGAGCTGATCCATGAACCGATTATAGAACACATTTTCTAACAACGCAAGGCCAGTTTTACAGAAAAATAAGTAAAGAATCAGTGCAAATCGGTGCCAATGCGTGGCAAAAATAAGAGGCCGAACTTTTTTACCCGAAGGCCAATAGTTTAGCCCCCAGGCCAAATCACGGAAAAATGTCACTGGGATGAGCCATATCCCTTGGTTATACTGACAGAGCCAAAGGAGGCTTTATGTGTGAATTCTGTACGCAGCATGGAGAGGGGAAGAAGTGGTATCTGACGATGGCGAATTACTCGCGTGATCTGCTGGATCAGAATGACCGTCGCAGGTACGCGGCGGAATTCCTGAACGGTTTTGATCAACGCGTGCCTAAAAGCATCCAAAAACTGGACATGATCCGCACGACGCCGTTGATGAGACTGGCAAAGCCCATCCTGACCCACGTGCAAAAGCAGGATCATTACGGCCAGGTGGTGCCGATGGAAGATGTGGAAAAGATCTTCGAGATGATTCAGGGAGCTGTGCGCCTGCCATGCGTCTGCCGCCGGGTGACCACCGGAAACATGAACGCCCGCTATTGCTATGGCTTGACGCTTGACAGGCAACTCATGGATTCGCTCGACGATTCGTTCAGCCTGGAAACACTGACGAAGGAAGAAGCGCTGGAGTCCATCCGCAAGCTGGACAAAGAAGGGCTCGTCCATTCGGTCTGGACGTTCAAAACGCCATTCATCGGCGGCCTGTGTAACTGCGACCAGGATTGCATGGCGTATCGTATTACCCATGCTCGCAGGGACTATCCCGTCATGTTCCGAGCCGAGTGGGTGGCAGCGGTATCCGCGGATTCGTGTAACGGTTGCCGCCTGTGTATGCGTCAGTGCCAGTATGGGGCGATCCGTTATTCATCCAACAACAAGAAAGTGATCATTGACCCGACTGCTTGCTATGGCTGTGGAGTCTGCCGCGCCGTTTGCACCAAGGACGCCATCACACTGTCGCCGCGCGAAAAGGTGAAGGAGGCAGCAGGTATCTGGTAACTGCGATAAGGCGGGGGAGCCGGAAAAAAAGCTGAAGCGTGCAGAGAAGCTATGAAACGGAATCAACTCTCGGCTGCGCGCAGCGTCGCTGTCCGTCTTTAAGTCCTGGCCTCAAAATGGAGCCGTAAGGCATTCACGCCATGCCGGATTTCCATCATGGGTGCGCCCAGCTCACAGGTACAGTAGGGATTATCGTAGTGTTTGAAGTCACTTAAGGGGAGTGGCTCGCCGTTCAGAAGCAAGGGCTCTTCCCATCCAAACTGGAGCCGGTCGCCGCGCAGGTCCTCCAACTCAACCTGGTTTCCTTCGAATTTGACCGTTAGTGCCAATACCTTTTCGATAAATTCCTTGAAGCTGCCATCCAGGGCAGAGCGACCCATCTGGCACAGCCAGATGTTGGGCGTGCCGGGCGAGCGCAACTCGCGATAGGCGTTGTCGCCGCTTGTTTGGAAATCGAGCCCCTGGGCCGCTGCCAGAGCGATGTAACTGTTGCCGGCTTTGCCAAATGCCCACCCATCCCGGACCTCGTACTCGTCCATGCCGTGCACGGGGAAATAGGCATGAGTAAAACCCATCCAGTCGTCATTGGCAAAATTATAAATGGCGATCAGCGTGTCTTTCCATTGCGCCACACGGGGCAGGCTGGCATTGCCGTGCCAGTAGTTCGGGCGGCGCCAATCATTTTCAGCCGCGCAGGCCGGGTGGGAGGTAAAAACCGTCACGGCGGGGCTGAGCGTCGCCTGCCAGATGTGCTCCTGCTGACCCGGCTGACCTGCATGCCAATCCTGTGCCGAGCAGAGCATGCCGTCAGGGGTTTTGTAGGTGACCTTGTTCACGGCGGTTTCATCTCCGCTAGTGTGCTGCTCTTTGCTCCACAGCTCGTCAGGCTGATCGGCAGCGATGGCAGCGATGATCGGGGGCAGTTCATAGGACGAGCAGGCCAGGCTGACCGGTCCCAGGATGTGCTCGTTGAAGATGCCCATGCCCCAGAGTAGACGGCTAATGCCGGAAGTCGGCTCGCGGTAGCCTGTCTTGATGTGCGCCGCACAGGTGCGCCCGTGGCTCGAGCCGAAGACACCCTTAAACGAGTTGACGGCCATGCTGAAGAACATTTTGTCCAGTACCAGCGCGGCCATTTCGAAGATCTGGGGATCCTCTGCCAGGCTGGCGAGAGTGGAAAGTGCCAGGACATCCTCTTCAAAGCAGGTATTTGAGTCCCAGTCTTCGAAGCCGTAACTGGCGCGTTTTTGCAGCCATCCAAGTGCCAGGCGTTCTCCCTTTTCTATGTGCCACTCGCCCGACTGAACTGCATTGATGAAAACATGCTCGCGGTAATGCTGCCCTGCCAGTATCTCGCAAGTGTGGAAAAGGAGGCTGTGGCTCTCGCTGTGGTAATCCATGGCATCACTTCCCGGCTCATCCTCCCAATACCGGAAGCCCAGCACACACTCTTCGAGGGGCCGACGCAACTCTGACGGGAAATCCTCGTTATCAGCATAGCGATATAACATGCCGAGCAATCCACAGAGCAGGATGACGGAGTCTGCACTGCGCCGGTTGACAGCCTCGATTGCTTTGAACACCATCTTCTCGTCCACATCCTTCCACCAGCCGGCCTCCATTTTGGCGATCTCGCTGAAGAGGTCTTTTCCTCGACGCGCGGCCTCCTTCAAACACTCGCTGCGCCGTTCCGGATAGGTTCCATAAGGTTGAGTGGAATAGGTGTTCGTAGCAGTGTGGAAATCACGTATGCGGGTGATGCGAACGTTGCGCTTGTAGAACTGCTGGGGAGGAGGCATGAAGCGTAATTGGTAACTGCCCTCCGGAGACTGGTAAGGAAAGCCCATCGGCTGCGTGGGCTCTTTGCGCTGCCCATCACGCGCCACCTCGGCATAGATCGAGCCTTTGGGATTTTGCATCCGGATGTTGAAAGAAGTGGAGGCCGCCTGCCCATCCGGCAGGTAAACCACGATCTCATCGTTGCGGGCGTAGACGTCCTGGCGGATGTAGCAGTCTTCGAAAAGCTTCTCCAGTTTCAGGCGATATTGAAGGTCAGGAGCGGATGTGGGTATGCGTATAACCTTATCTTCGGGTTTCGTCCCGTCAAATCCGACAAGCTGCATGGCCATGCTGAAAGGACCTTCACGAACTGCAACTTGTTCGAAGCGCACCATCAACCGGTTCGTGCCCTTCTGCAGTTGCGCCTGGAACCGAACCTGGCCCGGTATACGATCGTGAAAGTGCTCGTGGCGATGTACATGCTGATCGTTGATCCACACGTCTGCCGGCCCATGTGCCGTGAGGATGAAAGTCACCTCCTGTTCGACCGGACTTTCGATCTCAGTGTACGCCCAGGCGCGCAGAAAGCAGGGAAGGGGATGGAAGGCGGAGAGATCGATCAGGTGATCGTGAGGCGTGCGTACATAACGCCATTTATCTATGATCTTACCGATCCTGTATTCTCCATACTCGATCGGCGTGCCCTCGATGCCCATTTCCGGCTGGCTGTATTTCCGTGCAATTTGCAGCTTGTCCTGTGGACGATCAAAACGATACGGTTCCTCCAACAGAATAACCTGCGGTCCGGCGACCAGCCAGTGCTGAATGTATCCTTCGACGACAGGGTAACCGAGGGTCTCTTTCCGCATTTGGTTCGCTCCTTAATTCTATTGATCGAGCCCGATTCTATTCTTTACTCTCACTATCTGCATGCGTAGTTTCTTTCAGGACTGAGCCCATTGAGAAAAAATCTCTGTGGCTTAACATACTCAATTAGCCACTCCATTTCTTTCTGAGTCAAAGTGCCCGGGAAGCTACCATGCTGAGTCAAACCTCCTGATTTACAGAATTCCTCATTGACTATGGGAGCTATGCGTCCTGGTAGAAACTTTCGGGCGGGCCCAAATAACTTGGCTTTAAGCCGCCGATGTCTACAACCAATTTCTCAAGCACCACGCCCGGATCAACCATCCAGAATTTCAGGGTATGTGCGCCGGGTTCAATTAACCTGTGCTCGGAAACTCCCACCTTGATATTATCACTGACAGCCTGCATCCAGGCCTCATTTGAGTTATCGGCCCAAAGGTTAATGGTTTGGGGTGGTTCATCGTCGAAAGAAACGGCATAGCGCAGCCCCTGTGTGTTGTGGAAGTCGAGGGTCGGTGATATGTACGCCTGAACCTGGACCGGTCCGCTGTGAAAGAGATACATGCGATATTCCAAACGAGGGCTATCGCCGCCGGGCAACTGATTTGGAGCAGTGACCGGAACGGTCGTCATGGCCGATAGTGTCCTGCCCGCATCCGGGATGCACTGCCAGCGGATCGATTCCGTTCCCACGGCCCGACTGTAGTGCTCGGCTTCCATCGATACGTAGCCGTTCCCCTCGACAAAGCCCTGCACCTCATCCTTTTTCGGGGATAAGGGATTATGGACGACCGCCTGAATAGTCACCCGGCTCCCGCCGGGACCCGTGATGGCAATCGGCGCGCGCTGGGTTCCCGGCGGCACCTGCTGCCAATCTACACAGACTGACAGACAGCATTCCTTTTCTACTGTCCCGTGAGCAGGATTGACGAGCAGCCAGGGCACAGCTGCCTCGACCTGATATTCGAAGGGAGCTCTGCCTCGATTGAACACCTCGATGGTATGTGTCTGCCGCTGGTAGATATCGAACTCGGGCAGCACCGGCTCGCCCTGCGCCAGCGGCCAACAATCTTCCGAGGCTTCGATCGACACACCCATCTCTGCAATACCCGATACGCTGATTTCTTTCACTTTGGGCATGACGTTTTCTTTGGGCTGCTGCCAGGTCGTATACCCGATATGGGTCTGATCCATCATGTGGTTCCATTTTCCCCCGGCCAACGTTTTGTTGTAGTAGCGGGAATATTCGGCATCCCTGTCGAATAGATATTTTGCTTTGGCTGCCAGGTCGTTCGTCCCGGCTCGTCCCTGCCTGGCATACAGATGGTTCCTGCCAACGGTAACGTACAGCTCGTTCAAGTTGGCACAAGCCCTCACCGGGTGCAGCACCAGTTGGTAATAGGCATCTCGATACTCAGCGGGCAGGACATTGTAAATCTGCTCGGCTTCATCAGCCAGTTTGTTATAGTCATCCACAATCGTCCTGGCTTCGTGGTAATTCACCAGGCTGTACGTATCGGGGGCAAGCAGCTCGGGCTTCCGGCGGCTATTGAATCGAGTGTACTGGGCAAGAATGTGAGCAATGTCGTCTGCATGCCTGGCGCCGAACTGCTGCTCGACCCAATTGCGTGTGTATTCGGGCAGGCGCCCCGCAGGCCATGCTTCGGGATTCCAGGCGTAGTCCAAAAAGAATTGTGTGGGAAATTCCATGGGCTTGATATCGCCCACATTGACGATCCAGATACGATCCACCCCATGGCAATAGGTCAGATGCAGCTGTTCCCAGGTCCTTGATATCGGACTGGTGTTGAGCCACTTGTAGTTCCGGGGATCGCCCACGTAGTCAAAGTGATAGTAGATGCCGTATCCGCCGGGCCGCGCAGGATCTGTGAGTTTGGGTAATCTGCGTACATTGCCCCAATTATCGTCAGAAAATAACAGCGTTATGTCCTCCGGCACCTGTATGCCCTGGTCGTAGTACGCCTGGACCTCTTTGTACAATGCCCAGAGTTGGGGGACTGTGGCCGGGTCTTTCCCGGTGACCTGCGCGATGATCTGTCGCTGATCCCTGATGATCCTTCCCAACAGGGCGATGTCCGTTTCCGCGGTCATAGGCATGTCACCATCTCCACGCATCCCAAGCGTGACGATAGTCTCACGCGAGCCAATGCCGCGCACACCTTCTTCCCAAAACTTTCTCAAGACATTTTCGTTTGCCAGGTAGTTCCATGAACCGGTACCATAGCGCGACCATTCAGCGTGGGCTCGCATCATTGGCTCATGGTGCGACGTGCCGATGACGATCCCGTATTCATCCGCCAATTGCGGGTTGAGGGGATCGTCGTCATGGAACGCATTGTTCCACATTGCGGGCCACAAGTAATTGCCCTTTAACCGTAATATCAGCTCGAACACCTTCTCATAGAATCGATGATTGAGCCCTCCGAATTTCTCGTGGGCCCATTTGGTCAGCGCTGGAGCTTCATCATTGATGAAGATGCCCCGATATCTGACCGCAGGCTCGCCTTGTGTGTGGCAGCCTGGCAGGACAAAAAGGTCCGGTTGCTGTCGCACCGGCACGTCAGCCCACCAGTACCAGGGCGATACGCCAATGCGGACCGAAAGATCGAGCATCCCGTACAGCGTCCCGCGTTTATCGCTGCCGGCAATGATCAGCGCGTGTTCCAGGCCGGGCATTGGGTTTTGGATGCTCTGGAGCATGAACATCTCCCGCTTTCCGGTGAGGTCTGTCACATCAAGCTTCCTGTCCTGCACCAGTTGATCGATGACCGGGCAGTGACCCAACGTTCCAATCAGGACAATTTCCTTCGTTGGAGAGACTTGATCGGTGAAAAGCTCAGGCCTGACGCCGGTCACGCGGCCTAGGTCAGCCTGGAGCAGCTGCGCCACCCGGATCACTCCCGGATAATCCTCGCTGCTGACACTTAAGGATGCTGTTCGGCCCGAGACCGAAAGGGGAAAGCATCCCTCGCTGTGCTCGGTGGAGATGTATGTTCTGCTGTCGCCAGCAATTGGGGTTTGTGAACCGGTTGACATATATGACCTCATGGATCGTTGCACAAGCAGAAACTCTCGAAAAGGCCCGCAATAAAAAGCCGAAACGGTCCGTCCGGTGATCTTAGTTTTTCGAAAGCTGGTTGAGAGGCCCAGTGGGCTGATTTCTCCCAGGCTGGCTACTTGTAAAGAACGCAGCGCACTTGATGTCCTGAATCGACTTTTATAAGAGGAGGCTCTTCTACATCACAAACGTTCGGGATGCGTTTGGCGCAGCGCGGATGGAAGGGGCAGCCCCTAGGAAGGTTATATGGATCAGGTACGGAGCCACGGATGGAAGCCAGGCGCTCATTGCGGCCCTTCTTTGCCCCCAGGCGTGGGATAGACTGCAGCAATGCCTGGGTATAAGGATGCAGCGGCTTGTAGAAAAGATCGTCGACACTTGCATCCTCTACTACCTTCCCCAGGTACATGACCACCACCTGATCTGCCATTTGGGCGACCACCCCCAGGTTGTGGGTGATGAACATGATCGACATGCCCAGTTCTTCCTGCAGTTGGCGCATTAGCTTGAGGATTTGTGCTTCAGTGGTAACGTCCAGGGCGGTCGTGGGCTCGTCCGCAATGAGCAGGCTGGGATGGCAGGACAGTGCCATGGCGATCATTGCGCGCTGGCGCATACCGCCGGAGAGTTCATGCGGGTAACGGTCGATGGTACGGCGCGGATGCGGCATGCCCACCCGGGCGAGCATTTCGATGACCCTCTCGCGGGCCCGTTTGGGATCGAGCTTCTGATGCAGGGAAATCACCTCCCCGATCTGGTTGCCGATGGTGTGCACCGGGCTGAGGGAAGTCATGGGCTCCTGAAAGACCATCGAGATCTCGGCGCCGCGGATGGAGCGAATCTTATCGCTCTGCGGATCAAGCGTAGCGAGATCGATGATGTCTACTAGATCACTCGACCGGCTGCCTGTTTCTGGATCGCGCAGTTGCTGGTGGAAGATGATCTCGCCGTTGACGATCTTGCCGCCCTTTGCCACGATGCGCATGATCGACCGGGCCGCGACGCTTTTGCCGCAGCCGCTTTCTCCCACCACGCCCAATGTGCTGCAGGTTTTGATTTCCAGGTCGGCGCCATCCACAGCCTTGACCGTGCCTTCGTCGAGGAAGAAGTAGGTTTTCAAGTCTTTCATCTGAAGCAGTGCATTGCGATCGTTCAAAGCTTCCTCCTAGCGTGCATAAGGATCGGCGGCATCGCGCAGCCCATCGCCCAGAAAGTTGAAAGCCAGCACAGTCGAAATGACCGCCACCGCCGGCCAGAAAACCCACGGCGTTAGCGAAATCGAGCGGACGTTCTGCGCTTCTGCAAGCAATACGCCCCAGCTGACCGCCGGCGCCCGCAGTCCCAAACCGATGAAGCTCAAGCTGGTTTCACTCAGGATCATGTAGGGGACGGCCAGCGTCAGGATGGCAATGATGTAGCTGAGGAAGGAAGGCACCATGTGCACCAGGATGATGCGACCTTCACTCGACCCTGTCAGCCGGGCGGACAGGATGAAGTCTTCCTCGCGCATTGCCAGGAAGCGGCCTCGCACCACGCGCGCCATGCTCGTCCAGCCGACCAGTGAAAGGATGAGGGAAATTGCAAAGTAGACCTTCAACACCGGCCATTCGAGCGGCAGAGCCGCGCTCAGCGCCATCCACAACGGGATTTGCGGGATGGAGCGGATGAACTCGATAATGCGCTGGATAAAATTGTCGATGAAGCCGCCGTAAAAACCCGATATGCCTCCGATCACGATCCCGACGCTCAGGCTGAGGGACACACCGATCAGGCCGATGGAGAGCGAGATCCGGGCGCCATAAATGGTCATGGTGAACATATCGCGCCCCACCCGGTCCGCGCCGAAGAGCATGATCCGCGGTTGGTCCTCCTGAGGGACATCTGGCTGAACAGGCAAGCCGAACAAATGGATGTCCGTTTCCCAGAGTCGCCAGAACTTGTAGGTTGGACCTTGCGTAAAAAGTTTGACGGGGTATATCACGTCCGGGTTCTCGGTGTAGATGGGACGCAGAGTTTCCGGATCGCGCGACATCTCCATGCCATAAACAAAGGGAGCGCGCAGTTTTCCCTGTGCATCGAGGATGTGTATTTTCGAAGGCGGAGCCGACTTATACGTGACGGATGTTTCATCCGGCAGGTAGGGCGAGACGAACTCGCAGAAGATCGCCATCAGATACATGAAAATGAGGAAGATACAGCTGATTACGGCCAGCTTGTGCTTGCGGAACTTCCACCACATCAGCGTAGCCGGAGTGGCAACGGCGATCTTCTCGTCGATCCTGGCTTTCTCGTCCAGAGCGATCTTGGGCTGGTCCAGAGTTACCTTGGGCTGATCGATCATATTACCTCACGTCAGGAAGGAAGTGAACAAAGGCGCAGGCCTCTGGGTTAAGTCATGCGAATGCGTGGGTCCACCCACGCCAATAAAATGTCAGATACCAGCGTGCCGACTACGGTCATGACGCTGAGCAGAAACAGGAAGCTGCCTGCCAGGTACATGTCCTGGGCGGTGAGTGCATTCAGCAGCATCGGGCCCTCTGTCTGCAAATTGAGAACGATCGAGAGCAGGGTGGCGCCGGAGATCAGGTTCGCCAGTTCCCATCCTACCGTGCTGAAGAAGGGGTTAAGCGCCACCCGCACGGGGTAT
>Ga0105098_10000363_pt1 | contig 15218 bp, 16 predicted proteins | sample PPLLak21cMay2015_FD_79137 | JGI IMG/M metagenome (GOLD analysis project Ga0105098, IMG submission 79137) | Freshwater sediment microbial communities from Prairie Pothole Lake near Jamestown, North Dakota, USA - PPLs Lake P7 Core (1) Depth... | ecosystem: Environmental > Aquatic > Freshwater >... | reverse complement strand
TCAGGAAGTGGTGAACTGGCTGGGAGACTGACCGCCGCCGCTTCCCATGTTGGCCTCGCAAGAGCGGCAGATGAAGTTCAGGCCGCAACTTTCCGGATGAAAGAAGTAGGAGCCGCATTCCTTGACGTTGGCTCCGGTTGACCAGGCCAGGTGAAAACTCCCGCCGCAGAGTCGGCACCGGGAAACGTTTTCTTCGTCCAGGGCTTCACCGCATACACAGCACACTTGATCCATATCATCTCCCTTGTGACAGCCAGCGCTGCACCAGTTCTGTTTCGTCTTCCCGGCTCTCAATCTCACCATCCAACTTGGCCTCTTGCAGGGCTTTCAGCATCTGGCCCAGTCGAGGCCCGGACGGAACGCCCAATCGCTTGAGTGCCGCCCCGTCCAGTCGCGTCCGGACGTGGCGCCACCGCGTCAGGTACAGGTTCAGCCGGTCTTGGATCAAGGCCGAGTCCGCAGCAATAGCCCAGGCTAGAATGGAGGTCGGGGAATACTCGCGGAGCAATTCGCAGATGGCGCTGGGCGGCAGGTCCTCTTTGTCCAGCGAAGGCATTCGTTCCTGAAGGCGAGCGGTGTCCAGGATTACCCGCGAGACGGTGCCCTGCATCTTCAGGCGGGCTACGAAATCATCGCCTTCCGGCAGGCTGAAGCGACAAGCCAGGAGAGCGAAGTAGAGCGCTGGGGGTAGTGGGGAAGCTGCTCCGCGCGCCTTTTCGAACTTCTTCTGGAGCCAGCCGTCGCCTTTGAGCGCTGGATGGACTTCAACCAGCAGGCCAAGGTCTCCGGCGCGGTTCAGCGCCTTCTCAGGATGATCCTCCTTCATAATCAGCTCCAGCTCATGGCGTGTCCGGTCGCCCGAGATGGTGCGCAGCATGGCCACATTCAGGCGCAGCAGACTCTCCGTGGAGGCTTCCAGATGGAAGCCGAACCTCTGCTCGTATCGGACGGCCCGCAGCATGCGCGTGGCGTCATCGATGAAGCTCCGGTCATGGAGAAGGCGAATGAGATGGCTCTCCAGGTCCTTCCGCCCGTCGAACGGATCAACCAGCTTCCCGAAGCTGCCGGGGTCGAGCCGCAGGGCCATGGCGTTGACGGTGAAGTCCCGCCGCGCCAGGTCGTCCTGGATCGAGCCGGGCCGCACTGCGGGCAGGGCGCCGGGGCGGGCATAGGTCTCCGCCCGGGCCATGGCCAGATCGATGGTCAGGTTACGGGTGCGAATCTTGGCGGTGCCGAAACGCCGATGGACGACAAGGCGGCCGCCGAGCTCTCCGGCCAGGGATTCCGCCAGCTTGATGGCGTCGCCTTCCACCACCAGGTCGAGGTCGGAGTTGGCCCGGCCCAGAAGGATATCCCGCACCACCCCACCGACGAGATAGATGCCCAGCCGCCTCTCCGCCGCCAGCGCTCCGGCCTGCTGAATCATGGCCAGCGACTCCGGCGACAGGTGTTGATCGAGTTGACGGATGACGTCTCGCGACATGACTGCTTGCCTCAAAACCGTGACCGTATTGTGCCACGAAAGCTGGTTTCGATCAATTGGAGGACCGTCGGGCCAGTGCCGGGTCAAAGCGCTTGCAGGTCTCGTGTGATGCAGGTGGAAGCGGAGGGTCAAGTCCGCGTTGAAGCTCGCAGGCTTCGTCTTTCTCTCCACCAGGCAACCAGGTGCAGGGCAGCCCCAACCGGGAGTACAAACGCAGCAAAGACGAGATGGCTTGCGTCCTGATGCCCCTCACTCATCACTGTGATGAGAAACGTGATGAGGAAAGGTATTGGGGAGTAGAGCAACATCACCACACCACCAGAAAGGTGGTATCTCCAGGCGATCACGGTAAGCATGGCTGGAATGAGCCAGAAATGGAATACAGATAGACCGAAGTGGAAAGGCACTATTCCCCCCATACCCTCGTTCACCCCGTATGACGCTGCCCATGACGCAAGAATGCAGGCCATGCCCGCGGAGACAGCTACCGAGATGAGCCGTGCTGCGAAGCACAGTCCCGTTCCGTGCCTTGACTCGGAACTAGCCCTTGCATGAATCTCCGTCACACTGACACCCTCCTCAATCTGCGCATGTCCAGTATTCCATGTGAGCCACCAAGCTGTCTTGGGACCCTGGTCCCTATTTGGGGTATGGGCTTGGGCTGCACAGAGGGGAGACAACGTCCCGCAGAACCAGAAACCCGTTTGACTGCGGGACACGGGAACATGTTGAAAATAGCAGAAAGCAAGAGAAAAAACGGGCCTTCGACAAATGATCCTGCCATCTGTTTTCCGGTGCATCGACGCGATTGTCCGTCGATGCGCCCGGAGAGCCTTGACACCGTACGTAACGCTGGTAAAATGGAAAGCCTTCTCGGGTGGTCAAACCAGCTATAAAGAGACCAAAGGCGCCAGAGCAAAACAGGTAGGGTCAGGAACCCACCGAGCTCACTCAGGTGGCGAGGAGAAGCCAGGATAGGCTTCAAAGGCGAAGGAAGATCAGGAAGCTGGGGAGGTCACCCGAGATTTTTTTTGTTCCCGACAATTAGCCACGGCACCATAGCACTTTGACATCGTCCGGGCACACAGGTGATACGTCCGAGGGCCGCTACTCCGACCCCCGCACCACGTTGGTCACCCCACCGATAGCTTCGATCTTAGAGAGAAGCCGGGACAACTGGGCCACGCCCTTCGTCTCGATAGTAAGGAACACGGAAGCAGAGTTGTCGCCATGTCCGAGAGACTTCATGGAGGCGATGTTAACGCCCTCGTTGGAGACCACTGTAGTTATTTCTCTGACCAGCCCCACCCGGTTCCAGGCATCCACTCGAATCCACACCGGGTAGAGTTGGTCCGTTCGCCCCCACTCCACCTCGACAAGCCGCTCCCTCTCCTTCTCATGGATTATGTTCGGGCAGTCTTTGCGATGCACGGTCACTCCGGTAGTACGGGTTATGTAGCCGACGATATCGTCTCCCGGCAGGGGGCTGCAGCACTTCGCTAACCGCGTCAGAAGGTCGCCGGAACCCAGTACCTTGATGCCCAGAGGAGCCGCGGCTGCCGAGGGGAGAGGTCCTGTGACCTTCGGCTGCTCCTCCTGGACCGCCAGCTTGAGGGTAACCTGGCTGGCACTCAGATCACCGTAGCCGATAGCGGCGTAGAAATCATCGACATCCTCGTACTTGAACAAGTGCGCTAACTCCTCGCGGTTGCCGAGATCTATCCTCAGCCGCTTCATCTCCTTTTCCAGGATCTCCCGCCCTCTTTCGATGTTCTCTGACCTCGCCTCTTTCTTGAACCACTGGCGAATCCGCTCCCTGGCCCGGGAAGTGTTGACATATCCCAGGTTGGCGTTGAGCCAGTCCCGGCTCGGTCCCTTATCGTGCTTGCCCACCATGATGTCCACGGTATCGCCGTTCCGGAGATAGGTGGTCAGCGGCACCAGTTTGCCGTTGACCTTCGCGCCTATACACCGGTGCCCGAGACCCGAGTGAATATGATAAGCAAAGTCGACCGGAGTAGAGCCGGCAGGCAGGTTCTTGATCTCGCCTTTGGGCGTATAGACGAAGACCTGGTCCTGGAAGACGTCGGCCTTCACCAGTTCCAGGAACTGCGCTGTGCCCGTGATCTCCTTGTGCCACTCCAGCAACTGGCGGATTCGCGAGATACGCTGTCCGAACTCGTCTTGCTTGACGCCCTCTTTGTAAACCCAGTGAGCTGAGAGACCATATTCAGCGCTCTCGTGCATCTCAGAAGTCCTGACCTGGACCTCAAGCGGAACGTTGAAGCACATCACGGTGGTGTGGAGCGAACGGTAGCCATTCTCCTTGGGCGTGGCAATATAGTCGTTGAATTCCGCGCTGATGGGATGCCAGAGATTGTGCACTATGCCCAGGGCGTGGTAGCACTCGTCCACTTTCTCCACCAGGACCCTGATGGCGATGATGTCATGGATGTCGTCCAGGTTTCTTCCCAACTGGGCGTATCTTTCTATCTTCCGGTGGATGCTGTAGACGCTCTTGGACCGGCCGGACACTTTGGCCTTCAGCCCCGCCTTCTCCAGCTCTTTCTGCAGCATCTCCACAGCGTCTTTGACCAATAGCTCCTGCTCGGCCTCACGCCTGGTCAGCAGGTGCTTGATATGACGGTACTTCAGGGGCTCGAGGTTGTAGAAGGCCAGGTCCTCTAGTTCCGACTGAATCCTTCCTATGCCCAGACGGTGGGCCAGCGGGCCATAGACTTCCAGGGTCTCCCGGGCGACGGCGCGTCTCCTGGCCAGAGGCAAGGCCTCCAGCGTGCGCATGTTGTGCAGGCGATCCGCCAGCTTAATGAAGACCACCCTCAGGTCCTCCGCCATGGCCACGAGCATCTTTCGCAGGCTCTCCGCCTGCAGGTCATCCCGGGAGGGTTTGTCCACCACCTGCCCTGATATATGGCTCAGCTTGGTCACCCCGTCCACCAGCTTGGCCACCTCCGGGCCGAACTTGGCCTCTATCTCCTCCATCGGCACACCGCAGTCCTCGGGCACGTCATGAAGGAGCGCCGCGGCGATGGAGGTGGCATCGAGCTTGAGATCCGCCAGAATGGCCGCCGTTTCCAGTGGATGCTGCAGATACGGCTCGCCGGAGCGCCGGAGCTGGCCCTCATGAGCCTTGAGCGCGAACTCGTAGGCCTCTCTTACAATAGCCAGTTTGTCCGGTGACAGATAGGCCCGGGTCATCTCCAGAAGGTGAGAAACCTCCATTGTGGCTCGAGTATAGTTCCGGTGCAAATTTGCGTCAAGAGAGGCCACGTTTGACCCATCGACGCCACCAAAGGTATGATGAAGCCGTGCAGCGTCTCAGACTCAGATTCTCCCGCGGCGAGGAGTTGAAATACGTCTCCCATCTTGACCTCATGCGGCTGTGGGAGCGGGTGTTGAGGCGAGCCGAGATACCGATAGCCTACTCTGAGGGATTCTCCCCCCACCCACGTATCTCACTGGCGGCCCCCCTCCCCATCGGCGTCACCAGCGAAGCCGAGCTGATGGATGTGGTCGTCAAGAAGGCCGTCTCCCCCTACTTCTTTATGCAGAACACAAAGCCGCAACTGCCGCGAGGCGTGGAGGTGTTCGAGGTTCAGCAGGTGCCCCTGACCATCCCTTCGCTCCAGTCGCAAGCACAGTTCATCGACTATCGCGTCTCAGACAGATCAGAGAAGACCGAGGCAGAGATTCTAGGTGCGGTCACCGCCACGCTTCAGGCCGAGAAAATGCCCTGGCACCATATGAGAGACACCGGCCCAAAACACTACGATTTGAGGCCGCTGATTGAGGACTTGTGGCTGGAGAGCTGGCAGGACTTTGTCTTCACCCTGGTCATGAGGCTGCGCTGTGACTCTCAAGGTACGGGCAGGCCGGAGCAGGTCACAGCGGCTCTGGGACTGACGGATCACCCCAGCCTCGTTCATCGCACCAAGATCACTTTGGCAGGGAGCTAGTATGAAGCTGATTCTGATACGGCACGGCGAAACAGAGTGGAACAAGCAGCGGCGCATCCAGGGCTGCCGGAGCGATACCCGGTTGAGCCCGAAGGGCCTGGAGGAGGCGGACAGGCTGGCCGCAGCACTGCGCAAAGAGCGGATAGACGCCATCTACTCCAGCCCCATGAAGCGGGCTTCGGAGACAGCGCAGATCATCGCCGAGGCTGGCAAACTGCAGGTACACGTGTTCAACGAACTGAGGGAGATCGACGCCGGAGAGTTGGATGGCCTGTTTGAACGTGAATTGGCCGGTGCGTACGGGACCGCCTGGAAGGAATTCTGCAACGGCAACGCAGCAACGCCATTGCCGGGAGGGGAGTCTCTACAGGACCTTCAGAAGAGGACTTCATGGGCTGTCGACCGCATGCTGGAGAAGCACATCGATGGGACAGTGGTGGTGGTGGCTCACCTTCTGGCCAACCTGGTCATCGTCTGCCAAGTGATGGGCATTAACCTGGCTAAGATAGCACGCTTGAAGCAAGCTCCGGCTTCCATCACCATTCTGGAGCTGACCACCCAGGGAAACAGCTTGCTCTTGCTCAATGACACGTGCCACCTCCAGCCCTAGGTGGCAGCTTCCCCGATGCCCGTGCCCGGGGCTAGTACTTCGAAGCCCCGATTTCCTCCATCTTGCCGGTGACCAGGAAGACCACCCGTTCGCAGATGTTGGTGGAACGGTCGGCGGCACGCTCCAGGTTGTGGGCCACCCAGATGAGGCGTGTGGCTCTGTCGATGGCTTTCGGATCAACCATCATGAAGGTAATTAGCTCGCGGAACACCTGGTCATAAAGGCCGTCCACCACGTTGTCCATGCTTACTACCTTCTTCGCCTTTTCTATATCGCGGGCCATGAAGGCCTGGAGGCTTCCGTGCGTCATTTCAATGGCGATCTCCGCCATTCGCGGGATGTCAATAAGCGGCTTCAGCGGCGGCTCATCGCCGATCATGATAGCGATCTTGGCAATTCCGTCGGCGTAGTCGCCTGTTCGTTCCAGGTCAACAATGATGTTGAAGACGGCAGCCACGACCTGGAGTTCACTCACCGTAGGGCGGTTCGCGGCGACAAGCCGGATGCACTTGTCTTCTATATTGAACCGCTGTTGGTTGATCTTGGCGTCATCGGCCATCACCCGGTGCGCCAGAACCAGATCCCTCTTCTTCAAGGCCTCGACGGCGCGCTCTATCGCCTTCTCCACCGTGCCGCCCATGGCCACAACGTCGTTCTCGAGCTCCCGTAAACCCTTCTGAAAAGTCGCTTCTGATTCCACGGTCATTGCCTCCTCGTCTGATCAACTAAGCTTGCCCCTGGCCGGCACGATCACCTTTCTTGATTCGTGTATTATACGCTCCATCAGCGATGCCGCCAACAGGCAGAACGCCAGGGCACTTTGCTGATCGTCTTTGGAATGGATAGAATAGAACAGACGCAAGACATGACGCATTCAAAAACGACAGGCGAAGAACCGGAAGGGGTTGTCGTTGGCTCTTCCTGATCCAAGTTGGCCGCTGGTCCTGGTTCTGCTGATTGTGTTGGTGGCTGAATTCGTCAATGGCTTGAACGACGCTCCGAATGCCATCGCCACCGTAGTTTGCACCAGAGTCCTCTCCCCGTTTCGCGCCCTCGCGATGGCCTCTGCTCTCAACCTCCTGGGGGCAGTGGTAACTGGTACAGCAGTCGCCGCTACGATCGGCAAAGGAATAGTGGACCCGGCAGCGATAGGGCTGCCGGTCGTAGGTGCCGCAGTGCTCAGTATCGCAATATGGGGTGCCATAGCTACATTTCGCGGCTTGCCAATCAGCATCTCCCACGGTCTGGTCGCGGGGTTGGCGGGAGCCGGGCTGGTCACAGCAGGCCCAGACGTTCTGGAGTGGTCGGGCTGGCAGAAGGTGCTGATAGGCCTGGCTTTCTCGACGCTGGTGGGTTTCTCCTTTGCGTGGGTTGTCATGACGGCTCTCCACTGGATTCTGCGCCGCGCACAGCCGAGTCTGGTGCGAAAGATCTTTGGCCGACTACAGATAGTGTCTGCCGGGTTCATGGCTTTCAGCCATGGGAGCAACGATGGCCAGAAGTTCATGGGAATCTTCACTCTGGCTCTGATGCTGGAGTACGCCAGGCAGCATGGTCTGGACGCGCCTCCCCCCTTCGAGGTTCCTTTCTGGGTCATCTTCCTTTGCGGTGGAGTTATGGCCTTGGGAACGGCCATGGGGGGCTGGCGCGTAATGAAGACCATGGGCTTTGGCCTGACCAAGCTGGAACCAGTCCATGGCTTTGCCGCGGAGAGTGCCGCCGCTTCGGCCATCCAGATAGCCACAAGCATGGGAGTGCCCCTGAGCACCACGCACACCATTAACACGGCGATCATGGGGGTGGGGGCCAGCCGTCGGCTGTCGGCTGTGCGCTGGGGAGTAGGAGGAAACATAATCGCCGCCTGGATCCTGACCTTCCCCACCTGTTTCACCCTCAGTGCTGTGCTTGCTCTCGTATTCGAGCTGCTGTTCTGATCCGGTCAAGGCCGCAGGTTGTTCAACGATGTGCAGGAGATGCCGTGTCGGGGACTGGGGAAGTTGAGGGAGAGTCCTGAGACAGCGCCGAAAAGCTTCTCTGTGAGGCTCAAGCGTACTTGAGGGCCACGCCCTCCAGCACGTTGGCAATATCTTCACACCGGTCGATCGCCGTCTCCATATGCTCGTAGATCTCCCGCCATTTGATGAGAGAGGCGGTATCAGTGGAATCTGAGAAGAGCTCAGCCAGCGCCGCTCGATACACGCTGTCACCTTCATTCTCCAGACGATTGATTTCCATGCACCGTTTCAGGAGGTTGTCGCGGTTGATGTGATCGTGGACTTCGGATACCGCCTTCTCCACTTCAGCAGCCGTCTGCACAATTATGTCTGCCATCTGCCTGGCCCTTTCGGTGGGCTGGCCCACCTTGTAGAGTATCATCATATCGGCAGAGGAGTGGATGAAGTCGGTTACTTCGTCCAGCGAATGGGCCAGCAGGGCGATGTCCTCCCGGTCGAACGGAGTGATGAAACTTCGATGCAGCTGCGCCATGATCTGGTGGGTGGCGGCGTCTCCCTCATGCTCCAGATCGGTAATGATGCCCAGCCTCTCCTCAACGTTCTCCCAGGTGCAAACCATGTCTTTCAGCTGCTGCGCTATCCTGACGGCATTGTGAGCACTCTGCTCGAAGAGGACGGCAAACTTCTTGTCCTTGGGCGTTAGAGAGAACTTGAACAACGTGTGCCTTCCTTTTCCCTTTCCGTTCAGGCAGTCCTAACTGCCGTCGTTCCCATTCTAGGCTGAGCCACCATGGGCGTCAAACCGCCTGGACAGAAGGGACCCGAACCGGGTGATCCCGCACCGACCCTGCTTGTCCCGGCCACGCCGCCGCGACTTTGCCTTACACAGGTCAGGTAAGCGGCTCAGCCACGACTATTGACAGAGCCCCATCCGGAGGTTAACCTGATCTCACCACATAGGATACGATTTCCGCCGTCACGCGAGGTTGTGTCCGCAGCCCAAATGGGGAGGGTCGGGCGTGGAGGAATGGGCTTGAAGCCAACGGCAATTTCACCCGAAAACACCCAGTTTGTCGCGCTCTCTTTCGAGGGGCCAGACCGCTATTCGCTTGCCGGCGGTCTGGGTGTGAGAGTAAGCAACCTGTGCCAGAGTCTGGCCGCCTCGGGCTACGAGACCCGGCTTATCTTCGTGGGTGATCCCAGGCAACCCGGCGAAGAGACCCGGGACGGAGGCAGGCTCGTGCTTCATCGCTGGTGCCAATGGATCAGCGACTACTATCCCGCTGGTGTATACCATGGAGAAAACGAGAAGCTATACGACTTCAACGAGTCGGTCCCCTGGTTCGTCTGTGACCGCATCGTGAAGCCGGCTATGGAGCAGAACAAGCTGGTGGTCATCCTCGGTGAGGAATGGCATACGGCAGAAGCAATGTGCCGCATAAGCGATCTGCTCCACTCGAACGGCCTGCGAGACCGCGCGGTGATGTTCTGGAATGCCAACAACACCATGTCATTCGACCGCATAAACTGGGGCCGCCTGGCCTACACGACCAGGATCACTACAGTCAGCCGGTACATGAGGCACATCATGTCGCGAATGGGAATCGATCCTCTGGTGATCCCCAACGGCATCCCCAACTCGCTGCTGGGCAGAGTCTCTTCCCGGACGGCAGAGCGCCTCCGGAAGAGCATTGATGCGGACTTGGTCCTGGCAAAGGTGGCTCGCTGGGATCCGGACAAGCGCTGGAATATGGCCATTGAGGCCATGGCCCGCCTGAAAGCGAGAGGCAAGAAGGCCGTGCTGCTCGCCAGGGGAGGCATTGAACCCCATGGGCAAGAGGTCTTGTACAATGCGCGGTCGCTCGGTCTGAAGGTGAGAGACGTGAGAACACAGGGCGACACCTTCAGGGACTACGTCCGGGCAATCCGGGAAGGAGTGGGAGCAGACGTGCTCAACTTGAGGTTCCACTGCCCGCAGAGCTTGTTGAAGTTCGTCTACAACACATCCGATGCCGTTCTGGCCAACAGCGGGCACGAGCCCTTCGGTCTGGTGGGGTTGGAAACCATGGCTGCGGGGGGGATTGCCTTCACAGGCAGCACCGGCGAAGACTACGCCATCCCATACCGGAATGCCATGGTGATGGAGACCGCAGACCCCAAGGAAATCGAAACGTACATATCCTACCTTGACCAACACCCCGAAGAAAGGCGCAGGATGCGCCAGGCCGGCAGGGGAACAGCCGGACAGTACGTCTGGGAGAAGGTGATCAAGAACCTGATCAGGAAGTTGGAGTATCAGGCCATGCTGCAAGGATCGCTGGCTCTGACCAGAATCACCCGGGAGCAACACCACGAGGCACGCAGCTATCCGGCGTTCGAGCAGTTGCGGTTGCCATTGCCGGTCGGAAGCAGCTAGCGCGAGCACACCGCCGGGCACCTGTCGGCCACGTCCTGATGGCAAGTCCCGTCAGCCAGCACCAGTTGCCATGCCGCTGGAAATGTGGCAAACTAGGGCCGGTGATGGGCTTCGTGTGTTGTATACGAGAATGATCACAAGAGATGGAGCTTGAAAGGAGGTGCCTTCGGATGTCTACATCAGCAATGGCAGACACCAAGAGGTACTTGGATGACGTGCCGCAGGAGTACGTCTTCTGGTGCTGCGATGGCCGTATCCTGAAGAACCTGAGAGAGCTGCGCGATGCCTTCGCCGTCATGAGTGAGGACACCTTTGCCTACCATGTGAATACGGCGAATAACGATTTCTACAACTGGGTCAGGGACATCATCAAGGACGACACCCTGGCCGGCGATCTCTTCAAGGCCGCCAACACGAGGACTGCGGTCAAGTTAGTCACCGAAAGAATCGCCTCCCTGAGCAGCAAGCCGACTTCGGCTCCTGTCGCGGCTTCGACTCCTGTCCAGAAGCAAACGGTCCGGAAGACGACACGGAGATAGCCTGATCCTGTGACCACACGCATCAAAAAGGCGGTGATAACGGCGGCCGGGTGGGGCACCAGGTTTCTTCCGGCAACCAAGTCCCAACCCAAGGAGATGCTGCCTCTCCTGAACAAGCCCCTCATCCAATACAGCGTTGAGGAAGCCATCGGCTGCGGCGTTGATCTGGTGGTCATCGTCACCTCGTTGGGCAAGCGCTCCATGGAGGACTACTTCGATCATGCTTTCGAATTGGAGCACTTCCTGGACCAACATGGTAAGGCCAAACTGGCCGAAGAGGTGCGCCGGCTGTCCAACATGGTCGACATCTGCTACGTTCGCCAGAAGGAGCAGTTGGGGCTGGGGCACGCCGTACTGACCGCCAAGAACGTGGTGGGCAACGAGCCGTTCATCCTTTTCCTGCCGGATGACATCTTTCCGGAGGGAGCCACCACCCTCAAGAAGATGATCGACATATGCCAGCGATACGAAGCCAGCGTCCTGGCCGTCAAAGAAGTGCCGGAAGATGTTGTGGACCGCTATGGAGTCATCAAACCGAGGAAGGTGGAGCAGCGGATCTACCAGGCGATGGAGTTGGTGGAGAAGCCTGACCGCAAGGAAGCCCCGTCGCGGCTGGCGATAATGGGCCGGTATGTGCTCACCCCCGATATCTTCGCAGCCTTGGAGGTCACCCGCCCGGGGCGGGGCCAGGAAATCCAACTAACCGACGGGCTGCAGCGTCTGGCGCATGAGCGGGCCGTCTACGCCTATGAGTTCGAAGGTGAGCGCTACGATGCGGGCACCCTGCAAACCTGGCTGGAAGCGACGATAGCGCTGGCTTTGAAAGACCCCGAGCTGGGGCCGAGCCTCAGGAAGTATCTCGCCAGTATTCTCTAGGGAGGCGCCCCTAGGCCGTCTCCGTCCGCTCCGGAACCAGATTGGCTTGCGCGTGGCGCACTGAGATGTCAGCCGCTCAGAGCTTCGACAGCCACTTCTTCCCCCGCCATGGGCTTGCTTCAGCTTCGGCAACAGGGGCGATATCGAGGATAGCGCGATAGACGCCGGACTCCAACTCCTGAACCATGTGATAGCCGGTGCTCTTCAGCACCCGGAGCATGTCCTGGTTCTGGGCTAGAACCTCGGCTTCGAAGACGTTGATGCTTTGCTCACGCGCGATGACCGCCAGATGGTGCAGAAAGTGAGTTCCGAACACGAACCACAGCACGTGCCCTGACGCGGCACGGTGTCTGTGCTCCAGCGTGACCTACGGAGTTCAAGCGGTCCACTGCGACCCACGACATGCGCCGTCAGCAGCAGTGGCCTTCGGGATATCACCTTTCAGCCGGTGGTGCTGAGTTGACCGGAGGAGCGCCGGCCGGCGCGTCAGTCGCCCTAACCATCGGTCTGGGTCCCTTCCTCCCGCGATGAGGCCTTCGCTTGACACCGGATCGCCACAGCCCTTTGAAGAATTCCTGGTTCAGAAGGTGCCTGTTGTCAGCCACGTCCAGCATGCTCTTGGATATGTTGCTCTCAAAGTAGGCCACTTCCACGTGTTTCCCCATGTTCTTGGCAGCTTGCAGCGCATAGGCGAAATCCCCGTCGCCGCTGACCAGGATAGCTACCTCGTAGAGATTGTTCCAGGCGAAGTGCAGCAGGTCCGTAGCCAGCATGATATCGATGCCCTTCTCTACCGGAACGCCCTGCGAGAGCTTCATGCCGCCCAGCCGGACTTCCAGGTAGGGCGTCTTCTTAAGCACGTCCAGGAATTCCTGCTGCTCGCGGAAGCCTTCGGGCCTCTGGTTGGGATCCTGAAGGACGTTGTAGTAGTAGGTGCGAAACAGCGGCCTGCCCCCACACAGCTTGCTGGTGAAATCGGTGAAGTTGAGATCAACGCGACTGCAGTTGTCGCGCAACGCATGGTAGAGATTGCTCCCATCTATAAAGATGGCCACCCGGTTTTCCATTAGTATCCCCCTGTTCTCTTTTGATTCTACGAGACCTGCACGCCATTGCCATGCGCGACGCCCTGAGGAGACGGCACATCAAAGACGCTCCTGTTGCGCCGGTCACCCTGCAGTTTGTCTCTGACGCAGGCCACACACCGGTCCACGATCCACCAATAGTGCTCAGACGGCATGTGATCCTTGGGCATATCCGGCACTTCGTTCAGGGCATCGATGACCCATTCCTGGCCGTTGTTGTCCACGCACCATTCAACTACGTTGATGTCCATGTCCAGGCACGAGTTCAGCCGCACGATCTTGTCCGCAATCCTGGACCGGATGCCATCGGGATCCCAGGAATCCGTGTGGAGATACTCCCCCATGTCCAGCGGCCTTGGTATCCATCTGATGAAGAGAACGTCTTTCTTGTCGATGCAGAACACGCGGTAGTACTGGTCATAGCGCACCTTCCGCTGCACCAGCCAGATGCGGCCGGCGCCGGCCGCATAACGCTCCTTCAACTCCGCCAGTGTGTGCAACTCATACACATCCACCCAGGCATAACCATACACCGGCTTCAGGATGCAAGGGAAGCCGACCTCATCGGCGATCCTTTCCCAATTCGGCTCGGTCACGACACCCGCAGGTTCCTCTCGAAGCGCCGGGTCCGGCAGAACGACCGACTTCGGAAAAGGAATCCCCAAGGCTTGGCATACCTTGGCTTCCACCAGCTTGCTGTTGACCGAAGCGGCAAAGGGATTGTTGACGACATAAGTCCCATCGAGGGACATGTTCTTGACCATCTCCTTCAGATAGGCGTAGCGAAAGCTCATCCGGTCTATGACCACTTTGTAGTCGGTGGAGACAGGTGCCGGGCTGTCGGCAAAAGAGAGGAATTCCACCGGCAGATCGCTCAACCTCGACGCCAGATCGACGGCAAAGGGGTCGTTCTTCAGTTCCAGGATACCGATCTTGTCCCACTTCATAGCAGCTGGCTGCAGACCTCGCGGCCAAAGTATAACATATTCATGTGTCGCCTGCGCATGATCGACGGCCAAGAGGTTGCTCGAAAGGCCACGGTCTGGCACTTGCCGGTGCCAGACCGGCGATGTAATATCAGAACGTGTTGCGATACGAACGTCAGCACCAGTAGATGAAATACCTTTCTCGCATATCGGCCATCCCGCTGCCCATCCGGCTGGCGGCCATCAGCTTCCTCTTCAGCCTCTCAGTGCAATCATCCAGCATCTTCCAGTCCCTGTGGGCCGACAGACTGGAAGCATCGAGGTTCGAGGTGGGCCTGATCGGCTCGTCGTATGGCATCGCGTACTTCGTATCTTCGTTCATATTCGGCAGGCAGTCCGACCGGCACGGACGCCTCCTGTTCGTCCGCCTGGGGCTGGCGCTGGGGGCAGGGGCCTACGTCCTCCAGATGGCGGCCATAGACCCCATCACGCTGCTGGCCATCAGGGCCTTCGTCGGCTTCTGCCTGGGCATTTCATCGGCGGCCATCATGGCCTACGTGTACGAGGCGGAAGGACAGGTGGGCCGCTTTGCAGCATACGGGTCGCTGGGGTGGCTCTTCGGCTGTCTGGCTGCGGCTATTGCCTCCGCAGCCACCGGCACCACTAAGTCCTCCACTACTTTCTATGCCCTGTTCGCCGTCAGCGGCGCTGCTTCAGCGCTGGCATTCCTGCTGTCGTTCACACTCAAAGAAGACAGGGGGAGGAGTCTGAAGGTGCCGCTCTTCCCGATATCGCTCATTCGCGACAACGGCCGGGTGTACATCCCGTTCTTCATGCGCTGCCTGGGCTCCAGCGCGGTGTGGGCCGTCTTCCCCCTGTTCCTGGTCCAGGAGATCGGCACCAGCCGGCTCTGGGTGGCACTCCTGGATGCGATCAACATGGGATTGCAGTTCGTCTTCATGCGCTTTGTGGAACGCTTCAGAAGCACATGGGTGCTGGCCACCGGGCTGGTAACCTCGGTAATCGTCTTTGCCTCCTACGGTCTGTCTACCCACTACGGGCAACTCGTCCCGTTCCAGGTTCTCCTGGCCGTGTCCTGGTCCTGCCTCTGGGTGGGCAGCCTCAGCTTCCTGCTGGGCAGAAGCGTGGAGCGCGGCACTGCCGCGGGCCTCCTGTACTCCATGACTTACCTCTCAGCCGGCTTTGGTCCGCTTATCGGGGGCTTCGTCTCGGAGACGTGGGGCTTCAGAGCGTTAAAGTTCGTGGCGTCCGGACTGACGTTCCTGGGGCTCTTACTGTCGTGGGTATTGCCGGCCAACAAGCAGGCGACCATCTCTGAGTGAACGGGTGT
>Ga0105098_10000362_pt1 | contig 15243 bp, 10 predicted proteins | sample PPLLak21cMay2015_FD_79137 | JGI IMG/M metagenome (GOLD analysis project Ga0105098, IMG submission 79137) | Freshwater sediment microbial communities from Prairie Pothole Lake near Jamestown, North Dakota, USA - PPLs Lake P7 Core (1) Depth... | ecosystem: Environmental > Aquatic > Freshwater >... | reverse complement strand
GCCAGGGCATGCGCGCTGCGTGACTCGACCTCGGGCACGATCTCCCACGCGGCCATGACCAGCAGCGCGAGCGCGACCACGTTCAACGTCACAGTGGAGGAGGCGAAGGTCAACCTGGGACGCGTCACCCACACAAGGGTGAGGAGAAACAGAATGATCCATGCAACGGCGAGCCAAAGCGTGTAATTGGAATCGGGATATTTCTCATCGATGGTAATGTAGACATGCCCGTAGGAGAAAAACAATGCCAGCCAGAGTGTGGCAAGGAATGCGGCTTTATACACCCGGCGAAAGAATAACCAGAGCACAAAGAACAACAGTCCTGCTAATACAACCGAAAAGAACAGAGGCCGGATGCCTGCCTCTATATCCACCTGCCCGACATTTGTAGCCATCAAAGCCAGGACAGGATATGCACTGATCGCGAAGGGGTACCAGGGAATCGAAAACCATCTGCCCAGTTTTTTTCGAATAACTTTAAAAAGACCCAATTTGATTCTTTCTCCTCAAAAGAAAATCGCTGATCGTAAAATCGAGTTCCTCATCGATATCCCAGGCTTCGTCTGCATCGATTTCGAACATCAGCGGTCTCTCACCGATCCGATGGTGCCGCCGGATGAGGTTGGCACGCGTAAAAATGTAAAGGCAGGAATTCTCTTCGTAGACGGGCGGTAGGTCCTGGGTCTGGATCAGGACGGCCGGGTCATGGTTGATGGCGCGTCCATGCTGGTCATAGAGCCGGGTCTGCCAACGGGTGACCGAGAAGAGCGAGTCGTGGGCAGGCGTATCGGCGAGGAAACGCTCGATCGCACGCGCAACCGTTTCCGGCTTGAGCAATGGATTCGTGCTGTGCGTCTGCAGGTAAAAATCCGCCGGCACCTGCCCGGTATCGTGGATCAGGATATCGTTCATTGGCACATCATCGGGCCGCAAATGTTCCGGGCGGTCGATGAGCCTGACCTGCGGGAAATGCTGGCGCAAGCCGTCCATAATGGGACCGGAATCAGTATCCACGACGACTTCAGCGATCTCGGGCACGGCCAGCAATGTTTCGACGATATGATGGAACAACGGCTTACCGGCCAGGAGGCGGTAATTTTTGCCAGGCACACGCTGGCTATGATGACGCATGGGGATGAGGGCAACAAGTTTCACAGTGAACGATTATACCGAATCGGACCCTTTCCCCGAGGCGCAAATCCTGGGCACGTTCCTTCCCAGCCGGTAACTGTTCGCCGCGCCCCCGGGCGTTGCCCCCACGAACATGAATTTATGTTATCTGCTTAATTGTTGGATGAGAAATGCAAAGCCAACAAACAACCCAATCGCACCCCCTATTAAGTTTCCCAGGACAACTCGAAAGTCTTTCCTTTCCAGGTAGGAACGTCCTGGTTTCTCCGGATGGTAATACACAGAAACAGTTTTGTTCAAAGGATACTTTTCGATAAGGGCATCTGCCGATAGAAAATCGGATATCAGAGAATCCTGCGCCAAATAAATTTTCTTTGATTGAAATGTCGCAGCATTTACATGGTACTCATAAGATATATTCGGCAAAAACCTGATTGCATTTGTCATCAGTTTCGCTCCTCGTCTATACCTCGGAACCTCAATACTACGAATATTGGATTCGGTGATACGCCCGCCTGTAACCGGCCAGTTTCGGCTACTGAGCCAATCTAAAAACATGAATATGAATTTTGCTGTTCTTCGCAAACCTTCGTAGAGGAAAAGCGCAGATATTAAAACGACAAAAACAAACGCTGCATTATCCATCGTTTTCATTATACCGAATCGGCTCGACGTCTCTTATCTTTCCCTCTTTCCTCTTTCTCTCGCGCGCGTAATAGAACGTTTCGCGCAGCTGCGGCGTGAGCAAACCCGACTGGCGGTAGCCCATGCGCGTCCCGTGAAACTGCATGAAGCGGAACCAAAAGATCGAGGGGATATTTTGCCACAGCACGCGCTCACGCGCGGCGTGCCACAGGTCGCTGAGAACATTCATGGTTGTCAGGCGGACGAAATCATACAGGCTGAAATGTGCTTCGGGATAGATCTGCTTGAACGCCATCCCTTCGCGGCGGTAACGGTTGAACACGCCGTCCGGCGTTTCATTGTGAACGTGGACGATCTCTGCCTCTGCCACGTAAGCGATGTCGTAGCCCTGCGCCTGTGCCCACTTCCCCCAGGCTAGATCTTCGAGCCCGGTCAATGTCTCATCATAGGGATTCTGCTCCCACAGGCTCTTCCGGAGCGCGGCGTTGGCATTGTTGCAGAAGGCAGTCACCTGCCTCGGCTGGCTGAGGTCCGGATACCACTGATGATAGATCTGCTGTTCGGAGAATCGTGCGGATTCGGGTCCGCGCTGCTTGCCGTAGGTCAGCGCGACGTCCTCATCTTTGAAGGGCCGCAGGAGCGACTCCAGCCAATCGGGGTAGACGGGATAGACATGCGCGCTGGCGATCACAACCAGCTCCCGCGTCGCGGCGCGGACCCCGAAGTTGAGCGAGCGCCCGAACGTGAATTCCGCTGGCGGGATCCGCACGATGCGCGCGCCGAATGATTCGGCAACGGAAACCGTCCCATCGGTCGAGCCTGAATCGACGAGGAGGATCTCCACATCCCGGAGCGTCTGCTGCCGGATTCCCTCGAGCAGACGTCCGATATGTTTTTCCTCGTTATAGGCGCGGATGACGATGGAACAATTCACGAGTAGTGCTTCACCCTGTTCCAGAACTCGGGCCAGGACCAGCGTAGTTCGCGGCAGATGAAAATGGTTGGCGGGTCGCGCAGGTCGTTTTCGACACCATACGGATTGGTGATCGTGCCTGCCATTTCGCATTGCTCAAAAGCAGAGTTGACTTCGTCCGGGTAATATCCCACGATGATCAGTGTCTCCGGCGGAGGGTCGCTGTAGCCGCGCAGCCAGAAGGTATCCGAGCCACTGATGGCTTTCGGCAAGCCATAGTCCGGGCCATACAGATTGAGCGCCGCGGCTTCGTCGTTTTCGCGAGTGAGGATGCCAGCCCGCGTTTTTTCTTCGTCCGGCAGATCCGAATAGATATCGGCAACGGTTGCAATCATGTCAGACCAGCCGATCTGCTCGGTGAACGTATCGTGCACCTCGCTGGTGATCTCCCACAGTGGAGAATTGACCGGCGCGATAGGTAGCGCAAGCGCGCCACCGACGGCTGCCCCGATGGCAACAGCGGTCCACGTCACACCGGAAATAAGGCGCGCCCGCGGCACGGACATCCTGTCCAGCCAGCCCTGCCAAGCGACCGCACCGGCAGCGATCAACATCGGATACGCAGGTGCAAGGTAGTAGGAACGTCCCTGCGTGAAGAGATAGATGAAAAATGGGATGACATACATCCAGCCGATCATGCGATAGCGTTTTCCGGCTTCGCCCCGGAAGTAATAAATCAATCCCGCGATCCAGAAAGGCAGGACAAAGGGATTCGCGTTGGAAAAGAATTGTTCGGGGATATAGCTATCGGCACGACCCCATTCCACATCGCGCGCGTGAATACTGGAGAGGAATTCCAGCGAGATGAAATCGTGCCGGATCTGCCAGATCAGGTTGGGGAGGAAGATCAGCAGCGATAAGCCGACTCCGCCCCACAGCCAGGGACTCCGCAAATAGCGCCGCGCGTTCGTGAGCAGCACGCCTCCCACCAGCCCGGCAACAGCCATCGCCATGGTGTACTTGGTCATCATTCCCAAACCGATCGTCAGGCCGATGGGAATCCACCAGCGCGGGTCTTCCGATTTCAGCAAGCGGATCGCCAGATAGGCCAGCAAAACGACCCACAGAAAATCAATGGTGACGTATTGAATCAACGATCCCTGGATCAAGGCAAACGGCGCAATGGAGGCAGCCAGGGCCGCCAGGATTTGCGCGGGCCGCCGCGCGCCCAACTGGCGCGCCATCAACCCGGTCAGAACCAGGGCCAGGCTGAACGCCAGGGCTGCAAACGTCCGCGCGCTGACCAGGGACAGGCCGAACAACGCCAATTCGATGCGCGCCAAAAAGGGCGTCAGGGGTGGATATTCGATGTACCCCCACGCCAGATTGTTGGCGTTGTCCAGTATGACCATTTCATCCTGATGGAATCCATACTGGTGGTTGGTGAACATGTGCAGGAGGAACAACGCCAGGCCCAATAGCCACAAAACAACTGCATCGTTGGAGAAGATCTTTGCTTTTGATGAATTCATGCTGACCTCCAGACTATTTTTTCTGCGTTGCAGACAGAGATGATATGGAACAATTCATGGACAAAATATCTCGTTCACATAACTTTGCATTTCAGCGGAAAGCGGATATCCCCGATCGTCCATCGAACTTAATTGATTACAAGCCTGATTCTGATAAAACAATTGCGTGTTGATGCGGGTGGACAATCCCTTGACCTGCTTCCGGTCACCCAGGAAAGCATACGCCTGCAAAAACGGCATCAACTCGATTTGATCGTTGGGATGCAGACCCAGTTTTGCCGTCTCAGCGCCAAGCCGAACTATCTCCTCCCAATCGCCCTGTTGACGTGCCAGGTCAGCCTTTTGATAGTAGAAACACCAGTCATGTTCAGGTTCGACGCCAAAAATGGAAGCTGGCGGAACGGGTTGATCCGCACCGCTGAGTACGTTGTCCAGCTTCGACTTCGAGGCGATCAGCAAGATCCTTTGCGGATCGCCAATCGAAAGGTCCGGGCTGCTACCGTCGATCAGGCGAACGCAGGCATTTGCGCTGGCCTGGGTCATGACCAGGACCTTTCCAAAATTACGAGTTAACTCATTGCCGCGCCGCAGCGGGGTCTCTTCGCCTTTGCCGACAAGGATTTGACGGACGACGTCATCCGTCAGTACGGCTGCAGGCAGTTTCAACTGGATGGGGGTCTGGTTTTGTTTTTCAGGATAGTAAATGAAGTTTGCGGGACTCCAGATAAAATAATCCTCCTGGATCGCACCGACCGGATAACTGGCAACCAGGGTTGTTCCCGGTTGAATATCCGGCGCACGCCAGGCGACCTGCCACCAAAAGTCGCGTACGTTTTCGGTTTCTTCCACTGCGCGGGCAGCATTGGCATAATGCGTAAAGCTGGCTGCAAACACCAGGATTGCGATGAGTGCTGTCCGCCACCGCGCCGAATGGATCGACAGCAGGAAAACGGTCACGATCATCCCGGCGCCGGCCGCGCTGGCAAGCGTGTAACGGGAGTAATCGCCAAAGTCCGCATGGCGGTTGACCAGGATCACCGGCAGCAAGGCAATGAAAGCTGTGAGGAGGCCTGCCAGCAGGATCTGTTTCTTCCAGTTGGGATCCGTTTCATCGGTAAAGGTCTTTCGATCCCGTTTGCCCAGGTCCAGCCAGCCGATCAAAACAAGCAAAACCACAACGACTGCCAGGCCCATCCCGGTCAGGAAGTCCTTCAAGCGCAGGTTGAAAGCCAGATTGTAAAAAGGAACTGTCCACGCCAGCAGGACAACTCGGAACGCATCCTGGATCCAATTCACCAGCCACCACAAGCCGGCCAATGGAGAGGCAAAGAGCTGGCCGAATTGGGCGCCCAGGTCGGTCGCGCGGCGCTCCGTTTCGAAAAAGAAGAACCGCCAGACGAGGAAAAGGACCGGAGCACTCAGGAACGGCAGCCAAAGCCCGGCAGCCTTTCGGAGCGTTTCCCTCGGCGCAGAATTGTTCTCCTGGAGAGCGAGTTGGACAATGAGACTCAGGCGCAGGATTTCGAGACCCAGCATGTATTCAACCAGGGCAGGATAGATGATCCCGGTCAGGATCGCCAGCCCGGTCCAGGCTAGCCTTGAACCTCGGTTTTGCACTTTGATTGCCCTGACCGTAAACGCAATCGAAGCCGCCGCCAGACAGAGACTCAGTATCTGCGCCTGATAGTCGATCGGATTGAACTGTGACAGAAATCCAGGGTAGATCAACAACAACAGGGCGATCAAAAAATTGGGCTTCCTGTGTCCGGGCCAGATCATATCCAGCGCCCAAAACAAAGCCCAGGAAGCCAGCAGTCGAAACAGATAAGCGCTCAAGTGATAATAGATCACTCGATCCCCAAACATGTTGTACACAAATTGCATCACGTAAGCACGTGCCGGTCGGTCGATCTGGTAGATTTCATGAAAGAATTGAGCGCCCTGCGTATGCGCATCGAAAATCAGGAACCAGTCATCCTTGTAATATCCCATCCGGCCCGCCAGCGGCAGATACACAAGGACGCCCACAAAGGCAAGGATGGCGAAAAGATACAACGTTGATCTGTCCGCACTGTCACTTTGCGGACTGCTTCGCTTGTGTGAACTTGTGGAATCCGTCTTATTCATTGGGTATCACCAGTTATTGTCCTTCTCATATCCCAGGCGTACCAGCAAATCTCCCGCCGCCTCTTTGAAGGCCTTCCTGTGCTCCTCCGTGAAATACTTCTTCCATTCGCCGGTCTTCCCCGAGCGGAAGGTGGGCGAACGTTTCGGGTTGATGGACGCCTCGAGGGCTTCCAGGACCAACTGTCGGGACGCGGGGATCGGGGTGCGGGTGAGGAAGTGGTCAATGATATGGTTCAACGTCCCGAGACGATCATGGATCAGATCCTCAAAATGGATCTTCATCACAGCAGGCTGGTCAAGCCATCCCAGATAGGGAGCGAAACGATCGGCAACATTCGGAAATTCGACGTTTGCATCAGGCCTTCCTAAAATACTGGCAGTGAGGCGCGCATTGAAATCGGGCAGCGACTGATAATAATCATGATGGACGTGCCGCGCTTCCATGTCGGTCACGTAAAAGACGTGCGAGACCGCCACATCGCGCGGGTCGCGAAAAATAAAGTAAGGAATGAATGCGGAGGAGCACACGCGTTTCAGCACTTCCTCGCGTGCAAAAAGGTGAGCGGAGGCAATGTCGCGAGGGCGCAGCGAATCCAGCCATGCCAGGGCTTGTTCGGGGGAACGCTTACGCCCGCTTTCCCCCTCATATTCGGCGTAGAAGGAATGCAGCCGGCGGGAGAAGGGCGCAACCTTCGAGAAGCCGAGCAGGATCTGGTCGAGCAGGTGCGTGCCGCTCTTGGGGAAGGAAATACCCAGCAGAATGGGCCACCCCCCTTCCGGTGCAGGCAGTGACGCGAAGCGAAAGCGTAGCCGCTGATACGTTTTTTCAGTTTGATAGAACAGGGAACGCAAGGATGATTTCAATGACATGAGCAGATTTCAACCTGATCTTCAGGCATTTTTTTGCCACGGATTACACAAATTCCCACTGATTTTTAAAACGTTTCTCCGTGATAATCTGTGTAATCCGTGGCTAAGGGTCCTTTGTCCAAACTTTTGTCTGAACTTCAGTTCAATTGATTGATTTTGGAGCCGATTCGTTCTATACTCCGTGACAGCCGATGCAATTATACGGCATACATCAAAAACCATACCCTTTGAGGAATATCATGACAACTCAGTCAAAACCCCTTGCCTCCACCCCTCCCATGGGCTGGAACTCATGGAACACATTCGGTCACCATGTCGAAGAGGCGCTAATTCGCGACACCGCGGACGCGCTGGTCTCTTCCGGTCTCAAGGATCACGGCTATGAATATATCGTCATCGACGATTGCTGGTCGATCAAAGACCGGCGCGATGGCAACGGCGATCTCATCCCGGACCCCGACAAGTTCCCGAACGGGGTCAAAGCGCTGGCGGATTATGTCCATAGTAAGGGCTTCAAGCTCGGCATTTATTCCGACGCAGCAGAGAAGACCTGCGCGGGCTACCCGGGCAGTCTGGGCTTCGAGGACCAGGACGCGCAGCTCTGGGCATCCTGGGGAATCGACTTCCTCAAATACGATTACTGCCACGCGCCGCTGTTCGACCAGGCAGTTGCGATCGAACGTTATACCCGCATGGGCGAGGCCCTCCGCAAGATCTACGGAATAATCATATTCTCTTTTACTATGGAGATCATCTGACCGTAAAAGTAAAACCCACGAGCCAAACCAGGGATATTTGACAAATTCAGATCACCTCCATTGGAGAAGAGGATCGCGCCTTGATCTGTATCGGGGTTGAAATAAGCAAGTGTACCAATGCCAGGGTCACCACCCGAGTGATTGTAGTCATTGCCGTCAAAGTGCCACGCCAGCCCGACCGACTCGTTCTCGGACATGCCCGGGAACGTGTGAAGCGTGAGCATTTCCCTGACAGTTTCCGGCTGCAAAAACACCTTGTCTTCCAGGGTTTTGCCCTCGTTGATGAAAACGGCCAGGAAACGGGCAAACTCATTGACGCTGGTCTTCAAGGCGCCATCGGGATAGGTGGGATAGCCATAAAACCCGAAGCGTTTGAGCTGGCGACGAAGGTTGTCATACCCATAGGGAACAGCCATCATATCGGTATCCACATCCTTGAAATACCAGGCAGTGTGCTCCATGCCCAGCGGCTCGAAGACCGCCTGCCTGCAATATTCACTGAACGGCATGCCACTGATGCGTTCCACAAGATAGCCAACCAGTCCAAACCCGGTATTCGAATATTCGTATTTCGTGCCGGGGGTATCCTCGAGGAAGTTATCCTTCGCGTTATAAAGTTTTCCTTCCGAGCTTAGGTAATCTTTCAGGTAATCTCCAAGTGCAATGGGAGAATCGGGCAGGACGGGCGTTTGTTCCAGAGTGTAGTATTGATTGTAAACATTGCTGTCCTGGATGCTGGAGGTATGCGTCAGCAGCATGCGGAATGTAATGGGCACATCGGGAAAATTCGGGTTGCGGACTTCAAAGGGCAGATACTGGTTGATGTCATCATCCAGGTTAAACTCCTCCCGCTCATAGAGAGTCATCAAGGCAGTGGCAGTCATTGTTTTGGAGATGGAAGCGATGGTGAACAATGTATCGGGAGTCACAGCCCGGCCTGTCTCGGGGTCGGCCAAACCATATCCTTTTGCGAGTTCGATCTGTCCATCACGGATGATCAGCATCGCCACACCGGGGACCTTCGCGGTCTGCATTTCCTGGATAATGGCAGCATCAAGGTCACTGGGACGAGGACGAAAGAGAAGATAAAGGTCAGTGTAGATCACAAAGATAATGATGGCAAGCAAAACACTGAGGAACCCTGTTCGCCAGGGGTAAGATTTGATCCATTTCATAAAAACATTCCTTTGTATTTGAGAGTTACTTTTCTTACGCAGCCCAATCGGATGAGTTGCATTATTGAAGAAGCGTTGCCTTCTTCCCCTTGGGGGATAATGCACATACAGATCATTTGCTATAATCGGACCAGGAGGCTCAGGATTAACGAACTATGAATGATTTTCTTGCTCGGCCCTTTTACCTGCATAATTCCATACAACATTATCCGTGGGGGGAGCGTGGTAAGGAAGCCTATATACCACGTCTTCTCGAGTTGGATGTAGAGTCAGACGCCACCCCCTTTGCAGAATTATGGATCGGCACACACCCCTCGGCACCATCCAAAGTCGTGATGGATGCAGGCGAAGACATGCTGCTTTCCGAGCTGATCCAGAAATATCCGGCGGAGATCCTGGGTCCATCGGTCCAGAACGCTTTTAACGGACAACTTCCCTTTTTGCTTAAAGTCCTGTCCGCCCGGGAAATCCTTTCCATCCAGATGCATCCAAATAAAGAGCAGGCTCATGAGCTCCACAACCAGGATCCAAAGAATTATCCGGACACAAATCACAAACCCGAGATCGCTATCGCCCTGGATTCCTTAACGGCACTGGTCGGCCTGATCGACGATCAGGAACTGAGGACAGTCATGAAGTTGTATCCTGAATTAAGAACGGTCACAGCGTACGATCAAAATCCGGGACAGACCGCAGAAGCAGCCTTCAAAATCCTGCTGCAAACTGCAGAGCAGAATCAGCCCGGTATAGCGGCTGTGATCGAGAGTATACGCCAGCGACTGCTGCGCAAATCGGCGTTCTTCCGCTTGCGCAAAGAAAAACTCTTCCTGGAATACGCTGCGCAGTATCCGGGCGATGTCGGGCTGCTGACGATCTTCCTTCTAAAACTTTATACGTTTACCAGGAACCAGGCTGTGTTCACGCCTCCCGATATTCCGCATGCCTATGTAAAGGGGAATATTATCGAATGCATGGCTTCCTCAGACAATGTCGTCAGAGTTGGCTTGACGAACAAGTACAAGGATATCAAGTCACTGATCAAGATCCTGGATGCCAGGCAAAAGCCCCGACTCTTCCATCGCGGTCTGAACTTCTTCAAACAAACGTACTCCGTTCCCACCTCGGAATACCGCGTCACTCGTCAACTCTTGCTGTCCGGTCAAAACGTTGTCGAGCGCGGGAATGGCGGCCTGCGAATTTTCATCGTAATCAGGGGAATCATGCAGATGGAGTGGCAAACGAAAGAAGGAACATCCACTTTCGAAGTACAAAAAGGACAGTCGGTCCTCGTTCCCGCAATCCTCGATCGACTGGTGATCCGTTCCTCAGGGATGAGCGAGTGTTTCAAGGTGGATGTGCCTGCATAATTTCGTCATTGCGAGTGGCGCGAGGCGCCACTCGCAATGACGGGTAAGTTCTATTATTTTGCTTCCGCCATCGCCTGCTTGAATTCCACCAGCGCCGGGATCGGCGTGGGGTCAACGCCGTAACACATCGCAAGATAGTACGCCATGTAATCACCAAAAAGGATCAACGTCCACATGTGCGCCAGGGGCGTCTCCCCGCGTGCCTCGGCGAGGTCGGTGTTCATGCCTTCGAGCATGAACGTATTCTTCGTCAACTCAGTGCGGAGGCGGTTGCGCGGATGGTCAGACGGGGAGCGCAGGAAGATGGTCATAGTGTGAGCGTTGAGCACATCTTCGGGATACATCGTCCCGGCCAGCGTGTTGTGGTCCGCTTCCGGCAGGAACTCGAAGTTCGCGCCGGCCTTCGCCAGTTCATTGATCTGTCCCTTCCAGCGCCGCGCAACAGTGCTGAGCAAGCCTGAACCCATGACCGTGACCCAGCGCCCCATCAGTTGACCCGCGTAACGCTTGGCAGGATTATGCACCGTGGGAATATCGGCTTTGAGATGTTCCTGCGATTTCTGCATGGCCGCGATCGCATCCTCCACGGCCTCTTTTTGATCGGGGATAAATCCTAATCGTTGGAACAGCGCCAGCAGCAGCCCAAAGGAGAATCCCACTGCGGCGCGCGGCTGACCTTTGTGCTCGAACATCCACAGCGGGATGTTATTTCCTTTGGCGCGTTTGGCAAGCTCGCCGCCCGTGCTCACGACGAGGATGCGGCAGCCGGATTTGCGCGCGGCTTCGAAGGCATCCAGCGTCTCTTCCGTGTTGCCCGAATGGGAGGAGCAAATGACGAGTGTTTCCGCGCCGCGCGCGAAAAGGGGCAGGCCATAGTCGCGTTGAACGGAAACAGGCAGCGGGGCGAGCGAAGCGCAGTAGACGGCCAGCAAATCCGCACCTATGGCGGAGCCACCCATGCCGGCGATCACGACTTGTTTAAAATCCTTCCACTCCGGTAAATTGTGTTTCATGCCAAGTTGATAAGCGAAGCCAAGCTGGTCGGGAAGGTTGTCTATCTCGCCCAGCATGTTGAGCGTGTCGAGTCCTTTGAAATCCTTGAAATCGTTAAGATCCATACCAATACTTCCTTTAAAAGCGGATAAATTATCCGGTGATTTTACAACAAATTTAGTCAATTTTGTATTGAAACTGTCAGGAAATGGATTGAAGTTTTAATGTTAGACAAGCTGCTTTGCGCGATGATTAACGCGGATTGACACTCAGATTCGCCGACACCGATCAGCAGGACACGTTTTAGCGGGCGATCTCAAGGAGGTTCCATGTTCAGAAAAAAATTCCTCAGCATGGCTTTGCTCGCGGCGATGCTAATGCTGCAATCCGTTCCAGGAGCACAAGCCCAGACTCTTTGCGATCATGTGCAATTCGTATCCGATCTGACTGTTCCCGACGGTTCAGCCTTTGCAGCGGGAGCGGCATTTACCAAGACCTGGCGGCTGCAAAACATCGGCACCTGCACATGGACCACAGCCTACAACCTGGTGTGGGCAGGCGGCGAACTTATGGGCGCGCCGCTCTCGACCCGGCTGCCGGTCGAGGTGCCGCCGGGTGAGATGGTGGATATCTCAGTCAATCTGACTGCTCCAACCACACCCGCCAACTACAAGGCTTTCTTTAAAATCAGCAACGCCGCGGGCACCCAGTTCGGCATGGGCGCTGCAGCGAACCTTTCTTTTTGGGTGGATATCAATGTGATCACCGTGAACGCGGTGATCTATGATTTTGTTGCGAATGCCTCTCACGCGCAATGGAAGAGCGGCGCCGGCGTGCTGCCCTTCCCCGGCACAAGCGGGGACAGCCGCGGGTTTGCTTATCAGGTCGACCAGCCGCACCTCGAAGACGATTCGATTGATCCAACGCCGGGCTTGTTAGCCGTTCCGCAAAACAAGTTCAACGGTTACATCCAGGCCGCCTACCCGGAATTCGAAGTCCAGCAGGGCGATCACCTGCAAACGCTGGTCAACTGCGAGTTCGGCGCGACGCGTTGTTATGTCACCTTCCGCATGGATTACATTCAGTCCAACGGAGTCCAACGCACGTTGTGGTCCTGGAAGGAAGCTTATGACAAACGTTTTTATCGCGCCGACATCGACCTGAGTTCCCTGGCGGGACAAAAGGTCCGCTTTGTGTTTATGCTGCTCTCGAGCGGATCTGCAAGCGGCGACCGCGCCATCTGGGGATCGCCGCGCATCGTACGCGCCGGCTCGTCACAGCCGCCCGCGCCTCCCGCCACCCTGACCCCGCTCCCGCCATTGCCGCCGACCGCGACGCCCATCGGCCAGCCGCCGCCCACCATCGTGCCCTCCGGCTGCGACAAGGCCGCGTTCGTCGCAGATGCGACCGTCCCTGACGGGACCATCTTTTCCCCGGGCGCGGCATTTACCAAGACCTGGCGGCTGCGAAATGATGGCTCCTGCACATGGACGACTTCCTATAAGTTAATCTACTACAGCGGAGAGGCAATGGGCGCGCCGACTGCGGTGAACCTTCCCTGGACCGCCACGCCCGGCCAGACGGTCGATATCAGCGTCAACATGGTGGCTCCGGGCACCGTAGGGAAATATCGCGGCTACTGGATCCTTGCCAACACGAACGGACAATACTTCGGCATCGGCGCGGGCGCAACGGACCCGATCTGGGTGGAGATCAACGTTGCGGGTGAGGCGCCGATCGGAACCGGCTATGACTTCAGCTCCAATCTCTGCTCGGCGGAATGGAGAAGCGGCGCGGGCATCCTGCCCTGCCCCGGCACGGACGGGTCCAGGAATGGGTTCGTCATCAAACTCGATGCGCCCAAACTGGAGGATGGCTCCACCGGCACTCCCGGTCTGTTGGCCGCCCCGCAAAACCGCTGGAACGGATACATCCAGGGTTTCTATCCGACGTTCACGGTCCAGCCTGGCGACAAATTTCAAGCGACGGTCGGCTGTGAATATGGAGCCGCCTGCCATCTGACCTTCCGTCTCGATTACATGACCGCCAGTGGTCACATTGCGACCTTCTGGCAGTGGCGGGAACAGAATGAAGGAAAAGTCTACAACGCGAACGTCGATCTGACTCCGCTGACAGGGCGAAGTGTGCGCTTTATTTTGACGATCCTGGCAACGGGAACGGCAGCAAACGACCGCGCCTTATGGGGATCGCCGCGCATCGTCCGCGCGGGAGGGGGTACCCCGCCACCCGTAACGATCACGCCTACCTTCACCCCCACGCCGACGCAAACACCCATCCCGCTGCCGAATGATTGGCTGACGTACACAAACACTTCCTTCGGATTCCAATTCAAGTATCCGCCGCAGGCGCAGATCAGTGAGGAAGATTTCAACGCCCTGCGAATGGACCTGCCGTTTGTGCCAGGCACAAACCTGCGGGAGAAATATTTGCAGGTAAGTGCCCGTGTTGTCGACCCCTGCCAGAGTCCTTTATCCTCAACGTCGCGGCCGGGTTCCCCAACGGAGACCGTTGTGATCAACGGGATTTCCTTCCTCAAGCAGACAGGCGGAGATGCTGGAGTTGGACACCTGCATGAGTGGGTGGGCTATTCGACCACTCACAACAACACCTGCATCAGCATGGACTTCATGCTGCACTCGCTCAACGCGGGCAACTTCGAGACCCCGCCGCCGGTCTTCGACAAAGCCGCCGAGTCGGTGGTCTTTACACAGATGATGTCCACCTTTGGATGGGTGGCTCAGCCAGGCGATTGGTTGACCTACACCAACGCAACCTATGGATTCGAAATCAAATATCCACCGCAGTCTGAACGTTTTTTCGAAACCCCGAACAGCATACTGATCCGGATGCCTATTGTGCCCGGCACCAATCTGGTGGAAAAATATCTGCAACTGCTGGTGCAGGAAAACTACGAAACCTGTATGCTGCTCGACCCGGAAACAGACCGGCAGTTCGTCGTGATCAACGGCATCACCTTCGTGAAAGAGACCGGTATCAGTCAGGGCGCGGGACAGATCCGCAAAACAACCACATTCTCCACCCAGCGGGATAATATATGTGTGACCTTCCCCTTCATCCTGCATTCCGGCAATCCGGATAACTGGAATCCGCCCAAGCCTGTCTATGATGAAGCGGCGGAGTCGGCTGTGTTCATGCAAATGATGTCCACCTTTGCGTGGACCACGTCACAGCCTCCGACCGCCACGTTCACTCCAAGCCCGCTGCTGTCTGACCTGACGATCGGTGGGATGCACATCCAATTGCAGAATCCAAGCTGTCTTATGCCGGGCGATCCACTGGGTGTGCGAATAGGGATCAGCAATAACGGCCAGGCGGCTGCCGGCAGTTTTGTGGTCCGGGTCAATGGTGTGGACCAGACGGTCAACGGATTAGGAGTTGGAGAAACAACCGTTATTTTCTTCCCCGGTTACAGCAATCCTGTGACAGCCATGGTGGATGCAACCAACCTGATCGCGGAAAGCGATGAGGGCAATAACTCACGTTCAGAGATGGTGCCGGTGCCGACTCCGCCGCTGCCGTGTGTGACTCCCGCCGAATTCGCGCAAACCATCGTAGACACTTTGAACGCGAGAAACTTTGATGCAGCCAAGAGCAAGATGGGACAATCCTTTATGATGGCATTCTGGCAATCACAGGGGACATCCTATACACCTGACCTTGCCATTGAGCAATTACAGTTGAATTATATCG
>Ga0105098_10000361_pt1 | contig 15256 bp, 10 predicted proteins | sample PPLLak21cMay2015_FD_79137 | JGI IMG/M metagenome (GOLD analysis project Ga0105098, IMG submission 79137) | Freshwater sediment microbial communities from Prairie Pothole Lake near Jamestown, North Dakota, USA - PPLs Lake P7 Core (1) Depth... | ecosystem: Environmental > Aquatic > Freshwater >... | reverse complement strand
TATCCGGGAATATCTTGGCGATACTATCGGAATACCAGGAAGAGTGAGGCGGCGCTAGTTGGGGTATCAGGGTAGCCGGGGCGAAGGCGGTCTTGGGCATAACCTCAACCATACTGAATGATCATGCAAATTGAGGGCAATGGCCCGAACATTAAATGGGAATACATCGCCAACCCACCCCGTCGGCCAGGTAGGCTTTGGGTCAAGTACCCAGCCGTGCATCGTGGCGGCTGGGATAAGATAGAGTCCTCTTCAAGCTGGCCATTGGCATCCATCTGATGGACTTCCCCCCATGACCCTGGACTTCGGGAACCTTGATACCCTGCGCGCGCACCATCCGGCGTGGCGGCTCTTGCGCTCGGACCATGCGCCCCTGGTCGCAAGCTTTCTGCACCGCGTCTTCGTCATGCCCAACGTGCGGGTGATGGCGGCGGCCGATCTGGCGGAGGCCTTGGAGGATGAACTCTATGCCTTGCGCCAGGGCTTGGGCCCGGAGGCCTTCCCCAAGGCGGCCCTGGACTACCTCAACGACTGGGCCAGCGCGGACAAGGGTTGGTTGCGCAAGTTCTACCGCCAGGATTCGGATGAGCCCCAGTTCGACCTGATGCCCGCCACCGAGAAGGCCATCGCCTGGCTCGGCAGCCTGACGGAACGGAGCTTCGTGGGCACCGAGTCGCGCCTCCTGACCCTCTTCGACCTGCTCAAGCAGATGTCCGCGGGCAGCGAGTCCGATCCCGCCAAACGCATCGCCGAGTTAGAAGGGCGGCGGGACGAGATCGACACCGAGATCGCCAGGGTGCTGGCGGGGGATTTGCCCCTGTTGGATGACACCGCCATCAAGGATCGCTTCCAGCAGTTCATGCAACTGGCGCGGGAGTTGCTGGGGGACTTTCGGGAGGTGGAGCACAATTTTCGCCGGCTGGATCGCCGGGTGCGGGAGCGCATTGCCCTCTGGGAGGGCGCCAAGGGCGCCCTGCTGGAGGATATCATGGGCGAGCGTGACGCCATCGCCGACTCGGACCAGGGGCGCAGCTTTCGGGCCTTCTGGGACTTTCTGATGTCCAGCCGCCGCCAGGATGAGCTGTCCGAACTCCTGGCGCGGGTCCTGGCCCTACCCCCGGTGACGGACCTGAATCCGGACCCGCGCACGCGGCGGGTGCATTACGACTGGCTGGAGGCCGGCGAGCACACCCAGCGCACCGTGGCCCTGCTGTCGCGACAACTGCGGCGCTTTCTGGACGACCAGGCCTGGCTGGAGAACCGCCGCATCATGGACATACTCCACGGCATCGAGGCCAAGGCCCTGGCCCTGCGGGAGGCTCAGCCCCAGGGTGAGGTCATGAGCATCCCCGAGTCCGCCGCCGCCGTCGAACTGCCCATGGAGCGGCCCCTCCATACCCCGCCCCTGAAGCCGCTGATCGCGGATCTGGCCCTCGCCGCGGATGACGCCGAGGTGGATGCCGCCGTCCTCTATGCCCAGTTGGTGGTGGACCGCGCCCAACTGGCCCGTCACATCCGCCAGACCTTGCAGAACAGGGCCCAGGTCAGCCTGCGGGAACTGACCGATGCCCAACCCTTGCGCCAGGGCCTGGCGGAACTGCTGTCTTATCTTCAACTGGGGAGCGAGGCCTTCAAGACCGTGGTGGATGAAAAGGTCACGGAAGTAATCGCCTGGGAGAGCCTGAGGGCCGACGGCCTGCCCATCGGCCGGGCCGCCAGGCTGCCGCGCATCCTCTTTGTGAGATGAAAATGGAAGACCAGCAGGCCCTTGACGCCAACCTCCCGACCTTGGCAATCACATTGCTCAAGCGGGTGGTCTATCGCGAGGAAGACGAGGCCCTGTGGGAGGCGCTGCTCAACCTGCAGGCCAGGGTGCGGGATTACATGGCCGTGCTGGACCTGGAACTGGTGCTGGACGAGGCGGAGGGCTACGCCTTTCTGAAGAGCCGGCGCCCGCCCGCCGAGGGGGAGGGCGGCCCCCGACTGCCCCGCCTCGTCGCCCGCCGGCCCCTGTCCTTTCCGGTCAGCCTCTTGCTGGCCCTGCTGCGCAAGAAGCTGGCGGAGTTCGACGCCGGGGGTGGCCATGAGGGCGAAGGCAGCCGCCTGGTGCTCACGCGGGACGATATCCTGGAACTGGTGCGCGTCTTCCTGCCCGACAACAGTAACGAGGCCCGCCTCATCGACCAGATCGAGACCCACATCAACAAAGTGGTGGACCTGGGTTTTCTGCGGCGGCTGAAGCCATCCAGCGGTCCGGTGAGCTTCGAGGTGCGGCGCATCCTCAAGGCCTTTGTCGATGCCCAATGGCTGGCGGAATTCGATGCACGGCTGGCGGCCTATCAGACCCAGCTCATGGGAGCGGCGCCCGCCGTTGGATCTGGAGATGGCTCCGCCTCCGGAAGCACGGCCGATGCATGAGCCCCAGACCCAGAGCCTGGACCTGGACTTCACGGGCGACGACCGCCTGTCCGGCTTTCGGCTGCGGCGCCTGGAGGTCTTGAACTGGGGCACCTTCGATGGCCGGGTCTGGACCCTCCAACTGGATGGCAAGAACGGGCTGCTGACGGGCGATATCGGCTCCGGCAAATCGACCCTGGTGGACGCCATCACCACCCTCCTGGTCCCCGCTCAGCGTGTCGCCTACAACAAGGCCGCCGGCGCCGACAGCCGGGAGCGGACCCTGCGTTCCTATGTGCTCGGCCATTACAAGTCGGAGCGCAACGAGGTGACAGGCGCGGCCAAGCCCGTGAGTCTGCGCGATCACAACAGCTATGCCGTGATTCTGGGGGTCTTTCACAACGCCGGCTACGACCAGACCCTGACCCTGGCCCAGGTGTTTTGGATGAAGGAGGCCCTGGGCCAGCCGGCACGCTTCTTCGTGGGCGCGGAGCGGGACCTCGCCATCGCCACGGACTTTGCCCACTTTGGCACGGACATCGCCCAACTGCGCAAGCGGCTGCGGACCGCGGGGGCCGAGATCGAGGACAGTTTTCCCAAGTATGGCGCCTGGTTCCGGCGGCGCTTCGGCATCGACAACGAGCAGGCCCTGGAGCTGTTTCACCAGACGGTGTCCATGAAGTCGGTGGGTAATCTCACCGACTTCGTGCGCGGCCACATGCTGGAGCCCTTCGACGTGGCGCCGCGCATGCTGGCCCTCATCGCTCACTTCGACGACCTCAACCGCGCCCACGGGGCCGTGCTCAAGGCCAAGCGGCAGGTGGAGTTGCTCGTCCCCCTGGTGGCCGACTGCGGGCGACACCAGGGTCTGGTGACCGAGATCGATGAGCTGAAGCGCTGCCGCGAGGCCCTGCGCGCCTATTTCGCGGGCCTGAAGCTGGCGATGCTCGACAAGCGCCTGGCCCATCTGCGGGTGGAGTGGGAGCGCCTGGATACCCAGATAACTCGGCTCGAGGGCCGCCGGGACAATCAGCGCTTCCAGGTTGATGAACTCAGGCGGGCCGTGGCGGAGAACGGCGGCGACCGGCTGGAGCGGCTGGCGGCCGAGATCAAGAAGCAGGAGACCCTGCGGGACGCGCGCCTGGCGAAATCACGACGCTACGCCGATCTGACGGCCAGGGTCGAGGAGGCGCCGGCCACGGACGAAACCGCCTTTCTGGCCCAGCGCCATCGGCTCAAGGCCCTGCGGGACGCGCTGCGCGAACGCGAGGCCGACCTCCAGAATGAGCTGACGGAGCAGGGCGTCGGTCTCCGCCAGGGCAAGCTGGAACACGACGCCCTGCAGGCCGAGATCGACAGCCTCAAGCGCCGGCGCAGTAACATCGACGACCAGCAGGTCCGGATTCGCGCCGCCCTGTGCGGCGCCCTGGGACTCGCGGAGGAGGACATGCCCTTTGCGGGCGAGCTGATCCAGGTCCGTGATGACGAGCGGGACTGGGAGGGGGCCGCGGAGCGCCTGCTGCGGGGGTTTGGCCTGGCCCTGCTGGTGCCCGACGCCGCCTACAAGCAGGTGGCCGAATGGGTGGACCAGAGCCACCTCAACGGCCGGCTGGTCTATTTTCATGTCCGGGCCCAGAGGCGCGGGGACCTGCCGGACCTCCATCGCGATTCCCTGGTCCGCAAACTGGCCATCAAGCCGGACTCCCCCTTCTATGACTGGCTGGAGCGCGAGCTGGCGCACCGCTTCGACGTCGCCTGCTGCGCCACCCAGGAGCAGTTCCGGCGCGAGGCCCGCGCCATCACCCGCGCCGGCCAGATCAAGGACCCCAGCGGTCGTCACGAGAAGGACGACCGTCATCGCCTCGACGATCGCGGCCGCTATGTGCTGGGCTGGACCAACACGGCCAAGATCGCGGCCCTGGAGGCCAGGCGGCGGCAACTGGAGGGCCGCCTGGGCGAGATCGCCAGCCTGATGGCCAGGCTCCAGGCCGAGCGCCAGGGGCTGGAGGGCCGCCTGGATGCCCTGGCCCGTCTCGAGGAATTCACCGATTTCGTGGAGCTGGACTGGGGGTCCATCGCCACCGAGATCGCCGCCCTGAGCGACGAGCGGCGGCGCCTGGAAACGGCGTCCGATATCCTCAGGCAGCTCAATCAGCGCTTGGGCGAGGCAAGCCAGGCCCTGGCGGCTATCGAGACCGAACTGGTGGAGGCCAGGGACAAGCGCTCCAAGCTCGATCAGCGGCGGAATGACGCCGACACCCTGAAGCGGCAGACCCTGAGCCTGCTGGAGGAGGCCAAACCCGAGGATCGGCGGGCCGCCGCTGCCGACCTGGCCGAGCGCCTGCGGGCCATGAGCGACGAGGCCCTGGGGGAGCACCAACTGACGGTGGAGTCCTGCGACAACCGGGAGCAGGATGTGCGCGGCTGGTTGCAGGGGCGCATCGACGCGGAAACCAAGAAACTCGAACGCCTGCGGGACAAGATCATCCAGGCCATGATGGCCTTCAAGGAGCAATTCAAGCTGGAGACGGCGGAGTTCGACGCCAGCCTGGATGCCGCCTTCGAGTACCGCAACCTCCTGGAGCAGTTGGGCCGGGACGACCTGCCCCGATTCGAGGCCCGCTTCAAGGAGCTGCTGAACGTCAACACCATCAACGAGATCGCCAACTTCAACGCCCAGCTCACCCGGGAGCGGGAGACGATCCGGGAACGCATCGCCCGCATCAACGAGTCCCTCACCCAGATCGACTATAACCCGGGACGTTACATCCTGCTGGAGACCCAGACGAGCCCGGACGCGGAAATCCGGGACTTTCAGAACGCGCTGCGGGCCTGCACCGAGGGGGCCATCACCGGCTCCGACGACACCCAGTATTCCGAGTCCAAGTTCCTCCAGGTCAAGGCCATCATCGACCGCTTTCGCGGCCGTGAAGGCCAGTCGGAGCAGGACCGCCGCTGGACCGCCAAGGTCACCGACGTGCGCCACTGGTTTCTCTTCGCCGCCAGCGAGCGCTGGCGCGAGGATGGCACCGAGTTCGAGCACTATTCGGACTCCGGCGGCAAGTCGGGGGGCCAGAAGGAGAAGCTGGCCTACACCATACTCGCGGCCAGCCTCGCCTATCAGTTCGGGCTGGAATGGGGGGCGGTGCGCTCGCGGACCTTCCGCTTCGTGGTCATCGACGAGGCCTTCGGGCGGGGTTCGGATGAATCGGCCCAATACGGCCTGCGACTCTTTCAGCAGCTCAATCTGCAACTGCTGATCGTCACGCCGCTGCAGAAGATCCACATCATCGAGCCCTTCGTCGCCAATGTTGGCTTCGTGCACAACGAAGGCGGGCGGGCCTCGCGGCTGCGCAATCTGGCGATTGAGGAATACCGCGCCGAAAAGGCGCGGCTGGCGACATGAGCTGGACCCAACCGGGTGACCTGAAGGCCAGACTCCAGCGGCGTTGGGACCGGGGCGAACTGCTGGCGGCCCTGGTCGAGGGCGGCGGGACCTTTCCCCTGGCCCTGCCGCTCAAGGGTCCCTCCTCCACTGAAATGGCCAGCCGCTTCGAGGAGGTCCGCGCCTGGGTCGCGGCCCTCAGGGCCATGCCCCAGGCGCGCCTGGAGATGCGGACCTTCAGCCATCGCGTCCTGGGCGCCAACGCCATTCCGCGCCTGGCCTGGATCGACCAGCTCGATGGCGCCCTCGCCCTCATCGGCAAACAGCGGGAGGCCCGACGTTTCCGGGAACTCCTGGACCAGACGCGCCAACGCCAGCCGGCCCTGCTGGAATGGCTGGCCAAGCGGCCCCTGCAGGCCCTGGAACTGGCGGATGCCTGGGGGCGGTTGCTGGACGTCCTCGCCTGGATGCTGGACCATCCCCGCCCCGGCATCTACCTGCGGCAGGTGGACATTCCCGGCGTGCACAGCAAGTTTATCGAGACCCACCGCCGGGTCCTGGGTGAATGGCTGGATCAGGTACTGCCCCCGGCGGCCATCGACGCCAGCCAGAGCGGCGCCAGCCACTTCGCCGCCCGTTATGGTTTTCGCGACAAGCCGGCGCGCATCCGCTTTCGGTTCCTCGACCCTTTCATCGACCCCTTCATCCAGCCGGGTGTGGATGCCCTCCCCGGTCCTCTCCCTGGCAGGGCTCCCGGCTTCCCCCCGGCGATCGCCCAAGCCGATATCACCCTGGACGCGGACAGCTTCGCCGCCCTCGACCCGCCCGTCCGCCGGGTCATCATCACCGAGAACGAGATCAATTTCCTCGCCCTGCCGCCTCTTACCCGGAGCCTGGCCCTCTTCGGCGCCGGCTATGGCTGGGAGGCCCTGGCCAAGGCCCAGTGGCTGCATGACCGCGACATCCACTACTGGGGCGACATCGACAGCCATGGCTTCGTCATCCTCGACCAGTTGCGCCGCCACTTCCCCCAGGTCCGGTCCCTGCTGATGGATCGCGCCACCCTGCTGACCCACGAGGACTTCTGGGGCCAGGAGGCCAATCCGGCCCGCCAGGATCTACCCCGCCTCACCGCCACCGAGGCCGCCCTCTACGATGAACTGCGGGACAACCGCCTCCGCCCCAGCCTGCGGCTGGAACAGGAGCACCTGGGCTTCGGCTGGGTCCAGGCCACCCTGGGGCGGCTGGGGTAAGGCTCGATCGGGCACACCCCGGCCCCGGGCCGCCATTTCGCCTGGGTTGGCGGCTGGCACCTGGCCATCCTGGCGGCAGGACGCCGGAAGCCAGGAAAAGGGTCTGTCAGGCCCGACCAGGCGCGGCGCCAGGCGCCGGGGCAAGAGCTTATCAGCCCTCCACCACCGGTATCTTGCCGATCCGCGCCCGCCATTCGGCGGGACCCGTCTGGTGGACGTAGCCGCCTCGGCTATCGACGGCGACGGTGACGGGCATATCGACCACGTCGAACTCGCGGATGGCCTCCATGCCGAGGTCCTCGAAGGCGACGAGGCGGGAACCCTTGATGGCCTTGGCGACCAGGTAGGCGGCGCCACCGACGGCCATGAGATAGACGGCGCCGTGCTTCTTGATGGCCTCGATGGCGACGGGGCCACGCTCGGCCTTGCCGACCATGCCGATGAGGCCGGTCTGCGCCAGCATCTGTTCCGTAAACTTGTCCATACGGGTGGCGGTGGTGGGGCCGGCGGGACCCACCACCTCGTCGCGGACGGGATCGACGGGGCCGACGTAGTAGATGAAGCGGTTGGTCAGGTCGACACCCTCCGGCAGGGGTTCACCCCGGTTGAGCAGATCCGTGAGGCGCTTGTGGGCGGCGTCGCGGCCGGTCAGGAGCTTGCCGTTGAGCAGGAGGCGGTCGCCGGGCTTCCAGGTCGCGATCTCGTCCCGGGTCATCTGGTCCAGATTCACGCGAATAGCCTGGTCATCGGCCCGCCAGACGATGTCCGGCCAGTCTTCCAGGCGCGGCGGCGTCAGTTCGGCCGGACCCGAGCCGTCGAGGGTGAATTCCAGATGACGGGTAGCGGCGCAGTTGGGGATCATGGCCACCGGCAAGGAGGCGGCGTGGGTGGGGTAGTCCTTGATCTTGACATCCAGGACCGTGGTCAGGCCCCCCAGACCCTGGGCGCCGATACCGAGGGCGTTGACCTTTTCATAGAGTTCCAGGCGCAGTTCCTCGATCGGGTTGCGCGCCCCCCGCTCCTTGAGTTCCTGGATATCGATCTCTTCCATGAGGGCCTCCTTGGCCAGCAGCATGGCCTTTTCGGCCGAACCCCCGATGCCGATGCCGAGCATGCCTGGCGGGCACCAGCCGGCGCCCATGGTGGGGACGGTACGCAGGACCCAATCGACCAGGCTGTCGCTGGGATTGAGGATGACAAACTTGGATTTGTTCTCGGAGCCGCCGCCCTTGGCCGCCAGCTTGACCTTGACCTTGTCCCCGGTCACCAGGCTGACATGGACCACGGCGGGGGTGTTATCGCCGGTGTTGCGGCGCTCGCCCAGGGGAGGCGCGACCATGGAGGCCCGCAGCAGGTTGTCCGGGTGGTTGTAGGCGCGGCGCACGCCCTCATCCACCATCTCCTGTAGACCCAGGCTCGCCTCCCAGCGGACCTCCATGCCGATCTCCAGGAAGACGACGACCATGCCGGTATCCTGGCAGATGGGCCTGTGGCCCTCGGCGCAGAGCCGCGAGTTATAAAGGATCTGGGCCATGGCGTCCCGGGCGGCCGGCGATTCCTCCCGCTCATGAGCGGCGCCCAGGGCGCGGATATAGTCCAGGGGGTGATAATAGGAAATGAACTGGAGGGCGTCGGCGATACTGGCGACGAGGTCTTCTTGGCGGATGCGGGTCATGGTGTTGGGGTCCCTGGGGCGGCTGTTCGAGAAGAAACCAGTATAGTGCGTCCGGGGCTGAGTCGCCGGCGGGACGCAGGTTACCTCCCGCCTGGCGTTCACCGGGCGGCCTCCTGGGGCGCTCCCTCCGGACTCCTCTCCGACTCCGCGCGGGCACCCATTGGGTCTGTCCGTCTGTCCATTTGGTTCTTGCGCCTGCCTTCACCCGGTTGTAAGATGCGGCCCCTCAGACGACAGGCGCGTAGCTCAGTTGGTTAGAGCACCACCTTGACATGGTGGGGGTCGTTGGTTCGAGCCCAATCGCGCCTACCAAATTCCGAGCTGCCAGTACCCGGTCCGCATCCCCCACAGGGATGACGGGCCTGGTTGTGGCGGCTTTCTTTTTTTCGGCGGCCGGCGCCTTGCTGTTGGCCACAAGCTGAATCACGTGATCCCTCGTATCGATCACCACTGAACAGACAGAGCGCCCCATGCCCCAGATCACTCTCCCCGACGGTTCAGTCAAGTCATTCGACGCCCCCGTGTCCGTGGCCCAGGTCGCAGCCAGCATAGGCCAGGGCCTGGCGCGAGCCGCCCTCGCCGGCAGGGTCGATGGCCGGCTCGTCGATACCTCTTATCTCATCGCGAATGACGCCAGACTGGCCATCGTCACCGCCCGCGACGAGGAGGCCCTGGAACTGCTGCGCCACGACGCCGCCCATGTCATGGCCCAGGCGGTGCAGGAACTCTACCCCGGCACCCAGGTCACCATAGGTCCGGCCATCGAGAACGGCTTCTACTACGACTTCGCCCGGGCGGAGCCCTTCACCCCGGATGACCTGGGCGCCATCGAGCAGCGCATGCACGAGATCGTCGCCCGCGACCTGCCCCTCCAGAGAGAGGTCTGGGATCGCGAGGACGCCAAGACCGTCTTCGCTGGCATCGGCGAGGGCTACAAGGTCCAGATCATAGAGGCCATCATCCCCGAGGGCGAAGAGGTCTCCATCTATCGCCAGGGCGACTGGTTCGATGTCTGCCGGGGCCCCCACCTGCCCAGCACCGGCAAGCTCGGCAACGGCTTCAAGCTGCTGAAGGTCGCGGGCGCCTACTGGCGGGGCGACTCCAGTCAGCCCATGCTGCAACGCATCTATGGCACCGCCTGGCGCGACCGCAAGGAACTCAACGATTATCTCCACCGGCTGGCGGAGGCGGAGAAGCGCGATCACCGCAAGCTCGGCAAGACCCTGGACCTCTCCCACACCCAGGAAGAGGCGCCGGGCATGGTTTTCTGGCACGACAAGGGCTGGACCATTTATCTGATCCTCGAGGACTACATCCGCGCCAAGCTGCGCGGCCACGGCTATCGGGAGGTTCATACCCCCCAGATCATCGACCGCAGCCTCTGGGAGCGGTCTGGCCACTGGGAGAAGTTCCGCGACGACATGTTCGTCACCGAGGCCGAGGATCGGGTCTTCGCCATCAAGCCCATGAATTGTCCGGCCCACATCCAGATCTACAACCACGGCCTCAAGAGTTACCGCGACCTGCCCCTGCGGCTGGCGGAGTTCGGCTCCTGCCACCGCAACGAGCCTTCCGGGACCCTCCACGGCCTGATGCGGGTGCGCAACTTCGTCCAGGATGACGCCCACATCTTCTGCACCGAGGACCAGATCCTCTCCGAGGTCCTGGACTTCATCGACCTGCTCTATGGCATCTACCGGGACTTCGGCTTTGACGAGGTGCTGGTGAAATTCTCCACCCGCCCCGCCAAGCGCGTCGGATCTGATGCCTCCTGGGACAAGGCGGAGCAGGCCCTAGAGGATGCCCTGAACAAGAAGGGCCTGGCCTTCGACCTGCAGCCGGGCGAAGGCGCCTTCTACGGCCCCAAGATCGAATTCTCCCTGCGTGACTGCCTCCAACGGGTCTGGCAGCTTGGCACCATCCAGCTCGATTTCTCCATGCCGGAGCGCCTGGGGGCCCACTACATCGCCGAGGACAACAGCCGCCAGATCCCGGTCATGCTGCACCGCGCCGTCCTCGGTTCCCTGGAGCGTTTCATCGGCATCCTGATCGAACACTATGCCGGCGCCCTCCCCCTCTGGCTGTCGCCGCTGCAGGCCGTGGTGCTCAATATCACCGACCGCCAGGCCGGTTGGGCGCGGGAAGTGGCTAGGACCCTGACGGATAAAGGCTTCCGCGCCGATCTGGACTTGAGAAACGAAAAGATCGGATTTAAAATTCGCGAGCACACCCTGCAAAGGGTACCCTACCTCCTGGTGGTCGGTGATCGCGAGGTCGAGACCCGCACCCTGTCCGTACGCAACCGCCAGGGTCAGGACCTGGGCACCCTGAGCCTGGACGAGGTCATAGTCCGGCTTGGCGAGGAAGTGGCGCAAAAAATTCACTGAAGACCGGTGGACACGGGTCCGGGCAGATCCCGGGGCCTTGGTGTCGCCGGCCGTTTTTTTCCTGACTGGAGGAACCTGCGATAGCTGCACCAAAGAGAAACCGCGTCAACCGCGAAATCACCGTGCCCGAGGTACGGCTCATCGACGCGGAAGGTCAACAGGTCGGTATTGTGAGAACTCGCGAGGCCGTGGAACGGGCGGCGGAGGAAGGGCTTGATCTGGTCGAGATAGTTCCCAATGTGGAACCGCCGGTCTGCCGCCTCATGGACTTCGGACGTTTCCTCTTCGATCAAAAGAAGAAGAAGGCCGAGGCGAGAAAGAACCAGAAGCAGGTTGAGATCAAGGAGATCAAATTTCGTCCAGGGACGGAGGAAGGAGACTATCAGGTCAAACTGCGCAACCTGACGCGTTTCCTCAACGAAGGGGACAAGGCCAAGGTCACCATGCGGTTCCGCGGGCGTGAACACGCCCACCGCGAACTGGGGCTTGAATTGCTCCAGCGCGTGGAAAAGGACCTGGCCAGCATCAGTATCCTCGAGCAACAACCCCAGATGGAAGGACGCCAGATGGTGATGGTACTGGGCCCCAAGAAAAAATAGCGGCGCGGTCCAAGCCCGTCCCGGTCAACGCCGGGGTGGGGGAGGCAGTGCGGTCCCCGATGCCGGGGGCCCCGGGAGCCAGGAACCCTCGCAGGCCCTCAATCAGGAAGGCCTGTCCAGGGTTTTTCCCGCTCGCCGTCATCAGAAATGTCGAATAGCGGAGTATTGAAAAATGCCCAAGCTCAAAACCAATCGCGGGGCGGCCAAGCGTTTCACGCGGACCGGCTCCGGTAAAATCAAGCGGAATGCCTCCCATCGGCGGCACATCCTCACCAAGAAGCCAACCAAGCGGAAGCGTCATCTGCGCGATCCCGCCATGCTGCACAAGGCCGACATGAAAATGGCCATGAGGATGATGCCCTATTGCTGAGGTACCCCTCCCACTCGGGAATCTGGGGGTACCCTTGGCGGTACTGACTGATTTGAATCATATCCGGAGAAGCATTCCATGCCACGCGTAAAACGGGGCGTCACCGCCCATGCCCGCCACAAAAAGGTCTTGGACGAAGCCAAGGGTTATTATGGTGCCCGCAGCAAGGTCTATCGTGTCGCCAAGCAGGCGGTCATCAAGGCCGGCCAATATGCCTATCGCGACCGCCGCCAGAAAAAGCGCATGTTCCGCGCCCTCTGGATCGCCCGCATCAACGCCGCCGCTCGCGAGAACGGTCTGTCTTACAGCCGTCTCATCAATGGCTTGAAGTTGGCTGGGGTCGAACTCGACCGCAAGGTCCTGGCGGACATCGCCTACCACGACAGTGACGCCTTCGCCGCCCTCGCCGTACAGGCCAAGGCCGCCCTGCCCGCCACCGCCTGAGCGTGCGGCGGGGTTCCCAGGGAACCACGGTTCAAGGCAACTCCTTGACCGCCCGCCAGCTTTGATGTGGGGATGCCACCGGGCTCACCCGAGGATCGGGCCGCGTGGTTTCATGAGGGTATCCCTGTTGGGGTGAGCTTGCGATCCCCGACAAGCCGCGATCCGCGAGCGTGGCAAGGGAGGGGAAAGGCCATGGTCTTTCCCCTTTTTCATATCCAGACCCGACCTTGACCCCAGGGATTGTCAATCCGAGCGACACACATGAGCGAAGAAACCGGGCTCGGCATCGAGCCGCTTCAAGCGGAGGCCCTGGGCGAGATTGCCGCGGCCTCCGACTTGCCCGCCCTGGACCGGGTTCGGGTGCGTTACCTGGGCAAGGCCGGCCTGCTCACCGCCCAGCTCAAGCAACTCGGACGCCTGCCGGCCGAGGCGCGGCCCAGCGCCGGACAGGCCATCAACCAGGCCAAGGTTCTCGTGCAGGAGGCCATCGAGGTCCGCAAGGCCCTGCTGGAAGAGGCGGCCCTGGGGTTGCGCCTGTCCAGAGAGCGTATCGACGTCACCCTGCCGGGCCGTGGCCAGCGCCCTGGCGGCCTGCACCCCATCACCCGTACCTTGCAGCGCATCCAGCGACTCTTCGCCAATGCCGGTTTCGAGGTGGCGGAAGGCCCGGAGGTGGAGGACGACTATCACAACTTCGAGGCCCTCAATATCCCCGCCCATCATCCGGCGCGGGCCATGCACGACACCTTCTATTTCGACCAGCACCTGCTGCTGCGCACCCATACCTCGCCGGTGCAGATCCGGGTCATGGAGAACCAGGGCCCGCCGCTCAAGATCATAGCCCCCGGCCGCGTCTATCGCTGCGACTCGGACCTGACCCACACCCCCATGTTCCATCAGGTCGAGGGACTGCTGGTCGATGAGGAGGTGAGCTTCGCCGATCTCAAGGGCCTGCTTTACGACTTCCTCACCCACTTCTTCGAGCGCGACCTGGAACTCCGCTTCCGGCCCTCCTATTTCCCCTTTACCGAGCCCTCGGCGGAGGTGGATATCCAGTGCGTCATGTGCAACGGCGCCGGCTGCCGCGTCTGCAAACAGAGTGGCTGGCTCGAGGTGCTGGGCTGCGGCATGGTCTATCCCGAGGTCTTTCGTCACGTGGGGATAGACCCGGAGCGTTATCTCGGTTACGCCTTCGGCATGGGCGTCGAGCGGCTGGCCATGTTGCGCTACGGCATCAACGATATCCGGCTCTATTTCGAGAACGACCTGAGATTCCTCCGGCAGTTTGCGTGACCAGGCCAGGACCCCTGCATCGAGTCCCGCGCCTGGCGGCATGAGGCACGCACCCTGGCATCCCCAGGGCCGGTATCGAATACATTGATCGCGGAGTGGCGCCTGGCGCCGCCCGCCAGGTAAGAGCAGATGAGATTCAACGAAGCCTGGTTGCGCGAGTGGGTGAATCCGGACCTGGACACCCTCGCCCTCGCTAATCAACTGAGTATGTCCGGCCTGGAAGTGGACGCCATCACCCCGGCGGCGCCCCCCTTTGACGGCGTTCGCATCGGCCGGGTGCAGTCGGTGGAGCCCCACCCGGATGCCGCCAAGCTACGCCTCTGCCGGGTGGACATGGGCCAGGGCGACCCCCTGCGGATCATCTGCGGCGCCCCCAACGTGGCCACCGGCATGCGGGTACCCGTGGCGATCATCGGCGCCGTCCTGCCGGGCGGTCTCAAGATCAAGCGAGCCAAGCTGCGCGGCATCGAATCCCACGGCATGATCTGCTCCGCCGCGGAACTGGGACTGGCGGAGACCTCGGATGGCATTTTGCCACTGCCGGCGGAAGCCCCCATCGGCGCCGACTTCCGTGCCTGGCTGGGCCTTGACGACGCCTGCATTGAGCTGGACCTGACACCGGATCGCAGCGACTGCCTGAGCCTGGCGGGCGTGGCCCGGGAAGTCGCCGTCCTCAATGGGCTGGATATCCAGGCACCGGCCATGGACCCGGTGGCGCCGACCCGCGACGACCGCTTCCCGGTGGAGCTCATGGCCCCCCAGGCCTGTCCCCGTTACCTGTGCCGCATCATCCGCCATATCGATCCGGCGGCCGAGACCCCCCTCTGGATGCGCGAGCGCCTGCGCCGCGCGGGTCTGCGCGCCATCAGCCCGGTGGTGGACGTTACCAACTATGTCCTGCTGGAGTTGGGCCAGCCCATGCACGGCTTCGACCTGGGCAAGCTCGAGGGGGGCATCCGGGTGCGGTTCGCCAAGCCCGGCGAGCACCTGGCCCTGCTCAACGGGGAGACCATAGAACTGAGCGACGACGCCCTGGTCATCGCCGATGGCGCCAAGGCCGTCGCCCTGGCCGGTATCATGGGCGGGGCCGCGACGGCGGTGAGCGCCGGGACCCAGGACATCCTCTTCGAGAGCGCCTTCTTCGCCCCGGCCCACATCAGCGGCAGGGCCCGTCGTTACGGCCTGCACACGGATTCCTCCCACCGCTTCGAGCGCGGCGTCGATCCCCAGCTCCAGGCCCGCGCCCTGGAGCGCGCCACGGCCCTGCTGCTGGCCATCGCCGGGGGCGAGCCTGGACCCGTCGTCGAGGCCGTCGCCGCGGAACATTTACCGGTCCGCCCCCCGCTGGCCCTGCGGCGCAATCGCATCCGCCGCCTACTCGGCCTGAGTCTGGATGCTGCCCGCGTCACTGACATCCTGACCCGCCTCGGCATGGAGCTGACCGCCACCTGTG
>Ga0105098_10000360_pt1 | contig 15268 bp, 13 predicted proteins | sample PPLLak21cMay2015_FD_79137 | JGI IMG/M metagenome (GOLD analysis project Ga0105098, IMG submission 79137) | Freshwater sediment microbial communities from Prairie Pothole Lake near Jamestown, North Dakota, USA - PPLs Lake P7 Core (1) Depth... | ecosystem: Environmental > Aquatic > Freshwater >... | reverse complement strand
GGGCTGACCTGACACCTGATGCCTGGCACCTGGCACTCCGCACCTCCCCTCACAATATCCAGCCGCCTCGAACCATCATTGTTGACATAACGGGTAGTGAAGAAGCAATCCTGGCGCGGATGAAACAAAAGACGCGCTACAATATCCGCCTTGCCGAGAAAAAAGGCGTGACTGTCCAGGCCTGGAACGATATCGAATCCTTTCACAAGATGATGCTCGTCACAGGTGGACGGGATGGCTTTGGTGTCCATTCACTAGCATATTACCGCCGCGCCTGTGACCTGCTTCATCCAAAACAAATGGGCGAATTCCTTGTTGCTGAGTATGAGGGAAAACCACTCGCGGCGTTATTCGTTGCCAGGAATGGAAATCGGGCCTACTATCTTTACGGCGCTTCGACCGACGAAGAACGCAATCGGATGCCCACGTATCTCCTGCAATGGGAAGCCATGAAATGGGCAAAGGCACGCGGCTGCGACGAGTACGATCTATGGGGCGTGCCTGACGAAGACGAAGCGACTCTCGAAGCCAGTTTCGAAAAGCGACACGATGGCTTGTGGGGTGTCTATCGCTTCAAGCGCGGGTTTGGCGGCGAACTCAAGCGGGCTGCGCAGGCAATGGATCGAGTCTATAATCCACTATTGTATTGGGCGTATTTGCGGTTTATCGGGAATAGGGCATAGAAAGTGGAAAGCCAAACCTGGAATTCAATTATTTCAAAACTTCCTACTCCTCACTTCCTCCAAACCTACGAATGGGGACAGGTGAAGGCGAAGTATGGATGGCAGCCCATCTATATTGCATGGGATGAAGAAGGAAAGAGGAAAGAGGAAAGAGATGCCAGCCGTCTTTCCTCTTTCCTCTTTCCTCCTTCTGCTGCCTGCCTGATCTTGAAGAAAACCATCCCAATGGGCGGGATGTCTGCGCGGCTTTCGATTCTCTATGCGCCGAAAGGTCCCTTGCTGGATTGGACGAATGAAATGCTCAGGAATCGTGTATTGAGCGATTTACAAGCCTTTGCCAGGGAACAGGGCGCAATCTTCCTGAAAATGGATCCTGATGTTGTGCTGGGAACCGGAGTCCCTGCCAGTGAAGAAGATGCCGCTGATCAGCATGGACAGGCGATCATGTCTGATCTGAAGCGAAGCGGCTGGAGATTCTCGTCCGATCAAATCCAGTTCAAGAACACGGTCCTGATCGATCTGGACCTTTCCGAAGAAGAACTGCTGGCGCGCATGAAACAGAAGACGCGCTACAACATCCGTCTCGCCGAGAAGAAAGGCGTGAACCTGCGTGTAGGCGAGTCGAGGGATTTAAGGATGCTATATAAGATGTATGCCGAAACCTCTGTGCGCGATGGGTTTGTGATCCGAGATGAGGGCTATTACAAAACGGTTTGGGAGTTATTTATGGCAGGAGCGGGATCGCCAATCGCCAATCACCAATCGTCAATCGCCAATCGTCAATCGCCAATCGTCAATCGAAAATCGTCGATTCCCTCTGCCGAGCCATTAATCGCCGAAGTAGATGGTGAACCGGTCGCGGCGATCTTCGTCTTTTATTTCGCGGGGCGTGCATATTATGTCTATGGGATGTCTCGTGACGTGCATCGCGAGAAAATGCCGACGCACCTCCTGCAATGGGAAGCGACAAAGCGCGCCAGGGCAAAGGGTTGCACAGTGTACGATCTCTGGGGTGCACCGGATGTATTCGATGAAAGCGACTCGATGTGGGGTGTGTATCGCTTCAAAGTGGGCTTGGGCGGGAAGGTCGTCCGGACGCTCGGCGCCTGGGACTTCGCGCCGAACCCGTTTTGGTATAAGCTGTATTCAGAAATTATCCCGCGCGTGCTGGATGTGATGCGTTCGCGCGGCAAAGCAAAAACGAAGCAATCACTTGGGGCATAAGTTTCGGACGCAGATAAACGCTGATTTGGTTTTTTGGCTTAATTGAATTTCCAAGTTAAACTGTTGGGAGGTTTCATATGGAAAAGAAAATATATCCTGTTTCACTCTATAAGCATTCTGACATCACCGAGCAAGTATTGGCCGCATTCTATGCTGTGTATTCTGCGCTTGGGTACGGTTTTCTTGAAAAAGTGTATGTCAACGCTTTGAAAATCGAGCTCGAAAGGCGCGGATTTAAAATAGCAGAGGGGTTTGAGATCAAAGTTTATTATGCTGACTTGATTGTTGCAGATTCTGTAATTGTTGAGGTTAAAACCACGAGAGTACTCGCCCAAGAGCATGAGGCACAGTTATTGAATTATCTCAAAGCCACACCATATGAGGTTGGCTTGTTACTTAACTTTGGACCAAAACCGGAACAAAAACGCCGTTCTTTCGACAACAACAGGAAAGAAGGGTGGCTTGCTCAACACCAATCATAGCCACAGCGTTTGTCTGCGTTCACACTTGCATGATTTGCCAAGCAAATCACACGCAAGTGCAGGTGTCAGCGTCCAATCAGAAAGGGAAGAATTATGAAACAAATTCCACGTTTGAACTTTGCTCACTTACCCACACCTATCGAAGAACTTCCACGATTAACAGAATATCTCAATGGACCCAAGGTCCTGGTCAAACGCGATGACCAGACAGGACTGGCTTTCGGCGGCAACAAAACCCGCAAGCTGGAGTTCCTTGTCGCGGAGGCGCAGGAGCAGGGGGCAGGGACGTTGATCTCTGGCGGCGCGCTGCAATCGAATCACTGCCGCCAGACGGCTGCTGCCGCGGCACGTTTTGGCCTGGACTGCATACTCGTGCTCAATGGAGAGATGCCTGACCAGCCATCCGCCAACTTGTTGCTCGACCAGATGTTTGGTGCGGAGATCGTCACTGTGTCCGACCGTGCCTATCGCGACCAGACACTGCAGGAGACATTTGACAAAGCCGTCGCCGCAGGCAGGAAGCCGTATCTTGTCCCGTATGGCGGATCGAGCCCGACGGGCGCGCTGGGCTACGCGTTCGCGGTGAAGGAATTCATGGAGCAAAATATCCATGCGGATTGGATGGTGTTCGGCACCTCCTCGGGCGGGACACACGCGGGGCTTGTGCTGGGTCAGCGTGTGTTTGGATTTAAAGGCAGGGTCCTGGGAATCAGTATCGATGAATCGGAAGAGTGGTTGCGGACCCATGTCTCGGCTTTGGCATCCTCGGCGAGTGAAAAGCTGGGGGAGCGGATCGAGTTCACTCCGGCCGAGGTGCTGGCAAATGCCGATTATTGCCGCGCAGGCTACGGCGTGTTGACCGACGCGGAGCGCGAAGCGGTCAGGTTGTTTGCGCAGCTGGAAGGACTATTGCTCGATCCCGTTTATACAGGTCGGGCCGCGGCGGGGCTGATCGATTTGATCCGCAAGGGATTTTTCAAAAAGGATGAAACAGTTTTGTTCTGGAACACCGGCGGACAACCGGCCTTGTTTGCAGAAAAATATGCGAACAAAATCTGAACTGGACATCAAAGACTGCCATTTGATAATGAGACTTCTCGTTCAACGAGAAGTCTCTCTATTTACTGATGATCACGCTTGACAAAAAGCGAGGTTAACCTTATACTGCAAATTAGTTTGTGTTGCAAAGTAAGTTGCAGTATAAGGTGGTCGCCATGAATAATGTAAAGCAAATCCGTTTTATTGCTACGAATTTCTATAATCTGCAGGGTCTCAGGGCCGTCCCGTTAGGGTTGTGCCTCCTGTTAGTGACCCTTTGGGCTAATAGACTACAAGGACCAGCCAGAGATTTTTTTGTACCGGTTTTGGGCCTGATCGGTTCATTGCTACTCCTTTTTGCAGTCGACCGCTATTACTTGCATGCTTTTGGTCGAGTGCAACGAACTGCTGAAAGTCGCCGCCTTGAATGGTTAATTTCAGTAGTGGGGGGAATTCTGGCTTTGTGTGCGTTTTGGTTGGATATAACTTTCAAGCTGCCTGTCAGCCTGCTGGGATTAGTATTTGCTGCTGGTCTTGTGGCTGATTACATCAGAATAACCTGGTTAGTAAAGGGACACTATCTTTTGTATTACCCTCTGGGAGGATTTCTAATGGCAGGAGTGAGTATCTTACAATTGCTTGGCGTTCCCAATTGGTGGCAGATATTTGGTCTAAAAAGTCAGCTGCTTGGTATAACAATAGTAATCGGAATATTTACAATGATCGCTGGTATTTGGGGACACATTTTTTTGGCGCGGACTCTACCATCTCGTATGGAAATAGATAATGACAACTCCATTTGAAGAACTGGCGGGATTGGACAGGCTTATTCACGAACCTGCCCGTTTATCGATCATGACTGCACTTGCTGCCTGCAAAAGTGCCGATTATCTTTTTCTTCAAAGATTGACAGGTTTGACGGGGGGTAACCTTTCCAGCCACCTTGCCAAACTTGAGGAGATTGGACTAATAAAGGTTGACAAACGATTTGTCGATAAAAGACCTAATACGCAAGTGCAGATTACAGACAAGGGGCGTATTGCAATCGAGCATCACTGGCTACAACTCGAAAACCTTCGCAAAGACTCTCAAAAGTGGAAACCTTGAAAAGAGTCCAGCAAGGTGTTCACATGGACGGACAGCCCGCGCGGTTTGCGGAAAAGTATGCAAATAAGATTTAAAGCAAAACATCCCGCAGGTTCAAATCTGCGGGACGTTTTCTGTCCAACTGGTTACTGAAACTAAGCTGCCTCCCCTATTTTTAATAGAGCAACACCATAGAGTGTGGACCAAATGGCCGAGACCACTGATGCCCAAAGAACAAACCTTGATTTCGGCGCGTATCTGGCGAAGACAGCAATGGTAGCGATCCACAGAGGCAAATAATCGAGGCTTAGCCGCATGTAGCCGGGAGCTTTGATCCCTGGATTATGGTAAAACAGCACAGGGATTGTAAGTAGTAGTGATACAAAGAGAAAAGACTTTGCCCGTGCGGTCACCAGGCTGTTCCTCAGAAAGAAGATGGTTAAGAGAATAGGCTGAGAGAAGAGGATGCTATTCCCTCTGGGATCACCAATGATCCTTTGAATTCCCCATCCATCAATTTCGAAAATGGGAAAGGCGAAAAGTGTTCGGAACAGATTCTCAGGCAGGAAATGCAGGGAGAATAACCCATAGTCTTTAGCCCTTTGAGCCAGGAAGTCTGAGCGTCCTACATAGATATATTCGTATCCGGTCTCCAGGGGATTTTGGAATTTTGCCATTTGGAAACCAGCGATAATGATGACGGCTAGCAGAGGAAATATAAACAGCCTGGCAACTCGGCCCGCAAGTGCCATACGGGCAGCGGGTGTGGAGACAGCTTCAGAAATCTGCCACGCTCTTCCCTCAGGATCCTGTAGTATGAGGCTCAGGGGTAACAAAAGTAGCAATACGTTTTGCATCCTGAACAGCATCGCTGCCCCGATACATAAGCCCGCAAGGAGAAGCTTTTTGTCCAGGTCTTGACTGCCAACCAGAACCAAAAAAGCTGCCATGAACAATATTGACAGGACATGATTGATTCGATACGCGCTGCCGTCTAAAGCGATGGGAAGATTTGCAATGTAGGGCGCACCGAACATGGCGGAAGCAGCAAGAACCATGGAGAGTACCGCTTGTCCATCCGACAGCTTGAACAGTGCACGGCTGAAAAGAAAGACGGACAAAACGAACATCAGGACCAGCTCAACCCGGAGCATTGCTACTGCTCCAGTAGCTCCTACTGCCAGGAGGTGGATGAGAAAGAAAATAGTCTGGCCCGGTTGCAGGATGTTTAATGCCTGTCCATCATACACTGCCGTATCATGGATCCTTTCCGGTAGAGTGATCTTACCCCTGAGAATACTCTGTGCTTCAAGGAGGCTGGTGTTGGGTTGCTTTGTTGATGCGTCATCGCCATCCCTGTTCAGAAGAGGCAAGAACGCTAAACTTGCAACCACAAGAATGAGGCTGAGAACAAGTGATCGGGCTCTGAAGATTGTTAGGCTAACTTGTTCAAAAGTCTTTATGGATCGAGTCATATTGTCACAGGCATGGCGACCGGCTTAAGTGATTAGCTGTTTATAAGTTTTACGCTTTCAGCGCATCCCAGCCTGCATATTTGGCGGTGTCACCAAGTTCCGCTTCGATGCGGATCAACTGGTTGTATTTCGCCACACGGTCTGAACGTGCGGGCGCACCGGTCTTGATCTGTCCGCAATTCAATGCCACAGCGAGGTCAGCAATGGTCGCGTCTTCGGTTTCGCCGGAGCGATGGGAAGTGACTGCGCGCCAGCCGGCCCGATGACACATTTCCACAGCTTCGATGGTTTCCGTAAGTGAGCCAATCTGATTGAGTTTGACGAGCAATGCGTTGCAGGTCTTATCTTGAATGCCGCGGCGCACGCGTTCCGGATTTGTCACGAGCAGGTCATCGCCAACGATCTGGATCTTGTCGCCCAGTTGTTTGGTCATCAATTGCCAGGATGCCCAGTCATCCTGTGCAAGACCATCTTCGATGGAAACGATCGGATAGTCGGTCGTCCACTTCGTCCAGAATTCAACCATCTGTTCGCCGGTTAACTTCTTGCCTTCCTTGCGGAGGTTGTAGGTCTTGGTATCTTCTTCGTAAAGCTCGGAGGCGGCCGGGTCGAGAGCGATGGCGACATCCTTGCCGCGACCTGCTTTGAAGCCGGCTTTTTCGATGGCAGCCAGGATGACTTCAATCGCTTCATTGTTGGCTTTCAAGGCAGGCGCATAGCCACCTTCGTCGCCGACCAGTGTGGCATAGCCTTTTTCCTTCAATACGGACTTCAAGGCATGATAAACCTCGGCGCCCCAGCGCACGCCTTCGGTAAAGGTCGGCGCGCCAAAGGGCATGACCATGAACTCCTGCATGTCGGTGGACTGCCAGGCGGTGTGTGCCCCGCCGTTCAAGATGTTGAGCATGGGTACCGGCAGCACATGCGCATAAACGCCGCCGATGTAACGGTAGAGGGGCAATCCAAGCGAATTCGCGGCAGCTTTTGCGACAGCCAGGCTTACGCCCAAAATTGCGTTTGCACCGAACTTGGATTTGTTCGGTGTGCCGTCAAGTGAGATCAGCTCGGCGTCGATGGCTTTTTGGTCCACCGCGTCCCAGCCGAAGAGCGAATCTGCGATCACGTCGTTGACGCTGGTAACGGCTTTCGTCACACCCTTGCCTAGAAAGCGCTTCTTGTCGCCGTCACGCAGTTCGAGGGCTTCATGAACGCCGGTCGAGGCGCCCGAAGGGACCGCGGCGCGTCCCCACGAACCGTCTGCCAGGGTGACTTCCACCTCAACCGTCGGGTTGCCGCGCGAATCCAGGATTTCCAATGCAGAGATACTTTCGATGATAGTGTCCATTTCATTCTCCGAGTGTTATTAATCAGTAGACCACGAAAACGTTTCATTCGTGAACTGATGATTTTTTTGTAAGTATAACCCACTTTCACCGGTATCCCTTTTATGGACACAACGACCCTCGCGACCCCTCAGATCGATCCCCGTGACAAAAAGAAGTATTACTTCGCCGATACGCCTCAGCGCCGCGCCCTGATCGCGGTGATCCGCTCCCTGTTCAAGGTAATGATGCGGATGGAGGTCACCGGACTGGAGAATTTCCCGCCTCAGGGACCGGTCATCCTGGCCGCGAACCATGTCACCAACTTCGACGTGTTCCCGATACAGTTTGCCCTGCCAAGGCCCATCTTTTTTATGGGAAAGGCGGAGTTATTCAGGAATCCTCTCCTGGATGTGCTTCTGCGCAACTTGAGCGGATTCCCTGTCAATCGCGGCGAGAAGGACCAATGGGCGATGCGTCATGCTTCGAAGGTCTTGAAGCACGGTCAGACCCTGGGAATGTTCCCGGAGGGGAAGCGCTCAAAGGGGAGGGGGCTGGCAGTTGCGAAAACGGGAGTTGCCCGGCTGGCGATCGAGACGGATTGTCCGGTTGTGCTGGTGGCGGTCACAGGCTCAGACAAGTTCTTTAAACGGTTTCCCCACCGGGCGCGCGTCCAGATCAAGTTCCTTCCGCCGCTTTTCCCAACGCCGGGGGAGACTCCGCTGGCACTGACCGACCGCTCGATGTTCACACTGGCACAGTCTCTGCCGGAGGATATGCGCGGCGTCTATGCGGAGATGCCAAAAGGCTTTGCAATGTAAATGTAATAGTACTTTGGGTGGAATCAAAAAATTTGGGGAACTTTCCTGCGTCGAGATTCATCCTGTCTCCTAGATCGACGAAATGGAGGTTTCGATGAACACCAAAAGATTTTTAAACTTATTTGTCCTTATGGCAATGCTGCTCACGTCGCTGGCTTTCACCAGCCCTGCGTTCGCCGCGCCGGCCCAAGCGGGGCAGTGTGGCACGAGCGTAACTGTCGCCAGCGGTGACACATTGCGCAAGATCGCGGATCGCTGCGGCACGACGGTTTCCGCCATCCGACGAGCGAACCCCGAGGTTGGCAACGGCAATTTGATCTACCCGGGTCAGGTCCTGCTTCTGCCTGGCACCATCCTGGGCAGCGATGGCGGCTACCTGATCTACATCGTGGCACGTGGAGACACAGTCAAGGGCCTGGCAGCCCGCTTTGGATCGACCGTGGATTCCATCCTGGCTTCGAATCCCGAGATCAGGAACGTCAATTTGATCTATGAAGGCCAACGCCTGACCATTTACGCGGCGGGACCGGGCAATCCCCCGCCAGGCAACCCGCCTCCCGCTGGAGGCACCTACTATGCCCAGCGTGGTGATACTCTGCGGAAGATCGCTGCAAAGTTCGGCACCACAGTGAACGAGCTCATAAGGCTCAACCCGCAGATCACCAACCCGAACATTATCTACGTTGGACAGGCAATCGCAGTCCCCGGGACGGGATCCAGCACCTACACGGTTCAGAGAGGTGATACCCTTCGGATCATCGCCAATAAATTCGGAACGACCGTTGATGCTCTGCTGGTGCTCAACCCGAAGATCAAAAACCCCAACCTGATCTATGTTGGACAGGTCATCACAGTCCGGTAACGACAAGAGCGAAATTTACAAGACAAGGACACACTCTCAAAGTGTGTCCTTGTTTCATTTTCCAACTTCCTGCTTTTTACTTCTTACTTTCTCTTTGCAACTTTCTTCACCGGCTTCTTCGCTGCAGTCTTCTTTGCCGGAGCCTTCCTGGCGGCAGGCTTTGCAACTGCTTTCTTTCTCGGTGCGGCCTTCTTTTTTGGCGCTGCCCCATTTTGAGGACGGTGCTTCAGCGCAGAATGCGCCGCAGCGAGACGCGCGATCGGCACGCGGAATGGCGAGCAGGAAACGTAGTTGTTGCCGATGATATGACACCACTCGATCGAGCTCGGGTCGCCACCGTGTTCGCCGCAGATGCCCACTTCCAACTCGGGGCGGGTCTTGCGACCCTCGGCAATTGCCAGGTCCATCAGCTTGCCCACGCCGCCGCGATCAATGGTCTGGAAGGGATTTGTTTCCAGAATGCCCTGTTCCTGGTAGGTGATCAGGAAGTTGCGTTCGGCATCATCGCGTGAGTAGCCATAGGTCATCTGGGTCAGGTCATTCGTGCCAAAGGAGAAGAACTGGGCACGTTCGGCAACTTCACCGGCAGTCACTGCTGCACGCGGGATTTCGATCATTGTGCCGAACTTGTATTCGAACTTGACTTTCTTCTCGCTCATGACGGCCGCCGCGATCCGTTCAAGCCTCGGCTGGATCCATTCAAGCTCTTTCACGGTGCCGGTCAACGGGATCATCACTTCCGGCTTGACGACGATCTTGCGCAACGTGCAGTCTGCTGCGGCTTCGAAGATGGCGCGGACCTGCATTTCCACGATCTCGGGCATGTAAATGCTCAAGCGGACGCCGCGCATACCCATCATTGGGTTGGATTCGTGCATGCCTTTGATAGCGGTGAGCAAATCTTCCTTTTTCTTCAAGCCATCGGTCTCGCCTTTGACGCGCATCGTGATGACTTCTTCGAAAAGTTTTTCTTCATCGGGCATGAACTCATGCAGAGGCGGGTCGATCAGGCGGATGATGACGGGATAGCCATCCATCGCTTCGAAGAGACCGTCGAAGTCCTTGCGCTGGTAGGGGAGAAGCTCGTTGAGGGCTTCCGTGCGTCCTTCGCTCGTCTCCGCCAGGATCATGCGCTGGACGATCGGCAGGCGCTCGGGTTCAAAGAACATGTGCTCGGTGCGGCAGAGACCGATGCCCACTGCGCCATAGGCGCGGGCGCGCTGTGCATCCTTTGGATAATCGGCGTTGGCCCAGACCTGAAGACCGCGGGTGGGATAGCCCTTCGCAGGAGCTTCACGCATATTCTTGCGGGCGCTAATTTCATCTGCCCAGGTGAGCAGGGTCAATAAATCGGTTTGTTTTTCGAGTGTGGGTGAGATCGTGGGGATCTTTCCGATGAACACTCTGCCTGTGTTGCCATCCACTGAAATCCAGTCGCCTTCTTTGACGACGGCTTCACCGACGGTCATCAGGCGTCGCTCGAGATCGATCTTGATCGCGGAAGCGCCGACCACACACGGGATACCGAACTGGCGTGCCACAACCGCTGCATGGGAGGTCGCGCCGCCTTCGCTGGTCAGCACACCCTGGGATGCGATCATGCCATGGACGTCATCCGGCTTGGTGAACGGGCGCACCATGATGGTGTCCTGTTTCTCTTCCTTGGACATCTTCTCGGCCTTGTCGGCATCGAAGTACACCTGGCCGACTGCCGCGCCGGGGGAGGCGTTCACACCCTTGGCAAAGAATGTACCATTCTTTTCGGCGCTGGTCATTGCCTCGTTATCGAACTGCGGATGAAGCAGAGCATCGACGTTCTCAGGGGTAACACGCAGAACAGCCTGATCTTTTGTGATCAACCCTTCGTTTGCCAGATCGACTGCAATCTTCACAGCCGACTTGGCGGTACGCTTGCCGGTCCGTGTCTGAAGCATCCATAATTTGCTGCGTTCGATCGTGAACTCGACGTCCTGCATATCCTTGTAATGCTTCTCGAGCTTGCCGGTGATATCCATGAACTGCTTGTAGGCAGCCGGCATTTTCTTCACAAGGTTTTCGATCGGGTCAGCATTGCGGATGCCTGCCACCACGTCTTCACCCTGTGCGTTGAGCAGGTATTCACCCATCATCTTCCTGTCGCCGGTGGATGGGTTGCGGGTGAACGCCACGCCTGTGCCTGAGTCGTCGCCCATGTTGCCAAAGACCATGGTCTGGATATTTACGGCTGTACCCAGCTCGTGAGAAATCCGTTCCTTGTTGCGGTAGGCAATGGCGCGCTTGCCATTCCATGATTCGAACACGGCTTTCGTGGCCAGTTCGAGTTGCTTGTACACATCCTGCGGGAAATCGGAACCGACATGTTTTTTGAAGACGTCTTTGAAAACGGAAACCAGTGCCTTCCAGTCTTCCGCAGTCATATCGACATCGACTTTGTAGCCTTTTTTCTCCTTGTATTCCGCCATCGGATGTTCAAAGACTTCATCATCGAGATTGAACACGGTCGTGCCAAACATTTCAACCAGACGGCGGTATAAATCCCATACGAATCGGGGATTATTCGTCAGTTTGATCATGCCTTCCACGACTTCGTCGTTCAGGCCGATGTTCAGGATCGTGTTCATCATGCCAGGCATGGAGAACTTCGCGCCCGAGCGGCAGGAAACGAGCAGGGGATTGTTCGCGTTACCGAACTTTTTGCCTGTCTGTTTTTCCACCGACTTCATCGCGGCGATAGCCTGGTCCCACATTCCGGCTGGAAATTTGCCGGTTTTGCGGAATTCGTTACAGGCTTCGGTCGTGACCGTAAAGCCAGGCGGGACGGGGACGCCCGCGCGTGTCATGTCGAACAGTCCAGCGCCTTTGCCTCCCAACAGGGAGCGAACGCCTTCCCATGAGCCAGCATACTTTTCAGCTGCAGCTACTTCTCCGAAGAGATAAACCCATTTTTTCATATTGAAACCTCCGGGGTTTTAAGATCAAAATTTAGTGTGAAGTTTACCACGAACGCTTGCGTCAAATGTGATATATTCGTCTTACATTTGTCCACTATCAACTGTTAGCCTATTGCAAAGTCAGGAGCCTCGTTTATATATGATAATAGGGACAGATTGGAATCAACTATGCCAATAAAAATACTTGTCATCGACGACGATAGCGCCGTTACTGATTTACTTTCGCTACTTTTAAGGTCACAGGGTTTTGAAGTGGCAGCGACGAACAACAGTACCGACGGACTAAACATAATTCGAGATAACTACCCGGACGTGGTTGTTCTGGACCTGATGATGCCCGAGATGGACGGCTGGCAGATCTGCAAAGCCGTGCGCGAGTTCAGCCAGGTGCCGATCATCATCCTTTCCGCTCTCAACGATCCTTCCATGATCGCCAGTGTGCTGGACGCGGGTGCGGACGATTATCTGACCAAGCCAACTCCCAGCCGGGTGCTGATCGCACATATTAATCGTCTTGTCCATCGGAACGGCTCGGTCAATGCGAACACCTCGATGAACGATCCATACTCGAGGCCGCTTCCGGCCTCCTGAACCCTATTTTCGCTAAAATTCAGAGATCCCGTCCCCTGACGGGGTCTTTGCCGTTTAAGCCAGGTGTTTCAAAGCCTCAGCGGTTTTTTGCCTGGCTTCCATCATCGGCATGTGGCCGGCGCCGCTGATTTCAACCAGATGCGCCTGTGGGATGGCTGCCTGGACTTCGCGCGCCCGGTCGATGGGGATGAGCTGGTCCGCGTCGCCGTGAATTAATACCACAGGAAAGGTGAAAGCGGAAAGGAACGGGGTAGAGTCCACTCGTTCCGCCATTGCCTTCAGGGCGCTGATGTAGGCGGCCGGCTGCTGCCGTTCCATGGATTGGCGTGCAATGCCCTGCAGCCTTTTATCGGCTGTAAATTTTGGCGCCATTGCTTCGACCACGCTGCTGATGCCGTGTTCCGCCACCTCCGCCGCGGACTTGTACCGGCCCTCTTTGCGCTCGGATGAATCTGCCAGCACCTGCGAAGAGACCAAACCCAGCCCGCGCACGCTTTTGGGGAACAGTCTCGCGAAAGCCAGGGCGACGTAGCCGCCCATGGAATGTCCGGCAATGGCGGCCTTCTGGATGCCCAGTTGGTCGAGCAGACCGGCGATGTCCGAGGCGTAGTCCTCCATGGCGTAGAACGAATCCACCGTGCTCGATCCGCCGAAACCGCGCAGATCAGGCAGGATCAGATCGAATGCGCCCTCCAGCAAGGGAGCGATCTCATCCCACAGGTGATGGTCGAGTGGAAAACCGTGCACCAGCACCAGCGGAGTTCCCTTTCCGCGACGGTCATAAGCAAGTTCGATACCGTTAACGTCTACTTTGTGCATGAAGTCTCTCCTCTTCATTTTCCGTCATTGCGAGGGAGCCTTTCAGGCGACCGAAGCAATGACGGGTTAGTCATTTCCAGTTCACTGCCACTTTTAATTTACTGCCCAATTTCGAATAGTAGTTCACAAACCCATTATCGCGACCGAACTCATGGACGCGGCGGGTGATGTCCACATCAGACTTGCAATATTCTGCGACCTTATCCAGTTCACCCTTCCGGAACCACTCGACTGACTGGATTCCATCCGCGGTCTTGGTGGTCCCCAAGGTTGCCCTGGCGATCGAATCGAGACTCAGGCGAAAGTTCAACGTCCGGTAGATGTCCTGCAGCAGGTCGGTGGAACGGAACGCACGGAAGTTTTCGTTCCGCGCATAGGGCTTCAACACTTCATAATCGAAACCGATGCTGTTGAAGCCGATCACACGCTCCGCGGACTTCAACTCTGCCACCAGCGCAAGTGCATCTTTCTCCCAATAGACGGCGAAATCATTGCGCGCCGTGGACCAGGTCACACCGCAAGCCAGTAACAACTTCGAGGCGTCACGCCCGCCAACTTCATGGAACAACTTTTGAGTTTCCACATCAAAGTAAACGATGTTCATGAACTCTCCGATCTCTTCAATTGCTCACGCGCAAGTTCAAGCGCCTGTTCGCGATTTTCAATTTTACCCGTTGCCTGGCCCTCGCGGATCGTTTCGAGCAGTTGACCGACAATGCGGCCTGGCTCGAGCCCCAGCTCGGACATCAGCTCATTTCCGTCCAGCAGGCGCGGCGGAGCAATGGTTTCCTGCGGCTTTTCCCAGTAATTCTCGAGCAGGATGCGCGCGACATCCAGGGCGGCCGCCCAGCTTTCCTGGGTCAGTGTCGTACCTCGTGTGCCCCGCAAGTCCGCCAGACCCAGCAGGACCAGGTCGACTCCCGCTTTTCCGGTATCACGAAAAAAACGATAGATGGCTTTGCGCGAAGGTTCCTGTTTGTCAACATCCAGGCGGTTGACAAAGAAATGGAAGCGCATGTGATGCTGAACGATCTTCCGGATACGTTCGACTTCGTCATTGCTGAGGTTGAAGGCGTGCCCGCGATTTGCCGCGACCTCCGCGCCTCGGACATCGTGGTCAAAGAAACGGACGCGGCCCGAATCATCCACTGTCCTTGTAGCTGGTTTCTCGACGTCGTGGTACAGCGCCGCGAAAAACAGCGCTGCGCGCAGGGAACGATCCGTATTCAGCGATTGGGCAAAGTGCTCGGCGAATTGGTCGCGGAATCTCCCGATGCGAAGCGTGAGCAGACCCGTGAACAGGTCGTTGGTATTGTCCGCGTCGTATCCGGGCGCGAGCACCCCCAGGATGCTCTCAAGATGCCCCAGGACGCTCAGGGTGTGTTCCCAAATGTCATAGATATGCGGCGGGGATTGTCCCACGCCTTTGAGCGCAGGCAGTTCCGGCAATAGATAGGGCAAAACGCCCAGCAATTCCAGGGCGCGCATGGATGCGTCAGGTTTGGGCCCCGCGAGCATTTTGAAGAGCTCGTCACGTTGACGTTCAGGGGAAACCTTTGGGAGCAGGCTGGCGGCCTGTTTCATTGCTTTGCGCGTTTCCAGTTCGATCTTGAACTCGAATGCCGCAGCCTGGCGGACCGCGCGCAAAATGCGCACGGGATCGTCCGATAAGGAAGTGGGTGAGCAGGCACGAATTCGTTTGAGGCGCAGGTCTGATCCGCCCATGAGGGGATCCAGGAGAGTCTGAGTACGGAGGTCGAAGGCAATGGCGTTGATGGTGAAATCGCGGGCGCGCAGGTCTTCATCCAGATCCCTGCCGCGATAAACGGCGAAGTCAAGAAACGTCCGTTTGCCATCGGGTTCGGTGACGATCACCCGGCCGGTATCACGCTCCTCGTCGAGCACCATGAAGTC
>Ga0105098_10000358_pt1 | contig 15283 bp, 14 predicted proteins | sample PPLLak21cMay2015_FD_79137 | JGI IMG/M metagenome (GOLD analysis project Ga0105098, IMG submission 79137) | Freshwater sediment microbial communities from Prairie Pothole Lake near Jamestown, North Dakota, USA - PPLs Lake P7 Core (1) Depth... | ecosystem: Environmental > Aquatic > Freshwater >... | reverse complement strand
CGCGCCGTGGTCGCCAGCGCCAAACCCGTCGGCCGCCGCCTCGACTTCCTCATGCAGGAACTCAACCGCGAGGCCAACACCCTGGGCTCCAAATCCTCGGATCAGGTGGTCAACCGGCTGGCCGTGGACATGAAGGTGCTGATCGAGCAGATGCGCGAGCAGATTCAAAATCTAGAGTAAAATCTATTATTTTTTAGGTTCATATGGCGCCAGGCAGAGACAGTAGTGGCGGGATCTGGGGCTGGGCGACCGCGCGGCGGCGAGCGACTGCTGCCTGCGCACCCTTGGGTCGATCCTCTGCATTGATTGAGGCGGAGGGCGATTATTATCTTTTACCATGGGGTGTGTCCAGAAATACGCCTTTTCAGACCGACAAGAAAGCCCTGCTGCCATGACCCACGTCCATGTCGTCGCCGGTGCCATCCAGGATGCTCAAGGGCGGGTGCTGGTCGCCCGGCGTCCCGAGGGGGTGCATCAGGGCGGGCTTTGGGAATTTCCCGGCGGTAAGCTCGAGGCGGGGGAGACACCCCCGCGGGGACTGGCGCGGGAGTTGGAAGAGGAGTTGGGGATCCGTGTCCTGGCCGCTCGGCCTCTGATCCGGGTCCATCACGACTATGGCGACCGGCGGGTCATGCTGGATGTCCATCGGGTGACGGTCTTCGCGGGGGAACCGGTGGGGCGGGAGGGCCAGCCTCTGGCGTGGTGGCATCCGGAGGAGATGGAGCCTTCGGCCTTTCCCGCCGCCGACCGGCCTATCATCTCCGCCCTGCGGCTGCCTTCGCTCTATCTCATTACCGGCGATGATCCGGCGGAGCCGGATGTCTTTCTCGAACGGCTGGAGCGGATCCTGGTGGGCGGGGTGCGGCTGGCGCAGCTACGCGCCCCTGGCCTGGCGGACGCGGCCTATAACCGATTGGCGGTGGCGGTCTTCGACCTATGCCAGCGCCAGGGCGCCAGGCTCTTGCTGAACCGTGATCCGGAGCGGGCGCGGGGGCTGGCCGGCGACGGCCTGCATCTCAGTGGGCGTCAACTGGCGGGGCTGAGGGAACGCCCGTGTGATTGGTCCCTGGTGGGCGCCTCCTGCCACGGGGCGACGGATCTGGCGCGGGCCGCCGATCTGGGGCTGGACTATGCGCTGCTCTCGCCCGTCATGCCGACCGCCAGTCATCCCGGCGCGCCCTATCTCGGTTGGGAGCGGTTCTCGGCCCTGGCGGAGGTGGCCAGGTTGCCGGTCTATGCCCTGGGCGGCCTGGGTCCGCGGGATTTGGAGCTGGCGATCGATCAGGGCGCCCAGGGGGTCGCGGCCATTCGCGGTCTCTGGTCAGTTTGAGCGTGGGCGCGTGTTTCCGTGGGGCTCCTCTTCCCAAGCCTCCGGCGGCTTGTCCCCCGAGCCATCCGGGTCCTCGTCGGCTGCGTCGGGAATACGACGGCTCTCGTCGAGCCATTCGCCCAGGTCGATAAGGCGGCAGCGTTTGCTGCAGAAGGGCCGCCAGGGGGAGGCGGGGGTCCAGGGGATGGATGCACCGCAGGTGGGGCAGGAGACACGAATTCCGGTCATGATCAAGTCCAGAGCCTTAGTCAGCCTGGGCCCTTAGAGGGCACAGCAGGTGAGGCTGAATTCCAGGTCGTCGCGGATCGGCTCCGGCGGTGCCTGGCCATTCCCGCGCAGGAAACGGATGGCAAAGCGGTGCTTGTGGCCGCTGATCTCGGGGAAGAGGGAGGTATCGCCATCCACTAGGATGCGGATCATTTGAACCGGAGCCGGGGCCTCCAGGGATTCCTGGTAGAGCCCTTGCCGGGCTAAGACCCGACGGGGCATGGCGCTGGCGCGGATGAGGGAGAGTTGGAGACTGATGGCGGCCTTGGCGGGTTCCAGGTCCTCGGACCACAAGGTAACCTGACGATGGCGTTCCCGCATGGGTTGGCCCAGCCAGTGGTGATACTCGGGCAGGTCGAAGCCGCAGGTGCCACCGGGGAGACTGCCACGCTGGGCTACGCCTTGGAGGAGTTCGTCATCACGGATAGCTTGGCCAATAGGGAATTCCTGGGTCCGGAGCGCCTCGGCGGCGGTGTTAATTTCGCCGAGGAATCCATTCAGGGCCTTGCGGTTGACGCCAGGCTGATCGCGCATCCGCTCCAGGTTGGCGGCCTGGCGGTCAAGTTCCTTGATGAGTTCGGTCTTGATATCGCCGCGGGAGGAGATGATGGCGATGTCCAGCAAAGCCTCGACCAGGGTCCGAGAGGCCCAGGGGTTATCCTGGGGCTGGAGATAGGCCAGCTTTTGGAACAGATGCTCCAGCCTCATCAAGGTGCGCACACGTTCGTTGAGCGGATGTTCGAAGGTGAGGGGGGTAGTCACGAGGCTTCCGGTTGGGGTTCAGGCGCGTGGGTCGCGGCTGGGGAATGAGCCTGAATTATAATCCCCACAGGGATTTTATGCCCCGCCCCTGCGGTGGAAAGAGCCAGGATGGGCCGAAATGGCGTGACTTTCTGGCTATTACAGGCAGCATGGGGGGCTCTCAGAGCGGCTTGGCGTATTCGAAGGCGTCGGAGAACATGTGCTCCCGGCTGAGCCCGGCGGCTGAGAAGGCCTGGCGGCCGCTCTCGACCATGATGGGTGGGCCGCTCATATAGACATCGTATCGGCCCATGTAGGGATGGTCCGCCAGTACCGCCTCGTGAACGAAGCCGGTGCGCCCCGTCCAGTCGCTGTCCGGTTCCGACAGGACCGGGGTGTAGTGGAAGTTGGCATGGTCCCGTGCCCAATGCCTGGGCAGGTCCGGTAGATAGAGATCGCGCTGGGTCCGGGCTCCCCAGTAGAGGTGCATCGGCCGGGTGATGCCAACGTGAAAGGCGTGTTCGATCATGCCTTTTATAGGCGCGAAGCCGGTGCCGCCACCCATGAGAATGATGGGGCGATCCGAGTCCTCGCGCAGGGTGAAGGTACCCAGGGGGGCCTGGATGCGCAGGATGGCCTTCTCTTCCAGGGCGTCGAAGATGAAGCTGGTAAATTGGCCGCCGGGAACGTGGCGCACGTGCAGTTCGATGAATTCGTCGTCATGGGGAGCGTTGGCGATGGAGAAGGCGCGCCTTTGGCCGCCCTCCAGCAGGAAGTCCAGATACTGGCCCGCGAGGAAGGGTAGGCGCTGGTTTTCCGGCAGCTTGAGGCGCAGGCGCACCACGTCGTGATTAAGGATCTCCTTGTCCACTACCCGGCAGGGCAGGGTGCGGATTTCGAGTTCGGCGGCGCTCAGGACCTCTGTCACGCGCAGAACCAAGTCGGTCTCGGCTACTGCCTGGCAGACCAGACAGGCGTTGGCCTCGCGTCCCTCCAGGGCCTGGGTGTTGCCGCTTGGGTAGCTGACTTGCCCCGAAACCAGGGTGGCGAGGCAGGAACCGCACTGGCCATTACGGCAGCCATAGGGTAGACCCATGCCCTGGCGCAGGGCCGCCGCCAAGAGGGACTCGCCGGCTTCGGCCTGGAATTGGTGACCAGCGGGATGGGTCTGTACCTTGAAACTCATGGTGGGTTCCGGCCTCGTAGGGATGGGTGGCGGGCGTGGTGCAGGGATCTGGCGGCGACGAGGGTCTGATGATGATTGAGGCCCTGTTCCCCGCCCTGGATGCTGAAAAGATGCGCCCAGCCGGATGAGATTGCAACTTTACGGCCCCTTTTCGGCCATATGAAATTACGGTTTGGTGGAGGGTGTCTTCACGAAATGTCGGTCAGGCACCTGGGTGGGGGCTGGCCCTCTGGGACGGAAGAGGCCTTGAGCGGACCATTCAGGTCGGGGCGGGGTATTTCTGGCGAGTCATCCGAGAGAGGAATACGCTATGTGGATTCTGGGCTGTGGCTACACGGGAACAAGGCTGGCTCGCCGCTGGCTTGATCAGGGCCGGCCCGTCACCGCCCTGGTGCGGAGCGAACCGAGTCGCCTGGCACTGGCTCGGGCTGGCATCCCCACCTTGGCGCGGGATCTGGCGGCGGATTCTTTCGACGATATCAATTGGGCGGGCCAAGATCTCTATCACCTGGCTCCGCCGCCGCCAACGGGACGGGAGGACCGGCTTACCCGGCACCTGGTGGCCGCCTTTCGCCGCAATGGGCATCCCCACCGCCTCGTCTATCTGGGCACCACGGGCGTCTATGGCGATTGTGGTGGGGACTGGGTGGACGAGACCCGGCCACCGGCGCCGGCCGCCGACCGGGCTCACCGTCGCTGGGACGCGGAAGATACCCTGCGGGCCTGGAGCCGGGAATCCGGTGCGGAACTTATTCTCCTGCGGGTGGCAGGCATCTATGGCCCCGGCCGTCTGCCGCTGGAGCGACTCCGTCAGGGGCTACCCCTGGTGCGGGAAGAGGAGGCGCCTTGGTCGAACCGCATCCATATTACTGACCTGGTGGAGGCCTGTGTCGCCGCCATGGAACGGGGGGCAGCGGGCGCCATCTATAACGTCTGCGATGGCCATCCCACCACCATGACGGACTATTTTTTGCGGGTCGCCGATGCCGCCGGGTTGCCGCGACCGCCCCTGATACCCCTGCGCGAGGCCGCCAGGGAAGTCTCTGCCGGCATGATGTCCTATCTGGCTGAGTCCCGACGCATCGGCAACCGTCGCCTGCGGCAAGAATTGGGCGTGAGCCTGCGCTACCCTGACCTGGCTTCAGGTTTGCCCGCGTGCTTTTGATGGCAAAATACCTAACCCTGCCCTTGGGTGGCCCCGTCATGGGGCGCGCCCGGATTTGGAGAACTCCATGAAAAAGATCCTTGCGATTTCCCTTCTTGCCCTCTCTACCCTGACCCTGGCGGCTTGTGGCACCACCACGGGGGAGCGCGCCGGCAGCGCCGCCCTCATGGGCGCGGCCGGCGGCGCCCTTATCGGTTCCCTGAGCGCCAATGCGGGCGCGGGTGCCCTCATCGGGGCCGGCGCTGGCGCCCTTGGCGGTTACCTTTACGACCAGCATCAGAAGGGCAACATCGATTGATGCCCCTCGTCTCCGATCCGCCGACCCGGCGGATCGGGGATCCCCCCATTAGCCGTCGATGCCCGTGTCACTGATATGGCAAATCAGAGGCATGCCTCTATTGCCGGGCGACCTCGAATAAATCAAGGTTGGCATCAGGTCCCAGTCCAGCCGATCGCCCCCAGGGGTCATTGATTAGGGTATGGGCTGGAAATCCACGGAAATCGGACAGGCTTTCCGGGACCACCCCTCTGCTATGATCCAGGCCCTGGTTTTCCGCCTCTCGTCAGGAGTATGGCGCCTTGAATATCCCTCGGCAGTCGGCGTCCGCCCCGGCCTTGTCGGTCATAGTTCCCGTTCGCGATGCCGAGGCGGCCCTGCCCCGGCTCTGCGACTCTCTCTACCCCTTCCTGGACGGGCTTGAGCGCGCCTATGAAGTGGTGTTCGTGGAGCATGGTAGCCGGGACCGCTCGGCGACCCTGCTCCACCAGCAGCACAAACTGCGACCGGACGTGACGCGGGTCCTGCTGGGGCGGGGCCAGTCCGGCGAGGAGGCGGCCATCCTGGCCGGTCTCGGCGTTTGCCGGGGGGAGCGGGCCATTATCCTGCCAACCGATTCGGGTCTGGCGCCGGAGGCCATCGCCAAGCTGCTGGCCAGAATGGATTTGGGCCATGATTTTGTTGCTGGTGTTCGGCGGTGGCCAGGAATCCCTGGTTGGCAAGCCAGACTCACCAAGGCGGAGACCTGGTTGAGGGCGCGGCTTGGAGGGGTGAGGATCACGGACCCGGATTGCGGGCTGAGCGGCTATGATCGTGAACTGATCGACTTCTTGACCAGCGACGGCGCGGTCCCGGAACTGGTACCGGCCCTGGCTTGCCGTGTGGCTCGGGATCCGGCGGAGGTGGAGGTCGAATACGTGCCGACGCAGGCTGCCAGGTCCATCGGGATTTGGTTCGAGCAGGCCCATCGCCATCTCAACCTGCTACTTGGCCCCTCGCGGTTACCCTTGCGGGTCTTTTCCGTCCTGGCCGTCGGCCTTGCCCTCCTTGCCCTGGCCATTGCCCTCCTGGTGGCGCTCCTGGGCCTGCTGGTGGCGGGGGACGAGGCCCTGGGGCTTTTGCTCGGCCTCCTGCTGACCAGTCTCGTCCTGTTCGGCCTGGGCATCATTGGCTTCTATCTGGATCGCCTCCCTGGCATCCTGCATGGTAAAGCGGGCTTTCCCTTGATCGCACACTTGCGCCCGAAGCTGAAGGGAGAGCCGTCCGATGACTAAATCGGACCCCTTTGCCGTTATGGGGTCCACCCGCCCCTCCTTCCTCCTCCTGGCGCCGGTCTGCGTCCTGCTCGGGGTCATGACGGCGGCCAGCGGGAACCTGCCCCTGGATGGGTTGTCGTTGATTATCGCCCTGATCGGCGCCGCCATCGCCCATGTCAGCGTCAATGCCCTCAACGAATACGAGGATTTTCGCTCTGGCCTCGATCTGCGCACGTCGCGCACCCCCTTCAGTGGCGGCAGTGGCACCCTAGTAGCCCATCCCCATCTGGCCCGTCAGGTTCAGGGGATCGGTCTGGCCAGCCTGGCGCTCACGGCACTGTGCGGTCTCTTCCTCCTGTTTCGCTCGGGTTGGGGTCTATTGCCCCTCGGCGTCCTAGGCCTGGGGTTGATCTACTTCTACACCAGCCGTATCAACCACAACCGGTGGCTGTGCCTCATTGCCCCTGGCCTGGGTTTCGGCCCCCTCATGGTCCTGGGCACCCATTACGCCATCACGGGCGCTTGGTCCGGGAGCGCCGCCGTCGCCTCTTTGATCCCCTTCTTCCTCGTCAGCAATCTGCTCCTGCTCAATCAGTTCCCCGACGTGGAGGCGGACCGTTCCGTTGGCCGCGACAACCTGCCCATCGCCCTGGGTCTCAACAGCGCACTCCAGGTCTATGGGCTCTTTGCTCTCCTGGCCTTCCTCGGCCTGGGCCTTGGTGTTATCGCCGGCCTTTTGCCATCGGGGGCCCTGCTAGGCCTGGTCACCCTACCCGCCGCCCTGGTCGTCTATCTCGCGGTCCGTCGTATCCTCGGCCAGGGCGGCAGCCTGGTCCCCGCCTTGCTGGCGCCCATGGGCATCAACGTCGCCCTCACCCTCGCCACGCCGGTTCTGATGGCCTTGGGGATTTGGCTTTGGCCTTGATCCGGTAAGGCAGAGCCGGGACGGCCAGGACGGGGCCTGCCTTGTTGGCCCTATTTGAAGGGTTGCATGTACCCCGGCGCGAGGTCAGCCGGGTTCGGGCTTCTTGCCTAACTCGTCGCGAAAGCTCGTGACCAGGAGCAGGAGGATGCCGACGGTAATGGCGCTGTCGGCGACGTTGAAGGCAGGCCAGTGCCAGTTGGCGACGTAGAAGTCGATGAAATCGACCACCCGCCCGGTCTGAACGCGGTCGATGAGATTACCGATGGCGCCGCCAATGATCAGGCTGAGGGCGGCGGCGGTGGCGCGCTCGCCCCTGTCCAGCCGCAGCAGCCAGAGGGTGAGGGCCAGGGTCATGACCAGGGCAAAGCCAGCGAAGAACCAGCGCTGCCAGCCGCCGGCGTTGGCGAGGAAGCTAAAGGCGGCGCCCTCGTTGTACATGAGGGTGAGGTTGAGCAGGGGCATGAGGGCCACGGGCCGGAAGGGTTCCAGCAGGGCTTCGGCCAGCCATTTGGTGGCCTGGTCTAGGACCACCACCAGCAACGAGAGCGAGAGCCAGCGGGCCATGGCGGGGTTGGCGAAGAGTTTCATGCAAAGCGCCGTTCCTCGCCCGCCCCGGCGATGTTTTCGACACAGCGGCCACAGAGTTCGGGGTGGTTGGGATCCTCTCCAACATCCTCCCGCAGATGCCAGCAGCGCGCGCATTTGGCGTGGGCGGATCTTCTCACCTGGACGGCAAGGCCCTCCAGATCCGTGTCCTCGGCCGCGGCGGGGCGCGTCTCTTGGGGCAGGACGCGGGCGGCGGAGGTGATGAGGGCGAAGCGCAACTCGTCGCCCAGGTGGCCCAGGGTCTTGGCCAGGGCTGGAGCGGCGTAGAGTTCGAGTTCCGCATCCAGGGAGGAGCCGATGAGCCCGGCCTGGCGCGCCGCTTCCAGGGGCTTGGCGACGGCGAACCGTACCGCCAGCACCTGCTGCCAGAAGGCGCGATCAAAGGCATCGCCGGCATCCAGGGCAAAGAGCCCGGGGTACCACTCGGCCAGAAACACCGACCCCTCCCGCTCCCCCGGCAGATAGCGCCAGAGTTCGTCGGCGGTGAAACTGAGGATGGGCGCCAGCCAGCGCGTCATGGCCTCGGCGATGTGGTACATGGCGGTCTGGCAGGAACGCCGGGGCCGGCCGTCGGGCGGGGTGGTGTACTGGCGGTCCTTGATGACGTCCAGATAGAAGCCGCCCAGGTCCACTACACAGAAGTTGTGGATCTTCTGGTAGATCAAATGGAACTGGTAGTCGTGGTAGGCAGCGATGATCTCTTCCTGAAGCTGCCAGGCGCGATCCACCGCCCAGCGGTCGAGCTCGAGCAGGTCCGCCGGGGCGACCCGATTGACCGACGGGTCGAAGCCGTTGAGGTTGGCTAGCAGGAAGCGTGCTGTGTTGCGGATGCGCCGGTAGGCGTCGGCGGTGCGCTTGAGGATCTCGTCGGAGACGCTCATCTCGCCGCGATAGTCGGTGGCCGCCACCCAGAGGCGGATGATGTCGGCGCCCAGGGTCTTCATGACGTCCTGGGGGCGTACCACGTTGCCCTTGGACTTGGACATCTTCTCGCCCTTGGCATCGACGGTGAAGCCATGGGTGAGGACGGCGCGGTAGGGGGCTCGGTCCTTCATGGCGACCGAGGTCAGCAGGGACGACTGGAACCAGCCACGATGCTGGTCCGAGCCCTCCAGGTAGAGGTCCGCCGGCGATCTCAGGCCCGGCCGCTGGTCCAGGACGCAGGCGTGGGTGACGCCGGAGTCGAACCAGACGTCCAGGGTGTCCTGGACCTTGTCGTAGTGGGCGGCCTCGGCGGTGCCGATCAGGTCCGCGGGACTCAGTTCGAACCAGGCCTCGACGCCCCTGGCCTCAACCCGCAGCGCCACTGCCGCGATGAGTTCCGGTGTGCGGGGATGCGGGGCCCCGGTCTCCTTGTGCACCAGCAGGGGGATGGGCACGCCCCAGGTGCGCTGGCGGGAGATGCACCAGTCCGGGCGATTGCGCAGCATGGCCTCGATGCGCGCGCGGCCCCAGTCCGGCAGCCACGCGACCCGCGCGACCTCGCGCAGGGCGGCGTCGCGCAGGCCCTGCTTGTCCATGCCGATGAACCACTGGGGGGTGGCGCGGAAGATGATGGGGGTCTTGTGGCGCCAGCAGTGGGGATAGCTGTGGCTGAGGCGCGCCGCCTGGACCAGGGCGCCGCGGGCCTTGAGGGTTTCGACCACCTGCTCGTTGGCGCTGAAGACGTGCTCGCCGGCGAACAGGGGGGTGTCGGGCAGGAAGCGGCCGTCGCCGCCCACTGGGTTGTCCACGGCCAGGCCGTAGCGCGCGCCGACGAGGTAGTCCTCGATGCCGTGCCCCGGGGCTGTGTGGACGGCGCCGGTGCCGGCATCGAGGGTGACGTGCTCGCCCAGGATGATCGGCACTTCGCGGTCGTAGAAGGGGTGCTGGAGCCGGAGCCCCTCAAAGGCGTCGCCGCGGCCATAGGCAATGACCCGGTAGCGGTCGATGCCCCAGCGGTCGAGGGTGTCGCGCATCAGGCCCTCGGCCAGGATGAGGCGCTCGCGGCCATGGTCGCCCTCGGTCTGGACCAGGACGTATTCCAGCTCGGGATTGAAGGCGACAGCCTGGTTGGCGGGCAGGGTCCAGGGGGTGGTGGTCCAGATGACCACGGCCAGGGGACCCTCGCCGTGGCCGTCTGGCACCGAGTGGCAGCGGGTGAAGAGGGCCTCCTCGTCCAGGACCGGGAAGCGGACGTCGATGGCGATGGATGCCTTGTCCGCGTATTCCACCTCCGCCTCCGCCAAGGCCGAGCCGCAGTCGATGCACCAGTGCACCGGCTTGTAGCCCTGGTGGACATGGCCATGGGCCAGGATCACCCCCAAGGCGCGGATGATGTCGGCCTCGAAGCGGAAGTCCATGGTCAGGTAGGGCTGCTCCCAGTCGCCGAGCACCCCCAGGCGCTTGAAGTCGCGGCGTTGGCCGTCCACCTGACGCGCGGCATAGGCGCGACAGGCGCGGCGGAACTGGGCGGCGCTGATCTTGGCGCCGGGCTTGCCTTCCTTCTTCTCGACCTGGAGTTCGATGGGCAGGCCGTGGCAGTCCCAGCCTGGCACATAGGGGGCGTCCAGGCCATCCAGGGTGCGGGACTTGACGATGATGTCCTTGAGGACCTTGTTGACGGCGTGGCCGATGTGGATGTCGCCGTTGGCGTAGGGCGGGCCGTCGTGCAGGATGAATGACTCGGCCCCGGCGCGGGCGGCCCGGATCTGGCCGTAGAGGTCCATGGCTTCCCAGTGCGCGAGCAGCTCCGGCTCCCGCTGGGCGAGGTTCGCCTTCATGGGAAAGCCGGTGTTGGGGAGGTTGAGGGTGTTCTTGTAATCGCTCACGGGGCTGGGTCCTGAGGGGGGCGGGGCGGGCAAGGGCAAAGTTTACCCTTTTTTGGCTGAATTCGACCTTGTTGGATTTGGATCAAGCTAATCCAACAAGGCCGTACCAATCCTGTCAAAACAGCCGATCATAGATGCGAAAACCCGCCACATAGGTGCCAATGGCGGAGCCCAGGCTACTCAGGAGGAAGACCAGCATGACGCGCGATACCCGGTTGCGCCACCAGCCCCGGATCCGGGCCGTGTCCTGGCGCAGCCGGCCGAAGTCGCCCACGCTCGGTTTGCGCAGATAGAGTTCCACCGCGCCCGTGACCATGCCGGCGCCGATGGTGGGGTTCAGGGATGTCAGGGGCGCGGCGACGAAGGCCGTCAGCACCGTCAAGGGATGCCCGGCGGCGAGGAGCGCGCCCAAAGCGGAAAGGGTGCCATTGATGAGGACCCAGTCCCAGACCAGCCGCCAGCCGAGCAGGGGGCTCTGGGCAAAACCGTAGGCGAAGCCGGCGAGGATCAGGGCGACGATGAGCCAGGGGATGATCTTCGGCCAGAGGCGCGGCTTCGGCAGGCGCTCCAGTTCCTCGATCTCCTGGCCAGGTTTAGGGCGTGAATCCGGGCTCGGGCCTGGGTGGGGGCCTGGATGCGGTTCGGGCTCGCTCGCCGCCAGATAATGGGCGACACCCTTGAGGTGACCGGCCCCCAGCACCGCCAGAATGCGGCCATGTCCATCCCGTTCGATCTCCTCCCGCAAACGGGCGGCCATATAGCGATCCCGCTCCTCGATCAGGGGCAGGAAGAGGTCTTGCCGGTTCTGGGCGAATTCGGCAAAGGTCGTCTCCAGCACGTCGCCCTCCTTGAGGCGCTCGATCTCCTCCTCCGGGACCTCCTCGCGGGAGATCATGGCGGCGATGAGGCCAGAGAAGAGTTCGATCCGCTGCCACCAGCCGAGGTTGGCGGCGACCCGCCTCAGGGTCACGCCGATCTCGCGATCCACCAACAGGACCGGCAGGTGCCGCGCCCGCGCCTGGGCGATGGCCATGCGCTGCTCGGCCCCCGGCTCAATGCCGAATTGATCCGCCAGGCGCTGCTGATAGGCGGCCAGGGCCAGGCTGGCGACCACCATGGCGACGCGGCCCTGGCGGATGATGGCGAAGAGATCCATGCGCGCCAGGGCGTCCGGGTCCAGGATGGACTGATAGCGACTGGGGCAAAGTTCCACCGCCACGGCGTCGAAGTCTTCCTGTTCCAGGAGTTCACGTACCTTGTCCGCGCTGGCGCGGGAGACATGGGCGGTACCAAGCAGGGTCAGATGGGCACCGCCAACCCGCAAATCGATGCGTGGTTCGTCGGGGCTTCGGCTTGACTCGGCCCCGTTTTGGCTTGGCTTATGCGTCGATGGTTGAGCGGAGTCGAGGCACTGGCCAGGCTCGGCTGCCTGATCCTGCATCATCGCTTGCCGCCGAGGAGGGAGCCGAGTAGGCCCCTCACCAGGGATCGGCCCAATTGGCTGCCAACGGAGCGCAAGGTACTGGTGGCGAAGGCTTCAATGGGGCTTTGCCGGCTGGAACCAGGGCGGCGGACTGATTCTGCAACGGATTTTGGAGTGGACGCTGCTGGCCGAGCGACCTCCTCGGCCTTCTCCTGGAGGATTTCGTAGGCGGATTCCCGATCCACCGGCTTGTCATAGACACCCTTGACCAGGGAGTCGGCCATGAGGGCCCGGCGCTCCTCGGGGGTGATGGGGCCGATGCGGCTTCCCGGTGGCGCCACCTTGACCCGCTGGACGATGGTGGGCGTCCCGGTTTCGTCCAGGGTCGAGACCAGAGCCTCGCCAACGCCCAGGGTGGTGATCAGGGCCTCGGTGTCGAAGGCCGGATTGGGACGGAAGGTCTGGGCTGCCACCCGGACCGCCCTTTGGTCGCGAGGGGTGAAGGCGCGCAGGGCGTGTTGGACCCGGTTGCCCAACTGGCCGAGGACGTCATCCGGGACGTCCGCCGGGCTCTGGGTGACGAAATAGACCCCGACGCCCTTGGAGCGGATCAGGCGCACCACCTGCTCGATCTTGTTAAGCAGCACCTTGGGGGCGCTGTCGAACAGCAGGTGGGCTTCATCGAAGAAGAAGACCAGGCGCGGCTTGTCCACGTCCCCCACCTCCGGCAATTGCTCGAACAACTCCGCCAGCAGCCAGAGCAGGAAGGTGGAATAGAGGGCGGGGGTGTGAATGAGCTTGTCCGCCGCCAGCAGGTTGATATAGCCCTGGCCGTGTTCGTCGGTCTGCATCAGGTCGGCGATGTCGAGGGCCGGTTCGCTAAAGAGCCGGCCGGCCCCCTGCTCCTCCAGGGTCAGCAGCTTGCGCTGGATGGCGCCGACGCTAGCCTTGGAGATATGGCCATAGTCGGCCGCCCCCGCGGGGTTTTCGGCCACGTGACCCAGAAGGGCGCGCAGATCCTTGATGTCCAGCAGGAGCCAGCCATTGTCATCCGCCAGGCGGAAGACGATGTTGAGCACCCCCTCCTGGACCTCGTTAAGGCCCAGCAAGCGCGCCAGCAGTACCGGGCCCATTTCCGAGAGGGTGGTGCGCACCGGGTGTCCCTGTTCGCCAAGGATGTCCCAGAGGGTCATAGGGCAGGCCTCGGGGGAGAAGTCCTCGGCCCCGAGCCCGAGTTCGGCCACCCGCGCCTCAACCCTGGCGTTGCCGCCGCCAGGTTGGCCGATGCCCGCCAGGTCGCCCTTGACGTCCGCCATGAAGACCGGTACCCCGATGCGGCTAAAGGACTCCGCCAGGCGATGCAGGGTCACGGTCTTGCCGGTACCCGTCGCCCCGGCGACCAGGCCATGCCGGTTGGCCATGGCGGGCAGCAGATAGACCTGGGCCTCGCCATCGCCCTTGCCGATGAGGATGGGGTGTGTCATGGGTGTTGTCTCCGGGAAAAGGACCGCGATCAGGTTTCTGCTATCCATCCTACCTACTCGCCTCATAGGGGCCAAGCCCGGTATTTACCAGCGCGCCGCGGGATCAACGCCAACTCGGCCGCCAGCTTGGTCGAGCCCAGGCGGAAAACCTATCATCGCCGTGGCGCTTCGGTTCCTCTCCTATTGCCGATGCGCAATGACATATCGCCCCGTTTCCGCTAGAAGTACTCCATTGACAACTTACCCGGACCCAGCGCCATGTTCTACCCCATCGATAGTGCCACGCGCCGCCAGGCTAAGTCAGCGCACGAGCTGGCCATGGTCAATCTGCTCCTGGTCAACCTGCTAATGCTGATCGCCCTGCTGGCGGGGAGTTTCCTGCAGCAGGGGTCGCCCCTCACCGACTACAAGCTCGTTGGCGTGCTGGTACCTTTTTTCCTCTCCCTGGGGATCATCGCCTACACCTTTGCCAAGGCTGGTAAGACCGCGACCCATGGACCCTGGTTCGTTGCCGCCCACTGGCGGCTGGCTACCGCCCGCTACAAGATCCTGCTCATCGCCTACGCCGTCGGCGCTGGCCTGATCGGCCTCGGCTGGCTGCTATCCATGACCCAGAAGACCCACGGGATGCAGGAACTCATGTTCGTGGCCCTGCAGCGGGTCGCTATCGCGCCCGTGCTCATTGCTCTCATGGTGCTCATCATGCTGGAGTCCGGCTCCCTCTACCAGGCCGGGCGCGGCGAGGCGCCAGACAGTCTGATTGCAAAATTTCCCCCGCCCGCGGACCTGAAGGGGATGGCGAGCGAGAGTGGGCTGGAAGGTCAGGACTGATGGCCTTGTCGATGCCGCCTATGCGCCGGGCCGAGGCTGCCCTAGACTTATGGCAAAGCACGCGGGTTGGCGGGGCACTTCATCCCGTGTCCCGGGTCCGCGTGGTCATCATGCCTAACGGTGGCGAGAGGAGGCTTTCATGCGGCCCGATACAGCCCAGATGCTTCGCGACATCGAAGATGAGGTCCAGTACACCCGCGCCCTGACCGGCCGCAAGGCCTTCGACCCGCGGGTCATGGCGGCGATCGCCGAGATTCCCCGTCATCTCTTCGTCCCCAGGGAGGAATTGGGCTATGCCTATGCCAACGGCCCCTTGCCCATCGGCTGGGGCCAGACCATCTCCCAGCCCTACATCGTCGCCCTCATGACGGACCTGCTCGGTTGTGGCGGCGGAGACCGGGTGCTGGAAATCGGTACGGGTTCGGGCTACCAGGCGGCGGTGCTGTCGCGCCTGGTCGATTGGGTTTATTCCTTGGAGATCATCCCCCAACTGGCGTCGGATGCCACGGAGCGGCTGGCGCGGCTGGGCTACCCTAATGTCAGCGTTCGCTGCGGCGATGGCCACCTTGGCTGGCCGGAGGTAGCCCCCTTTGACGGCATCCTGGTCACCGCCGCCGCGCCGGCAATCCCGCCAGCCCTGGTGGCTCAGCTCCGTTCTGGCGCCCGCCTGGTGATACCGGTAGGTCAACCCTATGCTCATCAGGAGCTACTCTTGCTGGAAAAAGGTCAGGATGGCGCCGTGCAAGTTACCGATGTACTGGCGGTGGCCTTCGTTCCTCTTACCGGCGGGGATTAGGGGCGTCGGGATTGGCCGAAGGCCCTGATCCCCATCAGCATCATATCCACGCATGGCCATGGCAGGGGGGAAAGAGTTGGGGCGGCAAGCCTTATTCCGGGCGCTTAATCGAATTACGCGCTTTTATCTTGCCAAGCTCCCCAAAACTCGCCCATAATTGAGGGTTTCACGGAGTCTGGTTAGCGT
>Ga0105098_10000355_pt1 | contig 15392 bp, 15 predicted proteins | sample PPLLak21cMay2015_FD_79137 | JGI IMG/M metagenome (GOLD analysis project Ga0105098, IMG submission 79137) | Freshwater sediment microbial communities from Prairie Pothole Lake near Jamestown, North Dakota, USA - PPLs Lake P7 Core (1) Depth... | ecosystem: Environmental > Aquatic > Freshwater >... | reverse complement strand
GGGATGCCACGGTCCTGACCGAGCTGCTGCGCAGGCTGCACCGAGCCTTTCCCCACGTACCTTGGCTGATAGTGGGCAAGGAGATCAGCATCGAGGACGTGAGGATCTCACTCGACAAGCTGGCCGATCGCTTCCTCGAGCACCCGGAGATGGTCTTCGTCGTCACCAACATGTCCTACCGCGAAGCCCCCCACCTAACCCCCCTACGAGACGAGGCGCGAACCGAGATGAGGTGGACGACGGTGCCTCTCGAAGGCACATCGGCCTTCGACTTCTCCCGTCAGATCAGAGATCTCTACGACGCGCTGGCAGAGGACTGGGCGGTTCGCACCAGCCCCAAGACGGGAAATCCGGTATATGTCCATCCGTCGGTGCTCGTCCTCTATCGAAAGGACCGCGAGTTCATCCTCGGCGATGTGATACCGAGACGGGGCATGGGCCCCGGACTGAGCTACCAGCTGGTCATCGCCTCTCAGCCCTATCGGGCTCGCACCAGCGTCGAGCAGAAGTTGAAGACGGTCATAGTCCCGCTGGCTCGGGTGCTTGCCCCAGGTGGCCGGATGGTGGTGGTCCATTCTCATGGAAACGACCCGGGCCTGGAGATCATCAACGGGGTCTGGCCCGAGGAGAACCCATTTCAGACGAACCGGCATGTGCTTGCTGCAGCCGCCGCGGATCATTTCGTCGAGCCGGGTGACGAGGATCTCATTTTCGAGCCGGCGTCAGACGAGGAGGCGGTTTTTCGCTACCACCTGCACGCCATGCCGTCGGAGGTGCAGGAGCACATCGGCACCTCGTTGATCGTCGCTGCATGGAACGCAGCGACTTACGTGGCCCAGATCGACGAGGAGCGGTTGTCCGAGGCGGTGGAAAGCGGCCGCTATGTGCCGGCCACCCGCGCAGTGATCCAGGAGTACGAGGGGGTTTGGTTCAACGACGAGGCCTTTGTGATATCCCGCACCCGGCGCTGACCCCTGGAAAGTCGTCGCTGACAACGAGCGTTACGCTCGGCGAGGATTGCGAATGACCAAGGAGACGACATGAGCGACCGGCCGCCGTTCCGAGCAGACCACGTGGGCAGCTTCCTTCGGCCCAAGACTGTCGTGGACGCCCGGGCGCAACGCGCCGAAGGCGACATCGACCCTGAGGAGCTGAGAGAGGTCGAAGACGAAGCCATTGCCGAAGTGGTGCGACAACAGGAGGACATCGGCCTGCAGGGAATCACTGACGGCGAGTTCCGCCGGTTCATGTTTCATGTCGATTTCCTGGAGCAATTAGATGGAGTGACGGTCACCGAGGGCAATTTTCTCGCCAGGTTCCATCGTCTTGACGGTTCCGAGATCGAGTTCTCCCCGCCGAGCATGGGGGTCGGTGGACCGATCCGCCACACCCGGCCCATCCAAGGCCCGGACTTCGACTATCTCGCGTCCCAGGTCACCAAAACCCCCAAGGTCTCGATCCCTGCCCCCTCGATGCTGCATTTCCGGGGCGGTCGGCAGGGGATCAGTGAGGACGTCTACCCGGATCTCGAGCAGTTCTTCGATGATCTCACCGCCGCTTATCGGGAGGAGATCGCCGATCTGGCGTCACGTGGGGCTCGCTATGTGCAAATGGACGACACCAACCTCGCCTATCTCTGCGACCCGGAGGTCAGGGAGCGCACCGCCGCTCGAGGGGATGACCCCGATGACCTGACCAGGCTCTACAGCCGTCTTGTGAACGACGCCTTCGCTGACCGCCCTGATGACATGGTTGCCACGATCCATCTCTGCCGGGGCAACTTCCAGAGCGCCTGGGTGACCAAAGGCGGGTACGAGCCGGTGGCGGAGATCCTGTTCAACGAGATGGATGTCGACGCGTTCTTCCTCGAATACGACGATGAGCGGTCCGGTGATTTCGCACCCCTCCGTTTCGTCCCGGCGAACAAGATGGTGGTGCTCGGGTTGATGAGCTCGAAACTGGCCGAAGTCGAAGACGCCGACGAGGTGAAGAAGCGGATCGACGAGGCGGCGGAATATGTGCCGCTGGACCAGCTCGCCTTGAGTCATCAATGTGGGTTCTCCTCCACTGTCCACGGCAACAAGCTGAGCCCCGACGACCAATGGCGGAAGCTGGCCCGCACCGTCGAGGTGGCTCACGACGTCTGGGGTTACTGAGGAGACTGACTGACCGGTCGGGTAGGATCGGTTGGTGATCGATTTCCAGACCGATCCAGGCCGGTACCGCCACTGGCGCCTCCGCTTCGACGGTCCGGTGGCCTTCCTCGACATGGATGTCGACCCGGCGGGCGGGCTCCACGCGGGGTACGAGATGAAGCTGAACTCGTACGACCTCGGTGTGGACATCGAACTGGCGGACGCGGTGCAGCGTCTCCGTTTCGAGCACCCCGAAGTGGGGGCGGTAGTGATTGGCTCGCTGAACGACCGCGTCTTCTGCGCCGGTGCCAACATCGGAATGCTCTCCGTGGCGCCGCACCCGCTCAAGGTCAACTTCTGCAAGTTCACCAACGAGACCAGGCACGCCATCGAGGACGCCACCGCCAACTCCGGTCAGCGATACCTCACGGCCCTCAAGGGAAATGCCGCCGGGGGTGGCTATGAGCTCGCCCTGGCCACCGACCACATCATGCTCATCGACGACGGCTCGTCGTCGGTTGCGTTGCCCGAAGTCCCCCTGCTCGGGGTCCTGCCGGGGACTGGTGGCCTGACCCGATTGATCGACAAGCGGCACGTCCGTCGTGATCGCGCCGATGTGTTCTGCACGGTGGAGGAGGGGATCAAGGGCAAGCGCGCCCTCGAGTGGCGTCTGGTCGACGAGCTGGTGGCCTCCTCCGCGTTCGATGAGACGGTCAGGAGCCGGGCGTTGGAGATGGCCACGGCCACCGATCGTCCTACGACCGCCGACGGGGTCGAGCTCGCACCGCTGCAACGCGAACTGGGCGAGGACAGGGTCGCCTACAGCTCCCTCGAGGTCGATATCGATCGGGCCCGTCGCACTGCCACTTTGACCATCCTTGGGCCGGAAGACGACGCTCGAAATCCGGGTCCCGCCTTCTGGCCGTTGCGTTTGGCCCGTGAGCTCGACGACGCCATCCTCCATCTGCGGGTCAACGAGCTCGAGATTGGCACCCTCATTGTGCGCAGCGCCGGCGACCCTGTCCTGGTCGAAGGGTTCGACGGCCTCCTCGGCGAACACCAGGGCGACTGGTTCCTCGAGGAAGTGGTCCTCTACTGGAAGCGCCTCCTGAAACGGGTGGATGCCACCGCCCGCACCATCATCTGTCTGGTCGAGCCGGGGAGCTGTTTCGTCGGCTTCCTGGCCGAGCTGGTCCTTGCCGCCGACCGCAGCTACATGCTCGATGGCACCTGGCCGGGGGAGAACGTTGAGGCCGGGATGATGTTGACGAGCTCCTCGACAGGCCTTCTGCCGATGGCCAACGGTCTCACCCGACTCGAGACCAGATTCTGGGGCGACGACGTCGGTCTCAATACGGCCATGAACGCTTTCGGGCATTCAATCGGGGCGACCGAGGCGTACGAGGCCGGCCTGGTGACCGACGTCATGGACGACATCGATTGGGAAGACGAGTTGCGGGTCATGCTGGAGGAGCGGGCCGGATTCTCCCCCGACAGCCTGACCGGCATGGAGGCCAATCTCCGCTTCCCCGGACCGGAGACCATGGAGACCAAGATCTTCGGTCGTCTGACCGCTTGGCAGAACTGGGTGTTCTCGCGACCCAACGCCTCGGGCGAGACGGGAGCGTTGCGGAGGTACGGGACCGGACTCCGTCCCGACTACGACCAGAGGAGGGTGTGATGACCACCGAGATGGTCGACTACGACCTGTTGATCCCCAACAACGTCGGTCTGGCTGATGACCCCAAGCTCCGCCGGGCTCTGGAGCAATGGCATCCCGGATACATCGACTGGTGGATGTCGATGGGGCCTGATGGGTTCCAGATGGCAGACGTCTGGTTGCGCACCGCGATCAGCGTCGAGAAGGAGGGTTGGGCCAAGTTCGACTACGTGAAGATGCCCGAATACCGGTGGGGCATTCTCCTTGCCCCGCGGGTCGACGATCGCACCATTCCCTGCGGCGAGCACGTCGGTGAGCCGGTCTGGACCGAGGTCCCGGGCGCCTATCGGGCGATGCTGCGGCGGCTCATCGTGATCCAGGGGGACACCGAGCCGGCATCGGTCGAGCAGCAGCGATTCCTCGGCTCGACCGCCCCGTCCATCTACGACATGCGCAACCTGTTCCAGGTCAACGTCGAAGAGGGCCGCCACTTGTGGGCGATGGTCTATCTGCTCCAGAAGTACTTCGGGCGAGACGGACGGGAGGAGGCCCAGGAGCTGCTGGAGCGTCAGTCGGGGAGCGCCGAGAAGCCACGGATGCTGGGGGCGTTCAACGAGTCGACCCCAGATTGGCTCTCCTTCTTCATGTTCACCTACTTCACCGATCGTGACGGGAAGATGCAGCTCGAGGCTCTGGCCCAGTCCGGGTTCGATCCCTTGTCCCGGACCTGCCGGTTCATGCTGGCCGAAGAGGCTCACCATATGTTCGTGGGCTACACCGGGGTGAAGCGGATCGTGGAGCGCAGCGCCCACGCAATGGCGGACGGAGGTGTCGAGGACCCGTACGACACCGAGGCGGTGCGCAGTCTCGGGGTGATCGACCTTCCGGCTATCCAGCGCAAGGTCAACCTTCATTTCTCCCTCACGCTCGATCTGTTTGGTTCAGAGGAGTCCACGAACGCAGCCAACTTCTTCAACGCCGGAGTGAAGGGCAGGTTTCACGAGGACCGGATCGAAGACGACCACCGGTTGGTCGACGACACCTACCCGGTGATGAAAGTGGTCGATGGGGAGCTTCGGCAGGTCGACGTCCCTGCGTTGAACGCCCTGAACGCCCGGCTCCGGGACGACTTCATCGAGGATTGCCAGGCCGGGATCACCCGGTGGAACAACGAGATCGCCGCTCGAGGCATCGACTTCGAGATCATCCTTCCCCATGTCGCCTTCAACCGACGGATCGGGGAGTTCGGCGAGATCTCGGTCACACCTGAGGGCGATCTGGTACCTGGTGCCGAATTCGAGCAGAACCGGGATCGGTGGCTGCCGACCCCGGATGATCAGGGATACATAGAGAGCCTCATGCAGCCTGAGCTCACGCCAGGAGACTTCGCTGGATGGATCGCCGAGCCGTCGCGGGGCATCCAGGGAAAGCCCACGGATTTCGAATACGTGAAGCTGCCATGACCCAGGCGCCGACCCGGGCTCGAGCCGCAGAGGACCGGCGGGCGGAGCTGATCCGGGTGGCCTACAAGGTGATGGCCCGGGATGGAGTGCATCGCGTGCCCCTTCAGCAGATCGCCACCGAGGCCGGGGTATCCAAGGGCTTGCTGATCTATCACTTCCAGACCAAGGACGGTTTGGTGCTGGCCTCTCTGGAGTGGGTCCTGGAGGCAACCGAAGCCCGGATCAGGGACCATCTCGCCGAGTCCGATGATCCCGCGATCGCCATCTCAAAGGTGGTGGACGCGGTGTGGGTCAGCCCGGAGGCGAATCGCGACTTCTTTCGGTTCTATCTCGACGGAGTCGAGCACCAGGCGCGCTCCCCGGAGTTCGACGAGTTCGCTGCAAAGGCGCGATCGATCATGAACAGTTTCTACCGGGAGGTCATCGTGGCCGGGGTAGAGGCAGGTGTGCTCGACGTCGACGACCCGACGGCTGCGGCGATCCAGATGCGGGCCGTCATCGAAGGGATGTTCCTTCAGTGGCTCCAGACCGGTGACTGGCGCACCAATCACAAGGGATACAAGGAGCAGTGCCGCCAGGCATTGTTGCGAGTCCTGGGCGCGACAGATCCCGGTCGGTGAGACCGGGATCCGCCGCGTCGGCCCCCCGCTGTCAGCCGGCGGGGACGAGGACCTCGTCGATGATGTGAACGGTGGCGTTGGCAGTCTGGACGTTGCCGCAGACCACCGAGGCGCCGTTGATGCTGGCCAGTTCGCCATCGGAGGCGATCTCCAGCTCCTCACCCTGGACCGTGGTGACCGAGCCGGACTCGATCAGATCGGCCAGGTCGGCATCCTCACCGGCCACCACGTGATAGGTGAGGATCGACGTCAGCAACTCCGGGTCGCCGAGGATGGCATTCAGCTGATCCTCGGGGATCGCGGCGAAGGCGTCGTTGGTCGGGGCGAATATGGTGAACGGGCCGTCACCGTTGAGGGTGTCCACCAGTCCGGCCTCGCTGACCGCCGTCACCAATGTGGAGAGGACGGGGTTGTTCGAGGCTGCGGTGGCGGCGGGATCGTCGGCCATACCGTCGAATGAGCCCTCACCATCCATGGGCACCGCCGAGCAGCCCGGCCCGCTGTTCATGGCCGAAGGGCCGGCCATGGGCTCGGTCGGCTCCGCCATCGGCTCGGTGGTTGGGGTAGGCGCCTGGGTGGTGGCTGGGGCGCTCTCAGGCGTATCCGATGATCCCCCTCCTCCACACGCGGCAAGAACGATGGCCAGCAACGCGGCGATGGCCGCAAGCTTCCTCGTGGGTTTCGAGTTCTGCATGATGTTCCTTTCCGGCTGGGTCAGCCTCGGGTCGGTGTGTGTTCGCTGCCGAGCCGGTGCCGGATTGGTGTCAGTCGCCGAAAACGACGATCGAGTGCCAACCGGTGGCGCCATCGGGCATCGGAGTCGCCCTCTCGTCGGCCTGGAGCTCGCCCGTCGCATCGGTCGCACGACATGTGACTGTGTGCCGCCCGGGGGTCACGTCCCAACGCAGACGCCATTGGCGCCATGTGGTGTTGGCTACCTCTTCGGCCAGCTCGGCTTCCTGCCAGGGACCGTCATCGATCTGGACCTCGACCTTGGCGATGCCACGAGTCTGGGCCCAGGCCACGCCGGCGATCGTGCCCGGGCCGGCAGGCACGCTGTCCAGTGGGCCCGGAGTGTCGATGCGGGACTGAGTCTTGATCGGCGCCTGGGCTGACCATTCCCGACGCACCCAATAGTGGTCGAAGGCCTCGAAGGTCGTGATCTCGATCTCCTTCAGCCACTTCGTGGCCGAGACGTAGCCATAGAGCCCGGGGACGACGAGACGAGCCGGGAACCCGTGGACGAGGGGCAAGGGCTCCCCGTTCATCCCGAGCGCGATCATGGCGTCTCTGCCGTCTGTGGCGGCGGCGACCGGGAACCCGCAGGTGTAGTTGTCGATCGACCGGCCAACGACCTGGTCCGCACCGGCTTGCACACCGGCCTCATCGAGCAGGGCGTCGAGGCGGATCCCCTGCCAGCGGGCGTTGCCCACCAGTTGGCCGCCCACCTCGTTCGAGACACAGGTCAAGGTGATGTCGGACTCGATTTGGGCACGTGCCGTCAGATCGGCGTAGGAGAAAATCAGCTCCTGGTCGACCATTCCGAAGATGCGCAGTGAGAAGTCTTCGATCGAGACCCGGGGGACACTGAGGGCGGTATCGATCCGATAGAACTCGTCGTTGGGGGTGATGAACGGAGTCAGCCCCGGCAAACCGAGGTCGGCACTCGCCCCGATCGGGGGGAGTGGCCGAACGACTCGGGGAAGAGTGCTGGCCGCGGCGCCCGAGGAGATAGCGGCATTTGCGGCGGTGAGACGCCCGGCGCCGGCGGCAATCCCTGCGGTGACGAAAGTGGCGCCCAGGCCGACGAGGAATTGGCGTCGGTCCTCGGAGGCGATCCCCGCGTGGGAATCGCTCACTCGGAACCAGGTGCGATGGAGCGCGAGCAGAACCGCAACCCCGATCAGGGCGCCGACGCCTGCCGGAAGGACCGCGGCCGGTCCCCGGCCGGCCAGAAGTGCCGCGGTTGCGCCGACCGCACCGAAGGCAAGGATCCCCACGACGCCCGGGAGAAGCCGGTGCCTCATGGCGATGATGCCGACAGCCGCGGAGTAGAGGACGAGAATGACCGCGATCCCGGCGAGCAGGGCCAGCTTGTCGTTCGTGCCGAACAGCTGGATGGCCGCATCCTTCAGCCAGGACGGGACCAGGTCTATGACGCGATCGCCGACGTCGAGGATCGGCGATCGAGTGGTCGTGCCCACGGCGGCCACCAACTCGGCGGCTGCCAGGGAAGCAGCGCCGGCGGCGAGGCCAACGGAAGCAGCGAGGAGACGGCCCGGTCGTTGCATGATGTTCGGAGTTCGCCACCGTGAGGACGCCGGATTGGCCCAATCCACGAGTTGGCCGGCTGCGAATCAATGCAAATGCAAATCGTGGCCGCCGTTCGACCCCACCCCGTGCCCTGGGGTGTGGGTAGCCTCGCTCGCTTCCCCACGTTCTGTCTGACACTCATGTCAAAAACACCACCGCTGGACAGCCTCATGACACGAGTCGCCCCCGGCGACACCGAGGCGTTCTCCGATCTGTATGACCAGACCTCCTCGATGATCTACGGGCTCGCCCTACGTGTCGTCCGGTCCGAGGCCCTGGCCGAGGAGGTGACCCAAGAGGTCTACCTCCAGGTCTGGAGGCAAGCATCCGGTTTCGACCCGCAGCGCGGCTCGGTCAAATCCTGGATGGCGACGATGGCTCATCGGCGGGCCGTCGATGTGGTCCGCAGGTCCCAGAGTGCCCGGGATCGGGAGCTCAAGGTGCCGGCCGACGCCCCGGTGGCCGATGTCGCCGAGTTGGCGATCCTCGGCGACGAGCGAGATCGGGTGCGTGCTGCTCTCAGCTCGCTGACCGACTTACAGTTTCAGGTGATAGAGATGGCCTATTTCGGGGGTCTCACCTACAGCGAGGTGGCCGAGCGATTGGACACCCCGTTGGCGACGGTGAAGACACGGATCCGGGATGGGCTGACCCGTCTGCGGTCTGCCCTTGGTGAAGACGATGGATGACATGCACGATCTCGTGGCGGCGTACGCCGTGGATGCTCTCGACGACTCGGAGATCGAGGCGTACGAGGCACATCTCTCCGGCTGCCGGCAATGCCAGGAGGAGCTCGTCAGACTCCAGGAGTCGACCGTGTTGGTCGCCGAGGCGGCGGGTATCAGTCCGCCTCCCGCCCTCAAAGGTCGGGTGATGGCTGCTGTGCGGGAGGATGAGACCACAAACGTGGTCTCGATCGCCGATGGTCGGCCCCCTGCGCGTCTCTGGGTTCCTTTTGCCGTGGCGGCGCTGGCGGCATTGGTCCTCGGGGCCGTCGTCATCTTCCAGGCGGTAGCGATGAACGATCTCTCCGGGCCGGGTGGAGTGGCCGCGGCCGCAGAAGCCGCGGCCAACGAACCCGGGGCCATAGTCGCCGAGTTCATCACGGACACCGGCTCGGTTGGCCAGGTCGTGCTCACTCCGGATGGCGAGGGCTATCTCGTTCCATCGGGGCTGGAGACGTTGCCCGAGGACCGGACCTATCAGCTGTGGGTGATCACCCCGGACGAGCTGGCCATATCGGCCGGCGTCCTGGGTAACGAGCCTGCTCCCTCGCGTTTCACCTGGACCGACGATGTGGCCGGCTTCGCCCTGACCCGAGAGGTGGCGGGTGGTGTTGTCAGCAGCGAGGGAGACGTAGTCTCGGTAGTGGAGTTGTGACGAGCCAGGTAGACCCCCACATCTTTGTGATCTTTGGCGGCACAGGTGACCTGGCCCAGCGCAAGCTGATCCCGTCGCTCTACCGGCTGATCACGGAGCAGGAGGCTCGGGACCGATGCGTCGTGGTGGGCGTCTCCCGCCAGGCGGTGGGAGACGCCGCTTACCGCGTTTGGGCCCGGGAGGCCCTGGTTGAGAGCGGGCTGGACGTTGACGAGGTCGAGACGTGGTGCCAGGGCAATCTCCATCATCAGGCGCTCAGTGACGCCGAATCCGGTTACGCCGCCCTGCGAGAGCGAATCGAGTCCATCGAGGCCGACCGGGGCCTGCCCGGCAACCGGGTCTTCTACATGGCCATCCCGCCGGGTGCATTCGGCCCCACCATCGACGGGTTGGGGAGCTCCGGGCTCAACCAGAGCCCTGGGTGGGAGCGTGTTGTCGTGGAGAAGCCGTTTGGCACCGATCTCGAGTCGGCCCGCGCCCTCAACGACCTCCTGCTCTCGAAGTTCGACGAGACCCAGATCTATCGGATAGACCACTATCTGGGCAAGGCAACGGTGCAGAACCTCCTCACCTTCAGATTCACCAACCCCATGTTCGAGCGATTGTGGAACAGGGATCGGGTAAGTCGGGTCGAGATCACCGTGGCCGAGGACCTGGGCATTGCCGGCCGGGCCGGGTACTACGAGCGGGCCGGGGTGGTCCGTGACATGGTGCAAAACCATCTCACCCAGCTGTTGGCACTGGTGGCGATGGAGCCACCCAACGTCTTCGATGCCGACCGGATCCGCGATGAGAAAGTGAAGGTGATCACCGCGATCGCACCAGTCGAGGACGACGATGTCGTCTATGGCAGGTATGAGGCGGGTTGGCGAGACGGTGAGGAAGTTTCCGGGTATCTCGAGGAGGAGGGCGTCAGTCCCGACTCGATGACCCCGACCTTTGTCGGGCTGAAGCTGTACGTGGATACCTGGCGCTGGCAAGGGATCCCTTTCCTGCTCCGGACCGGCAAGCGGCTGCCACGTCGATCCACCCATATCGTGGTCACCTTCCGCGAGCCCGCCCTCTGTGTATTCCACGGGCGGCGGGACGAGTGCGTGCACGAGCCCGACGTGCTTCGCATCATTCTCGAGCCGGATGAGGGCTTCGACCTCCGCTTCAACGTGAAGTCGCCCGACGAGGACACGACCATCGACACCCAGACGCTGCATTTTCGTTACTCGGAGGTGTACGGGAAGCTGCCCGACGCCTATCAGACCCTGATCCTCGACATCCTCGAGGGCGATCAGACGTTGTTCGTCAGGGCGGACGAGGTCGAGGCCTCATGGCGTCTCTACGACCCGCTCCTCGAAAGGCCCCCGAAGTTGATCGGATATACAGCCGGAACCTGGGGCCCGCCCGAGATGGATCAGGGAGCGCCCTTGGGCAATTGACCCTCCGGCGGCTCAGCTCAGGAGCGTTTCTCACAGAGCGCGCAAGCTGATCGGCTCCATAGGGTACAGCTCGAATTCGACGGTCATCCCCGGGAAGAGATCGATCGGAGGGACCACGGAGCCGCAGATGACGACATCGCCTGCCCTCATCATCTCGCCCCGGGCCGCCAGCAGATCGGAGAGATGAGCGACGACCTCGATCACGCCGCCGGCAAGGTCCTCTAGGCGGTCGGTCCGGGCTTGCTCCCGGCGATCCACTCTGACCCGCGCCTCCAGACCGGTGAGGTCGGCGCCGGCACGGCCGGGGTCGGGCGGGCTGAGGACGACGCCACGGTGGAAGACGTTTCCCACCAGGATCTCGTGCAACTCCTCGGGTGGGGGGTCGATATCGGCCAGCTCGATGGCCGGCCCGATGGCTGAGATCGCCGCCCGGGTTTCCTCCTGGCCACTACCCGGCGGGAGATCGGACCCCAGATAGGCGGCGATCTCAGGCTCGGCCACCGGACGAGCCCAGCCGGAGATGTCGACTTCGGCGCCGTCATCGAGGAGGGTGGCATCCGTAATGAAGCCGACCAGCGGGCCATCGGTCCTGAATCGCTGCCGCCACGCCGGGGCTCCGAAGCCTGCCTTCCAGCCAATTGGGCGATGGCCCTGAGCGATGGTGTCCTTCCGGAGCTCGAGTTGGCCGGTCAGACCGCTGGCCAGCGCCGACTGACTCATGGCAGCTCGTAGCCGGCTGCTTCGAGCGAGCCGGCGCCGCTCCAACCCCAGACCAGAGTCACCTCCTCGTCGCCCGTGTTGTTGAAGCCATGCCACTGGCCGCGTCGGGTGAACAACACGTCGCCTTCGCCGGCGGGTTGGTCCTCGTCGTCGGTATAGATCACTCCCTGGCCGGAGAGGACGATGAGGAACTCGTCGGCGTTGGGATGACGGTGACGGTCGTGGCGGGCCCCGGGCGGGAGCACCGTCCATCCGAGGAGGAGGTCATCCGAGCCGGCCTTGGCCGCGTCGACCAGGAATTGCACCTTCATGTCGACCCAGCCCTCGTCTTGGCGCAACCCGCCTTCGAAAGCCACGTCATGACGGTTGATCCGGAATCGGTCGGTCATTCGACTCCTCCCAGCCGCCGATAGACATCGAACACCGTCACGAAATCGCGATGGCTCAGCCCGAGACCGTGGGCGGCGTTCAGCATCTCGTTGGCGGCAGCGGCGAGAGGCACCGGACTGCCCTGACGCCGGCCCAGGTCGAGGGCGAGCAGCATGTCCTTCTGCTGCAGGGTGACATTGGCCAATGGCTTGTCAGGCATGTTCCCCTCCAGGATGAATGGGCCCCGGTAACCCATGACCGGGGACGCTACGACACTCTTGAGCATGGCGTCGACGGCTACCGCGCGGTCTACCCCGCCCTTTTCAGCCAGGGCCACGGCCTCGCTGAAAGCCACCATCTCCACGATGAGACAGAGATTGATCGCCACCTTCATCTGCATGGCCATGCCACTTGGCCCGATGTAGGTGACCGTGGGCCCGATGGCCTCCAGCACGGGCCGCACCTTCTCGAAGGCGGCTCTGTCGCCACCGACCATCACCGAGGCCTTGTCCTGCTCCAGCGAAATCGGGCTCCCGGAGAGGGGTGCGTCGAGCATCGTCAGGCCGACTTCGGCGTACATAGAGGCGATGCGTCGAGTGGCATCAGGGTCGATCGTGCTCATGTCGGCATAGATCCCATCCGACGCAAGACCGGAGACGATGCCGTCATCCCCGACTGCGACTGCCTCGACTGCAGCCGCGTCGGTCACGATGGAAAGGACGAACTCGGCAGTTTCAGCTACCTGGCGGGGGGTGTCGGCCCATGCCATCCCGAGATCGAGGAGCGGCCGTGCTTTGTCGGCGGTTCGGTTCCAGCCAGTGACCTGATGTCCAGCATCTAGGAGCCGGGGAACGATGCCCTGGCCCATGTCGCCAAGGCCAATAAAGCCAACCCTCACTCAGTCCTCCGGCAGTCGAATCGTCGCGGAGGGCGAGTCTAAGGGGAGGTGTCCCGAGGAATACGTGCCTGTGATCATTGGTTGGCGGAGCGCATGCAATTTGGAGTTTTCAGCGTCGGCGACGTCACGCCCGACCCGAAGACGGGCCGGGTCCCGACGGAGGCCGAACGGATCAAGGCGATGGTCGCCGTCGCATTGAAGACCGAAGAGATCGGTCTCGATGTGTTCGCGACGGGCGAGCATCACAACCCGCCGTTCGTTCCCTCGTCTCCGACGACGATGCTCGGCTACCTGGCCGCCCGCACGGAGAGGATCATCCTCTCCACCGCCACCACCCTGATCACCACCAATGACCCGGTGAAGATCGCCGAGGACTTCGCCATGCTCCAGCACCTGGCCGACGGCCGAGTCGACCTGATGATGGGCCGCGGCAATACGGGCCCGGTGTACCCCTGGTTCGGCAAGGACATCAGAGACGGGATACCCCTGGCCATCGAGAACTACCACCTGCTGCACCGACTGTGGCGCGAGGACGTGGTGGATTGGGAAGGCAAGTACCGCACACCGCTCCAGTCCTTCACTTCGACGCCCCGGCCCCTCGACGGGATACCTCCGTTCGTCTGGCACGGGTCGATTCGCAGCCCGGAGATCGCCGAGCAGGCTGCCTATTACGGGGACGGCTTCTTCGCCAACAACATCTTTTGGCCCAAAGAGCATTTCATCCGTCTCATCGATCTCTATCGCCGCCGCTTCGAGCACTACGGCCACGGCGGCGCCGATCAGGCCATGGTTGGACTGGGTGGGCAGGTGTTCATGCGCAAGAACTCGCAAGACGCGGTGCGCGAATTCCGCCCCTACTTCGACCATGCCCCGGTTTACGGCTACGGCCCCTCATTGGAGGAATTCACCGAGCAGACTCCGCTGACAGTCGGCAGTCCGCAGCAGGTGATCGAGAAGACCTTGAAATTCCGCGACTACTTCGGTGATTACCAGCGCCAGTTGTTTCTGATGGATCACGCCGGCCTTCCATTGAGCACCGTCCTGGAGCAGTTGGAGATGCTGGGCGGTGAGGTGGTGCCGGTGCTCCGCAAGGAGTTCGATTCGTTGCGGCCGACTCACGTGCCCGAAGGCCCGACGCACGCCGGCCTCAAGGCAGTCGCCGAGGGCAGAGCCCTGGTCGAGGCGGTCGAGCCCAATTGAAGCGGCGCAAGCTGGCCGTCATCAGCGGGGGACTCGCCCAACCGTCATCGACCCGGCTCCTCGCCGACCGCCTGGCCATGGCCGCCGAACAGGCGCTTGCCGAGCTCGACGTCGAGACAGAGATCGACATGCTCGACTTGCGAGACCATGCCCGGGGCATGACCAACATGCTCGTCACCGGTTTTGCCGATGAGCGTCTCGGCGCTGCAATCAAGGAGGTCGTCGAGTCCGACGGGCTCATCACAGTGACGCCGATCTTCAACGCTTCATATTCGGGTCTGTTCAAGATCTTCTTCGATGTCTTGGAGCCTGGTGTCCTCGCCGGCAAGCCGGTAGTGATCGCAGCCACCGCCGGTTCCCCACGGCACTCCCTAGCGCTCGAGCACGCCGTCCGACCGCTGTTCAGCCACATGCGCGCCCTGGTGGTTCCGACGGCGGTGTTCGCTGCTTCGGAAGATTGGGGGTCGGGGACCAGCGCCGAACAGGCGCTGTCGGAGCGAATCGACCGTGCCGCCGGGGAGTTCGCCAGGTGGGTTGCGGCGGAGGATCGGCCGAGCCGTCTGGACCCCTATGAGGATGTGACATCCTTCGAGGACCTACTCGACAGCTGACCGTTGCAGATCACCCTCACCACAACCGGCCGAAAGACGGGCATGCCCCACGAGGTGACGCTCTACGCCTACCCCGACGGTGACCGATTGGTCGTCGTCGGCTCATACGGGGGGCGGCCCAAAGATCCGGACTGGGTGGCCAACCTTCGCGAGACGTCGCTCGTGACAGTGCGTCAGGGGGGTGAAAACGGCGTATATCGAGCCGAGGAGGTCGACGGTCCGGGTCGAGAGCGTCTATGGAATCCGGTCACCGACGCCTTTCCGCTCTACGAGACGTATCAGGGCCGCACCGAGCGTCTGATCCCGCTCTTCGTCCTCGACCCTGCCGGGAGCTAGCCATCACCGAATCCGCTGTGGATGATTGACCGGGATCGGTCCCTTGCTGTGCTTTGATGCAGGGTCCAGGAGGACTCAATGACCGCGAGACCCGCATTCCGGACCGTGTTCGCGCTGGCGTTGATCGCTGCGCTTGTCTCGGCGTGCGGTGGTGACGAGATCGACATCGAGGAAGCGCAGGCTCAGTTCTGCAGCGATGTCGAGGAGTACGTGACGGCGCTCGACACCTATGGCGGCCTATTCGAGGATGTGGAGTT
>Ga0105098_10000354_pt1 | contig 15413 bp, 13 predicted proteins | sample PPLLak21cMay2015_FD_79137 | JGI IMG/M metagenome (GOLD analysis project Ga0105098, IMG submission 79137) | Freshwater sediment microbial communities from Prairie Pothole Lake near Jamestown, North Dakota, USA - PPLs Lake P7 Core (1) Depth... | ecosystem: Environmental > Aquatic > Freshwater >... | reverse complement strand
TACATGCAAGGCGAAGGTCAACACATCACTTACAACTTTGCATTCGATGCAATGGTTACACGTGAGACTGGTCGTGTTGAATTGATTCACTTGAAAGAACTTGACCTTCCTCAATCTAACCTAGAATTTGGACAGAACAAGAAGTCTACACCTGTATTTATGGTGTTCGACGTATCTCCAATGTCTGATGGTTCTATGGTTAATAACATCCGTGAGGTACGTATGAAGGGTGCACCTTCTATGACTTGGGGATACATCGATGGAACTCGCCACCACTTAGGCTTTGCTAAGTCTCAGGGTATGAGTTCTGCGAACAAATTCCCAGGATACGAAATCTGGATGAAAGATCGTTGTGATATATTTATTGAGGACTTGTCTCGTACAGTTCTTATTGAAGAAATCCCACAATTCTAAGAACTCCTCTAGAGACTCAGTTTTCTAGACTGCTTCCTCTGGAAGCTTACAAAACCGAGAAGAGATTGCCCCCCACTTTCAGGGTGGGGGAGCTCTTCTCAAATACAGAGATGAGGAATGGGGTGTCTCCTATTCGCTATTAGGTTCAATCCTTACATCTCTGCAACTTAAAACTACATATGGGTAAGTATAAGTCTGAAATCTTACGTTTGAGATTAGAAGGTAAAACTTATAAAGATGTATGTAAAATATTAGGTTGCTCAATGTCAACAATATCCTATAATACAATTCCTTCAGAAAGAAAAAGGGAACTTGAAAGATCTGAAAGGAAAAGAAAGAATGGAGAAACTTACAACAATAGAAAAAGTTGTAAGAATAGAAACAGACAAATTGTAACCGAATATCTACAAACTCATCCTTGTGTAGACTGTATAAACACAGATGTTCGAGTTCTAGAATTCGATCATGTTAGAGGTAAAAAGTTAGGTAACATTTCACATGCTGTTCATCAAACTTGGAGTGAAGAAAAGTTGCTTAATGAAATAGCCAAATGTGAAGTGAGATGTTGTAATTGTCATCGTATAGTTACAATAGATAGAAGAAAAGCGTTCAAATAAACCAATAATATAAAACTACATTTTTATGGGTAAGTTAGGTAAAATCTCAACAATTAAGAAGGAGTATAACAACTCACAACTTCAGACAATGCAAGGTGGCCTTTCTCTAAGAGGTCTTACAAGAATCCCTGGAACAGGGGTGTTTAAGTATCCTTACAAGGAGCTTGATGGTAAGTACAGAACAGGAATTGATCCTGATGCTGCGTACATACGCAGAATCTCTGATCCTCTTGAAAGAGAAATGGAGACAGAGCGTGTAATAAATCTTAAAAATAAATTACAGGCTGCAATCGGTGATGTTGATTTAGGTCCACGTTCTCAATTTTGGAACTATGGATTATCTACATCAAATCATGATGGTCTTCATGTGCAACCTGTTAAATTGTTAGATGGTGATAACTTCTTTGATCTCACTATTGCTTTTCAGGAATTAGCCTTCTCTTGGTTGCGTGTTCATCCTACAATTGCAAGCTCTTATCAAGCTTGGGAACGTGGTGAATTTCCTGCTGATATTCAGTTCTACGTAGCTGATGAAGAGATTGAAAATGCTGTTCTATTTAAGAAGAAGCAAATGATTAACAAAGCTATTGTTAAGTTTGACGGCATGACTCCTGAAAGAAAAAGAAAAGTGGCTCGCTTGTTAGGTTTACCTGTAACTGATGATAGTAAAGAGGAAGCAGTTTACAATCTTGTAGACAACGTCCTTAAACAAACCGAATTTAAAAACGGTAAGTATCAAGGGTTAAATCCTGTTGAAGTGTTCACACGCTTTGCTGACATGAAGGATAACTTACTCCATATTAAAGACTTAGTAAAACAAGCTATTGTACATTCTATTTATAGATCTAGACCAAATGGTAAGATATATGAAGGTGAGTTTGAAGTAGCTAAGGATGAAGATGATTTGATTAAATTACTTGCTGACGATGATAATCAGGACTTGCTCCTCACTCTCGAAGGTAAGTTGAAAACTAAGAAATTAGCTGCAGTATGATACCAGTAGATAGTTTATTATATAAGATTGACCAAAAACTAAATAAACTATCGACCAACATACACCAGCAGATAAACTTAGAAGATAAGATTCTGGCTCTTAATGAGGCCCAGATTAAGCTGATAAAACAAAAGGTTGATGGTTTTAGTGTAGTGAGTGGTATGGGCCTTGATGCTTTTAAAAAGCGTTACGAGGACCTACAAAGCTTAGTGGTCACTTATAACAATCAACCTCTTGATCTCATTCTCAAGAACACTGAACTAAATCAATGGTTTGCTAATCTACACTTACTTGTTCCTAAGTATATGTTCTATATTGATGCATATATATTAGCTGATAAAGGAGTGTGTAAGGATAGAAAGATTTGGATTAATAGAGATTTGGCTAAACACGGTGACCTTCAGTTCATTTTGAACAACGATCACTACAAGCCTTCCTTTGAATACCAAGAAACTTTCAACTTCCTTTCAACAGATGAAATATCCATCTTCACTGATGGCACTTTCACTCCAAGCAAGATATATATGTCTTACATGAGATATCCTGTATACATTAATAAAACAGGATATATAATGTTAGATGGACAAGCATCATTTGACCAAGACTGCGAACTTGAACTTTACCTAGAGGATGAACTTCTAGACTTAACCGTACAAAACCTAGCAATGTACACAGAGAACGCTGCTGCTGTTCAAAGTGCACAGTTTAGGATACAGACAAACGAATAAATTTTTTAATCACTTAAAATAAAGCAAAATGGCTGATTTTTCATTAACTACGCTCTTTGTAGTACCAGTAGGGCAATCTGCGCTCCCTAGTTCTGGATCTACACAAGACCTCACCGCTGGACAAGTGGGCATTTTCAGAAATGACTACACTCTGGCTACAGCAGCTAACATTGCTGCTGCCCCTTATTTTTATGTTGCGCAAGGCCGAACTAACACTTATCTGCAAGGTTCTAAGCGTTCTGATAAGATTAAAGGCTGTCCTTCAGGTTCTGGTTGCAATAGCAACATAACTGAGTGGTACAAAGTTAACGGTTGTCCTACGCCTGTAACTCAAATTACAGATGTAGCAGGTTGGAATGTACAGTGTGGTGATGTTCTCACCGTAACTTTACGTGGTCACTCTAGCTATTTGGACACCTTGTATTTCAATGGTTTCACTCGGTCAGTAACTGTAAACGCACCTTGTTGTGAGTGTGGTGGTGATCCTTGTGTTAATGTTGATGTACCTGCTTTGATCGACAGCATTATTGCTAAGTTCTTGCTTCAAGCTCCAGGTAACAATCCTGACAACATCACTTTCTCTGACTTCTATCAGTTCCAAAGAATTGGTAATGATGCAAATGCAATTTTGCGTATTACTGGTAAACCTTTGACTAAATATGGTCAGCCTTGTGATGTGGCAGCGTTTCCTTTTGAATATGACAGAATGTGGTTCCGTACATTTGTGTACAGTGGACCTGCAACCACAGCTGACTTTATTGTGGCTGATGCTTGTAACATTGTAGCTGATCCAGTGGTAGTACAGCGTTCTTCTTATGCTGTTGGTACTTCTGCTGAAATTGCTCAATTGGAGAAAAACTTCTACAGCTATCAAGCTGGTTATTTAAAGCATCTCTACAGAATGGGCGGTTATAACGAAAACTTTGAAAGCTGGGTATCTGATGGTTCTACCTATGATACTTATTACATCAAGTTCAACGAGTATAACAAATCTGCTTATCAGTGGGGAGATTATATTCATGAAGATAGCACTGTAATCATTGCTGCAGTTAGCGGTAGTGCAATTGCCACTGCTATTGAAACTGTTCTTGTTGCTGGTTTGGGTGCTGTAGCTGGTGATAATTCATGTATCACTACTACATCAACAACTACCACCATATGGCCTTCTACTAGTACCACATCAACCTTGATTCCGTAATAGTAGTTAAGTAACCTAGATTATATTAACCTAAGCCAGAGGTGAGAGGATTAAAACTCAATCCTCTGGCTTATTTATTTAGAACAATATGGCAGATTTGAAATTAGACATATTAGTAATCCCTACTTATAATGTTACAACTCTTGGGGTTGCTGATGCATCTGTCTATCCTACAAACCCCACTGTTGTTTCTGGAGCCACAATTGAAATTGATGTTCCTGGTTTTGGAGTTATAAGCAAACCGTTCAGTGTTAATGATTTTAACATATTCACTACATCGAATTTAGGACTTAGTCCTGTAGGAGTGGATCAACCTCTTCCTGATGGCGTTTATCATTTGACATATTCTGTAGCTCCTGCATATAAGAACTTTGTGAAGAAGTCTATTATGCGAATTGAAAAGCTTCAGGAGAAGTTTGATAGTGCGTTCATGAAACTTGATATGATGGAATGTGATAGAGCAATCAAGACACAAGCTAAAGTGGATTTAACAACCATATATTTCTTTATGCAAGGATCTATGGCTGCCGCTAATAACTGTGCTATTGATGAAGCTATGAAATTATATAGTCAAGCTGACACAATGCTTAACAACTTTAATAAGAATAATTGCGGTTGTTCTGGAAATAACTATGTTGTAAATTTCTATTAATATGGCAAAATGTAGAAACTGTGGGGCTAACGTTGGGTGTGGGTGTCAATTGATTAACGGTCTTTGTGCAGCATGTAACTCTGCTGTAAAACAAGGAAAAAACTTTATAAGAAATGTTATCACCCAGGCTTACAAGTTGTCCAGAATGTGCTAATATTCCAGCACTTGTTGCTGAAATAGATTGCAGATTGGCTGAACTTTCAAACAATTTGTATAACAATATCGTATTTATGTTAAACCAACCTGTCCCTGGTGGGGCAATGTTGGACCTTCTGAACTACAGAAGGATTCTTATTTATAAGTATTGTAACCCAAATTACGCTGCTTCATTCACGATAAACATGATTGCTAGCAGAGTTAAACTTTTAAAATTTAGATAAACATGTCTTGTTATAATTGCTATAATGGTTGCACAGAAATTGTATCAGATCAGTGTGTTAAATACACTGGAGTGGATGTTCCTGTTTTGGGAATTAAAAACGGAGACTCACTTTCTTATGTTGAACAATCTCTGATTGGATTTCTTACATCTACACTTGATGGTACAGGAATTAAGTTAACAATTGATCCATTAATTATATGTGAGATTGTTAATAAGAATCTTGTCACTTGTGAAGATCTTACACTACCTAATGTTATTAATGCTCTGATAAACGCCATCTGTGAACTAGATGTACGATTGACTGCTCTTGAGGATGACTTTGCTGCACTTGAAGCAACTTACACTGTAAGTTGTTTATCTGGTGTAACTGGATCCTCTGGAACACACGCAATCCTTCAGGCAGCAATTAATAAAATTTGTGGACTGGAGATTGAACTTGATGCTCTTGCTCTTGATGTAGATACAAATTATGTTAAGCTTGTTGATTTAAATAGCTTAATTAATGCCTACCTAGCTAGTATTTCAAGCAGTACACTTTATGCAAACCGTATGATTCCTTACACTGTTGTGGAGTTTTATGGTGATCCCACTGGTAAATTTGATGTATCAGGAGCTGGTATTGGTGATTGGCAGTTCATCTACTTATGTAATGGTAACAATGGTACTCCTGATAAAAGAGGACGTATACCTGTAGGTGCTACTGTTGGTATGGGTGGTGGACCTATGAACTCTGCTGTTGACCCTGCTGTATCAGGTAATCCTGCATACGCACTTCTAGGAACTAATGGTTCTAACACTATAACTCTATCTCCTACACAGATTCCTGCTCACTCTCATAGTGCTACAAACACTGTAACTGTTTCAGATCACACTCACTTCACTGTTTTACTTGGTTCACAGGTGGGACTTACATCAACCACTCCTATTGATCAGGGGGCTAACTATGGTGGAAACACAAGTTATGATTTGTCTGGAGCAGTCGGTACAGCAAACATTGGTTTAACTAGTCCAAATAAAAGCACAATAGTTGTAGACACCGTGATTGGTTCTACAGGAGGCGGATTAGCTCACACAAACTATCAACCTGGTCTTGGGTGTTATTACATCATGTTCATTCCTTAATAGTTTAAACTCTTTATAAATGTATTATCTACCTAAAAATCCTCATTGTAATACAACTCCACTAATAAACACTACACCTTGTATAGGAGGAAATCCATGTACAACACAACTTGTTGCTTCTGAGTATGTTGCATATAGTGGACCCAATCTTCCTTGTACAAATGTACAAACATGTGATACGCTCACTGTAGCTCTTCAGAAGGTTGATGAGCAGATTTGTAATCTGATAAATACAACTATATCACTTCAGAATCAAATCTATGCTCTAACTACAACTACCACATCCACAACTTCTACAACCACTACACTGCTTCTTTAAAATCAATAAACTATGACAGTATTAATAACGTTGTTAGTAGCTGGAACTGATACAGGACCATTTGATCTGTATTCAGATGTAGATGGTTATGTATCAGCTTTTGAAACAGGTGTGAGTAAAGCAGCTCTTTTAGCTGGTTATTCATCATCTTTAGTTCCAAATGCAGCTACAATAATTAGAGTGAAGTCTACAGGTGTTTGTACTAATTATACAGATATTTCTATAATAACAACCACCACTACGACAACCACTGGAATACCAACTACAACAACCACTACCACTCAGCAGTTTGTAACACTAACGTTGTATGCAACACAAGCTGGGATTACTTATGATTTAGATTTCCATTATTCAACTAATGGAGGATTAACATGGAACTTTGTAGGAGCACCTTTCAACAGCAGTTCATGTGATTTCATCACATCGTTCTCAGTTGTAAAAAACAGCTCTTTAACAATTAGAATGGGTTCAAATACTGATATTAATGTATCATACCCTTCTAATAGAGACACTGTAACATGTCCTTCTTTTGATAATGGTACAGCAAACTGTAACTGGTCAGTGCTTACAAACATAAACAGAACATTCTATCATACAGCAAATGTGGAAGATTCTGGAGCATGTCCATAAAATTAAAAAGTCTTGTTTTGTTGGTTTTACAAGACTTCTCCTGGGGACTATATGTCCCTGGGAGTTTTTATTTATAACCAATTTAGTTAGAACCAATAACCAGAAAGGTTAAAATAATTTGGAAAATATCAAAACTATTTTGTATCTTTACTCTAATTTTAACCAAATTTAATTCTAAATGTCTGAAAATCAATCACTTCTACAACAACTAGAACAAATGCTACATTGGAAAAAAAGCAAAAAGTTCTATGCAGAAAAACTAAATATTACAGAAGATGAAGTGGATGGGCTGATAAGAGAGTTAAGAAGTTCAGTAAGTGTTGAAAATGAAGCAGAGATTGGAAATTATATTGGAGAACTAGAAGACACAATTATTAGACTTATTGAGGATGTACAAAAAGGAACAGGTGAAGTGGTGTTCAACTCCAAAGAGGAAATCAGAAGTTTAGATGAGCTTATAGAAAAATGCAAGATTGATGTTGATAAATGGGAGATAACTAAATATGTTCAGAACTACTGGGGAAATCGTGAAACTCCACATTGGCAGGTTAAAGCATGGCTTAGTAAAAAGAAAGATGAGTCTGTTTTTCAAGACTCATTTATAGATTTCCTTGAGTCATATTCTCCTGTTTCTCAGAGTATAATGTCTCCAAAGTTTCATCCAGGAAAACCTAATGCTGCAATTGTTATTAATAAACAGGATGCGCATTACAATAAGTTTGATGTAAACGGAGAAAACAATATTGATAGTAGATTTGGAGCAGTGGCTTACAAAGTGGAAACCATTTTAAATCAAGCATCTTTATCAAACAACCTTGAGAAGGTAATCTACATAGTCGGATCTGATGAGTTTAATAGTGAGTTTACAGGAACAACTACAAGAGGAACTCCTCAACTAAACACAGACACCTATCACAATTCATTTGAAGCAATTTGTGACCATGAGATAATGATGATTACATTGTTATTAAACTATGTTCATGAAGTGGAAGTGGTTTATGTTTCTGGCAATCATGATGAATATGTAGGATGGCATTTAATTAGCTGGTTAAAAACATATTTCAGAAACAGCAAAAGATTAACGTTTGACTGTTCTCCTAAATACAGGAAGTATGTTAGTTACGGTCATACAGCCATGATGTTTAATCATGGTGATGCGATTAAGCCTGTTAAACTTGCTGGCATATTCCCTATGGAATATAAAACAGAATGGTCAAATCACAGTATGTATTACATATTTACAGGTGATAAACACCATGAACTTAGTCAAGATTTTAACGGAATCAAATTCTATCAAATTCCAGCATTCTCTACTGCCAAGAGTTCTTGGGATGAAAAGAATGGGTACACGTGCGCACGAGGTGAAGTGACAGCGTTCTTGATAGATTATAACGACGGAATGACAAATATATTCAAACAATATTTATAATGTCTACTTTTAGAAAATTAGTTTCAGATGTACGTTCTATGCACAAATTATTATCAACTGATAGTTTGATCACGGATAGGGCTGTCATGTCTGAAATTAGGAACAACGCCTTCCTCTTGATAAAACGAGAGACTAATCTAAGAAGGCTTTGGGCTACTGATACAGTGTTTACTACCATCCCTTGTTTAGAGATGGTAGAAGTTCCTATTTCTGAATGTTGTGAATATGTAGATCCTTGTAATGTGGCTAGAAGTAAATTTAAACTTCCTCGCATTACAGAAGGTAATTATCAATATGTTATTCAGGGTGTGTATTCTATAAACGCCATGAGTGGACAAGGAAAAAAACTAAAAGAAATAACCATCAATCGATACATTAATTTGCTTAAACTTCCTATTATTAAAAAGGAAGAATACTATTGGATTGCTAATGGATATTTATATGTTAACAACCCCCTTCTGAAAGCCATCAGATTTGTTGCTTTGTTTGAGGAGGATGTACCTAATTCCATTATGTATCCAGAGTGTGGTTGTGGATCTCCAGAATATACAACAGAAGAACTTTGCAAGAATCCTCTTGACAAAGAATCTCCTGTTCCTGGCTATCTAGAAAAGCAAGTTCTTGAATTAACTTCTCAGAAGTTATTATCTACCTACTTCAGATTAAAAACAGACATTACAAGTGATGGGGTTGATGGTCAAGCACCAAATGCCCCAAACCTTAGATAATGCGAGTAAAAATAGACTGGAGAAGCGCAAGTAAAGAAAACTACAACAATTTTTGCAAGAAGAATCCTTCTATTAAACTTACGTTTGATGAATGGAGAAATATCATTTACACCTACAACGAAACTTTCAAAGAATACATCCTAGAGACAGGAGAAAGAGCAAGGCTTCCTTATGGTTTTGGTGAGTTCTCTATCAATAAGAAAAAACGTAGGAAGATGAAGGGGGTGGATGGTAAAGAGTTTGTCAATCTTCCTATTGATTGGAAAAAGACAAAAGAGAAGGGGAAACGCATCTATAATTTTAACTTTCATACAGAAGGTTACTTCTTTGGTTGGGTTTGGTTTAAAGAAACAGCAAGATTTAAAAACTCAAAACTGTGGTATTTTAAACCTTCTAGAAACACTTCAAGATTGTTATCTCATTATATTAACACTGATGAGAAGTATCAACATGTTTATAACGAATGGAAAAAGTAAAATAGATGGCATATTATTACAAATATAACTTCATTTCTCCTGACATCATCTACTCCACTGTAAAAGAGGAGTTTAAAAGCTATTTTGATACAGGAGCTGTAGATGATCTAATGTTTCCCACCTATCTAGATAAATGTCTTAGAAAGTTGGGAAGAGCCACTTATGTTATTCAGGAGGAAGTTTTAACAATTAGTGATTATGAAGCAAGGCTTCCAGATAACTTTTATGCTGTTAGAGAAGCTTGGCTTTGTACAGCTGTAAATGGTTTTCCTTATCAGCAGGCTAATTCATTTTATTCACAAGCTGCAACATCTACAACAATTCAGGTGAGCCCAATTGTTACTGATTGTGTTATCCCTAGCCCTTGTTGTGGTAATGTAGGATGCGATGGATCTTGTATGCCTGAGTTGGTTCAAACTGTTTACAAAACAAACAATGAGGCTCCTGTGGCTTATCGTAGAGAATATCTACTAAAGCCTGGTAACATTTCTGCTCAAAAGAACTGTGGAGTAGATTACACTAATAACTGGGAGTTCTACTCAGAAGCTCCCCCTCTTCGTGAGTTTACACCTGGATCTTCTGGATATGATTCGTTTGATATTAGAGATAATAAGTTTGTAACTAATTTCAGAAATGGAATCGTACACCTAATTTTATATGCTACAGAATATGACAGTGTTGGAAATCAAATGATTCCTAATAACTTTCGTATTAGAGAATACATTGAGGCATTCATTAAGTATAAGATGATTGAAACACTCACCAATCAAGTGAATGATGAGACGTACAATCAGTTGCAAAATAAACTTATGTATTATAAGCAACAGTCTGAAGAAGCGTTTATCATGGCTGATATTGAAATCAAAAAACAAGATCCTTGGACTAAGCAACGTAGGATAAAGAATGACTTGAATAGATTTAATATGTATGAATTACCTAATCGTACTAATAGATATGGTTGGAGAAGAAATAACTAATACTAATGGCTGAACAGGAAAAAGGCAACATAAGGCAGGAGTATAATAATGCCACCACTGGCTTAAACCTAGATCAGACTCTTAATCAGATCACCAAGGGTAAGCTTACGTATGCATTAAATGCTGCTGTTGAAAACTTTGATGCTAATTCTGTAAACTATCAGAATGAGCCAGGGAATGAACTTTGTGTTACATTCCCTTCTGGTTTTGTATTAATTGGTACACACTTCATTCAAGAGAAGGCTAAACATATATTCTTTATTACTAATCCTGAAACAGGAGATAGTCAGATTGGATATATGGAGAATAATGATTGTGTATATCGTGTTTTAGTTAATGCTCCTTGTCTCAACTTTAATATAAACTATCCTGTTCATAAAATGGTGCATAAAATTACAAACTGCACCACTGAGATATATTGGACAGATGGACTCAATCCTAGAAGATATTTAGATATTGATAATATTCCAAAGATATTAAAGTCTGGCACTCCGTTTTGTGATCCTCAATATACAGATGATGTAGATTGTAATCAACTTAGAATTCAGCCTAACTTTAAGATTCCTCAACTTGAGGTGGTAGATGTTACTAGCACAGGTAATCTAATTGCTGGTACATATCAATTTGCTATTCAATACTCTGATCCTCAGGGTAATCCTTACACTTCCTATTATTCTGTTACTAATCCTACGCCTATTGCTGATGAGTTTATTACATCAGTTAATTTCAACTATCCAGTTGGTAAGTCTATTATTTTAGATATTTCTAATTTAGAGGACACGGGGCTTTACCAGTATTTTAATTTAGCAGTGATTAAAACTGTTAATGCTATCACTTCTGTAGAACTTGTAGGTACATATTATATCGACAACCTTCAGAAACAGATTACATACACTGGTCAAAATGTTACACAGATACGTCTGAGCATTAATGATATATTTGAGAAGTTTCCTTATTATGATGTTGCACAAGATATTACAAATGTGCAAGATGTTCTTGTATGGGATAATCTTACGTCTATTGATCGTATTAACTATCAAAGCGTTGCTAATCAAATTCAACTGCTCTGGGAAAGTTGGAGAATACCAGCTACAGAAAACTATGCAGATGAGTTAAATGCCACCAACCTTAGAGGGTATCTAAGGGATGAGGTGTATGCTTTTGAAATAGTGTTCTTACTTAAGAACGGTAAGCAAACTGACGGGTTTCATATTCCTGGAAGAGTGAAAGGACCTGCAGAAAACTTACAACCAGATGTACCAGACACTAATCCAGATTTTATAGGAGTTCCTGAGTATACATCTGGAGGAATAGGGTATAGTCCATATTGGGAAATATACAACACAGGATCTGTAATAGGAACAAGTGCTGGTTATTCTCCAGCAGTAGACTACAAAGGACCATATCAATATGGTGAATTTGGATATTGGCAATCAACAGAAACCTATCCTTGTAATACAGATGTATGGGGGGATCTATCTGGTCAACCTATTAGACATCATAAGTTTCCTGATATCAATGTTAGTGCTTCCTATGAATCAAAGATATTCACAGGCCCTACAGGCATGGTGATGGGAAATGATGCTGTGTTCCCTATTGGTGTTCGTTTGGATGTACAACAAGTGAGTGCACTTATACAATCTTCCAATCTTACACAAGAACAAAAGGATGATATTGTAGCATTTAAGATTATACGTGCTGATCGTGGTACAAACAAATCTATTGTTGCTAAAGGCATCCTCAGAAATGTAAACACGTATGAGAGAGAGGAAGAATTGTTCTTCTATCCAAACTACCCATATAATGACCTGAAACAAGATCCTTTCTTAAATACAACAAATAATGCTTATGCACAAATTTGTGATGAATACACTGTATTTATAGATACACTTGGAGCAGATCCAACAGGCGGTCCTGATTTTGCTGAGATAGAATTTACTAACTGTAATAATGGAAAGATAACAAGAAAAAGGTATTTTGTAATAGGTCCACAGAACGTTTGTTCTATTGGCAAACCTGTTATTCTTGGCCCTGCTACAGGAAGAGTGGGACTTTCTACATATGAGTTGTGGACAGCTCAAGTTTGTGATACGAACCCTCTTGCTTTTGCTAGAGGTGGTAGAATTGAATGGAATGATATATATACAGGTGTCACTACAGCTTGGGTGGCAGGATGGCCTACATTCCCAACACTTACATTATATTTAGTGCCTGGAACAGGCGGTCCTGTACAAATTGAAGGTCCTGGTGACATTTGTTTCACTGGTCCTACATTAGTAACAGGTGGTAATTGTAGAGGAGAAACTCCTCAACCTGGTGTAACTGAAAAATACAGACAGATATTTAACTCTCCTGAAACATCCTTTGGACAACCGTTTTTAGGTGGTATTCTAAAACTTGAGAGTGTAATGTTTGGTTCTGGTAGAGCTCATTTCGTTGAAGTGAGGGACAATGCTAAATATAAACTCTTAACAGAAGAAGCTCAACGTGATGCTCTTGAGAGTGCTGAGGAGTTAGGTGATATCACTACACCGTTTAATGCCACTGCTATGTTCACAGCATATCAGGCATATTTAACCATATATGTGAATGGTATTACAAGAAAGAACTATGCTTATTCTTTCAACTCTACAGGTGATTATAATTATGGAACTGGAGTTCCTGATAACCAAGGTGTTAAACAACGTACACTTGATATTGCTAGATATTTGATTCCTGGTGTACAAAATGTTGGTGATATTCACAATATCAATAACTTTCAAAGAGAATCATCTGTTTATCTAAGAACTGATCTTGCTAAACCAGCACTTCCGTTCCCAGACAACAGTCCTAATATGTTATCTGGAGGATTGCCTATTGTTACTGATGATTCAAGATTTACCATCTCAGAAAAATTTAATTGTGACATTCCTGCTAAAGAGGAATATATTTCTGTAGTGTCTTACTACGCTTCTATTAAGAATGTGTTTGTTAATCAATATGGACAAATCTATTCTTATGAAACTGTAGACACTGGTTTTCAATCACTTGTGGACTCATCCACTCCTCAAATACAAACAATATTTGGAGGTGATACGTTCATTAGTAGATTTGCATTCAAGACTAAACTTCCATTCTTTATAGATAATAGAGTGAATGCTCCTGATGACAGTGACATATTTTATGATGAGATAGGTAATATAGCCTATCCAAAATACTGGCACTCAGCACGTTCTATTCTAAAAGATTATACAATCACTGGTGTTGGTGTGCTGTCAAACATCATATCTTATAAAGCCCATAACTTTGATTGTCCCAATAGTCAATTTGTGGCTCCTTTACAACCTAAAGATAGCAATCCTGGAAGAACTTTCTATGATGGATACTTCTACATGTTTGCCTATGGTATTCCTAATTTCTACTGTGAGAGTTCTTACAATGTAGATTTACGTCAGGCTTTTAATAATAGAGAAGGTGACTTCTGGCCTCACGTGAGCACAGGTATTCCTGATGATTGGGTACAACAAAGTTATGTACCTATTATTCAGGATAATACATATTACTACAATGTTACATATTCTAAACAGAATAGAGAAAATACATTTACCAATCTTCCTATAGATTGGGATAAACCTTGTTACACCTACTATCCATTCAGAGCTATATATTCTGATGCTCAGAATATTGATTCTGACAATAGAGTGAACAGTTGGTTGATTTATAGAGCTGCATCTTATTTTGACTTTCCTCAAAACTATGGAGATCTTACATCTCTTGATGGAATTCAGAACAAGGCGGTATTAGCTAGGTTTGAGAACAAGACATTGATGTACAATAACTTGTTAACAATTGACACTAGCAATCCGCAAGCTGCTTATGTAGGTAATCCTAGAATGTTTGAGAATCCCCCAATTGATTTTGCAGAAACTGATTTGGGATATGTAGGAAGCCAGAACAAGATGCTTCTAAGAATTCCCCAAGGACAGATTACAGTGGATGCTAAACGTGGTCAAGTGTTTCTTATCACTGGTACACAAGCTGTTGATTTGTCGGGCTTTGGATCAGGAATGAATAGATTCTTTACTGATCATTTAGCATTTGAAATTCTACGTTATTTTTCTAATGTACCAACAGACAATCATTTTAATGGTATAGGACTACACGGAGTGTTTGATTCTAAATATGATCGTGTTATTATTACAAAACTTGATTATATCCCTCTTAGGGATGATATAAAATACGATGCTGTAAACAATGAGTTTTATATTGAAACTCAATATTTACTTCCTTCAGAAGGTCTTTACTATAGCACAGTTCGTGAGGTGGTATATATAACAGATCCTACATATTTCTGTAATAAATCATGGACAGTATCATTTAATTTTAATACTAGAAGTTGGATTAGTTTTCACAGTTATTTACCAAACTGGTATATTGGTGAGAACAACTTCTTCTATTCTGGTGTAAATGGATGTTGTGAAGATATTACAGTAATTGCTGGTGTTCCTGAACCTATACCAACAACTACAACAACATCAACTTCTTCTGCTTTAACTATCACCCAATACTCGTTTACACCTGTTTCCATTACTCTCGGGAGCTCCACCACGGCCAGAATAACCATTACCGGTGGAACTGCCGGAACTTATACGCTCAATTTTATTAGGGATATAGACTTGCTTCCTGATGAAAGTGTAGGGACTTACTCATTTTCTCATGATGGTATTTCCACCACAGTTACCCGACAGTTTACTCCTTCCGTTGCCGG
>Ga0105098_10000351_pt1 | contig 15474 bp, 14 predicted proteins | sample PPLLak21cMay2015_FD_79137 | JGI IMG/M metagenome (GOLD analysis project Ga0105098, IMG submission 79137) | Freshwater sediment microbial communities from Prairie Pothole Lake near Jamestown, North Dakota, USA - PPLs Lake P7 Core (1) Depth... | ecosystem: Environmental > Aquatic > Freshwater >... | reverse complement strand
TTCGACCGTTTAGGACGCGAAGCGCGCGAAGTAAATCCCTTTGTGCGCTTCGTGTCCTTTGTGTTTAAAAGGGTAGAATTATCTTATGTCTCTCCATCCTGAATTCGTCAACGAACTTCGTAAACACTTCACGGGAGATATTCGCCTTGACCCGGCTTCCCGAATCCTCTATAGCACGGATGCCTCCATCTATCAAATCGAACCTCTGGGAGTTGCACTTCCCAAAACACAGGAGGATTTGCATGCCGCAGTGGAGTTGGCTGCGAAATACAAAATCCCAATTCTGCCGCGCGGTTCAGGGTCGAGCCTGGCAGGACAGGCGATTGGCAATGCATTGATCATCGATTGCTCGCGCTGGCTTGATTCCGGGCTCGAAATCGACTCCGAAGCCCGAACGGCTACTGTGGAACCAGGCGTCATCCTTTCCCGGCTTAATCTTGCCGCTGCGAAGCATGGGTTGATGTTCGGCCCCGACCCGGCGTCGGCCGAGCGTGCCACGATGGGCGGAGTCATTGCTAATAACGCGACCGGCGCACACTCCCTGCTCTATGGCATGGCTGCCGATCACCTGCTCTCCGCCGATGTGATCATGGCAGATGGAAGCCTGGGGGTGCTGGAAGAACGAAGCACACTGGACAACCCTCTGATCTCTGCTCTCTATTCCTCTGCGCTGGACATTCGTGAAAGATATGCAGAGTCGATCACGCAAAACTGGCCTCGTACCTGGCGTAACTCAGCTGGCTATCGCTTGAATTATCTTTTGCCATGGAGTCCATCCAGCCCTTCACATTGGATCGGGGAATCCTATCCCGCGAACCTGAAACCTGAAACCTGGAACCTGGCACCCCTCCTGGCTGGTAGTGAGGGCACCCTCGCAATTATTCGGCGTGCAAAGGTCAATCTTGTGCCCAAGCCGAAGCATACGATCCTGGCGGTATTAGCCTACCAAAGCAATGCAGAGGCCTGTGACGATGTGCCGCGCTTGTTGACGCATCATCCCTCCGCCGTGGAGCTGGTGCCGCGCATGATCATCCGCCTGGCGCGCGGCGTCCCGGAGTACGCGCGTCAGATGGGGTGGGTGGCCGGTGACCCCGCGGCGCTGCTGGTGGTCGAGTTTAGCGGCGACCAGCTGCCAGCGTTGAAAGACCGGGCGCGCCAAATTGGTGAGGTCCTCACAATTGCCGAGTCCAAAGAAGATCAGGCGCGCGTTTGGAACATCCGCAAAGTCGGCCTGGGCTTGTTGGACTCGCGACCGCAGTCTGCCCGGCCGGCGGCGTTCGTCGAAGATTGCGCCATCCCGGTGCCGAGACTTGGCGAGTATGTGCGTGAGGTCGAAAAGATCTTATCTGCGCATGGAACCGAAGGAGGGATCTACGCCCACGCCTCAGCCGGGTGCCTGCACACGCGGCCGATCCTGGATTTGAAGACCGCCCGCGGCGTGACCGATCTGCGCTCGATCAGCGAGGCGGTCTTCGCGCTGACCGTGAGGCTGGGCGGCGCCATGAGCAGCGAACACGGCGACGGCCTGGCCCGCTCCGAATACCTCGAGCAGACGTATGGTCCCGAGTTGATGGAGGCAATGCGCGCACTGAAGCGCGCCGCGGATCCAAACAACATTCTCAACCCCGGCAAGATCCTCGACGCGCCGAAGATGGATCTCAACCTGCGCTACGGCGCGGAGTATCGCGCGCGTGTGTGGGACTCAAATCTTTCGTTTGCGCGCAATGGCGGTATGGATGTGGCCATCGAACAATGTAATGGTCAGGGTGTTTGCAGAAAAGATACAGGTGTCATGTGCCCATCCTATCAGGCGACACGCGAGGAGATGCACTCGACCCGCGGCCGGGCGAATTTGTTGCGTTCATTCATCTCTACTCCTCAAACAATCGCAAATCGTAAATCTGAAATCGAAAATGCGGTTGCCCAGGCTCTTGACCTCTGTCTTGCCTGCAAGGGCTGCAAGTCGGAGTGCCCCTCCGGTGTGGATATGGCGAAGCTGAAATTCGCCTTTCAGGCTGAGTATTACAAGACCCACCGCAGGCAGTTGCGTGATTATGTCTTTGGGTATTTCCATGTTGCCGCGGGAATGGCTGCCTCTGTCGCACCGATCTCGAATGCCTTGATGGAAGTGCCGGCGATCAGGAATCTGGTGGTGTGGATGTTAGGGATTACACCTCATCGACCGTTCCCGAAGTTTTCGAGTCGACGGGCAAGGCTCCTAACCACAGAGACACGGAGACACGGAGAAGAAAAATCGAGGGTCATTTTTTTGGCAGATGCCTTTGCGCGTTACCTTGAACCAGAGACCAAGCAGGCGGCGCTTGATATTTTGTCGCGCTGTGGTTTCGACGTGCATGTGCTGCCGATCCTTGGCGCGGGGGCGTCATTTCTATCGAAGGGATTCATCAGTCAGGCGCAGCGTCACGCGGCGCGCGTGCTGGACCTGCTGGATCAAGTTGACCCGGCGCGGGAAGCGCTCATCGTTGGGATCGAGCCTCCTGAAATCTATGCCTTCAAGCATGACTATCTCGACCTGCTTCCCGAACGCGCCGAGGAAATCAGACAGCGCGTTGGCAGCCTATGGTTGCTGGACGAGTTCCTGTTGCGATCGCAAGCATTTAATGAACTGCGCATAGTCAACATGGAGCGATCATCCAACTTTGAAAATAATACTTTACCCAGGAAAGTAAGTTTCCATCCTCATTGCCATCAGCGCGCCGAGGGACCTTCCCCCGATGGCTTGCCAAACGGCACCAATGCCACAGTCGAACTCCTGCGCGCTTGCGGATACGATGTCGAGCTGATGGATACGGGCTGCTGTGGCATGGCGGGCACCTTTGGCTACGAGGCAGAACATTATGAAGTCTCGATGAAGGTGGGTGAGTTGAAACTATTTCCGGCAATCAGAGAGTGGCGAGCAGAGAACAGTGAAGGGGTGGATCGCCAATCGTCAATCATCAATCGTCAATCGCCAATCGCCAATCGTCAATCGCCAATCGTCAATCGCCAATCAGCAATTGTGTCGTCGGGCGCGGCGTGCAGGATGCAAATTCGACAGGGGACAGGTGTGGGGGCAGTGCATCCGATTATGTTGGTTGCCGAACTCATCAAAGGGAATGCGGGATAAACAGAGTTGTAAAGATTCCACTATGAATTTTCAACCCTATCATTTTTGTCATTGTATTCCGGTCCTGCTTAATCTATACTGAATCTGAAATAAACACAGCACGCGACCTCAGCTATAGTATATCTGGCGGTTTTTAACGGTGATATTCCTGATTTAAACAATTGAGAGCAGTTTTTGTTCCTTCGTTGCCGTGATGCACTTCCTGTGCACACAACGCTAGCCAAGAGGAGTCAAGAATGTCGCATCCAAGCATCTTCAAGCACCGGGGGAGAATCCTGATCGCCACCCTGATCCTGCTGGCTCTCGCCTGTAATATGCCTGGTTCAGGCACTCCACAGGCAAGCACGCCGCAGGCGACAGCCTTCGACCCCACCAAAGCCGCACTGGAGTTTCAAGCCACCGCCATGTCCCAGAAATTGACGGAACAGGCGCAGGCAACAGATGTGCCAGCCACGCAAGCTGTTTCTTTGCCCGCACAGCCGACCAGCGCGCCCCCAACAGAAACAGTTGCTGCGACCGAGATTGTTCCCACTGCGACGCAGGATTTTGAAGAGCGAATGAAGTCAGCCAAGATCCTGGTCTATGAGGACACCCCCTATATCGGGTTGTGGATCAAAGATACGCTGCAGGGCATGGGGTTGAAACACACGTTCGTGGGCGATGCCATGGGGGACTTTATGGAGAATCTCAATTCCGGCATTCAATGGGACCTGATCATTCTCGGCGCGGAATCACATGACTATGTCTCTGGCGATTTCTTTGATGTGCTCACGGAGAGAGTCGTGAAGGATAAAACGGCTTTGATCGTCGAATTCTGGTACCTTGACAAGATCAGCGAAGGCCGCGTCAAGCCCCTCATGACAAAGTGCGGCGTCAAATTGCAGAAGAACTATGACCTGGCAGACTCCATTTACTGGCTGGAGTCGAGCGCGCCTGTTTTCACGGAGCCGAATATGGCCATTCCATTGATCCATTACGACCGCTATTGGAGCTTCCAGGCCGGCGACTACATGCGCTTGTTGCCGGGCAGTGAGGCGGCGCTGCTGGCAGGCATGTATCAGAACAGGGATAGCGACTACGGCGTGATCGCTTCCTGCTTCGAGGGCCGGGTCATCCTGCAGACCTTCTGCAACCATGATTATCATGAAGCAGACATCCAGCTCTTGTGGGAGAACTACATCTACACTACGTTGAAGAATCGATTTGCCGCTCTTGACCAATAAAGAAAATCGTGTCTTGACACTGACTTTCTCCTGATGTAAACTGCCCGGTAAGAAATCTCAAAGAAAGGAGGCGCATTCCATGGTTCGTTTGATCCTGGCCCGATACAACCACACAAGATTACCTTCTCGGAGTGCGCCTGTTGACCGGTAACGGTCATCCTTTGTGTTTTTGCCACGGTGCACTTCTGCACCGTGGTTTTTTGTTGTCCACCCATGTCGTTGCGAGCGGAGCGAAGCAACCCCCAGCTTTGAGGAGATTGCTTCGTCGCTACGCTCCTCGCAACGACATCATATTAGGAATAATCTTATGAATCTTCCTTTCAAAGCTTATTGGGATCTTCTCTCACAGCATATCCACCCGCAGAAGGGACGGTTTGCTCTGCTTACCTTTCTCCTGTTGGGCAGTATAGGCTTGCGCATCTTCGCCCCGCAGATCATGCGGACATTCATCGATTCGGCGCTGGCAGGCAAAGCACTGCAGATGCTCACCTGGACCGCACTGACTTTCATCGGTGTGGCTTTACTGCAACAGGTGATCGCCGTCGGTGTGACGTATCTTGGCGAAAGCGTTGCCTGGACGGCCACCAACGCCCTGCGCGCCGAACTTGCCTGGCATGCCCTCAACCTTGATATGCGTTTCCACAACGACCACACGCCCGGGGAACTGATCGAATGCATCGACGGGGATGTGACGGAACTGGCAACGTTCTTTTCGCAATTTGCGCTCAACCTGGTGAGCAATGGATTATTGTTGATCGGCATCCTTGCCGCTCTATTCCGTGAAGATTGGCGCGCCGGGCTGGCATTTACGATCTTCTCGTTCGCGACCGTCTTTGTCCTTGGGCGACTCAAGGATATTGCGGTTCCGCATCAAAAGGCGCGCCGGCAGGCAGAGGCGGAGCTATATGGCTTCCTCGAAGAGCAGCTTGCAGGTACGGAGGACATCCGCTCGAGCGGCGCGGTGGATTACTCCATCCGTGAGTTGTTCCGCCACCAGGGCATCATCCTGACCCATAACCGCCGGGCGCATTTCAAACGCTGGATCATCGAGAATGCCATGGGCCTGGCACTGACGACCGGTACACTGCTTGCGATCATCAGCGGATACTGGCTCTTTACCGCTGGACTGGTCACTGTCGGTACGGTCTACCTGTTCGTTCACTATATCAATCTGCTGGAGGAACCGTTCTGGGCGATGACCCATGAAGTCGAAAGCTTCCAGACTATCGGCGCCTGTGTCGAACGCCTCACGGAATTCCGCAACTTCAAAGCGGAGGTCGCGGATGGCGCTGGAGTGGATATCCCTGCGCAATCGCTCTCCCTGGCTTTCAGGGATGTGACATTTTCATACAATGGCAGTGATCCGGTTTTGAATGGGCTTTCTTTCCAATTGGAACCGGGTTCAGTGCTGGGATTGCTCGGTCGCACGGGCAGCGGCAAGACAACCCTCGCGCGCCTGATCTTTCGATTGTACGTCCCGAAGTCTGGTGGCATCGAAATCAACGGAACAGATCTGCGGAATCTCCATCTCGAGACGCTGCGCCGCAGCATTGCCATTGTGACGCAGGATGTACAGTTATTCCGCGCCAACGTTCGTGATAACCTGACCTTCTTCGACCGTTCGATCCCGGATGAGAGAATCCTGGCGACTCTCGAAGAGCTGGAGTTGGGCGATTGGTACCGGAGTCTGCCGAAAGGCCTGGATACGCAACTGGATACCGGAAGCCGCTCGTTATCTGCGGGCGAAGCGCAGCTGCTGGCGTTCACGCGGGTCTTCCTGCGGGATCCGGGCCTGATCATTCTGGATGAAGCCTCATCCCGCCTCGATCCCGCCACAGAACAACGCCTCGAACATGCAATTGATAAGCTGCTCCGCAACCGTACGGCGATCATCATCGCGCATCGCCTGGGAACGATCCACCGTGCGGATGAGATCATGATCCTGGATAACGGCCGGGTCAGTGAGTACGGTGACCGCAAGCAGTTGGCAGCGGATACGAACTCGCGCTTTTATGAACTGCTGCAAACCGGCTTGGAGGAAGTACTGGTATAGAAAATCGGTGGTTGAGTAGCTCCGAGTGCTCGTCGAGGAGCGTATCGAAACCACCTGTTGCAGAAATATTTACCTAGCATGTTGATTTCGATACGGCGGTCGAGCGCCGTCTACTCAACCAACGATTTGCCTTGGAAAGTAATTATGACCGAAACTACATTTACTCAAAAAGTCCCTGCTCTGCCAGCCTGGCGCGTGATCTGGGAGATGTTGCGCTTTCGCCCCTGGCTCTGGTTTGTTGACCTGCTGTGCGTGGCACTGTTCCGCTTTTGCTGGCAGGTGGCCCCTGCGCTCATCATCAAAGCCTTCTTCGATATGCTGACCGGCGCGGCACAATTAAGCTTTGGCATTTGGACGATTGTTGCCTTTGCCGTATCCAGCTGGATCGGGCGTGTGATCGCCAGCTACGGCTTTTACTATGCCGATGTGCCGATCTTCGCGGACATTCCCACGTTGCTGCGCAAGAATTTGTTGCGCCACATCCTTCGCCGCCCGGGCGCCTCACCGTTACCCGATTCTTCCGGTGAGGCTGTCAGCCGCTTCAAGAGTGATGTGCAGGAAATCCCGTTGTTTGTGATCTACATCAATGATATCGCCGTGGGGATTATCATCATCGTCCTCGCAATCGTCTTGATGGCGCGGATCAGTCTGTGGGTGACGGTCATGTCGCTCATCCCGGTGCTCGTCGTGGGGATCATCGCCAACCTGGCGGCCAAACGTATCGAGCATTATCGCCGGGCCTCCCGCGCTGCAGCGGGCGGCGTCAGTGGCTTTATCGGCGAGTTCTTCGGCGCGGTGCAGGCGGTCAAAGTTGCGACGGCGGAAAAGGACGTCATCAGCCGCTTTCGCAGGTTGAATGACGAGCGGCGCAAGTTGACTCTGCGCGAGAAATTGTTCGATGAAGTGCTTGACTCGATCTATCGCAACACCTCTACACTTGGGACGGGAGTCATCCTGATCCTCGTTGGCCAATCCATGCGCCTCGGCAGTTTCACGCTGGGTGACTTTTCGTTGTTTGTTTATCTCCTCCAAAGCATGGCTGACCTGACGACATTTGCCGGAAGGCTCGCGGCGCGCTACAAGCAATTGGATGTCTCGGTCCAGCGCATGTATCGCCTGATGGAGAACGCGCCCCTGGATGCGCTCGTCCGACATAGTCCAGTGGATCTGAACGGTCCGCTCCCGGAGGTGGCCTACGCGGCGCCTGCGGCGAACGGATCAGACCGCCTGACCGAGTTGTCCGCTATTAACCTGACGTTTCACTACCCCAATTCGACCAACGGCATCGAGGGGGTAAACCTGACCCTCCGGCGCGGCAAACTGACCGTGGTGACGGGGCGGATCGGTTCCGGGAAAACGACGTTGCTGCGAGCGCTGTTGGGATTGCTCCCTCCCGAAGCAGGGGAGATCCGCTGGAATGGTGAAGTTGTCACGTCCCCGGGTGATTTCTTCGTCCCCCCGCGTTGTTCCTACACCGCGCAGGTGCCGCGACTCTTCAGTAATACCTTGCGAAACAATATCCTGCTTGGGCTGGAACGCGGTGATGAAGACATCTATCGCTCTACAAAGCTGGCAGTGATGGATCGTGATCTCGAAGAACTCGATAACGATCTTGAAACAATGGTGGGGGCGCGCGGCGTCAAGCTCTCGGGCGGACAAATGCAGCGTGCGGCCGCAGCGCGGATGTTCATCCGCGAGCCGGAGTTGCTGGTCTTCGATGACCTTTCGAGCGCCCTCGACGTGGAGACCGAGCGCCAGCTCTGGGAGCGGATCTTTGCCCGCGAGGACATGACTTGTTTGGTTGTCTCGCATCGCCGCCCGCTCTTGCGCCGGGCGGACCACATCATCGTGCTCAAGGATGGCCGCGTAGAGTCTGAAGGCAGGCTGGCGGAGCTTCTCAGAACGAGTGAAGAAATGCAGGAGTTGTGGAGGCAGGAAGACAGAGAGTAGCCTTGCACGTAGTGGCGTTTTCCCGTAAACTCTTGCCATCGTAAGCTCATCCCGGGAGAACCGTAGAGTCGTGGTATGAAATCAGACGGCCTTGATGACATCCTGCTCGTCAAGCTGATCGCCGCTGCCCACACTGACGCACTCGAGCAGTTATATGACCGATACAACCGCCTTGTGTTCAGCGTGGCGCTTGCGATCCTGGGCGATCGCTCGGTGGCTGAAGAGGCGACGTTGGATGTCTTCGTGCATGTTTGGCGGGGGGCGAAGACGTATCACCCCGACCGCGCGAAAGTCAATACGTGGCTGGTTGCCATCACCCGCCACCATGCCATAGATATCCTCCGCTGGCAAAATTCCCGCCCCGACACCAAAAGCTTGAGCCTGGATGATGTATTCTTGAGCAACGGGCCTGAGATGCCTGATCCGGAAGCACATGCGGAGCTCTCTCTGCAACAGGCGCGCGTTCGGGAGGCCATTGCTCAATTGCCTCCCGAACAGCGGCAGGTTCTGCTTCTGGCCTATTTCAAGGGCCATACCCACCAGCAAATCGCCAAGATTCTCGAAAAACCACTGGGAACGATCAAGACCCGTATTCGCCTGGCGATGCAGAAGCTGCGGGAAATGCTGCTGGATGAGGTCCAGGTGACGGATAAATCCGAAGGCGCTTAGGTTGCGTATCCTCTGATAAGAAGTAATGAGGTTATCTCAAATGTCAAATGACCTCCACGTTCTCGAATCACTTCCGGCTTATGCGCTCGGAAGCCTGGACGGAGAAGAAGCGCAAGTGGTAAGCGAGCATATCGCTGGCTGTTATCTCTGCCGCCAGGAGTTGAACGCGTTCCAGGCGGTTGCCGATCAATCGCTATTGGCAGTGCCTGAGGCGCGTCCTTCAGGCGACCTGCGCCCGCGCTTGATGGAGCGTATTCAAAGCCTGAACGTGAAACAGTCTGCTCAGACCGTGCGCCGGCGCTTTCCCGGGCGTCTGATGCCTGTGGGCGCTCTGGTCAGCCTGGCTTTGATCGTCGTCCTCGCCGTTTCCAATTTCCTGCTTTGGCAGAGGCTCAACAATTCGGAGGTCCTGGCTGGCCCTTTAGGTATGCGGGCAATTGCCCTCCAACACACTTCGGCTGCACCGTCTGGCAGCGGCTTTGTGATCATGGGGGCGGACGGACGGAATGGTGTGCTGGTTGTGGACAAATTGCCAATTCTCGCTGAGACACGTGAATATCAGATCTGGCTGGTACGTGACTCAAGTTATACGGACGGTTCTGTCTTTTCCGTGGATGAGTATGGTTATCGGGGAGTACGGCTCAGGGCTCCCGATTCTCTTCTATCCTATTCAGCAGTCTGGGTGACCATCGAGCCGGCCGGGGGAAGTCCGGAGCCGACGGGAGAGCGGGTGCTTAGCGGCTCGCTATTTAATCCCTAGATCAAATTTCCTGTAAATCCAAAGCAAGATGCCTGTCGTATATGTCCTGTAGACGACAGGCTTACAGCCGATTCTGGTTTGGATCGTTGAGAATTGCGTAGATATCCAAATCCGAAATTCATTCCTCCTGTCGTCAGCCACATCCGGAGTTTAGATGTTTTGAGTAGCAGAAAGGATGAATAAGATGATGAAACGGACCATGGCAAGACTTTCCACTATTACAGCGGTCGCCCTCGTGCTGACGCTGCTCCTCGGCGCCACTCCCGCCCAGGCTGCGCGAGACCGTACGCCGCCCACTACACCCACCAATCTGCGTGTCACCGGCGTGACTCCGTATAGCGTGTCACTGGCCTGGAATCCTTCCACCGACAATTCAGGGAGTGTGACCTACACGATCTGCTGTGCCAACGTGAGCAGTGAAACCTTCCCGGGTCCGGCTTCAACGCGAATTTACCGCGCGGGATTGGAGGCCGGCCGGTCGTTTACTTTGCGCATCTCAGCCCGGGACGCATCGGGTAATGCCTCCAGGTACAGCAATTCGGTGACATTTACACTTCCCGCCGATACCACGCCGCCGACCCAGCCGGACGTCTCGCTGACCGACGTGGGACCAACACATATTTCCCTTTCATGGTCGTCCAGTGAGGATGGTCCATACGTCTGGTTTAACGTTCAGATGAACGGCAGCCCGGTTCGACAGGGTGTGAGGGATACGTCTGGCAGCTTCGGTCCTCTCGAACCGGAGACCACATATGCATTCACAGTGCAGGCCAGGGACTTTGCCGGAAATCTGTCGCCGCTGAGTGACACCCTCATCGTGACCACGGAGTCCGCCAGCCAGACGGACACGACACCCCCCACGATGCCTGGCAACCTGAGCGATCGCGGGATGTCATTCGAAGATGGCGAGACGTGGCTGTTCTGGGATCAATCCACCGATGACGTCGATCCACAGTCTGTGATCCGGTACGATGTTTACGTGAATGGGATTCTTGACCACAGCCTGATGGGCGCAGGCAGGACCATTTTGTACGGCAACCCCGGCGTGTTCAACACCTACGAGGTCATCGCCGTGGATTCCAGCGGCAACCAGTCGGCTCCGGCGTCGCTGACGACCTGCGCGGGCGCGATCTGTTAGTTTACTTTCAGTGATGAGATGGCAGAGACTGGCAGAGATGCCGGTCTCTTTTATTGAGAACAGAGAATAGAGAGTAGCAAGCGGAGAAAAGGAGATGTAATGAATCTCACTTGCGCAGATAATGGCCTTCTTGTATCCTTAGCTTAACTCTCAGGCCATGGAACATCTTTGGATCAAGGAGCAGACTATGGAATCCGCTTTCCTTGCGTTGGTATGTGCATTTGCAGCAACGGCTTTCGTCGCAGTTATCTTCCTTGCGATCAGTATTCGCATTGTTGGAGAGGGTAAACGCCTGTCCGTCTATCGTCTCGGTCGGCATATCGGTGATAAAGGTCCCGGGCTGGTTGTTCTCATCCCATTCATTGATCGCGGTGTCGAAAAGAAGATTGCCATCACAGACGATGGACAACGGACGACGGACGATTCTACACAGGGATGACGTGGAACGATGGTACGGGCTAGGGTCAATGGTCTTTCCTCGCGGCGCGGCGTGAATTATCCTCCACGTCGAGCAGGATCAGCAGGGCCTGCTGCGCCACTTTCAGCATAATGAATTACACTACACCTGGCGATAGCTGCGAAGGTTGCATTGTGGGAATGCTCAGGCGGTCGAAAATGTTCGTGCCCGCGTATGATATAGCGCCCGAAGCCAAAAGAAATAAAAATTGTCCAGTCGAAACCAGGGTTGTGTACACATACATCCCGAGCAATACCCAGGCCAGAACACCCGCGGCGCGCGCGATTTGAAGCGCGGCGTCACGGTCGAAATACGTGCCTAAAAACCCGGTCCGCTTTTCAGTTGGTTGATTCATCTTCACTCCAAATTTTGATTTGCCTTCACTGCTCAAGCCCACATTCTACATGAAATTCTGTTTTAGGTTCCATCTCCAAATCGACAGTATGAAATGCCATGGATTTCATCTTGTGTAATCAGGTCTTTTCCTGTATCCTTGAGGAAATACGTTCAAACACTCATTGACCCAAAGGGGAGCATGCCCCACCACACCCCCAGGAAATTCACGCACAAGGAAATGATCGAACCGCAATACGAGAAAGTTGTGGATGTGATGGCGCGGGCGCAGAACACTGCATTTGAGTATCGTGGGCTAGTGATGTTTGAGTCCCCGTTAGCGTCGACAATTGGCTATGGACGCTGGAGGGATGGTCCACGGCCTGTTGTCCATGGTCTGGTCTTGCGGATGCTGATGCCTCCGTCCTTGCTGGAACGTTTAGAGGAGAGTTGTGAGAGGATATCACCATGCCATATTCCGTAGCACATCTCATCGAAAACCAGGGCAATGTGGTTATCATTCGAAAAGATGACACGATAACCATGGCGCTTGATCTGATGATGGAATACGATTTCAGTCAGCTCCCCATAGTAGATGAGAATGGGATGCTGCTCGGCATAGTTACGTACGAGAGCATCCTGCGTGCAGCCCGTAGCTTCAATGCGAAACTCGAGGCACTGTCCGTTCGCGATGCACTGGTAAATGCACCCATCCACTACCGCGAAGATGATTTGTTCGATCTGTTGGACGAGCTGAAACTGGCAGATGCAGTAGTCATTATCGAGCCGGAGGGATATGTAACCGGAGTCGCGACCAGCTATGACGCTTCCAGATTCCTGCGAAAGCGGACAGAAGACCTGCTGCACGTGGAAGATATCGAGTTTATTATCAAGGAGTTGATCAAAAGGACTTATGCCGGCGAAAAAGAGGAAGTGAACAAGGATGAGCTGGACGCCGCAATCGCAAAACCACTGGCGCAGCGCAACAAGCAATCCGGCTCTGGAAACGCCAAAGCCTTTGAGGAATTGAACCTGGGTGATTACATCAACTTATTGTTGTCCAGGGAGGTCTGGAAATTCTGTGGCCCGATCCTGAACATCGAGAGGGAATCGCTTACCGAGTTGCTTGTGAAAATACGGCAAACCAGGAATGACCTTGCCCATTTCAGGTCTGAAATTTCTCCAAGGAGCCGGGACGAGCTTAAGTACTGTGCGAACTGGCTGAGAAACCGGTATCAGGAGCACGAAAAGGAACAGGGCGGCAATTTTATCGACACTCTTCTTCAGAACCGCGGACAAAATGCAATTACTCATGTTGCCCAGGAGGAGCCAGTGGCTTACAAGGTTTCCACTGGCCGTGATCAGAAACCTGGGGAGGGCAGAACTGCCAGCCGCAGTCGTTATGCGGCATTGGCAGACTGGCTGGCTGCTCAGAAAGAGGGTCAGGTGCTGCTTACATTCGAACAGATCGAGTTGATCATACGCTCCTCATTGCCTGATTCTGCATTCCAGCTCCGGGCCTGGTGGGCTAACGACCGGTCGCCGCATTCCCCATCACTCTTCTGGCTGGAGGCGGGCTGGAAAGTCGTTTACGTGGACCTTGGCGAAAAGCAGGTCGTGTTTGCCAGGATAAAGCCAGCTGGATAGGAAAAGTCGTGACGGGTCCAGATTGATTTTCAAAGGAGGAAGAAATGGACACATTACTGCAAGTCGCTGCAAGTTGGATATTGCCTGCTCTATTCTTCTGGTTTCTGTTCAGCCTCATCGCAATGAGTCTCATCGAATTCATCCAGAGATTCAACAACTCCCGGCAAAAAGGCCTCGAAGAAGTCATCAAGAAAATGATGGGGCCCGATTTGGCAAAGGATTTTTATCGGCACGCGCTGGTCAATCCCCTGGAAAATGCAAAGCCATCTTATATTTCCCCGTCCCTGTTTGCCAAGGTCATCATGGATTGGATCCTGCCCAGGACCGCGCCCCAGGCTCAAAATAAGAAACCGGATATCGACGTTGTCAACAAAGGTATTCAGGGCCATATCAAGTCTCTTGCCAAGAAGAACGCTGCATTTGGCAATGTCCTGCTGGCCATTGTCGTTCAGGCACATATGAAGACGGAAAAGCTTTCCGAATTCCTGGATGCCATCCAGAAGGATTTGGAGGCCTGGTTTTGGGAAGCAGTCAACCAGATGACGCCGGTCTATGGCGCCCGGCTCCAGGGCTTAACCCTTTGGGTTAGTCTGGCGGTCGCAGCCGTGGCGAACTTTGATGTGATCGACATCACCGTGCGACTGTGGGCGACCTCGAAATATACTGAACTTCTGGCCCTGGCCGAAAAAACAAAACAGGCTGTTCAGGTTGATCCGAATTTGATCAGCATGCTTCCCGTGGGATGGTACAGGGGCAACCTGCCAAATTCTTCAATCGAGTGGCTGCTGAAGATTGTCGGTTTATATCTGGGCGCTTTCTTTATCGCCGCCGGTTCACAATACGTCTACAATTTGACTAAAAAGCAATACCGGCCTTCCAAGTAAGTCTGATGTTGGCAAGTGAACTACTCTCAAATCTCTATTCTCTTTCTGAGGAGTTGAAACGAAATGGATATCTGGTATTCACTGAGCCTGGGCGATGGGATGATGGCTGTCACGCCCACCGCTGAAATTGAGGACGTATTTCTGCAATCGTTCACGGCCGCAGGCCGACCGCCTGAGATGGCCGTGTTCACCCGCGCGGAATCGGAAGGCCGCCTGCATTGTGAGGTCATCGCTTACTTTTCGCCTGCCGCGGTTGCTGTGGCAAAAGAATTTAATGCGGAACCGTGCGAAAAGCCTGCTCGAGCGGGGCTGGGCTTGCTGGCAGGCGACGAACGGTCGTGGTCTGTGCTGTTCCCGGAACGTGGCGGCTGATCCACTATTCACTCTGCCCGCATATTCGACTCCTTCCATGATTTCATTCACCCCTTGTAGAACAAATCACTATGATTAAATTCAATATCCCCGGACTCGGAGATTACAACCTCGAACATCTTGTCATGGATGTAAACGGCACACTGGCAGTGGACGGTCAACTTATAGATGGCGTAGCGTCCAGGATCGCATCCCTGCGCGATCAATTAACCATCCACTTGCTCACAGCGGATACACATGGCAGGCAGGCCTTCATAGACCAGCAGCTTGGCTTGACCGCGGTGCGGATCATGCCAGGGGGTGAGTCATCTCAAAAAGCAGACTACGTCCGCAGGTTGGGCAGTGAAAAGGTAACGGCCATTGGGCAGGGCGCCAACGATGCAGAGATGCTTGCAGCTGCGCACTTCGGTATATGTGTCATGTCTGTGGAAGGCGTTGCTAAAGAAACCCTGCTTGCCTGTGACCTGATTGCACCCTCGATCCTCTCTGCCCTGGAATTGCTCGAAAGACCGCTGCGGATCGTCGCCAGTTTGAGAAGGTAACCACATATCATTTGACAGCGATCAACGGTCTTTGCTGGCAGATAACGAACGTTTGTGGTCCGTACTTTTTCCTGAAGGCAACGACTGATGTAAACAAGACTACTCTCCACTCTCCAATCTCTATTCTCTTCATGCAGGAGCAACAATGCGCTTTGGAATTATGGCAATGCAGATGGGCATGCTGGTCCCGCCGGGGCAGCCCGCCGAGCAACTCCTTGCGAAGATCAGCAACTTCGATCACGCGGGCCTCGTGAGTCGGCTGGCAGCGGAGGGCTTTAATACGATCGAATTGGGGGGCGACTTAAGCCTCTTTTTGCCA
>Ga0105098_10000350_pt1 | contig 15481 bp, 5 predicted proteins | sample PPLLak21cMay2015_FD_79137 | JGI IMG/M metagenome (GOLD analysis project Ga0105098, IMG submission 79137) | Freshwater sediment microbial communities from Prairie Pothole Lake near Jamestown, North Dakota, USA - PPLs Lake P7 Core (1) Depth... | ecosystem: Environmental > Aquatic > Freshwater >... | reverse complement strand
ACCCTATCGTGGGGTATCTCTTTCAGAAAAAGGAAAGAATACCGCACAATTCCTGATAAAAAGGCACAGGATACTCGCCCTGGCCCTGACTCATTTTGGTCTTTCACATGAGCAGGCGTGTCGCGAGGCTTCAAGGTTTGAAAGCTACGTATCAAAGGATGCAATAGATCAGATGTGCAGGGCTATGGGACATCCAAAAAAAGGCGTGTGCGGGGATATTACGCATGATGACAGTTGCCTTGAGGTATGAGGCGGCAAAACGGATATCCCCGGTGAACCAGATATTTTCAATCCCGTTTGTTTCCTCCCTTCCGGAAAGGGGATACGCCCGAATCCGGTGATAAAATTTTGGACACTATCCAAAATTCTCAAAACTATTAAATGCAGAACCTACGAATTAGATTTGCAGGAAAGACCGGAGTGCCGGGGAGATTTTGATCCGGATGATTCAAAGACATTACACAACGATTCTGACAATACTGGCCATGGCACTGGTTATTGCAATAATCGCAGGAAGCGGTTGTCTGACCAGCTCACCAGCGGTATCCCCATCGGAACCCGGCGTATCCGGCTCCCTATCACCAGCACAACCCGGCCAGAGTGGCAAGCTTCAGGTAATCACGTCATTTCGCCCGTTCACGCTTCTGGTCAGACCCATTGGCGGGGATCACCTGTCAATAACCCAGATACTTCCTCCCGGGGCAGATCCCCATGATTATGAACCGACACCCAACGATGCAGTAGCTCTTAAAAACGGTAGGATCTTTTTCTATGCCGGGCCGTTTCTCGAACCATGGGCAGCAGATCTCGCAGAATCATCAAACCCTGACATAAAACTCGTGACCTTTGCCGATGCTGTATCGGTACCTGAATACGATCAGATGAAAAACCGATACCCCGGCTTCCCGGATATGACCCGGGACCCGCACCTCTGGTTATCACCCCAGCTTACCAGGTATTACATAGCCCACGTTGCCCGGGAGTTATCTGAAATAGATCCGGAAAATGCGACTGATTACCAGAATAATGCTGTGGAATTTGAAAAACGACTGGAGCAGCTCAATTCCGACTATACCACGGGGTTTTCAAACTGTAGTACCAGAACATTCCTGAGCTCACACTCCTTCCTTGATTATATAGCAGCGACGTATAACCTGACCCAGATCCCGATTGCCGGGACAGGCCCCGATACTCAGCCGTCAGTAAAACAGATGTCGGCTATCATCGAAGAAGCGAAGGCACACAATGTCAGGGGTATTCTCGTGGAGCCGGATGAAGCAGAGGACCTGAGTAAATCGATATCAGAAGAACTCGATATTCCCGTGTATTCCTTCACCACCATGGAGGTGGTCCCGTCAGGTCCCTCAAAAGAGGGCGATACCGATTACGTAGCGATCATGGAAAGTAACCTGCAGGAAATGAGAAAAGCGATGCTATGCCAGTGATTCTTCCGGGAAGTGAAAAGGTCTGTCTGACCCTGAACAATGTCTGGTTTGCTTACGGGGCGAATCCAGTACTGGAAGATGTCTCTCTTTCGATCTGCCAGGAGGAGATCGTGGGAATTGCCGGGCCAAACGGTTCGGGAAAATCCACGCTCATGAAAATCATGGTCGGCCTCCTGAAACCCGATAAGGGCACCGTTTCATTTGCCTGCCATATCGACGAATGCGAGGGGAAGAGTCCCTGCAGGCCCTGCATCGGCTACGTACCCCAGAACCCGGTTATCAGGCAGGAACAATTTCCGGTAACTGCCCGCGAGATCGTTGAAATGGGAACGTTTGGCCAGATCGGGCTGTTCAGACGGATGAATTCCGACAGCAGGGAGGCGGTCGATGCTGCTATCGCGGAAGCAGGTCTCGATCATGTGCAGTATGAGTTGTTTTCCGATCTGTCCGGTGGTCAGCAGCAGAGAACCCTTATTGCCCGTGCTCTTGTCGGCAGACCGCACATCATTGCGCTCGATGAACCCACAAACGGTATCGATGCACAGAGCAAACAGGAATTCTATACCCTTGTCAGCCATCTGAATAAAGTGCACCGGATCACGGTCCTGATGATCCTGCACGATCTGCCCGATCTCGCAGCCCACGTTGAAAGGGTCATATTCCTGCAGCGGAAGGTGATCTATGATGGCCCCTCAGCGAGTCTTAATGCAGAAGGCCTGTGGAACCTGATGATAACGGCTGGAAAAATTACCTGAGAGCAGAACCATGGTCCTTGAGTTTTTATCCTACCAGTTCGGAGTCCGTGCAATGATAGGGGGGCTGATCATCGCAGTCACCTGTTCGAGTCTCGGGGTATTCCTCGTCCTCCGGAGGCTTTCCCTCATTGCAGACGGGCTGAGTCATGTAGCCTTTGGCGGGATTGCCCTGGGTTTATTCACGGGAATTTACCCCTTATACACGGCAGTTGTCGGCGTAGTTCTCGGGTCGCTCGGTATACACTCACTCGGAAAATTGCGGGTTGCTTCGGATGCGGCGATAGCGATCATGTTTGCAGCCGGGCTTGCTATCGGGATTATCATGATCAGTTTAACGCATAATGTGGCTGTTGATGTCCTGTCCTTCCTTTTCGGAACAATTCTCGGGATAAACCAGACCGACCTCTACCTTGCCGCAGCTCTCGGGGTTACGGTCATCGGTATTTTATTGCTGTTCTGGAAGGAATGGGTCGGGATCACCATTGATGCGGAGTTTGCAAGAGTCTCAGGCCTGCCGGTGTCGGCACTGGAACTCGTTTTCACAATCCTGACCGGTTTAACCGTGGTGGTCGCGATGAGGCTCGTTGGCGTGCTCATGGTTTCAAGCCTGATCGTTATTCCGGCATCCGCAGCGATTCAGCTGAAGATGCCGTTCAGGCAAACCGTGTTTTCCGCATGCGGCGTCGCAGTCTTGTCAGTTGTCGCCGGGTTGCAGTTGTCATTCATGTACGACCTTGCACCGGGGGGGTCAATTGTCCTGGTTACCATCTGTTTCTTTATCCTTGCCGCACTTGCAGCACGGTTGTTACCGAAAATCCCGAAAAAATCATCGGATGGAAGCTGGGATCATCAGTGTAACCGGTAATCCCGGGATATCTTGTTAGATTTCTCACCGGGAACCCCCCTTAAGCGTTTATCTTTTCAGAGTATGGAAATCCGAAAAATTTCCGATTATCCCCGGATACTATGATTCGAGCTTCCTTTGCGAGCTCCTTGATCATGTCCTTTTCCAGAAAATCATTAACATTTGTGACAGTCACCCGCCTCAGGGCCTCTCCGAGGCACGGCGGGTCAGCAGGTTCTGGTGAGAATTTTTTGTTGTTGATCCGCCGCGGGGGTCAAATCGGCGGGGAACAATGTATCCTTTTTTGGTATGGAGAGCTGCCAATTTCTGATTTATATTCGAATGCTATATTCTCGAAATCCGGATGCGAGATCTTGATCATGTTTTTTCCAGAAAATCATTAACATTTGTGACAGTCACCCGCCTCAGGGCTTCTCCGAGGCACGGCGGGGTCAGTTGGTTTTTTTTGAGAATTTTTTGTTGCCGATCCGCCGCGGGGGCGTCGCTCCGGGGGCGGCGGCGTTGCTCCTGAACAAAGGATAAAGAAACCAGTCCCTCATTATCTTAGTACTGCGATTTTCATTATTCGGGGGAGGCACCCTTGTCAGTGGTCTCTCCAGACCTGTCAGAACACATGCTCAAAAAAACCCGAACACCCGGAAACCATAGCGAATCAGATTCTGCCAGTCTTCCGTAACCAGAAGCCAGTTCTGAAATAAAGCATTACTGAAATCAAAATGGCAATTATACCACCAATTACAAGCCCGAAATCCCCGGTGGCAAGTGACGTATACATCAACCGGCCTATAGCATAAATCGCAAAAAGAAAAAGGAAGAGCGTCAGATAGATCGCGACAAGTCCGAGTACTCCCGAGACAACGAGATCATCCATGAAAAATAGTAGCATTTCTGCATATAAACTGCTTGGGATTTTTGCGGAAAAATACTTACTGTTCAAGATACCGGGAGAGTACCTGGTCATACAGCCTTTTTACATTCTCTTCTGTCTTCTGTACTGCGGGAAAACCCGTGTAGCAGGGCTGCTGTGCGATTTGGATATCGGCGGGCAGATCGAGCCGGTACTGGTTCTGTGAATGGAACCATCCCTGCTTTTCATAGTACCACGACAGGTATTCCTGTTCGGTCTGGCCGGGGGTAGGGATGAAAAGGGCATGGCGCTTGCCAAGTTCTGCTATCTCCATCATGGAGGTGTAGCCGGAACGACAGATGACGCAGCGTGCACGGTTCATGAAATTTTCTTTATCGCGGGTGGATGCATAGGGAATGATCCTGCATGAACCGGTTTGTTCCGGCAGGGCATGGGTTGACGGGCTTCCAAGCAGGACTACGCTGTTTCCCCCGAGGGTATGAATACGGGGCAGCAGTATCTTCTCGAGCTGCGTCCTCTGGGGTTCCGGCCCGGAGATCAGGACCAGGTAATCGAGATCCTCCTCACGGGTACATCTGCGGGTGCTTGTCAGGATACCGGAGAAAAATACCCTTTTCTTTGTCGCCTCTGTTTCCGGACGTGACAATTTCCCCGCAAGGGCGTTCGGGCCAGGAGGATTGTCCGGTACGATGATATGGCGGTATTTCCCGTGCACCAGTCCGTTCATGGCGATTGCGAGGAGTTCTGCGGGCCAGAAGATGAGGGGGAGGTGGTAGTGGAGCTGGTGGGTGATGAATACCGACGGGATTTCTGAGGAGTAAACTCCCAACCGGTTATCGCTGATGATCAGATCATAGGCATCCTGTGCAAGAATCCGGTCCAGGTTCTTTCGTTCATCCGAGATCGCCTTTAGCATGAGGGGGAAGGAAGCAACAAATTTCGGAAGAAAAAAACGGCTCTGGCTATACGGGACGGGATAATCGGGAAACTCAACAGTGCGACATTCAGGAAATTCCCTCTCAAGGACAGCACGTGCGTTCCCGCTTGCGGCAATCGTAACCTCATGGTTATGGTCGAGCAGGTTCCGGATTACAGGAATATCCCGGGTTGCATGCCCCAGACCCCAGTTCAGCGGAGAGACCAGTACGTGCGACACCTTTCGTTCCCCGGTATTCTCTAAGAGTCTGTTTCCCGGGTATTGAAAGATTCGAACCGCTGAATGAATCAAAACCCGGTCGTATTTGTTATTTCCGGAAAAGCCTGTTTTATCAGAACTATTCCTGAAGTTCCGCAATGTTTTATAGGGAGTACTCACAACGTAATTAGGCAACCTGGCCATGGTTTACTGGTCTGGCATACGTTCTGATCATCCTGGTTGCTTCAATACCGACAATTGCCTGTGTGACACAGCCCGGCAGTGTGCCTCCTTGGTAAGGAGGAAGTCGCGAGTTCAAATCTCGCCACAGGCTTGGAATTAACAAGTCAAATCCTTCACTTTTTTTTATTGATTAGTAAGTCTTTTTCTTTTTCCGTTACCCATTTTTTAAAGTTGCAGATATCTTTCACCAGAAATCAAACACCTTAATGTGATCAACCGAAATAGAGATGCAAAAATGCAGAGAATCCGCAAAAGGGTTAACAATTTTTAAACTATTACTGGCGAGAGCAGAATCCTGCCCCATTATGTTTCCTGATCTTCGGAAAAAAGTTTTCAGGATTTGCCTGATGTCACTGCATCACCAGATTGGTTTCCGAGTCTCGAATATAGATCCTGGCGAACGATCGCGGGGAAAAAATTCTTTGCAAATCATCCGTGACCTGGAATTTCATCATCGCAAAAGGTCAGATTCACATTCTTTAACGGACTTGAGAGAAGGAAACGGATCCATGATTCGGAAAAAAAAGAAAAATAATCTGATCGTATAAAAATAGCATTCATAAATACCGTGTTGTCATACATATATACCATAAAAGGTATATGCCGCCGTATTTAACCGGTACACTTAAACGGTCTGTGCGGAAAATACCAAAAATTCCAAATCGTTTACTGTGAGGTAAGAAATCCATGAATAAGAGTGATGCTGAGGCATTATTGCGACAGGGCATCGAACTCTATGACCTTGGCAGGTATCAGGAAGCCATAGTCATGTTTGATCGTGCGCTTGCCCTCTTCCCCGATTTTTCAAAAGCCTATTATTTTAAAGGCATTGCTCTGTATGATCTCGGCAGGTACGAGGATGCCATCGATGCGTATGATCATGCAGTTGCTATCGATCCCGTTGATACCAATGCCTGGTATAATAAAGCAGCGACCCTCGCCCAGATGGGAAGAAACGAGGATGTCCTGGAAGCATGTGATCGTTTACTGACCATCAAATGGGACAACGCCGAAGCATGGATCCTTAAAGGCATTGCTTTTTATGAGCTGGGGCGCTACAAAGAAGCAATCGGTGCATATGATCACGCACTGACCGTCGATCCCCGGCATGCGAAGGTCTATTATAACAAGGGAATTGCACTTGCCGATCTCACTATGCACTCTGAAGCAATTCAGGCATACGATAAGGCCATCGAAATCGTACCAGGTTACGCAAAAGCATTCTATAATAAGGGAATCTCACTCTACGACATCGGGAAATATGATGACGCGCTGATTGCCTTCAATAAAGCATTTGAAATTGATTCCACTGATATATGGGTCTGGTATTACCGTAGTTTTATTTATGCGAAGCAGGAACGGTTTGAAGAAGCTGTCGAATCGGCCGATACATTTCTCAGGCAGGAACCGGGTCATGCTGATATCTGGGCAATAAAAGGAATTTCTCTTTTCAGAATCGGAAGATATGACGAAGCTGTAGCAGCACTCGACCGGTCCCTTGAGATGAACCCCCTTGTCGCTGATGCCTGGCTTCATAAAGGACTTACATTCAACGCGATGCAAAAATATTCTGATGCAGTCTCCGCATTTAATAAAGTCATAGAGCTCAGCCCGGGAAACACTCCCGCATATTACAACCGTGGAATTGCGTTTTCCCATCTGCATAAGTACCGGGATGCGATGCTGGATTTTGACAGCACTCTCTCATTTGAGCCGGAAAATGCCGGTGCGTTATACCTGAAAGGAGTTGCCTGCATAAGGCTGAGCAGGTACGAGGATGCGCTGGCATCATTTAACCAGGCTCTCTTGAAAAAAGGAGAGCATCCAGCCTCATTTTATTTCCGGGGCATTGCCCTGACGAAGCTGGGCAGGCATAAAGAAGCGATTGAATCGTTCGAACAGGCGCTTCGTCTGGATCCCGGATGTTCTCAGGCAGCATTCCAGGGCGGAATTGCGTACGCCAGCCTGGGCAGGTATACGGAAGCAGTGTCTGCGTACGACAGGGCCCTGAAGATCAATCCGGAGTATGGAGATGCATATTTCCACAAGGGTTTTGCACTCGCAAAACTGGGAAATGTTGATGAAGCCATCCAGGAATTTGACAGGACAGTCAAACAGAATCCGGGAAATGCTCAGGCGTTTCACCAGAAAGGACTGCTGCTCGCCAAACTCGGTAAATATCCTGATGCGATTGAATCATACAATAAAAGTATCGGGATCAAACCTTCGTATGCCCAGGCATTCTATGATAAAGGTCTTGCCCTGGCAAAGCTCGGGAAGTCCGAAATGGCAATTGATGCATTTGAACACGCCATTGCCATCAACCCAAATTACATCAATGCCTATTACAACCTGGGACTTTCACTCATTCAGCTGGGGAGATATGAAGATGCCGTATATGCCTACGATCAGGCCCTTGAGATTGATCCGGCAAATACCCTCGTTCTCTATCAGCGCGGTACCGCTTATTTGCAGACCGGACATTATGCTGAATCGGTACTGGATTTCGACAGCGTACTCGGACAGGTACCGCAGAATACCGGTGCATGGTTTAACAAAGGTCTGGCTTTTTTCCATCTTTCACGATATCAGGAAGCACTGGTGGCATTTAACGAGGCAATCGAGCAAAACCCGGCGCTTACCGAAGGCTGGCTCCGGAAAGGAATGGCCCTCAGCAGACTGGGAATGGCAGATGAAGCAATCGCGTCATTCGACAAGGTGCTCATATTAAATCCCCGGCATGCAGAGGCAGCAGTCCGTAAGGGAATTGTCCTGATTACTCTCTGCCGGTATGAAGAGGCCATCTCAATTCTTAACCGTGCTCTTGAAGAACAGCCTGTCAATGACCAGGCATGGTACTATAAAGGTATCGCCCTTTCGTCTGTAGAACGATTTGAAGAAGCCATTCGTTCGTTTGACAAAACTCTGGAGATCAACCCGCGGTGCACACGCGCACTCTATGAGAAAGCAAACGCCTTCTCCTATCTGGGAGACCAGTCAGAAGCAGCAGATCTCTATGACCGTGCACTGGAGATCGAACCTGAAAATCCGAAAATTATCTATCTGAAAGGTGTTGCTCTTTTCCGTCAGGAACGTTTTAACGACGCAATCGATGCATTCGAACATGCCCTTGCCCATGAACCGGACAATGCTTCGGGATATTATTTTCTTGGACTGGCATATGCCGGAACCGAGCGGTATTTTGAAGCGGTAACTGCATTCGATCATTCCCTTGCCATCGATCCCTCATATTCCCTGGTCCACCATTTTAAGGGGATTGCCCTTATCGAGCTGGATCACTTTGAGGAGGCCCTGACAGAATTCGATCGTGCTGTTGCACTCGATCCCGCCCATGCACCTTCCTATTATTATTCCGGGATTGTGCACCAGCAGATGAAACAGTATGAAGCAGCAGCAGAGGCATTTGATCAGGCGGTTCTGCTGGATCCGGAAAGAACAGATGCGCTTGTCAGAAAAGGAATTGCACTCGTCAAACTTGGAAAACATGAGGAGGCTCTCGGAGTTTTCAGCAGCGTTCCTGAGGAATGCACCGGGGATGCCCTGCTCTGGTGTTATCAGGGTGTTGCCCTTGCAGCACGAGAGCAGCCCGAAAAAGCGCTCCAGTCATTCGATAAAGCCATAGAGATCAATAATGGATGCACTCCCGCTTATCGCAGGAAAGGGATTGCCTTGTCGCAGCTGGGCAGGCACAAGGATGCAATTGCGGCATTCGACAGGGCACTTGACCTGAATCCTGATGATCCGATGATCAGCTACCATAAGGGAATTTCCCTTTCCGAGCTGAAACGGTATGATGATGCAATCAGATCCTTTGACATCGCACTTGAACTTCAACCGGATTTTATTGAGGTTCATTATGCCATGGGACTTGCGCTGGTTCACCAGAACAAATATTCTCAGGCCCTGAACGTTTTCGACAGGGCTGCTGAAATCAATCCGCTCTATATTCCTGCGCTGTTTTACCGGGGAGAAACGCTCCTGAAGCTCAGGCAATACTCCGAAGCAATCGACGCTTTTAATCATGTCCTTGAAATTTCCCCCTATAATCACGGGGCATTATCCGGGAAAGGGATTGCCCATTTACGCCTTTTACACTACCAGGAAGCTCTTGATACTTTCAGGGAAGCACTCGAACATGATCCCTCGCGTCCCGGATTATGGCTGAACAAGGGTATTGCCCTGGCAAATCTTGGTTTACATGACGAGGCAATTGAGGCTTTTAATCAGACCCTCGTGTTGGATCCAGGACTTACTGAAGCAACCGTGCGAAAAAGTATCGAACTTATCAAAATTCACCATTTTGAAGAAGCGGTGCTGATTCTTACCCGCTCGGTTGAAGAACAGCCACGCGATGTCTGGTCATGGTGTTACCTTGGCATCGGGCTTTCAGCTCTTGAAAGATTTGAAGAAGCCGTTCGTGCTTTTGATAAAACTATTGAGATCAACCGCCGTTGCGCCCGTGCTTTTTTTGAGAAGGGAAATGCTCTTATTCATCTTGGAAAACCCCTGGAAGCTATTGTATCGTACGACCTGGCACTGGAAATATCTCCCAATAATCCACAAACCCTGTACCAGAAAGGGATCGCTCTTACCCAGCGCGAGAGATACGATGATGCCATCAGGGCATTTGAGAAGTCACTGGATATCGAGCCTGAAAATGCATTGGGATTCTATTTCCTCGGGGTCGCGTTTACCGGTAAAGAACGATACAGCGATGCGATAAAAGCATTCGATAAATCACTTCTTCTTGATCCTTCAAATCCATCAACCCATCATTTCAAAGGAGTCGCCCTTGTCCAGCGTGAACGCTACAGCGATGCCGTTAAATCCTTTGAGGCAGCCCTGTCCCTGGATGCGTCCGACGCCTCGAATTACTATTACCTGGGACTTTCGTATCTTGAATTAAAGCGGTATGAGGATGCTATCGCTGCGAACAAAAAAGCGACTGAAATCGATCCAGCACTCACTGAAAGTTACATGTACCAGGGTATCGCCAACGCTGAACTGTCCCGTTACGAAGAAGCCATTCCTTTACTGGACAGGAGCTTATCAGCAAACCCGTCGCTTATCGAAGCACTCATCTGCCGTGCAAAATCACTCTTTAAACTTGGGCGGTATCCCGAAGCTATCGAGACACATGACAGGATTCTCTCGCTCAATCCGACGATAATCGAGATCTGGATGCAGAAGGGAGACGCCCTCTTTTCTCTCCAGAGAAAACAGGATGCTGTCCTCGCATATTCAAAAGCCCTTGAGATTAATGCGAATTTCGCGGAGGCGTGGGTAAAAAAAGGCAATGCTCTCTACGATCTCCATAAAATCCAGGACGCTGTTTTTGCTTACTCCCGTGCCCTTGATATTAACCCCGCGCTTCGCGACATCTGGATGAAGAAAGGTGATGCCCTGAATGATCTCGGGCGAACGGAAGATGCAATCGTCGCATTCACCAAATCCCTGAAAATTGATCCCGGTCAGGTTGACGGATGGGTCAGAAACGGGAAGGCTCTCTTTGATATCGGGAGGTACCAGGATGCTATCGATGCGTTTGATAATGCTATAGCACTGGACCAGAGATGCATTGAAGCATTTCACTACAAGGGGCTCGCGCTGGAAAAAGTGAACAGATTCGACGAATCGATCCATGCATATGAGATACTCCTTGAAATCGATCCCGGGAATCATGAAGCCCTGTACCATAAGGGACTTGCATTAGCCAGACTGGGAGATCACCGTGATGCCATCGAAGCTTTTGAAAGGACCATCGGTATCCTGCCTTCTTTTGCACCTGCATGGTATAACAAGGGAAAATCCCTGAACCAGAGCGGAAAATATTCCGATGCAATTTCTGCATTTACCCGCGCTCTGGAAATTGATCCTTCCTTCACTGAAGTCTATTATTATCTCGGATTTGCACTTTTTAAGCTGGAGAAATACGCTGAAGCCATTGATTCCTTCGATAAGAATCTCGAGAAGGATATGGGGAATGCGCAGGGGCACTATAACCGGGGTCTGGCACTTTCCCGGCTTGAAAGATTCGAAGAAGCACTGGAGGCTTTTGATAAAGCCCTTATTTATGATCCTGATAATGCACTGGCTTTCTATCATAAGGGCAAGGCCTACATGGGTCAGAACCGTTACAATGAGGCAATCTTTGCTTTCGAAAAGACACTTCAGCTAAAACCGAATTATGCAGAAGCACGGATGCGAAAAGGCATCGCCCTGTCTCATCTTAAAAAGTTCAAGGATGCTGTCAGGGACTTTAACAAGATTATTACCGATAACCCCAAGAATTACCATGCGTACTACCAGAAAGGAAGAGCGCTTTTCGATTCCGGAAATACCTCCGAGGCAATTTATGCCTATGACAGGGTGCTTGAGATTGAACCGGGTTTTTCTGATGCTCACTTCCATAAGGGTTTTGCCCTCCTGGAATTATCCCGGACGGACGAGGCAATTCAGGAATTTGATCACGCTCTTGACACAAATCCCCAACTCGCAGATGCGCACTACAACCGGGGTGTTGCCCTGGCAAAACTTGACAGGTTCAGCGAAGCGGTTGTCGCTTTTGACAGGGCACTCTCCCTTAATCCGTCATATGCCCCGGGATTTTTCCAGAAAGGACTGGCCCTGTATGGCATGGGCTGCTGCCAGGAGGCAATAGATGCATTTGACCGGTCGCTTGAACTGGATCCACATTCAGCGGAAGCCGCACTGAGAAAAGGAGTCGCACTTCACGACCTGGGTCGTAATGAAGAATCGCTTGCTGCCTGCGAAAAGGCAATAGAACTCAAACCGGACTTCATAGAAGCACTTTACCAGAAAGGAAAAGCCCTGGCTGACCTGGAACGCTTTGAGCCTGCCGTTACTGCCTTTGGGCAGGCTGTTGAGCTCGATCCGGGTAATGCACAGGTGTATTATGACCAGGGTCTGGCATTGATTCACCTTGGCAGGTATCCTGAAGCGGTCACCTCGTTTGATCGCGTCCTGGAACTGATTCCCCATTTCGTACCGGCCTTCTTCAACAAAGGTATAGCCCTTTCAAATGTGGGTATGTACGACGAAGCACTATCCGCTTTCAACAGTGCCCTTGAAATGACCCCCGATGATCCTGAGACCCTCTATCAGAAGGGAATTGCGCTTGCGCACCTGGATGACCATGAACAGGCAGCTGCTGCCTTTAAGGCGGCGGGTACAATCGATCCCGGGAGGTCAGATATATTTTACCGGTATGGTTTATCCCACGCGGTATTGGGACACCATGATGAAGCGGCCAGGGCATTTACCCGGGCCCTTGAGATTAATCCCGGTTTTACCGATGCGATGTACCGCAAGGGACTTGCCCTGGCGGAGCTTGGTGAATTCAGCGACGCTGTAAAGGCCCTTTCCCGTGCACTCGAAGCTGAACCGCGGATCGCCAATGCATGGCTGATAAAAGGATTCTGTCTTTTTGCTCTCGAACAATTTCAGGATGCTCTCCTTGCTTATGCAACCTCACTGGAAATTGACCCGGACAATCCCCATACCTGGTTCTATAAAGGCAGGGCTCACATCAGCCTTGACAATTTTGATGATGCAGTTGCAGCATTTGATCATGCACTGGCTCTCGAGCCGGAATTTGGCGAAGCATACTACTACAAGGGAATTGCACTGGTAAAAGCTCAGAAAGTATCAGAAGCCGCTGCAGCTTTCGAACAGGCAAACCGTCTGATGCCGGATTTTGCAGATGCGTATCTGCAGAAGGGAAGAGCGCTTTACGCTCTCGGACGCGACCCGGAGGCGACTGAAGCATTCAGGAATGTACTTACCACAAATCCGGATGATCTGACAGCATTGTACGGTCTTGCCCGGGCAACAGACCGCCAGGATTTGCCAAAAGAAGCAGTTACCGTATATACCCGGATTAACCAGCTGGATCCCTCGTGCGAACGGGTGTTTTATTATAAAGGTGCCGCTCTCGTTCGATTGCATCAGTATTCTGATGCCATTGAGGCTTTCACCCGTTCCGTGGCTCTCAACCCGTCCCGGATAGAAGCCTGGAAAGAGATGGGACGATCTTATTTCATCCTCAAAAAATACGACCGGGCAATAGAAGCATTCGATGCCGTTCTTGTTCTCAAACCTGATTCCGGGGAGATCCTTTTTGAGAAGGGGCTTTCATATTCCCATCTCGGCCAACCGGAATCTGCCCTGGAAGCATTCAATGCATGTATTGAGATGGGTCTGGATAACTCCCGTATATATGCAGAAAAGGGACTGGTGCTCTCCCGGCTCGACAGGTATGAGGACGCGATCGCTTCTTTCGATCGCGCGCTCGAACGTGATACAACCGATGTGGTTTCCCATCTCGTCAAGGGTGAGATTCTTGAAAAGATTGCCCGGTATGAGGACGCAATCAGAGAGTTCGACGCAACTCTCCTCCTTGATCCGGAAAATACCCGGGCACACCGGAGAAGGGGGGTTGCTTTAGTAAAACTTGCCCGGTACGAAGACGCAGTAATTGCACTGGACAGGGCACTGGAACAGGACAATACGGATCCCGGTCTCCTTTCATGCAAGGGGTATTCACTCTATAAGCTGTTCCGTTTCAAGGAAGCAGTTGAATCTTTCGGGAAATCGTTACGGCGTGAACCCCAGAACATTTTTGCACTTATTCACCGTGGAAAAGCCCTGCTTCACCTCAAACGGTGGGAAGAGGCAGTCTCAGCGTTTGATAAGGTGATTGTTCTTGACAAACAGCATGCCACTGCATGGTATTACCGTGGGATCAGTTATAAGCAGATGTCACTGTATGAGGATGCCCTTGAAGCGTTCGGCATGGCATCGTCTCTGGACGAGTCCTGTGCAGTCGCATGGTACAATAAAGCAGATGTCCTTTGTATACTGAAACGGTTCAATGAATCGGTGCCCGCGTTTGATCGTACCCTTGAACTCAGCCCGGGTATGCAGGACGCAGCATGCAAAAAAGGAGTCGCACTCGAAACCATCGGGCGATTCGAGGAGTCGGTTACAGCATTCGATCTGGCACTTGCCATCGGACCTGAAAATGGGTATCTCCAGTACCACCGCGGGAACGCCCTCATGGCAGCAGGCCGCGACAAAGATGCCCTGGCCTCCCTGAACCGTTCAATCGAACTTACTCCGGGCGATGCCGATATCTGGCTGGCAAGGGGGCAGGTTCTTTATAAATTAAAGTATTTCAACGATGCCATTCTGGCATTTGATAAAACCCTCGAATTGAAACCCGGCAGTGCTGATGCAGCATATGGCAGGGGTCTCGCACTGTCTTCACTCGGGTATGACGATGACGCCATCAGTGCTTATGACAAAACACTTGCCCTGGACCCTTCCTTTACCGACGCAGCTTATAATAAAGGTCTTGCACTCTTCCGCACAGGCAGGTACAAAGACGCCATCAAAGCCTTTGACTATACCCTTGAAAATGTTCCGGAGCACGCGTATGCACATTACTATAAAGGACTCGTGCTGAAAGCCACAGCAAAATATGAAAAAGCAATCCGGTCATTCAGTCAGGCTTTTATCTATGACAGTTCCCTGACAGATGCAATATTCCAGTCTGGTCTCTCGTTTGTCAGCCTTGGAAAAAATGAAAAAGCTCTTGATGCATTCGATACCGTGCTGGAAAAGGAACCGGATAATGCTCCTGCGCTCCACCAGCGGGCATCTGTCCTGGTGAAACTTCTTCGGTTTGACGACGCACTCGGGGCACTCGAAGCCTCACTCAGCCTTGAAAGCGGTGTCGCTGACGTCTGGCTGCTCAAGGGGAGGGTGCTTTACGAACTGGGACGGTTTGAAGAGGCACTCGAAGCATTTGACAGGACAACTGCCCTTGCACCGGATAACACAACAGCATGGTACCGGAAGGGAAAGACATACATCGAACTCCAGAACCCGGAAGATGCAATTGCCTGCTTTGACCAGGTCCTTGCGCACGATGCGGCGTGTGCACCGGCGTGGCTGAGAAAAGGGAGTACGCTGCTCTCGCTCAGCAGGTTTGAACCCGCACTGGACGCCCTCACCCATGCCCTGGATATAAAACCCGGTTCAGCCTACGGGTGGTACGACCGGGCAATCGCACTCTCAGAACTCGGCAGGCATGAAGAGGCCGTCTCATCCTATGACAGGGTCCTT
>Ga0105098_10000349_pt1 | contig 15493 bp, 16 predicted proteins | sample PPLLak21cMay2015_FD_79137 | JGI IMG/M metagenome (GOLD analysis project Ga0105098, IMG submission 79137) | Freshwater sediment microbial communities from Prairie Pothole Lake near Jamestown, North Dakota, USA - PPLs Lake P7 Core (1) Depth... | ecosystem: Environmental > Aquatic > Freshwater >... | reverse complement strand
TGTTCCCAATCGTTCGAAATTATATAGAATAAATTTTCCTGCGAATGTTATGTTCGGCATGGCATGCCGTTTGCGTTAATTATAATCGGTATCGCTATCGGACGCTGAAAGATGCGACCCGCTTTTTTTTGATGAAGACGTGGAGAGGTCCCATGAGCGTACAAGACGCTTTCATCGATGTCATCGGCAAGCCTCGGGTGTCCTCGAAAAGCGGCCGGCAAAAGGGCTCACCGCGAAGCTATTTTAAGCCCCCCACCGCCGGCATGATTATGTGCCGCGATGATGGCCGCAAAAACTTCGGCATAGAGGGTGCTGCGGCGGTTGTGGAGGAAAGGCGTTGGGTCCGCAGGCACTGCCAGCGGTTGCCGTTGACCATGTCCGTGTTCAACCAGGGTTCTGTTATGCAGGCGGAACTGGTCAGCTACGGCCTGGACGGCATCTGTGTGGAGGCCGGTCACCGTATCTTGCCCGGGACAAGCATTCACTTGCGCATTGATGTATGTCAGGCGGCTGACGTTGGAAAAGCCATTTTGCAGGGACTCAGAACAACGGCACTGGGGGAGGTCAAGTGGTGTCGAGCGCTGGGACGAGGCCGCCGGCCGCTTTACTGCATCGGAATCAGGTACTATCCGTACTATTGAACTCAGGAGGAGGAGCAAGAATGGATGGAAATGTAATTCGGATTGGCGGGAAAAAACGGTCGACATTCATGGACCAGGTAAAGGCACTTCTTCCGGAGGGCGGCAATTTGAATCTTTGCCTCACCTGCGGCGCGTGTTCTTCCGGATGCCCGGCAACGGGGCTCGAGGGGATGGACCCGCGAAAGTTTCTGCGGATGGCCGCGCTCGGGCTGGACGACGAGATCCTGAACTCGAACTGGGTGTGGATGTGCACCATGTGTCAACGGTGCATTTATGTCTGCCCCATGAAAATCGATATCCCGCGTCTGATTTACAACGCGCGGGCGAGCTGGCCCAGGGAAAAACGGCCCAAGGGTATAATAGGATCGTGTGACATGGCACTCCGCAACGACAGCATCAGCGCCATGGGTGCCTCCCCCGAAGATTTCCAGTTTGTCGTGGAGGATGTGCTCGCAGAGTATCAGGAAGCTCAGCCGGAATTCGCCGACATGCAGGCCCCTATTGACAAAGTGGGAGCCGAATTCTTCTTGAATCAGAATTCGAGGGAGCCGGTTACCGAACCGGATGAAATGGTGCCCTTGTGGAAGATCCTGCACCTCGCCGGGGCCGACTGGACCTATGGCTCAAAGGGGTGGGGCGGGGAGAACTACTGTATGTTTCTCGCCGATAGCGATGCGTGGAAACACACCACCGGCATTACGGTGAAACAGGCCAATGATTTAGGGTGCAGGGTCTTTCTCAACACCGAGTGAGGGCACGTGACCTTCTCAGTCCTGGAAGGACTGAAAAAGTTCAACCTCGAGCACAAATTTGTGGTCAAAAACATCTATGAATACTACGCCAAATGGATCCGGGAGGGCCGGCTCAAGGTCAACTCGGACTGGAATAAGGACCTGAAGATCAAGTTCACGGTGCAGGATCCCTGTCAAATCGTCAGAAAGAGCTACGGGGACCCGATCGCCGAGGACCTGCGCTTCGTGGTCAAAGCGGTGGTGGGCGAGGAGAACTTCATCGACATGCAGCCGAACCGTTCCAACAACTACTGCTGCGGCGGCGGCGGCGGATTCCTGCAGTCCGGATTCAAAGAGCAACGCCTTGCCTATGGGAAGCTGAAGGACGAACAGATCAAAGCTACGGGGGCAGACTATTGCATCGCGGGCTGCCACAATTGTCATGCCCAGATCCATGAACTGAGCGAGCATTACGGCGGTGGATACCCCGTCGTTCACCTCTGGACGCTTATTTGTCTTTCCTTGGGAGTGCTCGGGCCGAACGAACGGACGTATCTGGGTGACGATCTGAGAGAAGTTAACGTATTTCACCCGGAGACTGGCAAGTAACAACAGAACCCGGCCGGAGGACCCAGCAGATGGTTCTCGGGCCGGGTGATTTGATCAGAGCCGTTTCCGAGGCAAATCGATTTCAAAATTTCCCGCCTTTTGCCAAAGGGAGGAAAGGAAGTCGGAAGGGAGTTCTATTCGGCAAAGTGGGGGCGGGGGTTTCGGCACAGCAATAGGCCGGCGCCGGGCGGCATAACCCTCACGGCATACTGCCGGCGTCCCAACACACGTACGACCTGCTTGGCGTGCAAGCGGGCGGTGCCGGTGGGCTCAGTCTTCGTCGGAGTGTGTTTCACCTTCCGGTATCGTTTCGCCCGGGCGCCAGGTCTCGAACTGGGGGGCTGTCACTGAATCTCCGGCTTTAATTTTTTTCTGAGTCCACACAACGCGCATGTTGCATTCCTGAACTTTTTTTCCATGTGTTTTCCGGTGTTCGCTGAGTGCGGCTTCGGCGCTTTGTCTTGTTTCATGAACTGAAACGACCCTTTTCGAAGGGTTTTCTAAATTGTGCTCGTCAAAAATGAGTGCATACATGGCTGTCCTCCTCATCGCAGACAGAGCCAGCAGTTAGAGGTATGCTTTTAAAATTGCTTTCACCACAAATGGAAACAGCATTGAAGACAGCATAGCGCCGACCTTCGGCAGATGCCTTAATTTCCTGATAGTTGATTCCGATAGCGATGACATCCTTGTGGTGCCCAATCCCGGCGCCACCTCAGCCGGCGGCGCCGGCGTCCAGGCGGCTGAGATGCTCGCCGGGTGTGGCGTCGGCAGGCTCGTCACGGGCAGCATAGGCTTCAACTCCAGGCCATTATTGGAAGCCGCCGGTATTTCGATCGTCACCGGTCAATCCGGTAAGATCCATGCGCACCTCGCCGCCTCCGGGAACCAACCGGAAGATGCTCAGCCCCGGCCGGCGGCCACCATGCCCCGGAGCGAAAAGACCTCCGATGTGAACAGCGGCCGAAAGCCAACCGGCTACTGTTTCTGCGAGCATTGCGGGTATCAGACCGATGACGATTCCGGTGTCCCCTGTTTCAAACTCAAATGTCCAACCCGCGCCTCTACCATGGAGCGCAAATTCATCTAAGCTGCACATTTTTGATAGACTCGGCATAGTATTCCATCGGTTGCCTGCATTCCCCTCGGACCGCGGGGTCGCGTCGCAGTTCTATCGAGCGCTGTTTTAGATCGTGTATCCCCGATCCCCTTGTTTCTATCGAACGCTTACGGGCACCCCTTCATAGGGCGTTCTTTTGGTTGACTTGCGCTGTTTCGGGTCCTGCAACGATTTGAGTATCTCGATGCTGTGCTTGTAACCCTTGGAAAGCCTGGCTACGTCAATCGCCATCCCGGCAATCTGCGCCACGGCCTGAACGAGATTGACATCGTCAATGGTGAATTCCCAGGGGTCGGCGGTGTAAACCCGGAGGGACCCGATCACGTGGCCGTGGATCGCAATGGGTACCGATAGGAGGGAGGCGATGCCCTCTTTCTTAGCCTCCTTGGGGTACTGAATGCGGGGGTCGTCGCCGACGTCATAAATGGCAACCGGCCCTTTTTCGAGCGAGGCGGGGATGGACTTGGCAGCGCTGAGCGGTCCCTTGCCGAGGTATTCCCGGCTGAGGCCGTTTGCGGCGGCAAGTTCCAATACATTGGTTTTTCGGTTGACCAGAAACAGGGCGGCGCCCTTGGCCTTTAACGCGGTTTTTAAGGCTTCTACGGTGGTCACCACCACGTCTTCAGGGTCTTTGCTCATCGAGATGGCCTCGGTCACCTTCAGCAGTGTTTCATAGTGCATCATGTGCTTTCCCATAGCATCCTCCTGTCGGGTATGGGTGAGGAGCAAACCGGCGATACTCGCCGGATCGAGGACGATGTTTCTCCCTCGAAATGTCGATCTGTCAGACCGGCCGGGAGACCGATCCCGGCTCTTTAGGAATCGCCATAGATGGAATGGGCCGATAAACTTCAGAATTGACGTCAGTTCGTAATCGATGCGAGATGGAGGGCGAGAACCTGGGCTGCTCAGCGAAACCAGTGTCCGTTTCAGGTCCGTTGGAAGTGGAGAGGAAAACAGCTAATTTAATTTATCGCTCAATTGTACGACTCCATCACGTTGCGGCCCTCCGCCATGAGATGCACAGCCAGCTCCTTCATGCCCGTTTCATCCCAGAAAGGCAGGTCGCGATGGGCTTCCAGGTATTTGAATGGGATAGGGTGGGTTCCGATAATCACCGGCAACCCATAGTGCTTCTCGATAAAAGCCTTGAACTGGCGAATATGGGGGCACGGGGGATAGCCTACCACCAGGCCTGTAGCCAGGTGCACGACGTCACACCCGTTCTTCAAAAATTCGGCGGGAACATATTCCACGTTTCCTCCGGGGCAACCGCCGCAACCCGAAAAGCCGACGATCTCTACTGGCTCATCAGCGGCATACCGGGAAAAGCCGCCACGTCGCTCGCGCAGCGCCCGAAAGCACTTGCCGCCTCCACACGATCGGTATCGATCGCAGATGATGATCCCAATCTTTTTCATCCTATGCGTCACTCCTTGTGTTTTCTAACGAATCAACGTCAGGTGCTCCACTGCACCGGAACAAGAGCACCCCGGAGTACCCGAATCGCGCGCCGATCAGCGCGAATATGACACCTATTCAAGCAATCGTCATGCCAGCGTGGAATGGACACTCAACCCTTTGAAAAAAGGGGCGTTAAGCTGCTTCCCGCGGGAAGGGTCTTCAGGGGTATAAATGCATTATGCAACTATATCCAGTCAATTGAACTGCAAAGTGCATGATCTCGGTCTTTGCGGGTCTCCCCGATAACAAAATAACGAAACGCTATCGGGTTGTCCCGGGCAAGTCGATCCATGCCGAGCATGGCCTGTCCTATTATGTAGAAACCACCATAGAGGGCAAAACCAGCGCATGTATGTTCGACTACGGCCTGGATCCCGGCGGTGCGTTTTCCTGAGGCATCAGCGGGAGATTGACCGAAAAAATGCTTCCTTGGCCCAACTCGCTTTCCACCCCAACGCGCCCATGGTGGGCCTCGACGATGCTTTTTACGATCGAAAGCCCCAAGCCGGTGCCGATGATGAAGCGGGTCTTATCGTTTTTAACGCGATAGAAACGGTTGAACACCCGTTTCAAGTCCTCGGTGGGGATTCCGAAGCCTGTGTCGCTCACGCGAATACATGCATAGTCGTCTTTTTCAACGGCGGAGAGAGTGACACGCCCCCCGCCGGGGGTGTACTTGACGGCGTTCGACAGCAGGTTGGCGACGACTTCGCGGAGGTGGTATGGGTTGGCCATGACTAGCAGGTTTCGGTCGTTCGGCCCGGCCGTCAGCGAGATGTTTTTCTGAGCGGCTTGGTCCTGGTGGAAGCTCAACTGCTGGAGCAGAAGCTCCGAGAGGTTCAGTTTCTCGCGCTCCTCGGTGGTCAAGCCGGATTCGATCTTGGCCAGGTCGAGCAATTGGGTCGCCATTTCAGCGAGCGCGTTCACCTTCTGCGAGCACCGCTCCAGAATTTCCTTCTGCTTCGTGGACACCGCTCCCGCCAGACCGTTCATGAGGACATGGATCTGGGCCAGCACCGTGTTCATCGGGCTGCGTATTTCATGCGCGACCATGGAAACGAAGTTGGACTTGAGCTGGTCGATTCTCTTCAGCGCCGTGATATCATGCAGCACGAGGACAGCCCCTATCGTTCGACCCAGCCGGTCCCGGAAGGGAACGCATCGAACACCGATGGCCGTGCCTTCTCCGCTGTCTAAGTCGAGGCCGTTCAATTCCTCCCGAATTTCTCTGAACTCATCAACCGGCATGGCCAGCGCCTGTTCGAGGCCGCCGATGAGGAGCGGGTCGGCCACCACATCGGCCAGGTGCCGGCCGACGACCGGTGGGCCATCGTAACATGTCAGTCTCAGGGCGGCCGGGTTGGCCAGCACGATTTTTTTCTGGTTGTCGATGGCGAGCACGCCGTCGCTCAAGTGATTGATTAGAACGCGCATGCGGGACGTTTCGGTGGCGATGTCCTGCAAGGTCCGGATGTATTCCACCGCCTTGTGCACCACCCGGCGCAGGTCTTCGGGGGCAAACGGCTTGGGAATGAAATCGAACGCCCCCTTTTTCATGGCCTCGATGGAGTACTCCAGCGTGGCATACCCCGTGATCACGATGACCACGGTGTCCGGGTGCAGCGCCCGGATTCGAACCAGGGCGTCCAGGCCCGGCATGCCCGGCATCATCAGGTCGAGCAGGATGATGTCGAAGTGCTCCTTTTCGAGGATCGCCAGCCCGGCCTCGGCCGTTTCGGCGGACGTGGCAGGGAAGCCGTCCTCGGTGAGCATCTTGACGCAGCCGCTGCGGATCCGCTTCTCGTCGTCTACAACCAGAATCGTGGGGATAAATGTCATCGTCGGAAACTCGTTTGGCATTGTTGCCGATGGCTGGGCGCGGGTTTTTTCATGATGTTCGCTCAGATCAACAATTCCAAGGCGCTCTCGCCCTCACCGTTTGCGGTGTCGACCGGAAAGAATTCCAGCAGGAAGGTGGTCCCGGCGGGGCTTGTAGATTTGACGGAGATGTTCCCGCGGTTTTCCTTGATGATGCCGTAGGCAGTGCTCAGCCCGAGCCCGGTGCCTTTGCCAGCGGCCTTGGTGGTGAAGAACGGGTCGAAGATTTTGGACAGTTTGTCTTCCGGGATGCCGCTGCCGGTGTCCGAAATCTCAAGGGAGTACTTCCCGCTCCGGTCGTCCGCGTAGGTCCTCATCACCAACCGGCCGCTGCCCTCCATCGATTCGACCGCGTTCATGACCAGGTTGATGATCACTTGGCGCATTTGGTTGCAATCGGCGTGGATCGTCAATTCGTCCCCGGAAAATTCCTTGACCATCTGAATGTTCCGAAACAGGCTCTGGTCGCGGATCAACGCCAGGCTCTGCTCCACCAGCGCGTTCAGCCCGACGCGATCCTTGCGCTGGTTGGTCACCCGGGCATAGGCCAAGAGGTTTTTGACGATTTCGGAGCAGCGGTTGACGTCTTCGATGATGAAGTCAAGATTCTCCCGGTTGGGGTCCTCCGGCCCGAGCTTTTCCTGCATCAGGCGGGCGTAGAACAGCACCCCGGTCAGCGGGTTGTTGATCTCGTGGGCGACCCCGGCCGCCAGGCGCCCCATGGACGCCATTTTTTCCGATTGGGAGAGTTGGGATAGGATCGCATTCAACTTGGCCTCGGCCGCTAGTTTGTCCCTAAGATCCTTGTAGATCCCCATGGTGGCGATTTCTTCATCGTCCTCGTACAAGATGGAGGCCGTCAGCTCCACGGGGATTTCCTCTCCTTTGGAGTTGAGGATGACGATCTGCCGGGCGGCGAGCTTCCCCACCCCACCGAACGCGCGGTTTTTGAGCATTCTCATGATGTCGGCGGCGGTGCCGGCCGGGTAGAGTTTCTCCACGCGTATTTCGCGTGCGGCCCTTCCGGCCGAATACCCGAACAGGTCCTCGGCGGCGTGGTTCATCAGCAGAATGTTGCCGTACCGGTCGGCGGCCACGATCGCCATGGGTGAACTTTGGATGAGTTTTTCAAGAAACTCCTTCGTTTCCTTCAGGGCCTTCTCGAGAGTTTTCAACCGGGTGATGTCCCGGACGCTTTCCATGATGTAGGCGATCTCGCCGGACTCGTCCAAGATCGGTGAAAACACGCGGTCTTCCCACATCTGCTTATGAGTGCGGGTGAAGACCCGGCGCGTGATGGTGTGTCCCTTTTTTTCCATCAGGACCCGGGACAACGGGCAGTTGGTTTCAGGGCAGCAATCGGCATTATAAAAAACCTGATAGCAGTTTTTATTAACGACCTGGTCCATCGTCATCCCGTATTTTTGCAGAAATATACGGTTGGCGGACTGAATCTTCTTGTCCGGTGTCATGATCAGCGTGGGGAAGGACAACGAGTCGAATACGCGCACACGCCAATCCATCTCAGCCGGAAGCGGGTCATTCATGCGTTGGTCCCTTAATGTGCGGCTCATGGCAGGCGAAAGCACTCTGCCAAGGCCGCCTTTGCCGATTCCGCCGTCCCGTCGGGGACGACCAGATAGGCCATGTTGCCCGAGAACCCTGCTATCAGAAGCCCGGCCTTTTTCTCACGAAGTTTTTCGAGCGCGGTGGCGGCGATGCCGTACCGCTCATAAAAATGAGGCCCCTGGAAAAGCACCATCTCCACCGGTTGCATGCCTATCTCTGCGTCCATGGCATCGCCGGCCGAAGGCCGGCCGAACGCCTCCAGTATGGCGGGGATATCCTCCGGCGGGGCGACGGCATATAGGGTGGCCGTCCCGTCAGGCTCGCATTGGAGCATCACGAATGAGAATTTCCCGGCCGGCGGTGCGGGCGATGACACCTGGCGGGCGCTTTGCGGCAAGGGTTCAAAGCCCAGCGGTGTCCGCACCATCACCACGCCCGTGACCGTGTGCAGGCCATAGGACTTGGCGACGGGTTCGAAGTAGACGGCGATGGTTTCCATTTCAGGCTATCGGGTGACCGGTTTGACCCGGAACTCGGGCGCGAACGGGGCGTGATGGTCCGGCAACCCGAACACTTCCCGAAGGCGTTGGCTCGCCCGTCCCAGTTCTTCGAATGCGGTGACAAATGTCAGTGCCGAAAGGGTCGAGGCAACCCCGAAAACGGGCAGACGGGATTCGGCAAATAGTTTCAGGGAGCGCGTGAGCGCTTCCAGTCGGCGCTCATGGGGGAAAAAAGTCAGCAGTCCGACGGAGTTGACCGACCGGCAGGTCCAAAGCCCCCCCGCGGCTTCCGCCGCGAGCCATTCGACAAGCTTGATTTGGTCCGCCGCTACGCACAAGCAAACCCGGGTCCGGTCCACCGAGCGGGAAACGGATAAATAGAACAGGTTCATCTGGCGCCCGGCCAAGGCCTTCAGCACGTTCACCTCGGCGCCGATGGGCGGCACGTCGGCGGACAGCACCGCCAAGGCCAGCTCTTCGCTGAACTTCATCCCACCCAGGGGGATCAGATCCGCCATGTCAACCGTCTCGATTCCCGGCAGTTGCCGTCGGTTCGGTCGTCCGGGGCCGTCATCCGAGTGCCGATGACGGTCTCGGCCGCCTTTCTCAACCGGCTGGTTAAAGATTGTCGTTCACCATCGCCACAAGTTTGTCCAGGTCGATGGGTTTGGGGACGTAATCGTCGGCCAGGGTCTTCTTCCCGTCATGGTGCGTGTAGCTGGTGGTGGTCACCGCATCGGCCACCGCCGTGAGCAGGATCACGGCGATGGTCTTGTACTGCGGGTCAGCCTTGATTTCATCGCAGAGCTGGTAGCCGTTCTTGCGGGGCATCATGACGTCCAGGATCATCAGGTCCGGCTTATCCGCCCGGATTTTCTCCCAGGCTTCGACGCCGTCGTAGGCCTTGGTCACCCGGAAGTCTTTGCTGGCCAGCTTCATCGCCAGGGCTTCGACCAGATCAGGATCGTCATCTACGACCAGGATGTGCTTTTGAGCGCTCATCAGTATCTCCTTTAGATGGGTTTAAGATGCATGCCTTTGTGCTTCGCTTCAAACGGTCGGTCGCGGGTAAAGCCCGGCCCGCCGGACGATTTCCGGAACTCGTTGCTCCCACTCGATGGCCATGATGTGGAAGCCGTGAACGCCCTCGACCGTTTTAAGACGTTCGATGGTTTCGACGGCGATGGTGATCCCCTCCTCCGCCTGTTTATCCTTGGGAAGCGCCGCGAGCCGCTGGACCAGCGCGTCGGGCACATCCATGCCCGGGACCTTCTTTTGCATGTACCGGGCCATACCGGCGGACTTCAAAGGGGTGATCCCCGCCATGATGAACAGGTTCTCGTGCAGGCGCCGCTTGCAAACCCCTTCCATCCACTTTTCGAATTTGTCAAGGTTGTAGATGCACTGCGTCTGGATGAAGTCCGCGCCGGCATCGGCCTTCTTTGCTAGACGCCGGACGCGCAGCTCGAACGGATCGGCAAAGGGATTCGCCGCCGCCCCGATGAACATTTTCGGCGGGTTGGCGATCTCATCGCCTCCCTGGAATTTTCCCTGATCCCGCATGGTGCGCACGGTCTGGATGAGCTGGATCGAGTCCAGGTCGTAGACGTTGGCCGCCATCGGGTGGTCCCCGAAATGCGGATGGTCGCCCGACAGGCACAGCATAGTGTTGATGTCGAAGGCGTAGGCCCCCAGAAGGTCACTTTGCAGTGCCAGTCGGTTGCGGTCGCGTGTGACCATCTGCAGGATTGGGTGCAGCCCCATCTGCCGGATCAAAATGCAGGCCGTGAGGCTGGACATTCGGACCATGGCGGTCTGGTTGTCCGTGACGTTCACCGCGTCCACGTAGCCCCTTAGCATTTCGGCTTTTTCCCGGACCTTATCCGGCAGCGCCCCCCGGGGCGGCCCGCATTCGGACGTTACGGCCAGGTGGCCGGCTTTGAACATTCTCTCGAGTACGCTTTCGGTCTTCATCACATCAAATCCTCTCTGACGATTTTGCGAGGTCCGCCGCCCCGGCCGCTGCGCCAGTCTTTTGCCGGCAATATGGCCTCGTAACGCTCCTCCAATCCGAGGGCCTTCAGGCGGTCCCAGATCAGCTGCCAGACGCAGTCGACATCCGGGCTGATTTCACATTTGCCCTTGCTCGAGCCGCCGCAGGGGCCGTTCTGCAGCCGTTTGGAGCACCGGGCGATGGGGCAGATGCCGCCAGTGACCCCGAGCAAGCAATCCCCGCAGCCCTGGCAGCGTTCGGCCCACACGCCCGGGCGCTCGGAGGCCCCCATGAACTTCGTGTTGACCCCGGGGAACACCATCTTGTCCTTGAAGCGCCGGGCGATCTCCTGCACCCCGCAGCCGCAGGCCAGCGAGAGCACCGCGTCGGCCTGATCGATGTAAGGAACAAGCTGCTCGACGTATTCCGGGTCGCACTGGCGCTCCAGCGTCATTTCCTGGATGTGGATGATCCGGCCCGCTTTCATGGAAGCGACCTGCAGGGCGGAGGACAGCAGCGCCACTTCTTTGCGACCGCCCGCCGAGCAGACCGTCACGCATTCATTGCACCCGACCAGCAGAAGATTCTTGTACGGCGAGACAAAGTTTATGATTTCCTGAATAGGCTTGCGCTCGGCGGTGATCATAGTGCGGCACTCTCCTTATTGGCCGGTGAAACGTTGTGGGGGTCGCGGGTCTTGCTTGCCCCCATGAGTTTGACAGGATTGGGGCCCAGCCGGCGGATTTTATCCGTAAACGCTTCGGCGACCGCCGCAAAGCGCTCTCCCATGCCGGCTGACATCATGATCATCTCGATGCGCTCCGGCTCGATGCCGATGTCTTTCAGAAGCCGCTTCACGTAAGCCACCCTCCGGGCGGCCTTGGCATTGCCACTTTTGAAGTGGCAGTCCCCCTCCAGGCAGCCGGCTACGTAGACGCCGTCCGCCCCCCGTTCGATGGCCTGCATGAGATGAATGACGTCCACTTTCCCGCTGCACGGCACGCGGATGATCTTGACGTTGGGCGGATAGGAGAGCCGCAGGCTGCCGGCCATGTCCGCCGCCGTGTAGGCACAGTAGTGGCAGCAGAAGGCCACGATGACGGGTTCAAAGTCCTTCATCAGTTCAACCTTTCCAGTAGCCCGTTCAACTGGGCCGTGATCACGTCGTCCTCGAACCGGACCAGCTCGATGGCTTTCGCAGGGCATTCGGCCGCGCAGGTCCCGCAGCCGTGGCAGCGGGTGGCATCGATTTCAGAGACGCCGTCCGCATTGATGAATGGAATGTGATAGGGGCAGGCCCGGACGCACAACAGGCAAGCGGCGCATCGGTCGCGGTCCACCCGCGCAGCGACGGCCCCGAGGTTGATCACGTCCCTGGCGAGCAGCGTCTGGACCCGCGCCGAGGCCGCCAGCGCCTGGGTGATGCTTTCCCGGACGCTCTTGGGTCCGTGGGCCGTACCGGCCACGGTGAAACCCGGCACGGAAAGCTCCACCGGTCGGAGCTTGACGTGGTCCTCCAGAAAGAATCCGTCCGCGGTGCGGTTGAGGTGAAATATGGCCGCGAGATCCTCGGTTCCCTCCTCGTCGGCCACGAAGCCGGTGCTCAGCGCCAGGCAGTCGCACTCGACCTCAAGCCGCCTTCCCAGAACTCGTTCCTCGAAAGACACTATAAGCTTGCCCCCGACGGTGCTCACGTCGGGTTTGGCGTTCTCCTCGTACTGGACAAAGACCGCCCCGAGCGTGCGCGCCTCGATGGCGTAGTCTTCCTGGAAACCGGTGGTCCGCATGTCGCGGTAGAGAACAAAGATCCGGGCATCGAGGTTGAGCCGGCGGATCCGCAGGATGTTCTTGATCGCGCTTTGGCAGCATATCTTGGAGCAGTTCGGGTTCTCCGGCGTCCGCGAGCCCACGCACTGGATCATTACCACCGTGTCCCAGGAGGCCACCCGGTCCGGATGGTCTTCGATGAGGCCGTCCAGATCGAGCTGGGTCACGACGTCGCCGTTTTTCCCCAGAAGGTACTCCGCCGGCCGCCGGGCGAGCGCACCGGTGGCGAGAATTGTGGCGCCGTGCCGGATTTGGCGGTAGAGCATCCGGGGCCCCGCCTGCAAGCCGGTCGAAAATGCCCCCGGCATGCCCGAGTGGTCGACGATGATTGTTTGGGTCAAGACCTCGATGCGCTTGTGGCTCAAGGTGCGATCGGCCAGCGCGCGGACATGGGCGCCGATGTCGTCGCCCTCCAAGCTCTTGCGGAGTTGCCCGGCCAACCCACCCAGCTCGCGCATGCGTTCGACCAAGATCACCTTGAAACCCTGATCGGCCAGGTTCAGGGCGGCGCTCATGCCGCTGACGCCTCCCCCGACGACCAGCACGTCCTTGTTCATCGGAAGGACCAAGTCGGTGTGCGGCCGGTGTAAGCCGACGCTGGCGACTGCCATGCGCACCAGATCCTTGGCCTTCTCGGTCGCCTGGTCGGCCAGGTGCCCGTGGACCCAGGTGTCCTGGTCGCGGATGTTGGCGATCTCCACCAGGTACTTGTTCAGGCCGGCCTTGCGCAGGGTGTTTTGAAAGAGCGTCTCGTGGGTCCGGGGGGAACATCCGCCGATCACGATGCGGTTCAACCCCTTCTCCCGGATGCTGTTCTCGATGCGCTCCATTGCGGCGCTGGAGCAGCCGTGCCCGGCCATTTCCGCGACGACGACCGCGGGCAGCGCCGCGGCGTGGGCGACGACGGCTGCAACGTCGATAACGCCGCCGATGTTGAACCCGCAGTCACAGACAAAGACGCCGATGCGCGGCGGTTCACCGGCGACATCGCGCTCCGGCGCAAGCTCTTCCCCGGCGCCCGCGTCCGGTTCGCGAGGTCCCGCGGCCTGCATGGCCAGGCAGGCGGCCGCACTGGATTGAACGATGGTTTCGGGGATGTCTTTCGGGCTTTCAAAGGTGCCGCAGACGTATATCCCCGGTCGGGATGTGGAAACCGGGCTGAAGCCCCCGGTCGCGGCGAAGTGATGCCGGTTCATCTCGATTCCCAATGCCCGCCCCAGGGCCTCGGTTTCGGCCGAAATCCGGAAACCCGTCGCGAGCACCACCATGTCGAACGGTTCCGTTTCGAGACGGTTGTTCTCTTCGCGCAGGTAGGCGATCCGCAGCTGCCCGGCATCGTCGCGCACCACGCTGTGAGGGCGGCAGCGTACGAAACGAACGCCGTACTCCCTGATGGCGCGCTGGTAGTAGAGTTCGTAGTCCTTCCCCGCGGTGCGGATGTCCATGTAGAAGATCGAGGTTTCGATGTCGTTTCCGAATCGTTCGCGCGTCACGACCGCTTCCTTGATGGCGGCCATGCAGCAGAAACTCGAGCAGTAGGAGACGTCGTTTGCGTTGATCCCGCGCGAGCCCACACATTGGATCCAGGCGATTCGACGCGGCGGTTTTCCATCGGAGGGGCGGATCAGTTCGCCGCCGGTCGGGCCGGAGGCGGACAGGATCCGCTCGTACTCGAGCCCGGTCAGAACATCGGGGGAAAGGCCTCGGGCCAGGTAATCCAGACGGTCGGGGGCGAAGAGCTCGGCGCCTGCGGCCAGGATGATGGCTCCGAACATCCGGGTCTCCACCCGTTCGCGGTCCGCGGTTAGAATGGCGCCGGCCGGGCACACGCGAACCAGTTCTTCCAGGTGGGCGCCGGCCTCCGGGTAAACGGAAAAGGCGTAGGGTGTGGCCTGGGGGTAGCGCATGCAGGTGGGGGCCCGGTGATCCAGGCCGGGGGTGAAGCGCACCCACTGCGGGAAGCGTTTGTAGCACTCGCCGCAGGCCGTGCAGCGGTTCAAATCGATGAAGCGCGGCGCACTGGTCAGGCTGACGCTGAATCGGCCGGCTTCCCCCTGGACGGCGGATAGCTGCGTGCCGGACAAAAGCTCGATGTGATGCTGCCGCCCGGTTTCCGACAACTGGGGCGAGAGTGTGCACAGGTCGCAGTTGTTGGTGGGAAAGGTCCGGTCCAGTCGGGCCATCAACCCGCCGATGGAAAAGGCCTTGTCGATCAGGACCACCCGCCGGCCGGCTTCGGAGAGGTCCATGGCGGCTTTCAGGCCGCCGATGCCGGCCCCGACGACCAGAATGTCACTACAGGGCTCCGTGCGTTTTTCAGTTGCCATGATCAGGTTCATCCATGTAGGGTGTTTTGGATTGCAGCATCGATGCGCGGCGCCTTGCTGGTGCGCATCACATCCCCGCCAGGTCGAGGACGGCCGGCAGGCGATGCTCCCAACCCAAGGCTTGGAGCTTGACCCCCTGGGCCGCCCCCTTGAAGCCGGAAAGGATCTCCGCCGCGATGCGCAGGCACTCCTCTTCGCGGTCGTGCGCCTTGCGGATGCGTGCGATCAAGGCCTCTGACATCTTCGCGCCGGGCTCGTTCACGGAGATGTACCGGGCCATGCCCACCGACTTCAGCAGCAGCACCGTCGGGATGACCGGGACCCCGAGGCCCTTGGCCCGGTTCACGCAGGAGACGCCATGGTCGAGATCGAACACAGGGGCCGTGACGACATATTCGGCGCCGGCCGCGACCTTCTTACGGGCCTGCTCTAATGCCGCGTCGAACGCCTTCTCGTCCGCGCACGCGGGAAGTGTGCAGCCCGTCGTGAACGTCGGAGCCCCTTTCAGTTCGAAGCCGGACAGGTCGAGACCCTGCTGCAGGCCCCGGATCATTTCCAAGATTGCCATTTCGTCCAAGTCATCGACGGCCTTGGCCTTGCGATGGTCGCAATGGCTGATCTCCTCGCCGAGGACAACGATCAGGTTCCGGATTCCCAAAACGTAGGCACCCAGCAAATCCCCCTGCAGGGCCATCTGGTTGCGGTCTCGTCCGTACACGTGAATGACGGACTCGAGCCCCTGTTGCTGCATCAGCGCCGCACCCGCTGTCGCGCTCAGCCGCATGGCCCCATAGTCCATGTCGGGGACGACGATGGCATCGACGCGGCCCTTGA
>Ga0105098_10000346_pt1 | contig 15525 bp, 10 predicted proteins | sample PPLLak21cMay2015_FD_79137 | JGI IMG/M metagenome (GOLD analysis project Ga0105098, IMG submission 79137) | Freshwater sediment microbial communities from Prairie Pothole Lake near Jamestown, North Dakota, USA - PPLs Lake P7 Core (1) Depth... | ecosystem: Environmental > Aquatic > Freshwater >... | reverse complement strand
CGCGAAAGCTCCAGCAGATCATTCAAAAGCGATTGCATTTTTTGCGCTGCCGATATAATGCGCGCGATGGTGCTTCTGAGTTTTTCACGGTTCTCCGAAAGAGCATCCTGTTCGAGAAAACCCAAAAAGCCCGTGATAGTGACCAGCGGCGATTTCAAGTCATGCGAAACCGTATACGTGAACCGTTCCAACTCGGCGTTTTTTGATTCAAGCTCATCGATAAAGGACTGTCGTTGCAGCAGTTCATTTTGCAGGGCGCTATTCAGCCGGGCGTTTTCGATGGCCAGACCTGCATATCCACTGAACCACCGCAATGCTTCCAAATCCTCCTCCCGGATGGGGCGGCCTGTGATGAGGTTGTCAACGCAGATCATGGCGATGGGCTTATTTCCTGCCCAGGCGGCGACAGCCGCATAGTCTTTGACACCCGCCATGTCTCCATCTCTTCCAATGCCATTTTCGAGCTCGAAGTCATAAGTGAAATAGAGTCCATCGGGCTTGTCCAATATGCGCAGGAAGATGGCAAATTCATCGAGGGGATACCACCGGTCCCACTTCTCTTCCATTTGCCCCAGCCTGCTGGTGCCCAGCGTTCCCTGCATGGCATGGTGCTCGAAGTTGTAGAGAAAGATCCCCAGCCGATCAAAGCCCAGGTCATCATGTACTCCATGCCAGATCAGCTCGAGCGTTGTCTGCAGATCCTTTACTTCGGTTACAACCTTTCCAAGGCGGATCACTTTTTCCAGCATAGCGCGACGGTGCAGTTCACGTTCCTCTGTCGCATGCTGTTTTGTGATATCCTGCACGGCGCCAACGATGCCGACCAGTTTGTTCTGCCGATCATCCCAAACTGGATGCGCGTATGCCCGTACCCAGCGCAGCTCGCCGGGTTTTGTATAGATGCGGATCTCCGCCACCACAGGTCGATTGCTTTTCAGGGCAGCCAGATTCTGCGAGTCTTTTTCCAGGTCGTCAGGATGCAAGCGCCCCCGCCAGCCGCCCGTCGCTGTGTATTCCTCAATCGTATAACCCGTAATCTTTTCGAATGCTCCGGCTGCCCAACTCAGACGTGGGTTGCCCTTTGAATCCAATTCGGTCGAAAACGTATAATCCGAAGTGACCTGCGAGATCAGACGGTATTTTTCTTCGCTGGCGCGCGCACGTAAAAGTGCCTCACGAGTCTGGCGTGCGGCGAGATATTGTAGTCCTGCGCTGATCGGAAAAACCGACAAGCTTACGATCCACAGAAAAAAGGGATCCTGGGAGACTTGTGCAACGAGCCAGTCGTGTGTTTCTGCGTACGCCATGATCCCGCCCGATGCCAGGGAGAAGAATGTGACGATCATCGTCGCCTTGCCCCCCAACAGGACCCCGGCGATCACAATCACAAGTGGATAGCCCATCAAATACGATGCGCCACGCGCCCCGTCAAGGGTAAATGCCGATACCGTATAAAAAAGCCAGAACATGCAGACGAGCAGGCTGGAAGCGGCTTGTATACGTCCCCGCTTCAGAAGATACAGCAGGACCATGTTTATGGACTCGCCAAACCCCGCCTGGATCAGTGCCCGGCTGAGGTGCTCAGAGTATGCGATCAGATGATAGAGCACATAGGGAATGGGGATCAGGATCAGACCCCAGATGATGATGTTCAGTAAATGTGCTTTACGCGTCTTGAGCTCATTCTCGAAGATCGGGGCAGTGAAGAGCCTTCTTGGTGTGGTCATTTCCTTCTCAGTCTTCTGAAATCTCCATCCCGTACTGTCAGCCCGGCTGCGTCGAGGTGTTCGAGCAAAGCCTGTGCGTACTTGCGGCTGGTATCGAAAAGAGTACGCGTTTCGGCCAACGTTATTTTGTCTTTCTGCTGGATCTCTTTCCTGAGCCTCTCCACCATTAAATCATAGTCCTGTCTGCGGAAGACAATATCGGATGAAACTGCAATTAATTCATTGGATTCGATCAATGCATTCAGGATCTCTCCCCCGACTTCCGCTTCACATTCCCTGGCGCTCGGCGGACTGTATGGATTCTGCTCGAACTTGCGCATCAGCGCCTGGACCCGGACCTGCTGGCCGCTATCGAACTTGACCTCATGTTCAGGCGTCGCGATAAAAGCCGGGTGATCCGTGAGCAAGTGGTCAGTAATCAGTTTTCTGATGAGAGCATTGAATGCGCGTGAGGAGAGCTTGAGTCTGCTTTTGAGTTCTTCCCGCGGGACGCCGCGGCGAAGCGGATAATGGCTGTGATAGGACTCAACGATCTGCAGAGTTTTGTCCCGCAATGTGCTCCAGTGGGGCAGGGCGATCACCAGCAGATCACTGGAGATCGCCGGTGTCTCTTCTTCAAGCGGGATCAATGAACCCGCCTCCAGCAATTCCTTCAACGCGGCTTCAGCGTTTTCCGCCTCGAGCCGCGACCGGGCAACGACTTCCCTGACGCCGGCAATATTCAATGCCAGCGCGGCTTCGAACAATACATCCGCCGGTGTGCCCTGCATTACGGCTTCAAGGGATCGCAAAACCTTTTCGTCGAAGCGTTTGTGCCGTCCTTTGGGCTGGTGGTTCACGATGACGCCGCCGCCGAGTGTTTCGCTGGGCGAGGGCCGCCGCAGGATGTACCGGTCGCCGCGCACGCTGACGACGGGGTCGCGCAATTCCAGCTGGATCCAGCCTTCCTCGCCCGGATTAAGCTCCTCTGTTCCAAGCAGGCGCAGGGTTGCGATGGTCTCACTCGCGCCGACAAAGAACTTGACTTCGCTGTTGTGATTGAGCGGGGACGAAACATCCTTGAGCAGACGGAAACGCGCGTCGATCCGCCGTGTGGGCTGATACTGGCCGGGGTGGATGACCACCTCGCCGCGCTGCACCGTTTCCATGTCGATGCCCGAGATATTGACGGCTGTCCGTGAGCCGGGCACGGCTGTGTCCTCTTTTTTCTTGTGCGTCTGCAAACCGCGCACGCGCCCTCGTCCCCCGGATGGGACGACTTCCACCTCGTCGCCGAGCGCCAGGTGGCCATCGAGCAGGGTGCCCGTAACCACGGTGCCGAATCCGCTCATGCTGAAGACACGGTCGATCGGGAGGCGCGGACGATGGAGATCGAGACGGGCAGGTTTTTGTTGTAGTAGAGATTCGAGAGTAGAAAGTAGAGAGTCGAGACCTGTGCGGGTTTTGGCAGAAACGCGCAGGATGGGCGCGTCGTTCAGCACGGTGCCGCTGACAGCTGCGCGGATGTCTGTTTCAACGAGGTCCAGCCAGGCGGGGTCGGGAGCGAGGTCGATTTTTGTCAGAACGATGATGCCCGCAGGGATCTGTAACAGATCCAGAATTGCCAGGTGTTCCCGGGTTTGCGGCATGACGCCTTCATCGGCCGCAATGACAAGCAGCGCGGCGTCAATCCCCCCAATGCCGGACAACATATTCTCGATGAAATCGCGATGACCGGGTACATCCACAATGCCGATCTCTTCCCCGTTTGGAAGGGTCAGCCAGCCGAAGCCGAGCTCGATCGTCATCTCGCGCGCCTGTTCCTCCTTGAGGCGATCGGGATGGATTCCCGTCAGGGCGGCGATCAACGTGGATTTTCCGTGGTCAACGTGACCGGCGGTGCCAATAACGCGCATGAAAAAGTCTTTCCTCTTTCCTCTCTTCTCTTTCTCGGCATGAAAGAAGAAAGAGGAAAGAGGAAAGAAATGCTGTTATCTGTCGAATGCCTATCTTTTTATTTTCTTAGTTGCTTTACCGTGTCCCATGATGCGCTCGTAGGCAGAGAGCCACTCATGCGCCACATTCATCAACTCCTGCAGTTGTTGTTCAGTGGCATCCGCAGTCTGGTGCATTTGATCTTGTAAGGTCTGGATTGATTCACCCAGAGGCGCAAGGCGCTCTTCCAGCTTTAGCACGGAGCGACGGACATCTTTGGTTCCCTCGTCCTGTGAGAGTGTGTAACCGGTCCAGCGTTTTTGGTCGTCAGCTTTGAACGTGACCCATTCCTGACGGAGGCGGTCCTCGGAAAGGCGCTGCATCTCCGTTACTTCGTTGATGCGACGCTCAAGTTTGGTGTTGAGCTCGTTGTACGTTTCCTGGGCGCGTTTGGCATTGCGCAATATCTCTTCGAGAGCCAGGACCTGCGTATCGAACGTTTGGGTCTGCATCTTGATGGAGTCGAATCGTTCCTTCCACTCCTTATAAATGCGCTCGCGGTCCATATGGGCAAGGGATTGCTGATCGATAAAGGCATTTTGGGCGGTCTTTCTCTCTGTTTCTGAAAGCAGCAGTTCTTTAATGCGGTTATCCATATTCTTCCAACTGTCGGCGTTCAGGTCAGCCTTGGCTTTCGCTTCTTCGATGCGCTTGCGCAATGCTGCGATTTCACCCTGCAGGTCGGCCACACGCTTGGCTTCCTGTTTGCGGCTCTCGTCGAACGCGTGCTGGACAACGGTGGCCTCTTCGGCGGCGCGTTTGGCAGCCTCGATCGGCGGTTTGAGTTCCTTGATCTCCTGGTGCAGGCGCACCTCTTCGGTGACGCGGGCTTTGATGTCGCGTTTGATGGGTGGGAGTTCGCTATCGAGCGATTGTCTTAACTCACTGAGCGCTTTGAGAATAGGCTTAAAGTCATCCTGGTGACGCTTGGTGACTTCCTTTTCACGCTTTTCAAATTTCGTCTCGATGTTATCAAGTGCCTTGTTCATATCTTCACGTTGTTTGGCAAAGATGGCATCGAACTGATTAAGACGTGCGGCGGTGGTGGCAATGTCCGCAATTTGTTTGCCGAGCGGTTTGACCTGTTTGCCAACCGTTTCGATCTGCCCCTCCAGCGCCGTCATCCGTTCTTCGAGCGTAATAATGGACGACCTTGTCTTGCGGTGTTCTTCGTCCAGCCATTCGAGGCGTTTGACGAGTTGTTCAAATTCCATGACTTCCTCCGGAAGGTGACACTTCGATCTCACGTAGTGCAAGTTTGCGGTGCATTATACCGCTGTGCAATTCTTCAACCACAAAGGCCACTAAGGAGTACAAAGGGTTTTAAAGGTTTTCCTTTGTGCCCCGTGGTGTCACTTCGTGGTGAAAATGGTTTTAACGTCCCAGATGTTCGAACATGAGAGGCAGGTCGGCGAGAATGAATTGCAGGGCCTGGGGGAACAGGCCCAGGATGAAGAGTCCGAGCACTCCCAGCCCAAGCATGAGCATTTGTGCCGGACTTTCGCGCCTCTCCCAACTGGTGTACTCCTCGGCAATGCTGATGACCGCTAACGAGCGGAATGTGCTGATGAGCAGCCCGACAATGCCCACCATCATCCATAGCGCCGAACCGATCGAGATACGGGATAAGCCTTCCCATAAAGCCAGCCGGGCCGGGAAGCCTGCCAGCAGGGGAAACGCTCCGGTTGATAGTCCTGCAACGATCATCCCGGCCCCTGCCAGCGGTGTGATGCGCAAAACACCGCGCGCCGCGCCGAACCTCATCGTCTCGACATTTTCGCCAATGATGGTCAAGGAGAGCGACCAGACTGCCAAACCCAGCGCGCGCGCCGGGATCAATAAAAACAAAATGGGAATGCCAAGCCTCAAATCCAGGCTGAGCGCCAGCAGGGAAAAGCCGGTTTCCGCGATGGCGCCATAGGCCATGATCCGCCCGAGATGCCGCTGGAAGGCTGCAAATGTCCCGCCGGTCACGATCATCAGCAGGCCCATATATCGCAGTCCAAGGATCAGCTGCGAAGCGGAGCGCAGCCATGAGTAGCGGTCCAGAAAGCCCGCGCCGAAGATGAGCGTCATGGTTGGCAGTATCCACAGGAGAAAACCAACGAGGTACGGAGAGGTCTCCTCGAGAAGCAAAGGCATCCAGCTGTAGAGGGGAAAGATCGCCAGTAAAAACGCGAAGCCCAATCCCAGCATCGCGGCAGACTGCGCAGCCAAAGCCAGGTCACCCGGACTGGCTTCCACGCCTGACAGCAGCCATCCCGCCAGCAAAATAAACGGCATGGCAAGTGTTTGATAGATCAGAAAACGCACGACCCCTCTGCCGGGCGGCCTGGAGATCGAAGTGAGCATGGGGATGGCGAGCAGGATTGCCATTTCGATAAACAACGCGGCATATAAGAAAGGCTCCACTGCGATGGATGCCACCATCAAGGCAATGATCATGAAACCGAGCGGCACGATGCGCGTTGCCGTTTTTGAGGCTTCTGCGCCGAAAAACCAGAGCGCCGCGGCGCCGTAGATCAATGCCAGGAGAGGCCCCTCGGATGGTTGGATCAGGAGCACGCGCCCCAGGACCGTCAGGGACGAATCGATTTTCAGGGAAAGAGGCCCCAGCTTCATGGCGAGTTCAATGGGAACGAACTGGGCGATAAGCGCCAGCAGGATCGCGAGGGAACCGCCCAGCACGCTCAGCACGCGCTGGTTGGTGAAGAACAGCAGAAAGGCACCTAGAGCGATGGGAACGATGATCCAGAGGGTTGGCGCGTTCATACCGATTCGATCTCTTGTGAATTCGATGCGATCAGCAAATAGGAACCCACCAGGGCGAGTCCCAGGTTGATCGCGGCCAGCAATGCGGCAACCAGGACCGAACCCTCCACTGCCGAGTACAGGATTTCAAACCCCGCTAGAACAGTCATCAATCCGATGGTCACTCGCAGGATGTGCGCCGTGATGCCCAGCTGGAGCAATCCCATTCCGATCAGAAGGAGGCTGCCGCTCGTCACGGCAAAACCTGCATCTGCCATGATCGTGTCCACGCCTGGCGTTACGACCACTACGAGCAGGGCAACAATGCCTGCCGCGAACAAACGAAAGGGACGCCCGCGCGGCAAGGTCTCTTCCTCGGCTGAGTCTGGGCCTGACAGGCCCGAACGCGTCATGCCCAGAATGGCAGCCGACATCCAGCCGGCCACCACTTTGACAGAAGCCATTCCCAGCGGCCAATGCTGAAGGACCAGCACGAACATGGCGAGATATTGGAGCGCCAGCAGGCTGATGCTCCAGCGCCAGTCACGCGCCAGCATGAGAGCGACGGATGTAACGACAATTACGCCAACAGCAATCCATGCGAAGGTGGCTGCCATGAATCAGGGATTCCTTTGTGTGAAGAACGAAATAAAGAGAACCAGGAACAGGAGCGTCCACATGATCCCGCTTTCGCCTTCGAGTACGTTTGAGATGCCATCGCTCACCCGTCGCAGTTGGCGGTACAGACTCCATACGAGTTCGTAACTCCAATCGAGCCACGAAACGCTGACAGGCCGTACCCAGTGGGCGCGGACCGGGTTGAGGATGCGTAAACGCGGGGTTAACGAGAGCAGGCCGAGGGTCAGGAGCGCGGCGAGCACTCCCGCAAACAGGTTGCCGAACTGCAGAGTCCCGCCCCATCCGAACAGGCCGAGCAGGACAATCGTCAATAACAAAAGGGAGATGCCAATCGGATAAACGTTCCTTGCCCAAATGGGTTGATCTTCATTGGCGACGCGTGTGGTGGTGCGCTGACTGTGACGTATGAAACCGGCGATAAGCATGGCCTGTGCCGCAATCAGGAATGGCCAGGCCAGCCAGGTCAGCAGGGAATTGGGTGCTCCGCTGTTCCAGCCTGTTGCGGTGAGGGAGAAAGGCAGGGAGGATATACCCCATGCGCCCACGAAGAGGGCACGCAGGAGCCATTTGTTAGGCTCGGAGGACAAAAACAATGCGCCGCCTGCCAGCACGATGGCGCATCCCCAGGCGGTTGCACCGAGCGGGTTGGCACGCAGGGCGGCAGCCACAGCGAGTGAACTCATCCCGATCAACCAGAATGCCCGCCCGTTCAATTCGTCGGGCGCCCGCAGCCACATCCAGCCTCCATAGACCGCAGCCAGTGAGGTCAGGATCAGCAAATAAGGAGTGAGCGGTGACTCCAGACTGCTTACCGGAATACGTACCAGCAGGATCAAGCTGGAAGCGGCGGAGATGAGCCTCAAGCCGGTCCCAAAGCCGCGCCGGAGCGTTGATTCATTGGAGTAGGGGAGATGAAGCGGCAGGATCCCCATGCGAAGACCTGCTGCGACCACCAGGTACAATCCCACCTGAGGCGGTGCTTCTCGAAAATCGAGTACCTGGCCGTTTGCCAGACTGACCATGCCTGCCCATATCAAAACCAGGATGCCGGCTGCGCGCGATGCAAAGGCAATCACCGCACGTTCACTCAATTTCGGATCCTCGATCAAGCGCATCTGCGTGACCAGTTCGGAAATGTCGATTGCTGCCCAGAGCAATACCAGGGTTAGCGGGTTGTCGGCAACCACAGCCAGGATCCCGAGGGCAGTGAGGATCAAGGTACCGGTCCAGTTGATGGGCCTGGGGAAATTGCTCCGTACCACCGCGGTGAGGATGATCGCAAGACAGAGCGTCGCGAGGCTGACAGCAAACGTCCAGGCAAGTTCATCGCCGAAAAATTCCGGGGATTGGAGAAAAAGCAAATCAGGCTGCCAGGCGGGGAATCGCAGGGGAACAGGTAGTCCTCTGACCTGCCATACAAACACGCTGATCCATGCCAGAAACGCTCCACCCGTTGCGATCAGCCAGTTGTACCGGAAGCCCGGCGATGCAAATTGCAGTACGAGCAGTATAAGCGCAGTGATAATTAAAATTGTGACCGTTATGAGAATGGGCATACAACCGCAATTTTATCAGGTTTGCCCCGCTCGCCTCCGTTTCGACATAAGAGGAGAGTGTCTAACATCAGAAACACCATGCCATTCCCCGGAAGGGCAGCGGGGCGGTGTGAACGACCCCTTCGACAAGCTCAGGGTGACATATATTTTTTGTCCTTGAACGTAGGCACACCCCATTAAGAGACACTTGCGCCTGCACTGCGTGCTCGTCGCAGTGCAGGTGAGCAAGCGGGGTTTGCAGGTCACCCTGTTTACTGTAGAATTGAGTTCATGCGCCTTCACTGCTTCAACACACTTTTTGCACTGGCCCTATTGATTTCTGCGTGCGACAGTCGAACAGTTGAACTTCCTTTGAGCGGGCCTCCCACCTCGACCCCTTTTCAGCCCCTGACTGAGAACGCCTCGGACCTCCCCTACAACGGCGCGGCCCCGACACCCATTTATCTCCCCTCGATCACTCCTCTGCCACCCACACCGGTCCCGATCATCATCGTGCCGGAATCGCTTCCCGGGTGGGTGAAGGTCCCTGAATTTACGCTTTCCGCGGAACTAAATCCGCTGACAGGCTTACCACCCTCCGACCCCGAGCTGATGAACCGGCGCCCTCTTGCCATCAAAGTCGCGAACTATCCACGTTACATCCGCCCGCAATCGGGGTTGACGCTGGCAGATAATATCTTTGAATATTACATCGAAGGCGGGTTGACACGCTTCATTGCCGTGTTTTACAGCAATGACTCCGAGTGGGTGGGGCCGGTCCGTTCGGGGCGTTACTTTGACGAGCATATCCAGCGCATGTACCATGCCTTTCTCGTGTTTAAGTTTGCCGATGATCGTGTCGAAAGCCATCTGCAAACGAGTGACATTGCGCCTTTTCTGGTTGTGCCCAGTCTTGGAGCCTGTCCTCCGTTCCATTTAATGGCGTCGCGCAAGATAGAAGTGTACAACAACTCTTACTTCAATACGGTCGAGTGGAAGGACTGTATCATCAAGAACGAGTTGGAGAATCACCGCCAGGGCATTCGGCTCGGATTTTTCAACGAGGAGGTGCCGCCTCCCGACCTGCTCGGTATCCAGATGTTTACATATTATTCGGAATATTCGTATCACTACTGGCTTTATGACCCGGGAACCGGTCAATACATCCGCTATCAGGAACACAGTGATATTCATAACCTCAAAGAGGAAAAATATGATGTGTTGTTGGATGCCGTCACCGAGGAGGCAGTCCATGCTGCCAATATTGTCTATTTACTGGCTCCTCACTCGTTCTCGAATACGTTTGACGAAGAAGATGAGGTCTATCAGATCGATCTGACGGGCCTGGGGGAGGCATATGTCTTCCGTGATGGCGTAGGTATGATGGCACGTTGGATCCGCACCAATACCGACCAGCCGCTTTTGCTGACGACACCGACCGGAGCGCCGATCTATTTGCGCCCCGGGATCACGTTTTATGAGGTGCTTGGTGCAGGCTCCTATGTGGATCAGGATGCCGGGGAGTGGCACTTCCATCATTCGACACCCTGAGTTGAGACAAGTCGAAGATCAGGGTGTGGCTAATTGAGTGTGTTAAGCCACAGAGATTTAAGAGATTTTTTCTCAATGGGCTCAGTGATCTCCCCCGGAACCGCCCGTGATGGCGCCCAGGTGCCATCAGGCAGGTGTGTGGCTAGAAGGTTGTTTGCTCACCTTTTTCGCCACTCCCGAAGATCACGCGTTGGCGTGGCGAAGCAGTCCCAGTGATAAAATAGCACCCAATGAGGCTTTCATGACATTCGATCCCACCTTTATTAGCAATCTCATCCTCGTCCTGACCGGCTTCGGTGGTGCGTTCCTTGCCGCCTTATGGATCTCGCTCGTGATCTGGACTTATCGCGATATCCGTACGCGCGCACGTGATCCACTGGTGCAGACGCTCGCGACCCTGCTTGTCGCCGTGCTGAACCTGCCGGGAATACTGGTTTATCTGATCCTCCGCCCACCCCGAACGCTCGAAGAGGAGTACCAGCGGACACTCGAAGAGGAAGCCTTGCTCCAGGCTCTTGAAGACCTGCCGCTTTGTCCGGGCTGTGAACGCCATATCAAAGATGACTGGCAGGTCTGCCCAAACTGTCACACCAAGCTCAAGAAGACCTGCGAGAACTGCAATCGCTTCATGGAACTGCCGTGGAATATCTGCCCGTATTGCGGGACGCCCGCGGCCGGGATGCGCCGGGATGCCTCCACCAGTGTGGATGATGCCCTGCGCGGCTTGAAAATGAACGACCAGCGAAGCACGCCGCAAAGCGGCAGTGCGGATGAACCCGGGGATGTAAAAGCCGAATGATCAACGTGGCTCAACTGAAAAAGATTTCGGAAAAGCCCTGGTTCTATCCAGTGGCTTTGCTATTAATAGGATTTATCACATATTGCTATGTGTTGACTTCCCTCGGCTATTACTGGGCCGATTGGGAAATCGTGATGTTCATGAAACTCAACCCTGCTCTGCAGTTTGACTTCTATGCCCACGATCGTCCGTTTCCCTGGACCTACCAGTTGATCTATGCTCTCGTCGGTTCAAACCCGATTGGCTGGCACGTGGTTGCCCTGCTTATTCGTTGGGCTGGCACTCTGTTGTTTGTTCAGTCACTGACCTTGCTTTGGCCCCGCTATAAGAATCATCTCCTGTGGCTCGGTGTGCTGTTGCTGGTCTATCCGGGCTTTCTTCAGCAGTCACAATCTGCGACCAAAGCCCGCCATTTCATGACGTTTCTACTTTTTGCGCTCTCCGTCTATCTTATGGCGCTCGCGATAAAGCGCCCCAGGTGGGCACGTTTGTTTTTCCCGCTTTCCTGGCTTGCAACCTTCGCTCATCTGTTTACCACGGAGTATTTTGCGGGTCTCGAATTGATGCGCCCGGTTCTGCTTTGGATGCTGATCGGAGGCGACGACAAGAAGGTTTTACTGCGTCGGGTTGTCATCAACTCTCTGCCTTACTTCCTGATCCTTATATTCTATTTCTGGGCTCGCCTTATCTATTTTCCTGTTATTTTTCAAACCATGAGCCGCGTGCGAGAGATCAATTCAGTATTGGGCGGATTCCAGGAAAATCCGGTCGGGTCTTTATTGGTTTTCCTGAACCGGGCACTATTTGATCTGATCTATTTGACTGTGCAGACCTGGGTCAACGGCATCATCAATTTCGAGGGTTTCACTTTTGAAAATAGAGCGGCCTGGCTTGCATTCGGTTTGGGCATTTTACTGGCAGCAGTCTTTGCATTCTTTCATAATACGAACGAAAACGAGACGGCGGGCAGTTCGTCTCCGGCTTCAGTCTTCATAATTGGCTTTCTCGCCTTCATCCTGGGCGCTTTGCCCATCTGGGTGATCAACGAACAGATCAGCGCAGGCGCCTGGAACGATCGCTTTGCACTCACGCCCATGCTTGGCGCCTGCCTCATGGTGCTGGCGCTGCTGCTTTGGCTGGTGCGTCCTGCCGGACAAAAGTTCATCCTCAGCGTGCTTCTGGCTTTTTCGATTGCGGCGCAAGTATGGGTGGTCAATGTATATCGCCGCGATTGGCGGACGCAGCTCGATTACTACTGGCAGCTGCACTGGCGTGCCCCTGCTTTGAAAACAGGCACGGCTCTTCTCAGTTTTGAACAACCCTCGCCCTCGGTCACGCATTATTCAGATGCCGGCTTTGCCCTCAATGTCTTGTATCATTACCAGACGGAAGATGGTTTGCTGCCCTACTGGTACTTCATCCGCAGGTTTCACTTTCATTACGTACCTGATGATCCGATCGCGTATGAGTTGCGCACACTCCAGTTTAGGGGAAATACATCACAGGCCATTGCTGTTTTGCATCAGACAGGCGGCGCCTGTTTGCGGGTACTGGATACCGTTTACGCGAGCGATCCTCTCTACATCGATGGGCAGGATATTCTCATCCCGCTTTCCAACCTGTCTCAAATCGTTCCCGATCCCTCAGCCCGGCCGCCCGACCCGGATATTTTCGGCCCGGAACCTGAGCGCACATGGTGCTACTATTTTCAGAAGGCCGATCTCGCCCGTCAACAGCAGGACTGGGATGCAGTCATAAATTTATATAAGCAGGCGCAGCAAAAGGGCTTTACCCCGGGATATGGTGCTGAATACATTCCGCTCATCGAAGCCTATGCTCAAACAGGTAACTGGCAGAAAGCCTACGATCTGACCCTTGCGGCGGAGGGCGTGAATTCCGGCCTCAAGAAGATGCTGTGCGCCAATTGGTCGCGCCTGAGCGAAATACCTTCGGCGGATCCGGGAGTGATCGAGCAAGCCCGGCAATCCCTTTCCTGTTCAGACGATTGATCGCAGGGAGGGAGTGGCTAATTGAGTGTGTTAAGCCACAGAGTCCACAGAGATTTAAGAGATTTTTTCTCAATGGGCTCAGTGCTCTCCCCTGGCACCGTGCGGCTTAAGCCGTACCAGGGCAGGTGTGTGGCTAGAAGGTTTTTTGCTCACCCTTTTTGTCACGCCCCGAAGGGATCGCTTTTTACAACTCCACAGGCTATCGGTGACCCTGTCCGGGTGTTCCAAACGCAGCACCATCATCACCTACTGTAAAGAGAAATAACATGACTAAAATCGTCGGGCTCGAGGATATTCAATCAGACGGGCAATTGCAGCAGGAAATCCAACAGGGTGGAAAATTCGTGATGTATCAATATTGTATTTCTCTGCTGATCATCACGTTCAAGCGCCCGACAAATATTTACTTCATCAGGCAGGAGGAAAGTGCTGTTGTAAAGGGCCTGCCTTTTACCCTGCTTTCATTTCTGCTGGGTTGGTGGGGGATCCCCTGGGGACCGATCTATACCATTCAAAGCATCTGGATAAATTTCAAAGGGGGTAAGGACGTAACCGATGAGGTCCTGGCTTCGATAGTGTCTGCCTCGCAGAGACCTGCCTAGTACCATGAAAATCGAGTCGCTCACTCTCCACCATATTTCCATGCCGCTGGTTGCGCCGTTCGAGACATCCTTTGGCCGCGAGACGGATCGTCAATGTGTGCTCATCACGCTGCGCGCGGATGGATTAACGGGGTACGGCGAATGTGTCGCAACCCGCGACCCGGGCTACAACTACGAAACGACAGGCACAGCCTGGCATATCCTTCAGGATTTTGTTGCTCCCCTGATCCTTGGAAAAGACCTGCTGGATGCCGAAGATTTTCAGAACCGCGTGGCCGGGATTCGCGGTCACCATCTTGCCAAAGCTGGTATGGAGATGGCGCTGTGGGACCTGCTCGGGAAACAGCAGGGCAAATCGTTGAAGCAGATGTTCGAGGGCACGCGCGCGCAAGTCGAGGTGGGGGTCTCGGTTGGGATCCAGGATTCGGCCGAGGCGTTGTTGCGGACCGTCGGGTCCTATCTCGAAAAGGGGTACCGGCGAGTGAAGATCAAGATCAAGCCGGGCCGGGAGCTCAAAGAGACGCTTACGATCCGGCGCTCCTATCCTGACCTGCGCCTGCAAGTCGACGCGAACTCTGCCTACACCCTGGAGACCGCCGGTGCCCTCCAGCCGCTCGACGACCTGGATCTGTTGTTGATCGAACAGCCTTTGTACGAGGATGATATTTGGGACCATCGCAAATTGCAGGCTGAATTCAAAACGCCGATCTGTCTGGACGAAAGCATCGTTTCACCGCGCCACGCCCGTTACGCGCTGGAGATGGAAGCCTGCAAGATCATCAACATCAAGCCTGCCCGCGTAGCCGGACTGAGCCAGGGGATCGCCATCCATGATTATTGCCGCAGGCAGAATGTGCCGGTTTGGTGCGGGGGCATGCTCGAGACCGGCGTGGGGCGCGCCTCGAACCTGGCAATTGCGTCCCTGCCCGGTTTTGTCTTGCCGGCAGACATTTCCGCCTCTGACCGTTATTATGAGCGCGATATTACGAATGAACGTTTTGTGCTGAACGCCGACAGCACTATCGATGTGCCGAACGGTCACGGCCTGGGCATCACGATCGATGAAGAAGCGCTGAAGCAATTTACACTCTCAGAAACCACCCTCAAAGCCGAATAGTATAATCAAGGCGCTATGTCAAAGAAAAAGATAGTTCAGCCGCGAATGGGGCGAATTTCCGCGAATTTGTTTTTTAATAATTCGCACGTATTTGCGAAATTCGCGGCAAAAACAATGCTTGTGTTAATCCTCTCTGCTTGTGGGACACAGTCTGCGTTAACTCCTCGTCCCCAGATCGCTCAAGAATCCCTTCCCATAAATTCCTCTGTCCAGATTGCCACCTCCACGCCTGCTCCAGCTGGAGACTCACAGCCGGATGAAGCCCACCTCCAATGGATCTACGCGCTGGTGGCGCCATTTCCAACCGTGACGGATGGCGTGACCTTTGACGAGCTGTATCTTGCCTGGACGGAGGGGACGGCTCCCGCGGCGTTCAGCGGGGTCCCGTTATTGATGGATGAATCTACTCTCGCGGCGCTCACCGCGCTCTGGGACGAACCTGCCCCGGACGCGGTCTGGATCGTGGCCCGGGACCGGCTGCTCGAGAAGGCCTGGTCGGTGGCGCCGGCGTGGGCGATCGTCCCGTTCGAGGTGCTCGAGCCAAAATGGAAAGTGCTGACCGTCGATGGGCAATCGCCAATTCGCAAGGACTTTGATTTGTCGACATATCCTCTTGTCGCAAGCATCCCGGTTCAATCAGCTACTAGCTCTCAGCGATTAGCGGTTAGCGATCAGCCTTCCAACTACGATCCTTCGAAGATGACCACCATCATCATGACCGGTGTGACGGCGCTGGTACGCGCCACGGCCATGACGATGGAGTTGAAGGGCACGACCTATCCCGGCGAAAAGATCCGTGACCTGATGCGTGAAGCGGATAT
>Ga0105098_10000345_pt1 | contig 15554 bp, 15 predicted proteins | sample PPLLak21cMay2015_FD_79137 | JGI IMG/M metagenome (GOLD analysis project Ga0105098, IMG submission 79137) | Freshwater sediment microbial communities from Prairie Pothole Lake near Jamestown, North Dakota, USA - PPLs Lake P7 Core (1) Depth... | ecosystem: Environmental > Aquatic > Freshwater >... | reverse complement strand
TTTCAAACGAAACATTACGGGAATGGGGACGGCGTTGGGGGTGACAACGTTGCTGGGCATCCTGCTCCTGTACGCCATCAACAAGACCATCGGGTGGGATTTCTATGTGCAAGCCGGCGCGGCGTGGTGGAATTACGCCTGGGGCTACGTGACGGAAGTTCCTGCCTTACCGGTCTGGCCTTATCCCGCCTTGTTTGCCGCCTTCCTGACCTCCAACCGGGTCGTGCAATTTGTTGTTGTCGCATTGATGAGCCTGTGGTGGTTCGGCTGGAGCGGGACTGTTTTCCTCTCCTCGACCCGCGTCATCTTTGCCGCGGCATTCGACCGTCTGCTTCCTGAAAAGGTCGCTGAAGTGGATGAACGCACCGGCACGCCAGTCAATGCGCTGCTGCTCATGGTGATTCCCTCGATCGTGGTAGCCTTCCTTTTCTCTTATAACATTGCAGACTTTCAGACATTTACGCTCTGCTCCACACTGGTCATTGCTGTGACTTATTTGGGTACGACGATCGCGGCGATCGTCCTTCCCTACGCCAAGCCCGATCTGTACAAAGCCTCTCCCATTGCCAAATATAATGTTCTTGGTATTCCCCTCATCACGGTTGCAGGATTGATCTTCGGCGGCTTCCTTGTGTTCCTGCTCTATCAATGGATCTTTGACCCGAACGCTCTCTACGGGATTGGCATTACCAATACGAGTTCGGTGATATATATGTTGTCCATGTACGTGTTGGCAGCGCTGATTTACTTCGGCTTCAAAGCCGCGCGCAAGCGGCAGGGCATCGATCTCGACAAAGTCCATGCAGAAATCCCGGCGGAATAACGAACCTGAAACTCATACCCCTCTTCCCTTCAAATAGGGAGAGGGGTATAAAGAACGATATGGACACATTACCCGAGCTTGTTTCCGAGATGAATCGCCTGATCGCAGCGGCTCACCATCATCAAATCCATTTGCGTGCTTTTGGGGGGCTGGCTATTTACGAACATAGCCGAAACGACCCGCGCTTCTTCCACCGTGAGTCTCCGGATGTCGATTTCATGGTCGCCAAAAAGGACTGGCGTAAACTGGAAGCGTTTTTTCAAAAGATGGGTTATTCGCCTCACAAGCAGTTCAATCTCCTGAACGGCTCGCAGCGCCAGATCTACTACAATAAGATGACGGGACATCGTATCGATATCCTGGTGGGCGATTTCGAGATGTGCCATAAACTGCCTCTGAACGGCCGCTTGAAAATGCATCCCGTTACCATTCCTCTGGCAGAATTATTTCTTTCCAAAGCGCAGATCGTCCAGCTTAACCGCAAAGATGCCTTTGACATCATCTCTCTCCTGCTCAACAATGATCTCGGGGACGAGCACGACGCAAAAATCGGCCTGGACCGCATTGCCCGGCTTTGCGCCCGAAACTGGGGACTCCATAAAACTACCTCCATCAACCTCCAACGCGTGGAAGACTTGCTTCTCGCCGAAGACCTTGGATTGAAGGACGCCGAACGCGAGCTGGTCCTGCAGCGCATCCGGGCGATCAAGTCGGTTTTGGAATCCAGGCCAAAGACGGTTGTATGGAGGATGCGCAACCTCCTCGGCACGCGCGTCCGCTGGTATGCAGAGGTGGAAGAGGTCGAGCAGTGACAAGCGGAGCAGCCCTGTAGATGAGACGTATCCGAGTCATCCTTGGGATTGCCATCCTGATCCTTTCGATTGTGTTGTTGGTCTGGGGGTTTCGCTCCACACGCCGCGAGATCCGGACTCAGCCGATTTCGCCCACGGAACTGCAATTGCCGACGCCTGCTTCATTTATTCCCAGCCCGGAGCCATTCTTCTAAACCATGCGAATCAGCAATCGGACACTGATCTTCTCTATTATTATTGGGGTCATTGTTCAACTGGGCTGTGGCTTGTCCGCGGGTGCCACGCCGTCGGAGAGTGAACCTGTGGCTGTACAACCGACCGAGTCCTCGGCCTCGGAATCACCCACAGTAGTCGTTCCTGCTTTCACTCCTCAGCCTGCCATCCCTGAACGGCGCCGCCTGACGCTGGAATTTCCTCCCCGGATACGCGCGGGCGATTCAGAGCTGGTGCGCCTGACGCTCGAGGTGGACGATCTGGGCAATGTCACACCGACTGCCGAGATCGGCGGGAATGTCGTCACAGGGGAAGTCATCGAGATCCCAAACCTTTACGAAACCCATCATGTGGTCGCGGAGGCACGGTTCGATATTGCCGGGATGGAAGTGCGTCCCCCGGAGTTGATCAGCGTGCCTCTGGCCCAGGGGCACGCAGCCAGGTTTCACTGGAGCATTCGCCCGCAGGAAGTGGGCCTGTATCACGGAACGATCTGGTTGTATTTGCGGTTCGTGGATAAGTCGAACGGCGAAGAAAGCCGAAAAACGGTATCCGCTCAAATCGTCGAGATCGAGGCGGTCAATCTCCTCGGACTTTCCGGAGCGTTCGCACGGTTCACAGGAGTGGTGGGGTCGATCGTGGGCACGGTCATCGGCTTTCCATTCCTGGAAGACATTGTGAAGTTCCTCTTTAAGAGACGGAGTAGGGGTCTCAAGTGAATATATGACGAAAATCACCCAAAAAATTGACATGCTTTCAATGGCAGCGATTGTCCTTCATGGTACAATTTCGCCGTTTGTAATACAAATTTTGCCGTAAAAGATATATTCACCCTGGAGAATCTATGAGCCTGTGGATTTACGTTGGTTTGTTCTTTATCGTTGGCTTGATCATCCCGGTCGGTGCGATCGCCTTCGCGTGGATCCTGGGACCGAAGAAGCCCAACCCCATTAAACAGACAACGTACGAGTGCGGCATCGAGACGGTTGGGGATAGCTGGGTGCAGTTCAAGGCTCAGTATTACATCTTTGCCCTGGTGTTCCTCGTTTTCGATGTCGAAACGGTGTTCCTGTTTCCCTGGGCTGTCAGGCTGGGGCAGCTTGGGTTGTTTGCCGTTGTGGAGGGCATCATCTTCATTCTCATCCTGATTGCTGGCCTGGTGTACACCTGGCGCAAGGGAATGCTGGAGTGGGCGTAGCCCCCAAGTAACAAGCAAAAAAGAGGCTGATTGGATAACCTTATCCTTTCAGCCTTTTATTTGTCCGGACCTCACCCCATCCCTCTCCCTTTCGCGTGGCGCAAGGCGCCACGAAGACGAAGCGGGGAGAGGGCGTAGGAGTAGAAACGTATGAGTTTTTGGAATGATCCTCTCAAGATAGCCGCAGATTGGTTGATGGGTATCCTCACAGGCTGGGGAATGCCGGAGATCGCCGCGCAAATATTGATCGGCTTTCTCGGCATCTTCGTCCTGGTCGCCCTGTTGATGGTACTGGATATCTTCCTTGTCTGGGTCGAGCGCAAGGTGGTGGCGCGCTTTCAGGACCGCATCGGCCCCAACCGGCTGGGACCCTGGGGGCTGATCCAGCCGTTCGCCGATATCATCAAGCTGATCATCAAGGAAGATACGACGCCCGGCGGCGCGGACAAGGTGGTCTATAACATTGCGCCCATGCTGTCGATGATGTCCGTGTTGATTCTGTGGGCAGTGGTTCCGCTCGCTCCGCGGATCATTGGCGTGGAAGATCTGAACATCGGCGCGTTGTACATCATTGCCGCAGGCGCGATCGGCACGCTTTCCATTATCATGGCGGGCTGGTCATCGAATAACAAGTTTGCCCTGATCGGCGCGTTCCGCCAGGTGGCGGTGATGGTCTCCTTCGAAATCCCCATGCTGACCATGCTGCTGATCCCCACCATTTTTGCCGAATCGATGGGACTGAATGCCATCATCGAAGCACAGGACATCTGGTTCGTGTGGCTTGCCCCGGTCGCGGCAGTGATCTTCCTGATCGCAGCGATCGCTGAACTTGGGCGGGCACCCTTCGACATGGCGGAAGGCGAATCCGAGCTGGTAGCCGGCTTCAACACCGAATACTCCGGGATGAAGTTTGGCATGTTCTATGCGGGCGAGCTCCTGCATGCCTTCACCTTTGGCGGCTTCATGGCAATCCTGTTCTTCGGTGGCTATCGCTTCTTTGGGCTCGAGCAGGTCAGCGCGTTCCTCGCCATTGCCATCATCGTATTCAAGGCTTTCATCGGTTACTGGATCATCATGTGGGTCAAGTACACCCTGCTGCGTATCCGCATCGACCACATGCTGGGTTTCAACTGGAAGTTCCTCACGCCGCTGGCATTCGTCCTTTTGATGGTTACGGCGTTGATGAACGCACTTCTCAGGGATACCTCAACCTGGATCTACGTATCCGGTATGTTCCTGTCAAATGTCGCTGTCGGCTGGATCGCGCTGGAAGTGGCGCGCGCGTACAGTCGCAGGGAACGCCAAAAGGTGGAAGGGGCGAAAAAAGTAGCAACGACATAGTCGTTACTACCGCTGGAGAATCCTATGACTGGTGAACAAATCATTTTCATCCTGACAGCTCTCTTTACGCTTGGGTCCGGCTTCATGGTCGTGACCTCGCGTAACCTCATCCATGCCGCGCTGTGGCTGGTGTCCGCCCTCTTCGGGGTGGCCGTAACATATGCCCTGCTGAGCGCGGCTTTTCTGGCGGTGGTGCAGGTGGTGGTGTACATCGGCGCGATCGCTATCCTGTTCATCTTTGCGGTGATGCTCACCCGCAAGGACATGCGTGACCAGGGTCCGCAGATGAACTCGAACTGGTGGTTCGGCGCGTTGCTCTCTGTGCTGGTCTTTGTCGGGTTGTTCTTCTTGCTTCAGGGCTGGAGCGGCATGTCGAGAACCGCCTCAGCGATCCCGGCCGGGTTTGATGCGATCTCCGAGCTGGGGGATGCCCTGATCTCGCCGGATGCGTACGTCCTGCCGTTCGAAGTCGCGTCCGTCCTTCTGGTAGCGGCACTGATCGGCGCGGTCTACGTCGCGGCGTTCAATCGGAAATAAGAGAGGCGCACATGGTCCCACTTTCCTGGTATCTCATTTTTGCAGCCGCGCTTTTCAGCATTGGCTTGTTCGGCGTCCTTTCCCGCAGGAACGCGGTCGCGATCTTGCTTGGCATCGAATTGATGCTTAATTCTGTGAACATCAACCTGGCTGCCTTCTGGAGATACGGCGACGTCCTTCAGATGACCGGCCAGGTCTTCGCGATCATCGTCTTCGCGGTGGCAGCCGCGGAAGTGGCTGTCGGCCTGGCGCTGGTGATCTCGGTCTATCGCCGTCGCAACACTGTTGTGGCGGACGAAATCAACATGATGAAGTGGTAGTTCGCACATCGCTTATCGCGTATCGCCTATTGCAAATCACGATAAGCGATACGCGATAAGCCGTGCGCCATCCCCGGAGGCTTCATGACAACTGAACTATTAATTTGGCTAATACCCCTCCCGCCTGTCCTGGCATTTTTTCTGATTGTGCTGCTCACGAATAAGAATAAAGCACTCAGCCACACGATCGCTGTGGGGGCGGCGCTCCTTTCGTGGCTGGGCAGCATGATCGTTTTTGTTCAGGCGCTTGGCGTAGAACACCTCGGCGAGCATCCACTTGGTGGGGAGCCAATAAATTGGCTGCCTTTGGGTGAAAGCGTTGATACCTATTTCAAGATTGGCGTGCTGGTGGACCCGCTCAGCGCAGTGACGCTGTTCTTCGTGGCCTGGACGGTGTTGATGATCTTCCTCTACAGCGTGGGCTATCACAACTTCGGCCAGCCCGTGGGCGATCACGACCACCCCGGCCTGCCGCCTCACGGCGCGACGGTTGAAGAGCATGGGCACCAGCGAAGCAGCCCTGTGGGCAAGCATGTCGTACCCTCCATTGAGCCGATGTACTCACGCTTCTTTGCCTTCATCGGGTTGTTCGCCTTCGGCATGTTCGTGCTGGTGCTCTCGGACAACCTGCTGACCCTCTTCGTCGGCTGGGAGATCATGGGCTTGTGCTCCTATCTCCTGATCGGCTTCTGGTACGCGAAGCCTTCGGCGCGGGATGCAGCGATCAAGGCGTTCATTACCACCCGTATCGGCGATGTGTTCATGCTGCTCGGTATTGCCTATCTTTATTCCGCAACCGGGACGCTTTCCTTCCGTGAGATCTTCACGGAAGGAATTTTGCATACCCTTGCAACAGTTCCAAGTGGTGTGTTGGGCCTTTCAGCAGCAGGCCTGATCGGACTGCTGCTCTTTATCGGGACGATCGGCAAGTCGGCGCAGTTCCCGCTGCACGTCTGGCTGCCGGACGCGATGGAAGGCCCGACCCCCGTCAGCGCCATGATCCATGCGGCGACGATGGTCTCGGCAGGCGTGTACATGGTCATCCGCATGTTCCCGCTCATCAGCCTCGACCCGACGACGATGGCAGTCGTGGCGTTCATCGGCGCGTTCACCGCGCTCTTCGCCGCGACGATCGCGGTGGCGCAGAACGACATCAAGCGGGTGCTGGCGTACTCCACGATTTCACAGCTCGGCTTCATGATCGCAGCGCTGGGCATTGGCGCCTACGTCGCGGCGGTCTTCCACCTCGTGACGCATGCCTTCTTCAAAGCCCTGCTCTTCCTCGGCTCCGGATCGGTCATCCACGGTATGGAGCACGGCGTCCTGCACACCGGCAATCACAAGGTCGATCCGCAGGACATGTTCAACATGGGCGGCTTGCGCAGGAAGATGCCGATCACGTTCTGGACGTTCCTGATCGGCGGCTTTGCGCTGTCGGGCTTCCCGATCATTACCGCGGGCTTCTGGTCGAAGGATGAGATCCTGGCGGATGCATTTGGTCATGGTCACACTGCGGTGTTTGTGACACTGGCAGTCGCAGCCTTCCTGACCGCCTTCTACACCATGCGCCAGATCACCCTGACCTTCCTCGGCGAAGCTCGCACAAAGGAAGCGGAACACGCCCAGGAGACGCCCTGGACGATGACCCTTCCGCTGGTCATCCTGGCGTTCTTCGCCGTGACCTACGGCTGGGTGGGCATCCCCGAGCATTTCCCTGCCCTCGGCGGACTCGTCCCGAACTGGTTCCACGAGTTTGTTGGCGGCACTCTGGCTGAACACCCCGAAGCCGTTGAATTCAGCGTCTGGCCCTTGCTCACCTCTCTCTTCGTGGCACTTGGCGGCTTGACGTTTGGCTGGCTTGTCTACCGCAATGTCAATTCAGCTGCGGAAGACCGGCTGCAAATCCCGGTCCTCAAGAACAAGTATTACTTTGACGAGATCTACGACCGTGTTTTCGTCAAACCGGCCTACTGGTTTGCAGAGGCCGTCATCTACAAGTTCATGGACCAGAGTGTGATCGACGGCATTTTGCACATCTTCGGTCCTGTCACGGACAGGCTCGGTTCGGCCATCCGAAATTACTTTGACCTGCCCGTCATCAATCGCTTCTTCGGCGATGGCTCGGCAAACGTCACGTATTGGTTTGGCGGCAAATTGCGTGCCGTCCAGACAGGACGCATCCAGCAGTATCTCATGCTGGCGCTGGTGGTGTTCATCGGCATCGGCGCGGCGCTCTATTTCTTCCTGCTGGCTTAAGGAGTAAGTGATGAACTTCATCGATACTCATCTTCTCTCGCTCATCTTGTTCGTCCCCGCGCTGGCGGCGGTCATCATCTTATTCCTGCCGAACGGTGAAAACAAACTCTTCCACTGGTTTACGCTGGGGGCGAGCCTCATCCCGTTTGTGCTCTCGCTTGTGGTCTGGTTCCGATTCGACGCGACACAGTCCGGCTTCCAGTTCGAAGAGGCCTATGTCTGGTACGAAGCGATTGGCTCCTCGTTCCACCTCGGTGTGGACGGGCTCTCGCTCACGATGGTCCTGCTGACGACGCTCCTCACGCCGCTTGCCATCCTGGCCTCGTTCAGCATCAGCGACCGCGTCAAGGCGTACATGATGTTGTTCCTCTTCCTCGAGACCGGCATGCTCGGCGTGTTCATGGCGCTCGATCTCCTGATCTTCTTCGTCTTCTGGGAAGTGGGCCTGGTGCCGATGTTCTTCCTCATCAACCAGTGGGGGAGCGCGAACCGGAATTATGCTTCGATGAAGTTCCTGATCTACACCATGGGTGGATCGCTCGGGCTTTTGCTCGCGATCCAGATGCTGGGCGTGCTCTTTGGGCACTTTGATCTGGTCAGGTTGTACGAGGGTTGGAACTCGCTTGACCCAACAAAAACCCTGCTGGGCTTGCCGGTTTCAACGGTAAAAGCGATTGCGTTCTGGGCGTTTACCATCGCGTTTGCGGTCAAGGTTCCTGTCTGGCCCTTCCATACCTGGCTTCCCGACGCGCATACCGAGGCGCCGACCGCCGGCTCGATGATCCTGGCGGGCGTGCTGCTCAAGCTGGGCGCGTACGGCTTCCTGCGCCTCATCCTCCCGTTGTACCCAAATGAAGCAAGGATCTTCGCAGGTGCGCTGGCTGTCCTGGCAACGGCGGCGATCGTCTTTGGCGCATTTGCCGCCTACGCCCAGACAGACTTCAAGCGGCTCGTCGCGTACTCGTCCGTGAACCATATGGGCTTTGTGGTGCTCGGGATCGCCGCGGCAGCTTTCGCCGCCGGGACGAACGATGCGACCATCGCCTTGAACGGAGCCATCCTGCAGATGTTCAACCACGGTCTGTCGGCGGCGGGCATGTTCTTCCTGGTCGGCGTGATCTACGAGCGGACACATACTCGTGATCTCGGAAAGTTCGGCGGATTGTTTCCGCTTGTCCCTGTCTATGGCGGCATCCTGATCTTCACCAGCATGGCCTCCCTTGGCTTGCCCGGGCTGAACGGCTTTATCTCCGAGTTCCTGGTTGTGCGAGGAGCGTGGCCCATCCTGCCGATCTACACGGCGATCTCGATGCTCGGCTTGCTGTTCACGGGAGCCTATATCCTGAAGGGGATCAAGCAGGTTTTGCATGGTCCCCTGAACGAACATTGGGCGCGCGGTGAACATAAGTTGACCGAGATCAATACACGCGAAATCCTTGTCATGGTCCCGTTGATGGCACTTATCCTATGGATCGGCATCTGGCCCGCATGGATCCTGAATGTAATCAACAACGCTGTGGTCAAGCTGTTCTAAGAGGTGGATGATGAATTTCCCTGTCCTTAGTGTCATCACGTTCACACCGATGGTCGCGGCAGTCCTGATCCTGTTACTGCCTGCCCAGCGGAAGAACGAAGCCCGCGCCGTGGCGCTCGCCGCCGCGACCTTTGCCCTGATCCTGTCCCTCTGGACGTATTTCAACTACGATCAGGCGGCCGCGGGATATCAATTCGTCGAAAAATATAACTGGCTCCCCGTGCTTGGCATCAGCCTGCACTTCGGTGTGGACGGCATCAGTATGCCGCTCGTGCTGTTGACCGGCGTGGTCATGTTCACGGGTGTGCTGATCTCCTGGGGCGACGATCATCCCCATGTGATGGCCGGCATCCAGGACCGCCCGCGCGAGTTCTTTGCGTTCCTGTTCATCCTGGCCAGCGGCGTGCTTGGCGTGTTCGTTTCGCTTGACCTGTTCATGCTGTTCTTCTTCTATGAGATCGCAGTCTTCCCGATGTACCTTCTGATCGTGATCTGGGGCTGGATCGAGACTCGCGAGTACGCGGCGATGAAACTGACTCTTTACCTGTTCATTGGCTCGGTCGTCTCATTGGTCGGCGTGCTGGTCATGTATTGGATACAGTATCAAAATACCGGCTTGCTCTCGTTTGACATGCTTCAAATGGAACAGGCTGGTTTCTCGCAGACATTCCAGAATATCTGGTTCCTGCCTGTCTTCTTTGGCTTTGCAGTCCTGGGCGGCATCTGGCCCTTCCACAACTGGTCCCCGGACGGCCACGTCGCGGCACCGACAGCTGTTTCCATGTTCCACGCAGGTGTGTTGATGAAGCTCGGCGCCTTCGCCGCGTTGCGGGTAGGCATCATGCTGTTGCCGCAGGGCGCACAGACCTGGTCGTGGCTGATCATGGCATTCGCGGCGATCGCGGTCGTCTATGGCGCCTACATCGCCTTCGTGCAAATGGACTTCAAATACATGGTCGGCTTCTCCTCCGTGTCGCACATGGGGCTTGTCATGCTGGGATTTTCCACTCTCAACCAGCAGGGCCTGCTTGGCTCGGGCGTGCAGATGTTCTCACATGGTGTCATGACGGCTCTTTTCTTTGCCGTCGTCGGCATGATCTACGACCGGGCTCATACGCGCCAGATCCCTGAATTGGGCGGGATCAACAAGATCATGCCGTTTGCCACGATCGGGTTCATCATCGGCGGCCTGGTCTCTATGGGTATGCCGGGCTTCTCGGGCTTCGTGGCGGAGTTCCCGATCTTCATGGGTGTGTGGGGCAGACAGTGGCTGGTAGCGGTCATCGCCAGCATCTCCATCGTCATCACGGCGGCGTATATCATGCGCAACATCCGGCAGGTATTCTTCGGCGAGCTGCCGGAGAAATTCGAAGGCCATCTCACCGATGTTACAGTCCTGGATAAGGTCGCGATCGCGGTCCTTTGTTTCTTTATGGTCGTCATCGGTTTATTCCCCCGCTTCATGGTGCCAATGGTACAGACCGGCGTTGAGAATATCCTGCGCCTGCTGGGAGGTCAATAATGTTTACTTCAACTGCGTTTGCATCGATCCTCCCGGAAATCCTCATTCTCATCCTTGGCATTCTCCTGCTGATTGTGGAGCCGTTTTGGAAGGAAGATCAGCGCCGCAACGCCGGCTGGTTCACGGCTGGCGGTCTGCTGCTCGCCATGGTCATTAGCTTTCTCTTCGGCCAGCCCGGCCAGCCGGTTGCCACCCTGGGCGGAATGGTCCGCTTTGACTGGCTGGGATTCTTCTTCAAGCTGCTCTTCATGTTCGCGGGCGCAGTGACCGCGCTGCTCCTGATGGAGAATGAAAAAGTCGGCCAGCGCGGCGAGGCGTATCTCCTGATGCTCGCTTCCCTGATCGGCATGAACCTGATGGCTTCCTCCGCGGACCTGGTCATGCTCTACCTGGCGATCGAGACGACCTCCATTCCGCTCTACGTGCTTTCGGGCTTCATGCTGGCTGACGAGAAATCGACCGAAGCCGGTTTCAAGTACCTGCTCTTCGGCGCGCTGACCTCGACGATCATGCTCTACGGTTTTAGCCTGCTCTTCGGTTTTACCGGGACGACGAACATCTATCAACTGGCTGATATGCTCCAGTCTGGCGATCTATCCCTGGTTGCCGCTTTCGGTGTACTGGCTCTGATCCTGGTGGGGATCGGCTTCAAAGTATCGATCGTGCCGTTCCACTTCTGGGCGCCGGATGTCTACGAAGGCGCGCCGACACCCGTGGCTGGATTTTTGTCCACCGCCTCGAAAGCCGCGGGCTTTGCCGTGCTCGTGCGGTTGTTCTTCGTGGCGTTCCCCAATTTTGCTCCATCCTGGACGCTGGCGCTTGCCATCCTTTCTGCCGTCACAATGACGGTGGGTAACCTGCTGGCCCTGCCGCAGACCAACATCAAGCGTCTGCTGGCATTTTCTTCCATTTCCCATGCAGGCTATGTTCTGATCGGCGCGGTCGCGCTGAGTCAACTGGGCGCGGCGAGCGTGGTCTTCTATCTGGCGGCGTATATCCTGACGAACCTGCTCGCCTTCGGCATTGTCATGGCGTTCAGCCGTATAACGGGACTCGAAGATCTGAAAGATTATGCTGGCATGAGCCGCCGCTCGCCCTGGCTGGGGTTGATGATGCTGGCTGCGTTCCTGTCACTGGCAGGGATGCCTCCATTCGGCGGGTTTGTCGCAAAGGTCTTTGTCTTTGCGGCAGGCATCCAGGCCGGTTACGTCTGGCTGGTGGTTATAGGTATCCTCAACTCGATCATCGGTGTGTACTACTATTTGAACGCGCTGAAGTACGTCTACCTCTATCGCATGCCGGAGCAGGATGAAGAGAGTCACCCCGTGCCTTTGACCCATCCCTATATCATTGCACTAGGGGTCCTGGCAATCGGCGTGATCCTGATCGGCACGGTATTCGCTCCCTGGTTTAGCTGGTCGGACGCCGCGGCGCTGAATTTGTTTTAATAACTTGTTCCATCGGCAGTTCAACTGCCGATGGAACAAGTTCGAATGATGCCCCGCAGTTGAACTGCGGGGCGAACCAGATGTATGACATAAGTTATCCGATTTGACAGCCCTTTCACCTGTCAGTTATAATCGTGCAACATGGCACAATCCGGACAGAAAGGCAGAAGCATTCTCAATACACTGCTCATTGTGATGATCGGTCAAGTGGGCTGCCTGACGCTGGTCATCATTCTGGCTTCTGTTTTTGGAGGGTTGTGGCTGGATGATACCTTTGGTACAAAGCCGGTTTTTACACTGGCTTTATTGTTCGCCGGAATCCCCCTGTCGGTATTTGTGATGCTGGTGGTGGCTCGCAGGACACTGGCGCGCTTGAAAGATCAAGCGGAAGAAGAAAAGGATCCTGATAATTCGAGGTAGGAGGCGGATTTGGAACAAGAAGTAAAACGTAGGCCTTGGCGTCGCTGGGTCGTACTGATACTGATGATCGCGGGATTTGTGCTGGGTGGGATTTTTGCGCCCGTTCAACCTGAGATCGCAGTTGCCCCGGAGAAATTGATCGAAGAGCCGATCATCGAGAACTTTCTCGGTCTCGGCCCTCTTTATTTGGTGAATACACTTCCCACACTGGTTGTGACGATTATCTTACTGGTGGTCGTTGCCTATTTTACGAATCGTTCATTGCAACAAAGTGCACGTACGGACCTGGTGCCGCGTGGGATTGGCAATCTCATGGAAGCCATCTTGGAAGTGCTCTATAACCTGACAGAAGGTTCGGCGGGCGCGAAGTGGGCAAAAGCGATCTTCCCCTGGTTTGCAACCATCCTGATCTATGTCCTGGTAGCCAACCTGCTCAAGCTGATCCCGGGCTTTGAGTCAATTGGTGTATTGCATCATGTCGAAGAAGGCCATGCAATTAGCCCGCTGGCGGGAAATTGGAATCTCCTTACTGGTGGAGAGGGCGAATACATTCTGGCACCCTTCTTCCGTGGCATCTCGGTCGATTTGAACTTCACTGCCGCGCTGGCGCTGATTGCCGTAGTGATGATCCAGGTGATCGGTTTTCGCGCCCAGGGGTTGGGTTATATCAGCAAGTTCTTCAATACCCGCAGAATGTTCAAAGTGCCATTCTTTGGTGCGATGGATTTCCTGGTCGGCTTGCTCGAGTTGATCTCGGAGCTTTCCAAGATCCTCTCGTTTGCCTTCCGTCTTTTCGGGAATATGTTTGCGGGGATCGTGCTGGTCGCGATCGTGGCGGGCTTGCTTGGCAAGTTTTCTATTTTGCCTGCGATGGTGATGATGTTCGAGCTGTTCGTGGGCGTGATCCAGGCATTTGTGTTCGGGATGTTGACCATGGTCTTTATGGCGCAGGCTACACAGGGTCATGGTGAAGAGCATGCAGAAGCTCATTAATTCATGAATAATAGGATAAACCTAAGGAGGCATTAAAGATGGAAGGAAATATTTTGGATGCGATGCGCTATGTGGGCGCAGGTCTGGCGATGATCGGCGCGGCGGGCGCCGGGGTAGGAATTGGTCTGAGTGTGCAGGGCGCGCTTACCGGTATGGCCCGCAACCCGGACACATATGGCAATCTTTTGACGAACATGATCCTCGGCATCGCATTCTCTGAAGCGATCGCGATCTACTGTCTGGTGATCGCGTTCCTCATGCTCTTCAAAGTTGTGTAGCAGATAGGAGCAATTGATGGCAGCACTTGGTATTAATCTCGGTTATCTGATTGTTCAGATCATTGCGTTCACCATTGTGTTTCTCACATTGAGCGCCTGGGTCTACCAGCCCATGCTGAACATGATGGAGAGCCGTAAACAGAAAATTGCCCAGGGCCTGGAAGACGCCCGGGTGGCAGCAGAAGCCCGCGCCAACGCGGAAAAAGAGGCTGCCAAAATCATCACGGACGCACAGACGGAAGCCAGCAAGGTTGTCCGTGAAGCGACGGATCGCGCCTCGGTTGCCGGTCAGGATGTGAAAGCCGCTGCGGAGGCCGAAGCCGCCAAGGCGCGCGAAACTGCCATTGCAGAGGCGGAAGTGGAACGCAATCGCATCCTCGGTGATCTGCGCAGTCAGGTTGCGTCGCTGGCGATTGCCGCCGCGAACAAACTGGTCGGCGAGGCCCTGGATGATAAGAAGCAACGCGCCCTGCTCGATGAGTTCTTCTCGGGTGTGAAATCCGGAAAGTTGATCGTTTTGGACGGGACCAATTTCCAGGGTGAATCTGCCCAGGTGACGAGTGCTCTGCCCCTCAGCAAGGAGGAGGAGGAAGCCGTCAAGCGGGATGTACTTTCCAAAGCCGGCGCAAAGGAAGTCACGTTCCGCGTCGATCCCTCCATCCTGGGTGGGCTTGTGATCCGGGTCGGTGATAAGGTTCTGGATAGCTCCGTCGCAGGCAAGCTCGGGGAGCTTCGCCAGAGCCTGAGGTAGGCTGTTTTGTGTACTCGAGGGTTTTGGCGATACAATCGTCAAAACCCTCTTTTCATTTAACCATGCTGAATCAGAAATCACTTCAATCCATCTTTGCAGAGCTGCCGCATCCTTTTCGGGTGGCGGATGTTCCCGATATTCTCATCACGGGCATTTCCATCGACAGCCGCCTCGTCAAACCCGGTCATCTTTTCGTGGCGATGAAGGGTGGCAACGTGGATGCACATGATTACATCCCCAAAGCGATTGACAACGGTGCCGTCGCGGTGGTGGGCGAAGTAGGTCGGACCGCCAGTCCGACCTACATTGGATTGGAGGACCCGCGTCGCGCCCTGACGTGGATCGCGGCCGCGTTTTACGATTGGCCCGGTCGCAAGCTGACAGTGGTCGGCGTAACCGGCACGGACGGCAAGACCACGACGACGAATCTGATCCATCAAGTTTTGCTGGCTGCGGGGATCAAAGCGGGGATGATCTCCACCGTCAATGCAGTGATCGGGGATGAAGTGCTGGATACGGGATTCCACGTTACAACACCGGATGCACACGACGTGCAGCGTTATCTGGCTCAAATGGTCGAGGCAGGCTTGACGCATGTCATTTTGGAGACAACCTCCCACGGCTGGGCGCAACACCGCGTGGACGCCTGTGAATTCGACATTGGGGTGGTTACGAATATTACCCACGAGCACATGGACGAACATGGTTCGTATGAGAACTATCGCGCCGCAAAGGCGAGGTTGTTTTCCAGCCTGGAGATCACTTCTGAGAAAACACAAGGCAATCCGCGTTTGGGCGTGCTCAACCGGGATGACACCAGATCGTTTGACTTTCTCAACGACTTTATCAGGGTCAGGAAGTTAAATTATGGGCTGGCTGAAGATGCGAATGTCCGCGCTATGGATATTAGCTACAGCCCATCTGGGATCCATTTTATGGCGAAAAGCAGGGACTTCAGTGTCCCTGTTTCGAGCAAGTTGGTCGATGCGTTCAACATCTCGAATTGTCTCGCCGCATTGACTGCGGCTGTGTACGGCCTGAAAGTAAAACCTGAAATTGCCGCGCAGGGAATTGCCGCGCTCGAGGGGATCCCCGGTCGTATGGAACG
>Ga0105098_10000344_pt1 | contig 15563 bp, 13 predicted proteins | sample PPLLak21cMay2015_FD_79137 | JGI IMG/M metagenome (GOLD analysis project Ga0105098, IMG submission 79137) | Freshwater sediment microbial communities from Prairie Pothole Lake near Jamestown, North Dakota, USA - PPLs Lake P7 Core (1) Depth... | ecosystem: Environmental > Aquatic > Freshwater >... | reverse complement strand
GTGTGAGTTCGCGAACCGAAGCTGCGCTCAAGCTGGTCGAAACGCCCTTACGGGAATCAGCAGGCCGCGAGTTGCGGGAGTCCACAGTGGTTGAAATGGATAAATACAAGGACAATGTTGCTACATCCTTTTCACCACGGAGAGCTCCAATGCAAAAGTCTTCCATGATCGGATTGAGTATTCTGGCCCTGACAGGTGCATTCTTCCTGCTGGCGCTTTACCAGATGGCCAGCGAGCGTGCAGCTTTGCAGGAAGTGGTTGCCAACCCCACAAGCCTGCCAACTCTCACATTCACCGCCCCAACGCAAACTCCCATACCAACAACTTCATCCAAAGAGCATGTCTTCGAACAAATCCGCCAATTGGCCGTCGAATATGAACAGGCGATTCAGTCGGAAAAGAAGAATGGGGAGTATAGCAAAGATCCTCAAACCGGTGAGGATATTTTCCTGTTTCAAGGTGAATCGTATTCCAGAATTCAAGACTTGGAGCAGAAGCTCTGGGAAAACATTAATCAACTGAATACGCTTTATGTTCAGATTTATAGGGATGAGCTTAAGCCAACACCGTTTCCAACCCAAAATTCCGCTGAGGAAAGTAAGCTTTACTACGATTTACTCGTAAGCCAAACAAATGATTATTGCGCGGACGCCTGGAATATGGAAGTTAAGCCGGGGACCATCCTGATTTATAGAGTGGATGAAGGCAAATACCTTCCGATGGGGGCTGGGGATGATTATGCCCGCTGCGAGACCTATGGACAGATGATCGAAGAATGGCGCACTGCGCCCATATTGGCAAAGGTCAACAAAGACGCAGATATGGCAATGATCCGCCAGGTGATGGGCAATCCTGACCTGGAACTGACATTTCAGTCTGCGAGCGGTTCTGCCAATGCACCCGGCCGAAGCGGTGTCATCTATAGTGACCAGACGGGCGCGCAATATTACGTGGATGTCGATACGGCTCGCCTGGCAGCCATCGAACCTGGTTTATCCGGACACCCTGATATTCCACCGGCAGAGACAAAAACTATGGATGAACTACGCGGGATTGCCCGGCAGTTTGCAGCGACCAATTCTCCGCGCCTGGCTGAGTTGGAATCCGAGCTTCTGTATGAGGAGAATTGCAAGGGTACTTTTTGCTTCTTCCGCTGGGATTATCGCAACAGGGATTGGACCGGGACCGATTGGATGATGATGCCGCCCTTCCTGCAGGTTGGGGTTCTAAAAAATGGAAGGATCGCCACCTACAACAATACGCTCGACCTGTTCGAGTAATTTCGCAGCGCCTTTTCATTCCTCATCCGACACTAGTAGACCTGTCAGGTCTCTCGGCAATAAGGGTATAATGTTGGAACAGGCCAGTTTTATTAGAGGTGATGGGGTGATGACGGTGAACAAGCAAAGACGATGTCAGTTTCCCTCCTTTCAACCAAGCTTCATATTCCACATACGCGCGCGAATGCCGTTGCACGACCGCGCCTGACCGAAAAACTGCTCGCGGGTGTGAAACGTCCGGGCAGCTTTGTCCTGCTATCCGGTCCGGCCGGCTTTGGAAAGACCACGCTGCTAAGCGAATTTGTAATTGAGCTTAAGCGCCCGGTGGCATGGGTCTCTCTGGACGAGGCGGACAACGATCCGATCCGGTTCTGGACGTATCTGCTGACTGCCTGCCAATCCATCCGACCCGAAATTGGCGAATCGGGACTAGTGCTGCTGCAGACACCTCAGCCGCTGCCGGAGGAAACCCTCCCCACCATCCTGATCAATGACCTGGTCAGGTTGAACGCCGATCTGGTGATCGTTCTGGATGACTACCACACCATCCAAAACCAAACGGTCCATTCCGCTCTCTCCTTCCTGCTCGATCATCTTCCCGATAAATTGCATCTCGTGATCTCGACGCGCGTTGATCCGCCCTGGCCGCTGGCTCGTTTTCGCGCCCGTGACCGGTTGATCGAGATCCGCGCAGTGGATCTGCGTTTCACGACCGACGAGGCGGCTGCATTCCTTAACGAAGTTATGGGTTTGAATCTCAGCGCCGAGGATGTAGCTGCCCTGGAGGAACGTACCGAAGGTTGGATCGCCAGTTTGCAGCTGGCCGCGCTCTCGATGAAAGGGCGCGGTGATGTCACGGGCTTCATCCAGGCATTTACGGGCAGCCATATCTATGTGGCAGAGTACCTGATCGAGGAAGTGCTGGGACGCCAGTCAGAGGCAGTAAAAACGTTTCTGATGCAGACGTCCATTCTCGGGCGCCTGAACGCAAGCCTGTGTGAGGCGGTTACCGGATATGCGGAAAGCCAGGCACGGCTGAGGGAGTTGTATCAGACAAACCTTTTCGTCAGCCCTCTGGATGATGAAGGACAGTGGTATCGCTATCATCAGCTGTTCGCGGATCTGCTCAAGGCACGCCTGCAACAGACTCTGTCTGCGGACGCGATTACCGCGCTGCATCAGCGCGCCGCGGCCTGGTATGAGCAGGCCGGAATGATGCCGGAGGCGATCGAGCATGCCCTGACCGCCTCGGATTATTCCCATGCTGCGCAGCTCATCGAGAAGGCTGCCATGCCCATGATCCTGAATGCGTATTTTAGAACTGTGGAAGGCTGGCTGCAGATCACCCCACCGGAATACCTGAACGAAAGCCCTCGGGCGAATCTGGCGTTTGCGTGGATGCATCTCATGCGGCGGGACGTTACCCAGGCGGCTCCCCACCTGGAGCGACTGCAGGCATTGTTTTCCGCTGCAAACGGAGATGACCTCGACCCCGCTCTTCACGGTGAATGGCTCGCTCTTCAATCTCTGCTGCTGGGTATGCAGGGAAAAGTGGGGGAGAGCACGGACCTGGCGGAAAGGGCGTTGAAGATCCTGCCTGCGGACGATGCGCAGGTGCGCACTGTCACTTACATGGGGCTCGCCAACATGTACGAGCAGAGGCTGGACTTCGAGCGGGCCGCGGCAGCTATGGATGCGATCGTTCGGAATGCCCGCGACGTTGGGGATCTTACTTCCGAGGTGTTGGGGCTCTCCTTATTAGGGCGTATGCTTCTCCAGCAGGGTGCGCTGCATTCTGTGTATGAGATCACGTCCCGGGCGCTCCAGCGGATCGAACACGCCGGTTTGTTCTCTCCCTTCAGCGCGACGTTGTACGGAGAACTGGCTCAGGTCCATTATCACTGGCACCAGCTCGAAGAGGCGCGCCGCTATTTTTCACGTTCCGTCGAGTTGAGCGCTCTGGGCGGCTTCAGCGATGCGGAGATCTATCACAGCGTCTTCCTCTCACGCTTGTTCCAGATGGAGGGAGACCTGCAGGCTTCCGCTCAGGAGATCGAGAAGGCGCTCGTCCGGATGCGGACCGCGGCGCCGGCTTTCGTGAGAGAGGAAGTCGTCTCGCAAAAGGTCAGCATCTCTCTGGCCCTCGGTCATTTCGACGCGGCGCAGATGGCTCTCAAAGAGTATGGATTTCACTTCGATGGCGGATTTTCCTATCCCGAACTTGCACCGGACGCCGCCATCCCGCATCCGGTGGGATTGTTGTATAACAGCGCTTTGCGTATCCTGCTGCATAAAGCCCGGGCAGGAGGCAAGCGGCAGGATTTGAGCCATGGGATCGAACTCGCCGAACTTTTGATCGCGGGGTCTTCCCGCTGCCGGCACCTTCCGATCGTGCTGCAAACGCTCCTGCTGCGCAGTCAGATGCAGGGGGTCCTGGGGCACGAACAGGCCGGGCTGGAAGATGTTGCGAAGGTTCTGGAGCTTGCCGGGCCGGAACGCTTTATCAGCGTATTTGTCGAGGAGGGGGCGCCCATCGCCGAGACACTGGGTCTTCTGCTCAAACGAAACTTACTTGGAGCCATCTCACCAGACTACGTCCGGGACATTCTGGCTGCATTTCCCGGAGCGCATGGCAAGCCATCTGCCCGACCCGTACCTTCCGCCGGAAATGCGGCGGCTGCGGATGAGTCTCTGATCCAGCCATTGACCTCACGGGAACTGGAAGTCCTGCAGCACATCGCCGACGGTGATTCAAACCAGAGGATCGCGGAGGAGCTCGTCGTCACATTGAGCGCAGTGAAGAAGCATACGGGTAATATCTTCAAAAAGCTGAATGTGAGCAGCCGTACCCAGGCAGTCCTCCGGGCACGAAAGCTCGGTTTGCTTGCCTAATCTGCTCCGGTGGTCGAGTAGTGGCGCCTCGCGCTGAGTGCTACGCAAACGAAGCGGCGCCACGTATCGAGACCACCATGCTACAAAAATTCCTCTTGTTACTGTTGCTCTCGATCGTTCTCTCCGCAGTTCAACTGCGGGGAGAACAAGCTCGGAACTACTCGACCACCGAGGCCTGACAGGTGTACTTTAGTACACCTGTCTTTTTGCCTTCCTAAAGAAAACGCCACCTTGGTGCAGTGACGCTTTGAAGTTGACGTCATATAGTTGGGGGAGAAGAATAAGGAGCAAAAATGACAGTAGCAACGACGACAATCCGTATCAACGAATCTAAACTCGAAAACCCAAATGCGGGCTGGCTGAGCCTCTACCGGTTGGCCGGCGCGACCGCTCTGCTTGCCATTCTGGTAGTGCTGGCGGATATTTCCCTCACATTCCTGCCCGGCGGAGCTGGACAGCCGGGAACAATGACCGCAATCGACTGGTTCAATCTATTTCAGGACAACTGGTTCCTTGGACTCCGCAATCTTGGGCTCCTGCCCAATATCCTGACACTCTGTTTATTGATCCCGGTGTTTTTGGCTCTCTATGCAGTTCACCGGCATGTCGATCAGCCATACGCCGCGCTGGCAATGATCCTTGCCCTGCTCGGCACTGCCATCTATCTTTCGAATAACGCGGCCTTTCCCATGTGGGCCCTGAGCGCCAAATATGCAGCCGCCGGGACGGAAGCCCAGAGAAATCTGTTGGCTGCCGCGGGCGAAGCGATCCTGGCGCGCGGGGAAGACTTTACGCCCGGTTCGTTTACAGGCTTCCTGTTCGCAGAAGTGGCGACGTTTGTGATCTCCTTCGTGATGCTGCGGGGTGGGATCTTTAGCAGAGCAACTGCGTATGCCGGAATTGTGGGAGGGCTATTCCTCACCGTCTTTACGATATGGTCCACGTTCATCCCGGTGTTCTTTGAGGCGGCGCTGATCGTCGCCATGATCGGCGGACTCGCGAACATCGTCTGGAACGTCCTGACCGCCCGCCGGCTCTTTCAGCTGGGCACGGACAAATAAAGGAAAATGTCATGTCTGGTATCGGTCACTTCGCCGCCGGTTTCGCTGCCAAGCCTCTCGCTCCGGAAGTCCCTCTCTGGGTCCTACTGGCAGCCAGCGAAACAAATGATATTCTCTACTTTCTATTCACGTCCACAGGGATCGAGTCGAATGTCGAAACCACAATGAGTTTCAGCGAGGGCATCACATATCTGGCTCCCGTATCCACCCCCTGGTCACATGGACTTTTTATGTCCATCGTCTGGTCCCTTGTCGCCGCGGGGATTGCCTGGCTCGTTACTCGCAATAAACGAACGGCCGGCGTGCTTGGACTGGTGGTCTTCAGCCACTGGGTCCTGGATTTCCTCATGCATTCCAACCTGCCGCTCTTCTTCGACGGTTCGCCCCTGCTCGGACTCGGACTCGAGAACTCGGGCCCCGGTCTGCTCTTCATGACGGTCCTGGATCTCGTCCTGCTTGGCAGCGGGATTGTTGTCTACTGGTGCACTCGGTGGTCGAGCGCCGCATCGAGCCTGTCGAGATGTAGTGTCGAGCGACACTTGCACCGCCCGTGATTTGCTTGGCAAATCATGCAGGTGTAGCGATACGCCCTCGAAGAACACTCGGGCTACTCGACCACCGGGTTGGAAAAAATCTAAATTTCAAAAAGGAAAACACAATGAATACAAAGATCCTTGTTACCTATGCCAGCCGCGCGGGCTCTACGGCGGAAATTGCAGAAACCATTGGCAGGACCCTGGCACAAAACGGCGCGGCCGCGGACGTGGTTCCCATGCAGGACGTAAAGGATCTATCCGGATATGACGCCGTCGTGGCCGGCAGCCCGATCCGCGCGTCGAAGTGGCTGCCGGAAGCAATCCAATTCGTCCAGGCTCACCGGAGCGAATTGGCAAGGAAACCCTTCGCCACATTTACGGTCAGCATCACCCTGGCGATGCCAAACGGCGACGGGTATCGCCAGGCAGTGTCGGGATGGGTCGCTCCCGTACGAGCCCTTGTGCGGCCGAGAAGCGAAGGTCTTTTCCCCGGGATGCTGGACTTCACAAAACTACCGTTGACTTTTGATACCTTGAAGCTGCGCCTGGTTGTCGCCCTGGGGATTTTTCCGAAGGATGACCGTCGTGATTGGAATGCGGTCCGGGCCTGGGCGGAGAGCCTCAGCCCGCTGTTACTGGGATGAAGTTCGCGGACATGGACACACCTCACCTGTACGAGATTCGTGTGGAAGGTCATCTTGCAGATCGCTGGTCCGATTGGTTCGAAGGACTGGCGATCCGCCAGGAGGCGAACGGGGATACGATACTGGCTGGCGTAGTAGCCGATCAGGCAGCCTTGTACGGCGTACTTCAGAAAATACACAATCTTAATTTGATGCTGGTCTCGGTATGCAGGATATCCCCGAAATCACAGACCTAACAGGTCTCACTCTTCACTCCATCTGCTGCGGCGCCGCGCAGACGAAGGCACAATCTCGTCGAACACCTGCTGAGACCTGTTAGGTCTTCCATTCAACTTCAACCGAATATTTTGCGCCCATTATCCGTTTAATGGTTTAATGATTGTTGCAGGCGGTACGTTCGCCCTTCATGGAACTGCATGTGGAAAAAAGCCAACTGTTTACAGGGTACAAAAAATATTAGGAGATTACATTATGAAAGCGATCGTATACACGGAATATGGACCGCCGGATGTCCTTCAGCTCAAAGAAGTAGAAACGCCTGTCCCCGGGGACAGGGAAGCCCTGATCAGGGTACATGCAGTATCGGTAAATATCGGGGATATTTGGGCTCGAAATTTCAAGGAAATCTCGCCTCGCAAGTTCTCGATGCCTTTCCCTCTCTGGCTCCCTGCGAGAATGATGTTTGGTTTCTCCAAACCAAAGATCAACGTTCTGGGGAGCGACTTCGCCGGGGAAGTGGAAGCTGTGGGCAAAGACGTACAGCGACTCAAACCAGGCGACCCGGTCTTTGGCTACCGCGGCCCCGCTATGGGGGCGAATGCCGAGTATCTCTGTATGTCTGAAGATGGGTTGGTGGTGCTCAAACCGGGGAATATGACCTATGAGCAAGCCGCCGCGGTCCCTTATGGAGCACTGACCGCCTTGAATTTGCTCAGAAAAGGTAATCTCCAACGCGGACAAAAGGTGCTGATCAATGGCGCTTCCGGTGCGATCGGCTCCGCCGCGCTCCAGCTGGCAAAATATTTCGGGGCGGATGTGACCGGAGTATGCAGTACGCCGGGATTGGAATATGTAAAAGCGCTGGGAGCCGACCGGGTCATCGATTACACCAAAGAGGATTTCACCCGTAACGGCGAGACCTACGACCTGATTTTCGACATCATGGGCAGGAGCTCGTTCTCCCGCTGTAAAGGCTCACTAACTCCAAACGGGCGCTACCTGCTCGCCAGCTTCAAGACGACCCATCTTTTTCAGATGCTCTGGACCTCGCTCACCGGCGGCAGGAAAGTGGTCTGCGCCTTGTCGTCCGAACGCCCGCAGGACCTGGTCTTCATCCGGGAGCTTGTCGAGGCGGGGAAGATCAAATCGATCGTGGATCGCCGCTATCCGCTGGAGCAGGCTGCTGAGGCGCACCGCTATTTCGAATCAGGGGACAAAAAGGGAAAGGTCATCCTGACGGTGTGACTATGATTTCAGTGATCCCTGATAAAAGCTTATGGAATTGGTATTCTCTAGTCGGCGGCCGGGGCCGGTTCCAATTGTGTGGTCTGCGAGGGGATCCGGCTAAAGAGGAGCAATGCGCCTGTACCCAAAACACCCGCCAGGATGGATGCCACCAGGATATTAAGCTTCACGGCTGCCAGCATGGCAGCATCGCTAAAAGCGGCGTTGGCAATGAACAGGGAGAGTGTAAAGCCCATTCCTGCCAGCAGGCTGGCGCTCAGCAATTGCTTAAAGTGCAGATCGCCTGGCATTTCTGCCATGCCCGTGCGCAGGGCGATCCAGGATAATAACGATATGCCTATTGGCTTGCCGATGACAAGCCCCAAAATAACACCCCAACCGATCGGGCTGAGCAACTGCCCGGTAGCTTCTGCGCTGATCTGCACACCTGCGTTTGCCAGTGCAAAGATGGGCAGGATCAGATACGTTGACCAGGGAGCCAGCGTACGTTCCAGGCGTTGCGCCGGTGATTGCATTCGTTCGATAATCGTTTCCATGGTTTGCACGATCGCAGGTTCGTGAATGTATTCCTCCTCTGAAGCCATCTCATATTGCTCGACGACGGTTTTTACCTGTGCTAATAATGGACGCGTGTTGGGCGGACGTCGGGTTGGGATCGCCATTGCCAGTAACACGCTGGCAATCGTAGGATGAACGCCCGATTGGAGAAAAGCCAGCCAAAGGCCAATCCCCAGGATGGCGTAGGGCAGTGGATTATAGATGCGTGCCCAATTCATGCCAAACAGGCCGATCAGGAAGAGTGCCGCAATTCCAAGTGCAAGCCAGGAAATCCCTTCTGAATAGAACAGAACGATCACCAGGATACCGCCGATGTCATCGGCAATGGCCATAGCGGTGAAAAATACCTTAAGAGATAATGGAGCGCGGCTGCCCAGCATCGTCAGGATGGCCAAGGTAAAGGCAGTATCCGTTGCTATGGGAATACCCCAACCACGCATTGCCTGAGGATTTCCGATATTAAGTACGATGTAAAACAAGGCTGGCACCAGGATGCCGCCGAGAGCTGCCATAATAGGTAAGGCGGCCCGACGCGGGCTTGCTAACTCGCCCGCCCGGATCTCGCGTTTGATTTCCAGCGCGACAACCAGGAAAAAGATCACCATCAGGCCATCGTTGACCCATTCCAGTAAATTCCTGCTCAGATGCAGCCCGCCCAAATCGAAACCGAGTTCCGTTTCCCACAGTTGCAGGTATGCCCCGGCCCAGGGTGAATTCGCCCAAAGCATGGCGATGATCGTCCCCAGCAGGAGGACAATGCCGCCCGAAGCTGCCAGGCGGGTAAACTCCTGCGCCAATAAACTGATCTGTACTCCCAGCGGTTTTTCGATTGCTTCCAGGAGTGATTCAAAATCCCAGGCGCCATCGTAGCGGGTGCCATTAATGTAAAAGGTGGGCGTACCATTCACACCACTGCGGACACCGCTCATGAAGTCTTCGCGCACGCGGTCCGCGTAGGTGTGCTCTTCGAGCTCACGCCGGAAGACATCTGTATCCAGGCCGATGGCACGGGCGTGGCGCAGGAGGTCATCGAACCCCAATTCATTCTGGTGTGTGAAAAGTCTGTGATGCATCTCCCAGAACTTTCCCTGGGCGGAGGCTGCCTCCGCGGCTTCGGCGGCCAACTGCGCATTTGGGTGTTGCCTGCTGACCGGGAAATGGCGGTATACGTAGGCAACGCGATTTCCCATACGTTCTTTCAATTCATGCAGGATCGGGTAGACTTCCTGGCAATGCGGGCATTCGTAATCTCCGTATTCCACCAGTACGACAGGCGCGTCCAGCGAACGCTTGACATGATCACGTTCGCTGACAGGCAGGGTCAGTTTGGGTATGATTTCGAGCTCCATTAAATCTCCTTCGTCATTCTACAAGGGCAGGCTTTCCAAAGCCCTCAGAATACCATCCGCACCCGGATTCACATCCCGCCGTGATAAGTAACTCCAGGCGATACGACCTGTACGATCGATGACGAATAGAGCTCGTTCACAGGTCCCTCTTTCTTCATTGAAAACACCATAACGGCGGGCAACCTCACCTAATGGATCCGAGTCGGCCAATAAGGGAAAGTCAAGTTTGCGGTCCGCCGAAAACGCCCGGTGCGATTCGAGGTTGTCCACAGAAATGGCCAGCAGCTGGGCCTCGAATCCTTCGAACAGAGGCAGCAGTTCGTTGTATAAAGTCAACTGATCACCGCAAACAGGCGTGAAGTCGCCGGGGTAGAAGGCCAGGATAACCGGTCTTCCTTTCAGGTCTGTGAGATTGATTGGGTTGGCGAGTGTGCTGGGGAGAGTGAAATCGGGGGCGATACTGGCTGGCGCTATGAGATCTCTCGATGAAATGCTCATGATTCTTTGACTCCTAACAATAAATTGTTCAGCGTAGAGAACAGGCAGAATTATAGCCACAAAACTCCAGCTATTTGTATTAGCATTTTGTAAGAACCGGAGGTTTAGACCCTAAGGGTTTTCTCGACTGACTCTCGCCAGGGTTGGCAAAGCTACCTTGCCTGGTATGGAGATGGATTGCAGACGAAACCCTTAGGACCTCCTATTAAACGTTTCCCGATCGCAGGTCATGAGACTGAGAGGGCGGCCCGGATCGACCTTTTGTTTGCGAGAGTTTCCCTTCGAGCAGATCCACGATGCTTTCCAGGGAGTGCTGGCGAAGATCCCTGTATCCTGTGGCTTCGGTGACGCCGGGCACATCCGTGTCGTCCAGCCGGAGGGGCAGGATGTATTCATTCGCATCCCGGAAGGAACGCTCCCGGGCAGCGGTTCGCTCTGCGTTCGTCCATCTTTTCAGCGGATAATAGCGGGAAATAAACAGTACACAATAGCGTGCCTTCCGGCTGTAGAGATTAACAAAGTGAGTCAGCGGATCCTTTCCCCATAGTTCGGCAGTTTTGTACTCGTCATAAAACACCCGCATCCCCCGTGACGTAAGTAACGCTGCGAATTGGTCGGCCACCTGCCGGTCTTCGCCTGCAAACGATAAAGCGACATCGTATTCGAATTCATGATTGCCAGCCATGGATTTGCTCCTTCATCAGTTACCTGTAAACATGTGTGGCTTATGGAGGAATTATATCCCGCCTGCCAAAGGGACCTGACCGAGCCGCTTTGACGGAACCGGCTTGAGCGTAGTGTACTCCCGGGGCGCGTCCCATCCTCATGACCCCGGCACTCCTCCGGGGTTCGCGTCCCGGGGCTGTGTCAGGCGGCGTTTATGAACGGGAGGCAGATCAATATTGACCTGCCTCCCACACTACTTACGATGATCGCCTGGATGCATCTACGCCTTATCGTTGGACCCCAGCACATGAATGTTTTTGTGCTTATACAACTCCTTCAGCGCGTCCCGGGCTGGCCCCAGGTACTTTCGGGGATCGAACTCACCCGGTTTCTCTGTGAAGACTTTCCGTATTGCCGCTGTCATCGCGAGCCTGCCATCGGAGTCAATATTGATCTTGCATACCGCTGATTCCGCGGCCCTGCGAAGCTGCTCTTCCGGGATGCCCACAGCATCCTTCATCTTCCCGCCGTATTTGTTGATCTCCTGGACCAGTTCCTGGGGGACCGACGATGAGCCATGCAGCACGATCGGGAATCCTGGAATACAATCCTCGATCTCCGCCAGGATGTCGAGCCGTATCTGTACCTTCTGGCCAGGCTTGAATTTAAAGGCGCCATGAGACGTACCAATGGAGATCGCCAGGCTGTCCACACCGGTGCGCTTCACGAAATCTTCCACGTCTGCCGGCTGCGTGTACGTATGCACCTCCGACTGCACTTCATCCTCCACACCCGCCAGAACTCCCAGCTCTCCTTCGACGGTAACGTCATACTGATGGCAATAATCAACTACCTGCCTGGTGAGCTTCACGTTTTCATCGTAGGGATGGGCAGAACCGTCGATCATGATCGATGAGAAACCCGTCTCCACGCAACTCTTACACAGATCGAAGGTATCACCGTGGTCCAGGTGCAGGACAATGGGGATGGGATAACCCAGTTCCTCAGCATACCGCACCGCCCCTTCAGCCATGTAGCGCAGGATTGTCTGGTTGGCATATTTACGCGCTCCCGAGGAGACCTGCAAAATGACCGGCGATTTCGTCTCCACACAGGCCTGTATGATCGCCTGAAGCTGTTCCATGTTGTTGAAGTTGTATGCCGGGATGGCGTACCTGCCGGAAACTGCTTTTTTGAATAATTCCCTGGTATTCACAAGCCCAAGTTCTTTGTAATGTATCATGATGTTCTCCTTGTTGATTCTACGATGAACCTTTTGCCGCCTAACGGTTTGCGTTCGCGCAGCCCCGCCGCTTTGACGGAATTGGTTTGAGCGTAGTGTACTCCCATTTTAACAGGTTGTGCGGCTCACAAATGGATTATATTCTGCCTGCCAGGCCCTCGAGTTTTCAAACCCCTTACGATCTCCTTCATTGGATAGTTCGTCACAAGGTAATATGCAAGGCAAAAGAAGCAAACAGGATAGGAACGATTGCAGTCTTCCAGATTGGGCGAAAAAACAGGGTCGAACTGTTTGGTTCGACCCTGTTTTACTCGCTTGCCGTAGGTCTGTGACCGAGGCAAAAAGGAGACCGCAGGTCTGGCATTCAGGCGCACTACAGTCCCCGAAGCGTAGCTGAGCGGGAGGTCAGAAGACCTTGCGCCAGCAGAGATCCCAAAGTGTATACGCTTGCGCTGCGAGGCTTTGTTGGGCGCGTTTATACTTTCTATTCATTCCCGAGGATCAAAAAAAAACCTCATCTGATCCTTACCCAGGCTTCGTCTGTCTTATCGTTTATCACCAGCAAATCACCCCCCTGACGTAGATAATAGTTCTCGGTCGTTTCTTTTTTATCCGTGTCAATATAATGGATGGTACCACTATCGTACGTAAATGTCCCGCTACTACTTACAATGATCTCGTTTGTAGTGTTCTTCGTGGCCTCAATAGAATAACTGCTGTCATCTTTAAACTCTAATTGCTCCGTGGTTTCAATTGTACGGCGTTCCCATAAGCCAATAATCGTTTTCCCAGTTGCCGTCGCGGCTAACGGTACCAGAGTGGGGGTTGGCGCCTGCGCCGGCGTGGCCAGGGTAAATTTGGATGGCAGACGCTCAAATATCTGATCGGCCAGGGATGTGGATGCAGCCAGCATTGTTTCCTCTGCCTGTGTGTCGGCTACGATCAGGTTGAGGTTGACCAGCGTCTGGCCACGCGCCGCCACAAAGGCTGCCTGCCGCCGGTTCTGCGCGGGTATCCAGACCCAATACACCACGTCACTCCCGCCGCCCTCCACCAGTCGCGCCTTGAGCGTCGGAGCGCCTTCGGCGGCTGTCACCAGCTCGGTAAAGAACCCCTTGTAATCCAGGCTCTCTGCCAGCGGTTTAAGCTTGTTCACGCCTGCCTCGTCAAACTGGACGCCGGCGAGACCCAGCATCATCATCTGCCCCTGCAAAACACCACTTGACTCCTGATCCTGGGCCGCAGCTGCCGATATCATGTAAAGGGCATCGCGGGCGTTGTTGTAGATGCAGGCCCCGTTCATGGCATTGGGCGCACTGACGGGTTCGCCCAAAATGGCTTCTGCTTCCGCCGCCGTGACCAGCGAACAGGGATCCAGGCCGCTGACCGGTGGAGGCGTGTCCGCAACCTGAGTTGGCGATGGCTGAACCTCAGTTGGCGCCGCAGAGCCCGATACGTCAGGAAAAACCGGAACAATTTCTGTGGCCGCCGGGGCTGTTACTCCCAGATTGCACGCCACCAATCCAATCACCAGGACGGTCAAAGTGGTAATTTTCGCCTTCATACTCATCGTTGTTATCCTTTTTGAGGGCATCGATCAGCTTCATGGTTTTCGGATGTTTCCGTCCGGCTGACCCCGGGTCGTATGAGATCGAGACGAACCCGTTAAATGTCCCATGGCATTCACCATAATCTGGTTCTCCCTGCCCTGCTATGGGATATTTAGACTACTGATTCAACGATAAAGATGCTTTTTATTGTCGTATATTTAGGCGTTCTCATTCCGCGTTTGTAGAGCATCTTCTTTAATCTATTGCCGATCTATTGCGCAGCTACCTAATGGCTTGCTTGATACCGAACGATGAGCAATCAAGGCCTTTATCTCACGTTTCTGCTTGTACTGGAACGATCTCCATAATCAGGTTGTTTCTGCTCCGGTTAACTTCCTTTATCATCCATAAGCAGACTACCCCAAAGATGCTTAATGCGGACCAGAATGCAAAAGGAGCGCCAGGCCACAGCACAGCTAGACTGTTTCCCATTGGCGGGGCAATGGCATTGCTGATACCGCTGATCGCCATTGTGAAACCTATCGCGGTTCCAGCATAGACAGGACCAACATGATCGGTTTCGATCACAGTTGTCTGAAATATCGCCATAAACGCATCGCGCACAGATCCAGATAAAAGCACTGCTGCCCAGACCCATCCACCACTGACAAAACTTAACAAACCAAGGCCAAACGCAATCATCAGGCTTGTGATAAGCAAAAGACGTTTTCGCGATCCCAGGCGATCAGATAGCAGTACGATGGGGAGGACGAAAGTCAGACTAAGCGTATGGAAGGCAGAAAGTGCTCCATCTGCATGGATAGGCTGCCAGCCAATATTTCGCAGGTAAAGCGGCAGGTAACCAAGTGTTCCTTGAATCGCACCGCTAATACCGAAAAGCCCAAAGCCAAGCAGCCAGATACTTTTCAAGCCGGCAACATGTTGCAGTGCTTTCCGGAGGGAAAGTGATATACCAGTTGACTCGCTTACCCTCGAGTTGGCTGGCGTAAAAAACCAGGGGATGCTGAACAAAGCTCCAATCAATCCATAGACAATCAGCACATTTCGCCAGCCGCCCAGCAAAGGCGAGAAAGTGGTGGCACTGAATAATGAACCGATCATAAAACCCAGCGCCATACCCATCGCGTGCGCTCCATTTGCCAGTCCCAACTGCTGCGGCGGGAACCACTCCCCGAGGGTCTTGAGACTATTCATCAGCACAACAGGGACTACCGCGCCCAGCAGGATCACGATCATCGTCATGGATAGAAAACTGCCTGCCAGTCCACGCGCCATTCCTAACAAACCTCCCAGCAGGGTGCCTATGATCAAGACCCGCTTTGGCCCAGCTTTGTCGCCGATCATCCCACCTAACAAGCTGGTGAAAATACCTGGCAATGAGCCTACGCCCCAGATAATGCCTACCTGTACAAGATCCAGCCCCAGGTTATCCGAGATCTCCCTGGCCATTACCGACATGCCCATCAGAGGTATTGCAATAACAAACATATCTGTCAATATTACAAGAATCAGAATGTACCATTTGTAATTTTTACTGTGCTCTGGCATGATTTCTCCGAGTGATCAAGGTGTATACATAATTACTGAAAGAGAATAGATGGTCATACACTACTCGATAAGTTGACTGATACTACTGTGAAATGACAAGTAAACACCTTTTGTAACGAATGGCGTATGAATGTATTGTCTCGCGCGACACTTCGAATGAGATTTTCCAACTTTGGTTGAGTGGATGCCTGCCAGGTTTATCTGCACCTTCTCCAGCCTGGACTCGAAGCGCATTGAGTTTGTGAGGCAAGCG
>Ga0105098_10000343_pt1 | contig 15604 bp, 12 predicted proteins | sample PPLLak21cMay2015_FD_79137 | JGI IMG/M metagenome (GOLD analysis project Ga0105098, IMG submission 79137) | Freshwater sediment microbial communities from Prairie Pothole Lake near Jamestown, North Dakota, USA - PPLs Lake P7 Core (1) Depth... | ecosystem: Environmental > Aquatic > Freshwater >... | reverse complement strand
TGACCATATGGCGGTCTTCGGATAGTTTTAGACCTGTCTGGTTCCAACCCACACTCCCAATGAAGGGAGTGACACGGTCACCCCTACCCCTCTAAGCCGCGACCTTGTTTCAATCCACACTCCCAATGAAGGGAGTGACCGACCAGACCTCGGGGGATGATCTCCAGCTCCCGTTTCAATCCACACTCCCAATGAAGGGAGTGACCTTGGGTTCCTCAACCTTCAATGCGTGGGAGATGTTTCAATCCACACTCCCAATGAAGGGAGTGACGCAAGTGGCAGACGTTCGGCGCGGAAGGGCTCGAGGTTTCAATCCACACTCCCAATGAAGGGAGTGACTTCTCAGGATGTCACCTGACATCAGGCGGAAAGGTTTCAATCCACACTCCCAATGAAGGGAGTGACTGTATATGATACGCTTGCACAGTTGACCACCACGGTTTCAATCCACACTCCCAATGAAGGGAGTGACGCAACTCCTTATTGCTTTCAGAGCACGGCTGCGTTTCAATCCACACTCCCAATGAAGGGAGTGACGGTAGATTTGTGCCTGTTTGATGTACTGCTGCATGTTTCAATCCACACTCCCAATGAAGGGAGTGACCAGGCGGCGTACAGCGTCGGGATGTCGTCGGTCGTTTCAATCCACACTCCCAATGAAGGGAGTGACCTACTGATTGGTGGCTGGGTAGCAATCAATATTATGTTTCAATCCACACTCCCAATGAAGGGAGTGACCGAAGGTGGACATCTGATCACCAGAAAGATCGGTGTTTCAATCCACACTCCCAATGAAGGGAGTGACCCGAGTGGTTGCAAGACATCGATGCGCAAGCGTGTTTCAATCCACACTCCCAATGAAGGGAGTGACTAAAGAAATTGAGCTCGATCACATTAGCCGAGGGCGTTTCAATCCACACTCCCAATGAAGGGAGTGACTTCTCGTTCAAGTTTGCGCTAGTAATACTTATTGTTTCAATCCACACTCCCAATGAAGGGAGTGACAACTCGATATGCGCGGCGTGATCTGATGTTGATTGTTTCAATCCACACTCCCAATGAAGGGAGTGACTCAATCGGGGCGTATGGAATGTCCTGAAACTTACGTTTCAATCCACACTCCCAATGAAGGGAGTGACCAACGGACACACATACAACCCGCAAATATCAAAGTTTCAATCCACACTCCCAATGAAGGGAGTGACGGCATTGGATCTCTGGCTTGATCGCCTGCTCCATGTTTCAATCCACACTCCCAATGAAGGGAGTGACATCATCATAATAATCGCATAGATCAAAATACCAAGTTTCAATCCACACTCCCAATGAAGGGAGTGACAAATCAAAGTCACTCAACATAAGAACCTCCAAAAGTTTCAATCCACACTCCCAATGAAGGGAGTGACCGCAAAATCTGGCAAAAAATAAACCTGCCCGCCAGATATGGGCAGTTCACATCAATAGTAAATCTTGATAATCAATAAAAAGTCGTGTGTGGATGAGATATTCAGTTGTTAAGGTTCAATATTTCCTGCGAACCGGCACTTGCCAGTGTGTTCACTTTGGGTTCGCAAAACTCATTTATGTAATAATCACGCCTTCCAAATCAACACTAGGTTTTGCGCCGACATGTTCAACCCGATGTCGCCACTTATCACCCAGATGGTAGTAACGAAGGCTATCTACTTCGGGATCGATAATTTTTTGTAACGCATCCTGCAATTGTTTTAGTTGTGCCGCATCAATGATACATTCGAAGACAGAATTTTGCACACGCTGGCCATAATCCTGGCACTTTTTCGAGACTTTGCGTAAGCGTCGTTTGCCTGCTGCGGTTTCGGTGCTTACATCGTAGGTGATCAAAACCATCATGGGGAAATATCCTAACTCCAAAAGAAAGGCGGATACGCATCCAGGTCGCCGCGTAGATAACGCGCCAGCAGCATGGCTTGGACATACGGGATCAATCCAAAGGGAACGCGCTCTTTGAGATACGGGTGGACGATTTCCTCCTTCTTCCTCTCCTGCCATGCGGTCAAAACAGCTTTACGCGTATCGTCGTCCATCAAAATCCCGCCGCTCTCTTTCTGTGTAAAACCCTTGCCCGTGATCTGCTTGCGGTTTACCAGAGAGAGCGCCAAACGATCCACGGCCACGGGACGGAGTTCTTCCATTAGGTCCAGAGCAAGTGATGGACGTCCGGGGCGGTCCTGGTGCAGGAAACCAACGTAGGGATCCAATCCCACTGTTTCCAGGGCCGAAGCGACATCATTCGTCAGCAAAGTATAGAGAAACGAAAGCAGCGAGTTCATATTGTCGAGCGGCGGGCGGCGCGAGCGTTCCTTGAAGAAGAAGGCTTCGCGTTGATGCAGGATCAGTTGATCGAACACGCCGAAGTAAATCTTTGCGGCGCTGCCTTCGAAGCCCATCAAATCACCGATCGAGTTGCAGGCAGGTATAGCTTTGAGTGTTTCCTTCAAAAAGTTGGAAGCACTCGTAAGAGCCTTACCATCCACCAGCATGGAGTGGTCCCGGATGGCGCGGTCGATCACTTTGCGGCAGTTGGAAATCTTCCCGAGCAGAAAGGATGATGCAATCGGGATGCTATCCGCTTCTTTTTCCGAAATGTCATATTGTTTCTTGCGCAAAAGAACATTCCCTCTTACCTTGCCCGTGACGCGCGCCTGGAAGCGCCCGTTGGGAGTGAGAAAGCATAGTCCGATGTTTCGCTCGGCACATGCACCCATCAAGGCTGGGCTTGCACCTTGATACGTGAAACAGACGATATTTTCCAGGTTATGCAAAGGCAGGCGCGTGGACGTATTCGACGCAGCCCCCTGCGGGTCATCCTTTAGGATAACGACATTCTCGCCATCCAGGGAGAGATAGGCATCGGGCGTAGTGATGTATAGAACGTTTCCGAGGTGTTTCATAAATAAAATCTTCCCGTCCTTGCGAGGGAGCGAAGCGACCGAAGCAATCTCACATAGTGTATAGGGGATTGCTTCGTCGGGTCTTTGACCCTCCTCGCAATGACGACATTACTCACTCTCAACCTGCTGCTGGATATATTTCGACGCAGCCGGCACTTTACCCTGCAGCACAGGCAGGCAAACATCCGCCAGCGAACAGGAGCGGCAGCCTTTGAACGGCTTGACACGCGGGGTGTAGCCTCTCCCAAAATAATTGTGCATTTCCTCAGACATCGCTCTGACAAGCTCTCGCAATTCAGCAGTCAATTCAACCGGGACCCGGTGACGTGTCTCTCCATAGTAGAGATATCCATGGGGAATTGGGACGGAGAGCATTTCTTCCAGGCATAAGGCTTGAGCACACAACTGCGCTTCGTCGCTGTGATCGTGTTTCTCCTTGCCGCGCTTATATTCAATGGGTGCAGGCAGATACAAGCCATTCCTGCCGGGTAGTTTGACTCCCTCAGGGGATGCTGTGAACTCGACTACATCGCAAACTCCCGTCAGCCCAAGACGATATGAGGCGATAGGCACAGACCGCGCCGTGATGACCCCGTTCCTCGTTTCGGTGAAGAAGGGATCATCGGCGCGCTTGTGCATGATCCTGCCCTCGGCGGTCAGCGCGTTCTCCTGCCACTGCCGCTCGACATGGATCAGCGCCCACTGCCTGCGGCAAAACAGAAAATGCTGGATTCCGGAGAGAGGCAGCAACTCGTCAGATGTGTATTCGGGTTTCATATTCCATCCATGTCGTTGCGAGCCGTCTCGCGCTGAGCGGTGTTCTTCCGCTCGTATCGAGACCCGGAGACGAAGCGTCAATATCGAAGCAATCTCGTATATAATTTTCCTCATTAATTCGCTGGGCTGAAGCCCTTGCTCAGTTCGCAAAAGCCCTTCGGGCTAGTGCAACAAGTCCACTTTAGTGGACTTCCATAGACTGAGGCAGGGCTTTAGCCCGCGGATCACTCACCATCCATCACTTCACATTTCAATCCAGACAATTCACCTAGTTCAATGTCGTAATCTTCGATGCTCTTGGGTTCATCTGACTTGGAGGCTACTCTGAGCAGGCGGTGAACCTTGGCAGAGGAATATTGCCCATTGGGATTGCCATGCTCCCACCAATAGACCTTGTAAACTTCCATGCTTCCCTCGGGGCGCGCAGAGGATGCATCATTGCGAAACAATGTCTTTAATGATTCTTTGATCGCTTCTGCATCCTTGTCAGAGAAACCTGTTTTGGTAGCAAGCTGTGGATTCATACTGCCATAGAAGACATAGACGCCATGATCGACGCGGTGCTTCATGCCCATTGTGTCAGAACCGCGTTTTGTCCCATCACCTTCACCACTGACACTTTTGGTGATTTGGGTGCTGGAAATACGATCAAGAACAGGAGCAACGGAGAAAGCGGGGTGGACGGAAACGGGTCCGCGAATGCCGATAGAAACACCAGCAGCATCGCCGCCCTCTTCGTCTTCACCTTTTTTCTTGCCTTTCTTACTGCCTTTGAAAGCAAATAACTGACCAAAAGCGCGCACATCAAGCCACTGCTTACATGCAGCTTCCCGATATTTCTTGTCATCTTCCGGGTCAACGTTTTTCAATGTCCCCTCAGCGCGGGCTTTCAGGCTTCGATACTCATCCTGGCGGCTGTCGTCCGATTGGACAAAAATGGAGTGTTTCATTTCCATCAAGCGGTTGCGAATTTTGCGTTTTATGGAAACATCAGACAGTTCACCAAAGCCATCATAGTTTACGCGCGGGCGGTTGCCATTGAGCGGATCGCCATTCGGATTGGCATTGTTGACGGAAACGATCACTGCAAAATCAATTTTGTTGGAAAGGGCAGTCATGGCTGGTTCTCCTTATGAATTGGTATTACTTGTGGCGTCAGCGATTGCATCGGCATTGTCTGAAACTTCCGCATTACCTAGACGCAGGAATTCCCGCTGGCAATGGTAGCCCAACAAAAACTCGCCGCTCAATCTTTTATCATTTGTAAAGTCATTGCCGTTGAACGAGGCAATAACTTCATCAATCATGCGCTGGCGTTTCTTGGATTTTCCGCCGAGCCTTGCCTTGTACGGCGTAAGTGCAAGCTCGATTGTTCGCCATGTGCTGTACGGGCGTTCGGCAAATCGTTGCATTAGCCGTGCTGCGTTGGTCGAGCGGTTTTCTTTGGCTTCGTTCAAAGCCCATTCTTCCAGGCTGTCTGCAAGCGCGAGCAGCCTTCCGTAAAGATAGTCCCTGGTCGTTCTATTCTGATCAAGAGCCATATCGTAATTCTCCTTTCCTTGCTTGAATTTCCTGAATAAGGCGCAGGCAATGCTTAATGTTTTCTTCCACGTGTATTCGTCGTCTCCACGATATTTTTTGTCGTCTGGGTTTTTGACCCCTACTCTATTGGATGCCCGTCGGACAACTGATTCCACAAGGTCGCGTGGGACAGGTTGACCGTCCACAATACAGGGGAGCAGACGAGCAATGGTTGCCTTACGGAGTTTGTCATCCAATCGGCTTCCATAGGCGGCTTCGGCAATATCGGCAGGGGCGGGCGCGCCCACAAACAGCAGTTTTTTTCTGGGTTTCCCACTTTCCTTATCCAGGATTTCTCCATAACGATGTAGCCAGGCAGCAGATGTATGCCAATCGTCAATCTTTTCCAGGAAGTCGGAACCCGTTAAATCACGGTAATAGGTAATCGCCATGCGTCCCGTTGTAGCTGAGTCCAGTGCCATAACGACGACTTTATCTGTATTGCCGAGTTCTTTTCCATAGCCCGCAATTCTGTTTTTAAGTTTGACACCCAATTCGTGAGCAGTGTAGGCATTAGGGTCTTCTTCTGTGGGCGCGTTGCCCCAAAGCAGAGTTTGAGGGTCATCAGTAGGTTGTGGCACAGGCACGCCTGATGTAGCCCAAGCGACAATGGCTAAACCATATCGGTTGTAACCTTGCCGCCCGATAAGCCACCGAAGAGCAAAGTGGGCTTTTTGTGTAGTTTCAAAGCCTACTGTTGCAGCTTGATTTGCATAGATAAATCTTCCGCGAAAGGTATAACCCTGCATATCGTTGGATGAAATTATTTTTGCTTTATCACCATCGTTTCGTATTTTGGCTGGATGTTGGTCAGCAGAGAAACTTTCCTCACCTGTCACATAGCAAAGTGCTTTAGTCTCTTTGGTTGATGAGTAATAGGTGATCCAACTCCGGATTATCTCTTGGTCACTCCAAATCCCAGATTGTGGCTCGCCTGGAATTTCAACCTTCCACCGCACGAATGCTTCCGCCTGCCAGTTTGTTAATTTGCCAGTCTTAGAATCAATTCTGCCAGGCAACAGGTCAAAAACATCCAATCCTGCTTTTTTATCTTTTTCACCAGGTCTTTGAGTGAAAAGCTTTTTCTTCTTTTGGTCTGCAAAAAGGATCTCATGTGTCACTAAATCAGCAATGATTTTTCCGCGCTGAACATACTGGTGAATTAGTTGTACTTTTTGGGGAGCATTGTTTGCGACCCATTTTCCCAATTCATCAAGATATAAATTGTGAAATGAGCTTTTTTCACCGCCAAACGCCTTATAGTCAGCCGCCAAATATTGCAGTTTGTCACATAACGGATGAGATACAGGACCACTGGTTCTGCCTGCTGAGTCTTCAGTGCAAGGTATGATTGTTCTTGACTCGTCTTTAGGAATGACTCTTGCGCGCCTGAAATTTCCATTTTCATCCAGAGTAATTTCAATTTGTGCCTTTTGTGTAGTGTGACAAATAGGAAGTAAGGGGACTTCGTTGTCGTCAGAACCCACTCCAATCATGGATTTGCAATTATCGTATGTCTCAGCAAGTTTTTGAATCCAACTCATCTTACACACTCCCCTCTTCGTAACCTTCGAGCAAGCCTTCCTCCATGAGACCAATTGTGGCGGGTGGGCTTGCTTTCATTGGGCGTACAAATTTGCGGACAAGCGATTTGTCATTAGGGAGAACGAATTCGATCACGCCGTCAACCATTTTGGGACGCCAAAAACGGGCGTAGAACTCACCTTTTTGGGCTTCATCGGGATAATCAAATCCATGAAACATCAAGCCAAAATCAAGCACGCCGTAGTTGTCGTATTCGCTTTTGCCCTCGCCAAACTTACAAGGCTCCACATACGCCTGACATTCACGCGTGCCGAGAAACACGTCCCGCCTACCGCCGCGCTCGATCATGCGTTTGGCAACGAAATAATGCTTATTATCATTTCGATCATGCTCCAAGTCTTTCCGATGTTCATTCCAGACAAAACGCGCCTGTACTTGGTATTCCACATCGGCAAGGTAGGTGTAGATTGCCAGATCGTTACCCTCCTTGTAATACTTGATTGGCTTGGCGCTTCGGGTCTGGGTTTTGATGCGCTTCATCACCCTGACCTTGTCAATTATCCAAACGATGGTTGGTTTCCAATACACCGAACTCAGAATCCCTTTCAAGGCTTCATAGGTGGGAATCTGATAGGAGTATTTCTCGCCGCCGATCTTGGTCAGCGGATCAGTGAACAGGGCATATTTGCCCCATGCTTTGAAGGTTACGATATTTTGCATTGAGACCTCCTTTTATACGATTTGGACTTTCATATCGCTGACAGGTTCATCGCTCCAACCGAACTCGTCGCTGTAATATTGCTCGTTGAGATAAAAAATTCCCGCTCCTTTCTGAACCTCTTGAATGGCTCTCACTTTAGATAAGTTATCAAATTCACGTGGGCGTAGATTAACAGAATATCTCTGCGCCTTCTTGAGTAGTTTGTATTGCTTTTCCAATTCGGGCACGCCGCATAGGTCAGCAATAATTTCTGCGCCATTTTCCTCGTCATCTTTGCTGTCTTTTTTCTTGTATGGCACAACCACACTGCGAGTCGGCAAATCAATCACTTGAAATGCTTTTGCGGCGGTTTGAAAGGACTGGCGGAGAACAACTTCGAGAGCGTCTTGATTGACTCTTTGATATGCCTTCACAGCCTGTGAGTTGATCGAGAGAAGGTTGAACAGATCATCTTCCTGCCCTACGACTGAATTTACGCCAACCTTGTAACTCATTTCATCTTTCCGTGCGAAGTAGTAATAGTTGTAATACGCCGCCATCATTTCCAGCCCAATTCGCTCGTTTTCAAATGACTCAGGTTTTTTCTCGAAATCGTCCAACACGCGCAGTGCCTGATCTATACCGACTGAAATGTCTTTCAGCTTTCCGACATTCTCCTCCTTTGGGTTGACAATCCAGACATTGCCAAAGCCTTCACGAACACCGTGACGGTTGCAGCGCCCCGCTGATTGTGCGATGGAATCCAATCCAGCCAGATAGCGGACGACCGCGCCGAAGTCAATATCCACGCCCGCTTCAATGAGCTGCGTGCTGACACAAATCACAGGTTCGGCTGTTTCGGGCATAAGTTTCACTTTGATTTCATTTAGCACATTCAGACGGTGAGCAGGACACATATTCGTGCTGAGGTGATACAGATGAACACCTCCAATTTTTCTGTTAGCAACGGCTTGATAAAGAGCGCTGGCTGATTTCTTGGTGTTGACAACTATCAGTACGCTGCCTTTTTCCTCCAATTGGTTTTCAGCAAGTTCCGCCACTTCTTCTTCGCTCCATCCGCCAACCTTACGTTTATCGAATACCTCTACGCGCTTCAATTTTGCAAAGAGTTCTTTTTCGTTCTGAATAATGCGCTGTTCTGGATTGATAATCAAGGCGCGATAGGGGTTATCCAGTTTATCAAGCGGTGGCTGTGTGGCGGTGCAGAGAACCACAGTGGCACCGCAGGTATGAACGAGAAAGCGGAGTGCAATGTTCAGCATGTGAATCATGTTGATTGGAATGGTTTGCACTTCATCCAGGATAATCACTGAGTTCGACAATTGGTGCATTCGCCGCGCGCCGCGTGTGCCTGCGCCAAATAACGATTCCAGGAATTGAACCTGTGTAGTGAGAACTACAGGCGCATCCCAGTTTTGCGCCAATAAATTTTGTCTGCGGGTTTCTTCTTCAGGCGTCAGGTTAGAATGATGTTCAAGAACTACTTTGTCCGAATATTTGCCGTTTGCGTCTTTGTCTTCCAAAATCTTTCTGATTTCTTCGGCGTTTTGGTCAATAATCGAAGTGTAGGGAATGACATAAAAAACTCTATCCATCGAATATTCTTTTGCGTGCTTCAAAGCAAAGCGTAGGCTTGCCAGTGTCTTGCCGCCACCTGTTGGAACAGTCAATTGATAAATACCCTTTGATTTAGCCGCATGGTTGAAGCAGGCTAACGAAACTTGGGTACGCAACTCATCCACTTCATTCTTACTTTTAAATTCTTTCAGCCTGTTATCCAGTCGTTCAATCAGGGTGTCCCAGGGATGATACTGTCCATAATTTCGGATGTTGATGTTTCCAGGTTTCTCAAAATCGGCGGTGTCAAGTCTGTCCGCATCAACAAGACCACTGAGAAGAAAGCGGACAAGCAAGCCTGCTTTGAATGCCAGTGTATTTTGCGGTTCGTCAGGTTCGTCTCGCAGGCTTTGTAATTTTTCAAAAATCTGGTCTATCACTTCTTGTGAAAGTAAGCCTTCAAGTTTGGCGTCAACTTCCTGTAAGTTAGATAGCGCCTCAGATTTATGGGTATCTGCATCCGCTTTTTCCATGCGCCGCTTGAAATTGTTTTTTCCGTCGGGAACAAGACAGTCAATCAATCCTGAATGATGAGATGAAATACACAAGGCAAGAACCTGCGCTGCAATCTTTTCCTTTCCTCCTTTGTTCCAGAGACTTTCATAAATCACCTGCGCGCCTGCGGTGGAGTGGTCAATTTTTCCGCGCATCGCCTCCGGGTCAATATAGCCATCTGCGTCTGGATTTTTCTCTCCCGTTCCCGAAAGCAGGTAATTTTGAAATTGTTCACTTGCCTTGCCGAAGTCATGCAATAAACCAAGGATTTCACCCGTCTCTTTCAAACCAATTTTGCTGGCAAACTGACCCGAAAGTTTGGATACCGCTGTCAGATGCTCCATGAGAGACTGGCGCTCTCTATCTTTCTCGCGTATGTGGGCAATCAATTGTTTTTTCACTTCCATCACCTTGTACAACTCTGCCAACTCCCGAGCCTCCCGCATTAGTGCATTTCTCAACCCCTCCGGCTCCAGCACCTCCACGTCTGCGCCCCACGAGCGGATCCAGGGGAGCATCTCATGCCACTCGGCAACATCCGCGCTCCAGATGCAGCCGCCGTCTTCGGTATTGGTTACTTTCTCTAATGGATGCCAGATGCTTTCCTTCACACGGCGGGTCACCGCGGGAGAAAAACGCAATTTTATGGTAACGGGTTCTGCCTCCCCATACCAAATGCCCCAGGCATATTTCAACAGCTGCTGGTCGTCAAATGTCTCCGGCACTTCAAAGGATTCGCCGGAAAGGACCGCAGTTTGGATCCGGTCTATCTTGAACGGCATGATCTTTTCAAACGTATCGCTATGAGCGACCACATATACGCTGTCGCTCCAGATGGATGGCTCGATAAAATACGGGCTGATCACGTGGTTGGTGATCCCCTCGCTCTTCAATCCCTGATAGCGGATACGGACCTTATATTGTTCCACCCAGGCCTGTGTAAGGATCTCCAATATTTTGATCCTCTCAGGGTCTTTCTCCTGTTGTAGTAAACTGTCTGCTGTTTTGAGCAGGCGTTCTGTCATCGGCTGGCGCAGGGTCGCGGCAAGCTTTTCGACCGCGCTGGCGGCGTGCGGGTGATGGAAACGTGTCTGCCGCGAGGTCTTGCGCGCCGCAAGATACAGAGTCAGGGCTTCATGTAAACTGACCTTGATCTCTGAGATCAGTTTTGAACGAACAATTCGATAGTGTCCTTCATCATCAGGCTCGATCGGATATTCCGCTGTTAACTCAATACGGTCCCGGTACACGGTTTCGCGGGCAACTCCCAGCCGCTTTGCCATTTCAATATCGGAATAGGCGCGCTGGATATACAAGCGTTTCATTTCTGTCAATCGTTCTGCTTTGTTCATGCCGCTCATGTCTGCTCCCTGCAACACTAGCGCCTCGCGCAGTGCAAATAGGATGAATTCTTCCTGTAACAGAATAGCACATCACCCTCCTGAATTCTGCAACATTTTGCTCCCGTCATTGCGAGGGTGCTTGTCCCGAAGCAATCTCCTTGTTAAGCGTGGATTGCTTCGCCAGCGAACGGCTCGCAATGACGCGATCAAAAGATAAAAGAAACCCTCAGGGTCCTTTTATTATCGTATTTTGTCACTTGGATTTCTTGAAGGGCCATAGGCCTCCCCTGTCGTCCTCGATAAGGTGGAGCCCCTTATCTTCGAGGACGGGCAATGAACGGGTCACTTCGCTGCGGTTGAGACCCAATAGGCGGGCGATCAGTCCCGCCTTTTCTCCTGGATGCTTCTCTATTGTACGATAGATTTGTTCTGCGCGTTTGTCATTCGCCGGTCGTGCCATAACACACCTCCGTGTTGTGAGTTGTCCCCACTGTACGGGAGGCATGTTGCAGGTACGGTAACAAACAGTAAAGCCGAGTCCCCCTGAACTCGGCTTTCACTTCATTCTTCCCTCTCATATTCCGTCATTGCGAGGAGGGTTGAGGCGCCAAGCGCCGAAAGCCTGACGAAGCAATCTCATATATGATTTCCAATTCTGTGAGAGATTGCTTCGCCACCTCGGCGTTTGAGCCTCGGGGCTCGCAATGACGGGAATACGGAGGGATGGGGCTGGACTACACCTTACTCTTCGTCATTTCGGTGATATGCCCTGGCAGGTCCTCTGCCGTCACGGTGATCTTTGAATTGCTCTCAGCCGCGGCGGTCGTCTTCCCCACCTTTTTACTTCTCACTTTTCCCTCCACCCCTATCCCCTGCCCCTTCTTTCCTCTCTCTTTCCTCTTTCCCTCTTTCCTCTTTCTCTCTTTCCTCTTTCTTGAATCCTGTATATACTTCTCGAGACCCTAAAGGTCTCTCCTGTCAACCTGCTCGTACTGCTGGCTTGCCGGTCAAAAGTGGCGCGGGTCAACGAGAGAAAACCCTTAGGGCCTTTTTATTGGGAGGGGGCTAGTTCAGATTCTTCGTCATTTCCGTGATATGCCCCGGCAGGTCCTCGACTGACACCAGCACTTTCGGGTTTCCGGCAGTAGTCGTCTTGGTCGTATAGATCCACCAGGGGCTGACATCGTCCTTCACCGCGGACCCCTGTTCCAGCACGGCATCCTGCTCGTCCGTGATCACCACGCTGACTTGCGTCACCTGCACATCGTCCATCGCCAGGATGCGGATATACTGACCGGTCTGTCCCGTCCACTCCGACAGATCGATCTCCTTGATCTCCGGCGCATGGAACCAGTCTGCCAGCGCGACATTGTAGGGATGCATCGGGGTCCCTTTGGCTTTATCGACATAGGCCTGCAGATCTTTGGTTTCTTTGGCATAGGCCACGCCCTCCCGGAATTTCTCCTGCTGCGCCTGCTGAGCAGGTGTGAAGACCCGATTCTCGTTGAACTCTGGCTTGTTGCTGATGATTGTCCGCCCGGCCTTATCGATCTTGATGATCATCTGCTCACCGAATGAGCCACTTAAGCCTCTTACGACTACATTGTTGCGAACTTTAGCCATTTTATATTCCTCCATGATTTGTACTTGCATCTTTGGTCGTCCGATGTTTCTTCAAAGAATCATCACGACAATGGCACTGCCACTTGCAGGCAGCGGATTCCGTTCCCACCCCACCCGCCCGTTGGGCACCCTCCCCAAATCCGACATGAAGACTATTCACACGCATTCAAAATTCACTTGTCGTATTTGGGGAGGGAAGGGTGGGGACAGGGCGGTCATCCTTCGCTTAACCTTCGCTCGTCTTTCGCTTAACCTTCGCTTAACCTATATCGCGCCGGTTCCCTCCCTTCTATTCGAACGATATTCACAAAACGAATAGACAGCCTGAATTCAGGGATAGGCGGAAAATTGTTGTCTGCGGTTTGGGGTTCGGAATTTTGCCGTGCGTTTCCCGCCTACGTGCGCATCCTGCTATTCGATTACGTTTCCAGTATATGGAATTTTACGAGGATCTCCATTATAAAAAGATTACAAAAAGACCACCCACCCCGCTGGTCGAGTAGTGGCGCCCCGCGCCACGTATCGAGACCACAACGCTACAGGAAACTTTTCGTTTGCAGGTTATTTGTGGACTCGATCCGTCCTTCGTCTCCGCTACGCTTCGCTCAGGACGACGTCTCGACCACCGGAGTTCCCCCAACCCCTAACCCCTATTCCCTATCCCCTATCGTACTTTCATCCAACTGCCTTGCTCATCTATACATGGTATTTCTGTAATATAATTCAATAATCAGTGGGGAAAGGCAAGCAACCAGCATCGACACCTCACCGTAGTTGCCTTCTTAGAACAGTGTATGTGGAGGTTATCTTGATCGATCATATCCTTGTTCCTCTGGATGGTTCTACACTGGCGGAATGTGTGCTGCCGCACGTCATCGCAATTGCTCCCATGACCCACGCACGCGTTACACTGGTGCACGTGATGGAGCCGCTCCAAAACGACCGCGGAAGTTCAGCCGTGGACCCCGTCGAATGGCATTTGCGCAAGCAGAATTCAGAGAAATATCTGGAGCAGGTCGCCGGCCAGTTGAAGGAAGCCGGTATCCTGGCAGTGGAATATATCATCCTGGAGGGAAATCCGGCCAACAGCGTGGTCGATTTTGCCCGCAACAACACTGTGGACCTGATCGTGCTCAGCACGCATGGGCAGAGCGGGTTGAGCGGCTGGAATGTCAGCAGTGTGGTGCAGAAAATCCTCCTCCGTTCGTATAAATCCATCCTGCTGGTGCGCGCCTATTTGCCGTCTTCAGCCGGGATGACCAAAGTCCGCTATAAGCACTTATTTGTGGGGATGGACTGCTCACCCCGCTCGGAGTTCGTCCTGCCATTTGCCGTCAGCCTGGCGCAGTACCACAAGGCACACCTGATTTTCGAAAGCGTGATCGAAAAGCCGCAATCCGTCAATCGTTTACCGCCCTCCGATCAGGAAACGGAACTCCTGAATACGTTTCTTGAAAAGAACTCTCAAGCCGCCTCTCGTTATTTGGATCAGCTGGTCACCCAATTTTCGACAAAGGAATTCAAGATAACCGCTCATGTCTCCACCGCTGATAACGTCATTCCTGTCCTGCACGACCTGGCGGAGGAATGGAATGCCGACCTGGTCATGCTGGCGGCCCATGGCTATTCCGGCGAGAGGCGCTGGCCCTATGGAAGTGTCACCACCAGCTTCATTGCGTATGGGAATACCTCTCTCATGATCATGCAGGACCTTCAGGATGAGGAGATCCATGCGACCCGCGCCGAAATGGCGGTTAGAGAAAGCCAGGGACATTGATCGATGCAAAACACTGCGCCGGCTGAAAGCCAGGTAGATCCCCGGAAACAAAATATCTCCATGCCCCCTAACGAATTCGAAGAAGCCATCCTCCAGCTCGCGCAGAGGTTATCTGACTGTGCGCCTCGGCGCGCAAGTTTTACTATTCCCGGCCGGCTCAAACAGTTGATGTGGTTTTTTCAGGAGTGCTACGAGTATTTCGACGAATCCACCCAGGCCCAGGTTTCGACCTCACCCTCTGCCGAATGGCTGCTGGATAATCTTTATGTAGTCGAGCAGGCGGCGCGGCAGATCGAAAAGGATTTGCCGAAAGACTATTATCAGCGCCTGCCTAAAACGCAGGCGGGCCGGTCGCGTATCTACCTGGTTGCGCTGGCAAATACACACAGGCAGGAGACGCGCCTCGACCTCGAAGCGATCAGAAGCTTCCTGCAAACATTCCAGGAGATCACCCCGCTCAGCACCGGTGAACTCTGGGCCTTGCCTTTGATGCTGCGACTGGCTGTGCTGGAAACCCTCGCCGAGGCGTTGGCGAAAGTAACTCCGCAAAAGTGGGATAGCGTGCCGCGGCCCGATGTTTGGGAAGGACAGGACACATCCGGGTCCAGCGCCCCCGCGCCTGATCCCGATATGACCGTCGCCAACTCCATCCTGAACCTGCGCCTGCTGGCGACTCAGGACTGGAAAGTATTCTTCGAAACCACGAGCATCCTGGAGAAGATCCTGCGCGGCGACCCGGCCGGGCTCTATACTCAAATGGATTTCGAGACGCGTAACCGCTACCGCAGCATCGTCGAGGAACTGGCAGACGGCTCCCCCATGGACGAAGCCGGGATTGCGACGCAGGCGATCCAGGCTGCCGCTTCAGCGGCAGCTGGCGCGTCCATCCGCGAGAAACATATCGGTTACTATCTGATCACAGATGGCCGGGAAACGCTCGAACGCCAGACCCACTTCCGGCCGCGGTTTTCCAGCGCGCTGGTCCGCTTCATCCAAAAGCACGCCACGCCTCTATACCTGGGAAGCATTGCCCTCCTGACTTCCCTCTTTACCTTCCTGGCGGTTTTCCATGCATTTCAGGCAGGTGCAACCCTCGCCCAGCTTTTTACTTCTGCACTTCTTACCCTCCTCCCCCTCTCCTCGGTGGCGATTGAGATCGTCAATGGACTGGTCCTGTCCATCATGCCGCCTC
>Ga0105098_10000342_pt1 | contig 15647 bp, 17 predicted proteins | sample PPLLak21cMay2015_FD_79137 | JGI IMG/M metagenome (GOLD analysis project Ga0105098, IMG submission 79137) | Freshwater sediment microbial communities from Prairie Pothole Lake near Jamestown, North Dakota, USA - PPLs Lake P7 Core (1) Depth... | ecosystem: Environmental > Aquatic > Freshwater >... | reverse complement strand
TCTTTAGATACGAAATACGACGACAAATCGTCGTCGCTACTAAAGCGGATTATAATCGAAAACATGGACCGACGAATTTTTCATGGCAACATCAAACCAACTGACATTGCACACGCTTTGATGGCGGAATTCAATCGCGGAAACTTATGCGCACAAATATTGGGTGGCAAAGACAAAATGGCCGTTCAAATCGCGACTCGCGCCGGCGCGATGTCGGGTGGGCAGACTGCTCTGACCATCACCGTCCAAACGGTGGAGGATGGGGTCATGGTGGAATTAGGTCAGCAGGCCTGGCTGGGCGTTGCAGCAAGCCTGGGGCATACAGCTATCTCAGCGCTGCGGAATCCATTCAGCCTGCTGAGCCGATTGGATGATCTCGCCCAGGACATCGAGAACATGCAACTCAATGATAAGACCTGGCAGGTGATAGACCGTGTGGTAATCAGCCTGAAAGCCTCCTACGCCCTGTCGGAGAAGTTGACGCGCATCGCGTGCGAGTTTTGCGGGGCAGCCAACCCGCTGGGTGAGGCAAGCTGCGTGGCTTGCGGCGCCCCCCTGGGAGATGTACATCCAACCACATGCCACGGTTGCGGGTTCGTAGTCACCGTGGAAGAGACTGTTTGCCCCAACTGCGGCGTGAAATTGCATTAGAGTTTTCCCTACCTGTACCGTCCGACATTAATCTGCAAACCGGATGGCTTGCAGATTTTTCGTCTCGCCTCTATAATACCTGTGTCATAATATGGGTGTGAGGGCCTTTTGCAATGTTAAAACTCGATCAACTCGAAGCAATCATCCAAAAACTGGTGGAAGATCAGTTGGCTGGGATACTCCCGGGTATAAAACTGGAAGACCGGGTTATTCAACGCCTGGCAACCGCGGTAAAAGAGAACATCATCCTGCAGAAAGATGACAGAGTAGTTGCCCCCAATCAGTTCACTCTGGTTGTCTCAACGGAAACATCTCCAATGTGGAAGGAACAAAGCACGCTCGAGGCACTGAAGAATATCATTATGACCGCGAGCCGGGATGTGGGATTGAAGTTTGAAACACAGCCGACATTCACTATTACCACTGACGACACACTTTCAGCGGAGGAAATCAAAGTGGTTGCATCGCACAAACTAGAACCCATGGCAGACACACAGGGATCGCAAATGTCCACGCCGGCTGATGAAAACGGAGAAGGCGATAACATTCCTGAAAACGCGTTCCTGATCATCGAGGGGGTGAAGGTACATCCCCTTATGGAGCCGGTTGTGAATATCGGACGCCGGCTCGAAAACCAGCTTGTGATCGATGACCCGCGCGTCTCACGAAATCACGCCCAGTTGCGCGCTATTAAGGGACGTTTTGTGCTTTTTGATCTTAACTCGACGGGTGGTACGTTCGTGAATGGTCAACGCACCAGCCAGACGGTGCTCTATCCCGGGGATGTGATCTCGCTGGCAGGCGTGGCGTTGATCTTCGGTCAGGATAATCCGCCTCCCCGCCCCGACCTCGCCCATACCGCCCCCCTCGAGGCGGACCCCGGAACAAGCGAAAGGCCTACCGCAATCCTTGAACAGAAGACTGTCGATCTTAAGATCGACAAACACAGAGAAGATAAAGCCGATAGATGACCGCCACGATCGTTCTCATCCTGAGACTCCTTCTGGCTGTTGCACTGTACGCATTTCTGGGATGGGCACTTTGGACTCTTTTGCAGGAATTCAAACAGCAAGGGGATAAATTAGCAGTACAGAGAAAGCCGGCCATTACCCTCTACATCAGGATCGATAGCGGCAAGGAAAACGTGCGCCGTTTCTTGCAGCCTGAGATCATGATCGGACGGGATCCAAACTGTGACCTGGCCATTATCGACGAAGCGTTGTCTGCCCATCATGCCCGTCTCACGCATCACCATGGTCAATGGTGGCTGGAAGATCTTGATTCCACGAATGGGACATTCTTAAACCGCGAGAAATTAAATACACCGGCAGTAGTCATTACCGGCGATAAGTTCAAATGTGGAAATACCGTCTTCGGCATCCAGGTTGAGGATAGCGACGGCCTTTCCCCCGCAAAAGCATCCTAAACCGGAGTTCAATCATGACCGAGCTTGCAGACCTCGCAATCATTGGCGGTTCAGGTTTGTACGAAATGCCTGGACTGCGCGATGCACGCGAACATAATGTAGATACACCATTTGGAAAAACGAGCGCGCCCATCGTGGTCGGCACATTGGAAGGCGCGCGCGTGGCCTTTTTGGCGCGCCATGGCATCGGTCACCACATTACGCCGAGCGAAGTCCCGTATCGCGCCAACATTTACGCGCTGAAATCATTGGGCGTGCAGCGAATTGTCAGCATCAGTGCCTGCGGGTCGTTACAGGAGCAGTTCGCACCGGGCCACATCGTGATCCCGGACCAGATCTACGATAACACCCACGGGCGGCCGCGGTCCTTCTTCAGCGGCGGCCTGGTCGTGCATATCAGCGTCGCGGAACCTTTTTGCGAGGATCTCTCCGACCAATTGGAATCCGCTGTCGGCCAGGCGGGAGGCGTGACCCATCGCGGCGGTGCATTCATCACCATCGAGGGTCCGCGCTTTTCGACGAAGGCCGAGTCCAGGACCTATCGCGCCTGGGGAATGTCCATCATTGGGATGACCGCTTCGCCCGAAGCCTTCCTCGCACGCGAAGCCGAGATGTGTTATGCAACCATGGCGCATGTCACCGATTATGATGTCTGGCACGTGAGCGAAGCGCCGGTGACGGTCGAAATGGTCATCCAAACACTGAACAAGAATACAACCATTGCCCAGAAAGCAGTGCAAATCCTGGCAGGCAAGTTAAAGAATGAGCGCGACTGCAACTGCGATCATGCGCTTGCCACTGCGTTGATCACCAATAAGGATGTGATCCCAGCTGAAACACGCCAAAAACTGGATCTGCTGGTTAAGAAATATCTGTAAACAATGAACAGAGTCATCCAGGGCAACCTGCTGAGACTGGCAGCCATCTTTCTCTTTTTGCAAACGGTTATCATCACCCTTGCCCCTGCCGTCCGCTTACGCTCCTGGGATGTAGATTATCGCTGGTCACATTGGGTTGCACTATTGGTTTGGGGGCTTTTTATCCTGCGCGCGCATCAATCCATCAGTAAACATTTCCCGGATATCGATCCGTATCTGTTTCCGGCAGCCGCGTTTTTGAGCGGCTGGGGGCTGCTAACCGTCTGGCGGCTGGATGAGGATTTCGGCGCGCGCCAGGCGCTCTGGCTGGGTATCAGCATTGTGGTCTTATTGCTTGGATTGCGATTGCCCGCTACGCTTGAATTCCTGCGCAAATACAAGTATCTGCTCCTCAGCGGCGGCCTCCTGCTGACTGCCCTGACGTTGATATTTGGAACCAACCCGGCCGGCTACGGTCCCCGTCTATGGCTGGGCTGTTGCGGTGTGTACTTTCAACCCTCCGAACCGCTCAAGCTTCTGCTCGTTACCTATCTGGCGGCCTATCTGGCGGATAAGCTCCCCACCCGGTTAAGCGCATTTCCCCTGATCTACCCAACGCTCCTGGTAAGCGGGCTTGCCATCCTGCTTCTGCTCTTTCAACGCGATCTGGGTACTGCCTCGATTTTCGTGGCCCTCTACACGATCATTATCTATCTTGCGACCGGCCGCCGGCGAACCATCCTCATCAGTGCAGTCATTTTGGTGTTGATGGGAATTGCCGGTTACTATCTGATCGACATCATCCGCATACGGATCGATTCCTGGTCGAGCCCCTGGAGTGATCCTGTGGGGGGGTCGTATCAGATCATCCAATCCATCCTTGCGATTGCAAACGGCGGTCCCGAAGGGCGGGGTCCCGGCCTGGGAAGTCCCGCTCTTGTGCCGGTGGCCATCTCCGACTTTATCTTCGCCGCGATCGCGGAAGAGACCGGTCTGATCGGGACCGTTGGTTTGATCGCCATCTTCGGCATCATCCTGATCCGAGGCTTGCGCGCCGCCCTCTGTGCGCCCGACATTTTCCGCCGCTTGCTGGCGGCGGGTGTCACCGCGTATTTTGGGGTCCAGACTCTCCTGATCATCGGCGGGAATCTGCGCCTGCTGCCGCTGACCGGCGTGACCTTGCCATTCCTTTCCTATGGGGGATCCTCGCTGCTCACGTCGTTCATTGGTCTCTCGATCCTGTTGCTTATCAGCAATCATCTGGACGAAGAACCGGCGCCTCTGCCCAAGCCGCAGCCCTATTTTGCCCTGGGCGTATTCCTGTCACTGGCGCTTTTCGTCACTGCCCTGGCCAACGGATGGTGGGCGGTTGTCCGGGGTCCCGATCTGCTGACACGCCCGGACAATCCGCGTCGCATCATTGAAGATCGCTACGTGCCCCGTGGTATGCTGCTCGACCGGACGAACACCCAGATCAATAGTACCGAGGGAGAAACAGGTACATACAAACGCGTCTATAAATATCCGGACCTTTCCGCTGTGACCGGGTATAACGATCCGATCTATGGACAGGCGGGACTGGAAGCCTCGCTCGATGAATATTTGCGCGGGTTGAGAGGCAATCCTGCCACAACCATCTGGTGGAATCACCTGCTTTATGGCATGGCCCCGGAGGGTTTGGATGTGCGCCTGAGCCTGGACCTGTATCTTCAATTTCGCGCCGACGAGATGATGATCGGGCATCGCGGCGCGGTGCTGCTGCTCAATGCGGAGACCGGCGAAACCTATGTGATGGCCTCCCATCCCACATTCAACCCGGGTCATTTAAGTGAGATCGGGGCGCGTCTCAACAAGGATCCCAGCAAGCCATTGATCAATCGCGCCGTGCAGGGTCTCTATCCAATCGGGACCCTGCTCGAACCGTTCGAACGGGCACTCTACGGGAGTGAAACAACTACCGAGGCCGAGTTGCAGACCGTCTACGAGACCTTTGGTTTCAACCGCACGCCGCTCTTGCGAATGCAAGTAGCGGAACCGACCACAGATGCGGAAGAGAATGACCTGCACGTCTCACCATTACAGGTCGCGTTGGCAGCGGCAGCTTTGACCAATCACGGTACGGTCCCGGCTCCGCGCATCGCGATGGCAGTCAACACGCCTAACGACGGCTGGGTATCGCTCCCAGCGTTGGGATCGCCGTTCGAAGCGCTCCAGGCCCCGGCGGCAGATGAAACGGCACAAGCGCTGAGTGTAAACGGTCAAAATTATTGGGCGCACACGGGTCACGCGGAAAGCGAAGAGTCGGCGGTCACTTGGTATATCACGGGAACCCTGCCAAACTGGCAGGCAACTCCTCTGGTAGTCGTGGTCGTGCTGGAGGAGGACAATGCGCGGCTCGCCAGACGGATCGGGCAGGAACTCCTGATCGATGCGATGAGCCCATAAAACAAAATTGCCCTTGCAGAAGATCTGCAAGGGCAATTCTTTTGGAAATCATTTACTTCCCGTCGTCGATATCTTTGGCTGAATAGCCGGGACCCGTTTTGAAGAAATCATAGTTTGGCTGGATATCAGGGGTGAAATCAACCACTTCGCCTGCTTCCAATTGCCGGGTGGTATCCAACACGATGGGACCACCATGATGGTTCGTGCCTTCGAAATGGCCGGTGAGACCGACATTGCTAATGTATTCCCCGCCCTTCGCCGTATAAGCAGATGGGACTTCATCTTCCGGGAAGATGGCTGCGAATGGGCATTCAGGCACACACGCGCCACAGTCAATACAAGTATCAGGATCGATGTAGATCCAGGGCCATTCGTTAAGAGGCTGACCAGCAATCATACATTCAACCGGACAAACGTCAATACAACCGCGATCACGAACGCATAAGCTGGTAATGATATGTGTCATTGAACTCTCTCCTTTTGGGAAGCTACTTGTGATTTTTGTTATTATATCTTGCTTACAAAGACTACGGAAGTCACTTCAAAGCTTCCCGTTGCTCATTATATCTGTCAGCGACTGCTTCCCAATTGACCACATTCCACCAGTTGGAAACATACTCAGGACGGCGGTTCTGATATTTCAGGTAATAGGCATGTTCCCAGACATCGATCCCCAGGATGGGCATCACGCCATCAGAAAGCGGAGTATCCTGATTCGCGGTGGAGGTGACCGCCAGGGTATCTCCTTTTCTGACGAGCCAGGCCCAGCCTGAACCGAAACGGCCAATGGCAGCTTTCTCGAATTCAGACTTGAACGCATCGAACGATCCAAAAGCCGTCTCCAGCGCCTTCAACAATTCTGCGCGGGGAGTCACCGAGGCTTTGGGCGCCATGATCTCCCAGAACATATTGTGGTTCCAGGTGCCGCCCCCGTGGTTGCGGACCGCCATGCGAATATCTTCAGGCACGGCGTTCAGGTTCGAGAGCAAATCTTCCAGGGACTTGCTCGCCAGCTCAGGGTGTTTTTCGATCGCAGCATTAAGATTGGTAATGTAAGCCTGATGATGTTTGGTGTGATGGATGGTCATCGTTTGTGCATCTATGTAGGGTTCGAGCGCATCCACTGCATACGGAAGTTTGGGTAATTCAAAAGACATGATCCTCTCCTTCTGGTTGGTCTGTTCCCTCAAACAGATTAGATATTTACCGCTTGTCTTATAAATTGCGAGATTTTCCGGAACCATGTAGCAGCAAGGATGAATTTCCCGCTTGGCTGTGCTTGTCAGACATATTGGCGGTACTAAGTGAATAACTTCGGCAAAAATTGTAGTCTTTTGGAGAGCACATGTCAAGCAAATATTCGATATCTTCAAAATTGGGTTTCTGAGTATAATCTGGGCACCGGCAATGGCAAGGCGGGAGATGTAATAAACCGGTGACTGTATCGTTCTTAATCGTACACACATCGCGGCATGGGGCGTGATCGGCACGCCAGGATCTGTTCGCATCTTTATCAGTGGCAGTGAATGGAAAGGCAGGGTAGCTATGACCACAATTGCGTTTAAACGCTCTGGCGGGTTTATCGGTCAGGGAATGAGATTGGAGCTGGACCTTAATCAACTTCCCGCTCCGGACGCGCGGCATATCGTCCGCCTGATCGAACAGGCGGGTTTCTTCAACTTACCGGAAAACTCGATCGTCAAGTTCAACCCCGACGAATACCAGTACACGATCACCGTGGACGTCGGGATTATCAGCCATACTGTTCGCACTAATGACACGACCATGCCAGCCACCCTCCGTCCGTTGGTTGAGGAGCTGTCCGCGTTGAAAAGTGTCGCTGGTTAGCAGGTCGAGTAATTTCGAAAGGACAGGCATCCATGAATGCCTGTCCTTTTCGATACTCGAACAGCCGCGCAATCCCTCGAGACAATCTCCCTATTTCGCCTTGCCTGGTCAACCCCTTCTCGGTTATCCTTGCGCCCATGGGTAAAGGACGACTGGAGGCTTTCAGCGATGCTGTCATCGCCATCATTCTCACCATCATGGTGCTGGAATTACGCGTGCCGGAGGAAGCAGATTGGCACGCCCTGAGTGAGTTGGCGCCCACCTTTCTGAGCTATATCTTAAGCTTTATTTTCCTCGGCATTTACTGGAACAACCACCATCACCTGTGGCAGATCGCCACCGCGGTCAACGGCAGGATCCTGTGGGCGAACCTGCACCTCCTGTTCTGGCTCTCGCTCGTGCCGTTCGTGACCGGCTGGATGGGAGAGCACGATTTTGCCCGCCTGCCGGTTGCGCTGTACGGCCTGGTATTGTGGATGTCGGGCTTCGCGTATTACATCCTGGCGCGGGCACTCGTTAAACTCCACGGCAAGGACTCTCTGATAGACACTGTACTGCGCAACAAGCGCAAGGAGCGCGTTTCGCTGAGCGCGTATGCACTCGCCATCCTGCTGGCATTCGTCAATACAGCCTTCTCGCTGGCGTTGTATTCCTTTGTAGCCTTCATCTGGCTGATCCCTGACCCGCGGGTCGAGAAGGCCCTGGGAGGCGTCAATACGGGAAAGGAAGTAGGGGAAAAGGGATAGGGGCACCCGCTTTTTGGCATAAGGCTTGCCCAATCAAGGGTTTCCCTGTATCCTTATCGCATCAAATACTGGAGGACCCCATGAATGAAGAAACTTTCAACATCAGCATACGCAAGTTCCTAAAAGTGGTTGGGATCAACTCTCAGCGTGCCATCGAGCAGGCAGTGGATAAGGCAGTTGCTGACGGCCTCATCGCGGGCACAGAGACTTTCCCGGCAACGATGACATTGAAAATTGCAGGTCTGCAGTTGGATGTCGAATTCGATGGGGAGATCAGGCTCGAATAAGCTCGTAAACCTGATATCGTTTTACGAGGGTCAGTTCTTTTCTGGCCCACGCTTTTCCCGAAACTATAAGACGGGAGCAGGAGTTTTGATTCGTAGAATATGGAATATCTGGTAGTGCAAACCACCTCCTCGTCAACGGGCGGACTGGCGAGCGATATCGCCATCGTGTTCATCCTGGTTCTGGCGAACGCATTCTTTGTGGCTTCTGAATTTGCGCTGGTGTCCGTGCGCAAGACACGCATCGACCAGCTTGCCGCCGAGGGCAGCAGCACTGCGGCGTTGGTCCAGCGGGCCGTGCGTGACCTGGATCGCTACATTGCAGCCACACAAGTTGGTATTACGCTTGCGTCCCTGTTACTGGGCGGGCTTGGCGAAAGGGCTCTGGAGCCAATACTAACCTTCCTGTTTATCTGGGTGCCTGATGAATGGTTAGGCATCACCCGCGCAGCGCTGGTAGCAAGCTCTGCCTATTTCATCATGACGTCTCTGCACGTGATCATTGGTGAATTAATGCCCAAGTCCATCGCGCTCCAGAGAGCCGAAGCTACCGCACTCTGGATCAGCCGCCCCATGTCATTCTTTGCATGGGTATTTTCCCCCCTGATCTGGCTGCTCAACGGCATTGGCAATTTCCTCCTGCGGAGATTGGGCTTTCATCCTGCCGAAGGCCATAGTCAGGTGCATTCTCCTGAAGAACTCGATATGCTATTCACAGAGTCTCATCAGGGCGGTGAAATCAACCTGACCGAGTTCGAGATTTTGCATCGTGTGGTCAGGTTTTCAGATACGAGCGTGCGCGCGGTCATGGTGCCGCGTTTGGAAATGCAGGCTCTCCCGGTGGCGCTGCCACGCAGAGCATTAACTAATTTTTTGCAGGGACGGCCTCATAGTCGTATTCCGGTCTACGAGGAGTCGATGGATCAAATTATTGGCATCGTCAACTCCAAGGACCTGGAGCATTTGAACTACGAGGAACTTTCGCAGGAAGTGGAACAGTGGAAGACAGTCATTTCTGATGACAACAGCGCTCAACGCGTACTGGCAGACAGCCAGGCAACCGATGAAAAAATACTGGATTTGACGCCATTGGTGTTGGAGGTGGCCTTTGTGCCCGAAACGATCAGGATCGATGGATTGCTGGCCGAGTTCAAGAAACGCCGCCAGCAGATCGCCATTGTGATAGACGAATACGGAAGCGCGGCTGGGCTGGTGACGCTGGCAGACCTGCTGGAACAGGTTTTTGGAGACTTGCCTGACGAAGCCGAAGAACCAGAGGTCCTGAAGCGGCCGGATGGAAACATACAATTGGCAGGGCTGGTAAGCATAGACGATGTGAATGAACTCTTTGGCTTTGGCTTTCGCTCCGATGAGGCCGATACGATGGCCGGCCTGGTCCTAAACGCTTTGGGCCGAACCGCCTCGATTGGTGACGAAGTAGAAATCAATGGAATACGTATACGCGTTGAGAAAGTTGACCATTTGCGGATCGCAACCCTGCTTCTATTCCTGCCAGTGGATGGGAACGCTGAAACGCAATCTTCCAGGCCAGCTGATTAGTTTGCCTTCGCGCAATAAAACTTACGCCTCGGAATACACCCTGAAAGGAAGCGCCGACCCTTGCCGAATTCCATCGCTTACAAATTGCTTGAGGCTTGCCACGAGCAAGGTTGTCCCGTTTGCCGGCTGGAACAAGAGGGCGTGGAACGCTACCTGGATAACCATCTCTACGAAAATGTTAACAGCCCCGCCTGGCGTGACCGGTTGCGCCTCAGCCTGGGTTTCTGTCACGAGCATGCCTGGTTAGGGGTGAATCAACGTCTGGGCGATGCCCTGGGGTTTGCGATTATTTATCATGATATTGTCAACACCGTTCTGAACAACTTGAGTGATGACAACGGCCGAACAGGTACCTCACGACGCTGGGCATCGTTGCTCGGACGCGTCCCTGAACAAGCGAAGGCACTGATCGAGAAAATACTGTATGCCCTCACACCGCGCAAACGCTGTCCGGTGTGCGAGTATCGGGATCAATTGACAGGACCTATGCTGTCCGTGCTCGCGGAGGAGTTGGAAACGCCAGAGATGCTGGAGGCGTTGCAGGCTTCCGAAGGTCTCTGCCTGCCGCACCTGCGACTGGCGCTGGAGCACATCAGGGATCGTTCTGCTTGCGAGAAACTGCTTACGATCCACCGCGCAAAACTCGAGAGCCTTCGAACGGAGCTGGCGGAGTTCATCCGAAAAAATGATTATCAAGTCATCCAGGAGGGTTTCGGCAAGGAGGGAGACGCCTGGTTACGTGCCGTTGGTATGATCACGGGAAGCCGAAAAAAGACATGATGCGAGGCAGGGGCGTGGATGAGAGCAACCTCTCCCGGACCCATTTGATGAATGAAAATGCTTCAAATATCGTCAGACAAGTATATTAAGTTTCATTAGGCAATCCTTCTACCCTCTACGGGTAAAACCCCATTTTGGCTTCAGCGGTTTCGTTGTAAAGTAAGCCGCATGAAAACATTTGAAATGCTGTGGAGAGGTTCGATCGTTGTCATTCTTGGTTTTTTAGCCTGGATCAGTTTTGCTGCTGGCGGTATTCTGGCAGGGTCTTTGCTCCTGTTGTGTATTCCCGCCTGGCTATTCATTGGACTCTATAATCTGGGTTACTTTTAAGCCAAGCTCATTTGTGCAATTACTACGAAAGAACATTCTTCTCAATTAATTCAGGTAAAGTAGACATAAACCGTGGAAGGGTGTACAATATGCCCGCTCGTCGTCAGGGTGCCCCCCTCACTCTGATGGCGAGCATTTTATTTTTCGCCATCGCATACAGGACATGTCGGAAGACTTACTCGATCAATTATCCGGGTGCTCAAAAAATGGAGGAAAGCGCAAGTGACAGAATTCGAGATCAAAACGTTCACTGAATTTCACGACGTCATCGAGAAGTATGATGCGAGGCCGTGATCTATCGCGGCGTGAAATCCGTGAGTTTCCCCTTGATCCCGAAGATCGGACGTATCGACCCGCCGCAATCCGCAAAATCGAGGGAGTGGAACGAAAAAGAGATCCTGCGCCTGTTCAAGGAACAGGCGTTGACCGCTTTGCGTTATTCCCCGGTCTCGAAAGTCTGGCGGCCCATATTGAATGGTTACAATCGAAGGGTTAGGAGAACGGCTGCAAGAGATTAAAGAAGGGCTAAAGAAGAGTAAATTTGTGGGATAATCTCACAGGAACGCAGAAACGAGGAAAGTTCATCACAGCCAGCGCGAAAGCCTCCTTCGCAGATAAAGGTAAAAAGGAGAGCAACAAGAGTGCGAGTACGGGATTATACAGGACCTCTGGGAGTCCTTGCAGCCGGTGTATTTGGGGTTAGCTTGTTATGCAGTGTTTCCGCGCTGGCAATGAATGATTTGAACAGCCACAGCCTCACAACCCTGGAACCGGTGAACATTGTGGAATTGGCTGTCGACAACCTGGGCACCGCGGCCGGGTTGACAGAACAAGCAGTCACTGCGTTCGTGCCCACGCCGACAGTTGTTCCAACCAATACAGCTTCTCTTACACCTCTGCCTTCCGACACAGCTACAGCCACTTTCCTGCCGTCATCCACCCCTCGCCAGCCCACGCGGACGCGCCGCCCGCGGCCCGTAGCCACCACCATCAGGCTTCTTCCGCCCTCCAGCCGGACGCCGCGCCCGCCTGCTACCAGCACACCGCCTCCTCCAGCCGATACATCCCCCCCACCAACCGCCATATCACCTCCACCGACCGAGCCACCTCCAACGGAGCCGCCTGCCACCGAGCCGCCAGCCACCGAGCCGTCAGCCACCGAGCCGCCCATCCAAATCTCAAATGACACTCCAGTAGCATCGCCATAAAAAAGCAACCTACATGTCTGTCCACCTTCATAGGCAGACAAATAGGTTGCTAAAGCATTCTTATAACGAATCAGGCCATCAAGAGCAGGCGGCCAGGCTTCGAGAACCTGCGATCTCCCTACTCGCTTGGCACAATCAACCACATAACCAGATAAGCTGCGATCCCTGGCACACCGCCGGGAATCATGGCGACCAAAAATGCCAATCGAAACCAGAACGCATCCAAACCAAAGAACTCTTCCAGTCCGCCGCAGACACCTGCAATGATCCGGTTTGTGCGTGAGCGGCGTAGTGCCGTTCCTCTTACTTTCATCATAACCTCCAAACTCAATGGGGTTTCATGTCACCGAGTTAATGACTGCTCTGATTGGTCTCCGAGTTGATATTGAACCAGGCAATCCGTACATCTCCAGCTCACCCACTTTCATTCTGTTAAAAAAACACTTCCCCGGCGTCCCCTCACTCGTCGATTAAGAGTGAGGGGACAGAGAAGAGGAGATAAGCGAAGACGTTTATCATCCCGCGTAGCCCATTAGATGTCAGGCGGTGGATTTCTGTCGATATGATCGTGTGTGGGGCGAGGTGAGAACAGCGCCACCAGGAATGCAATCCCCAACAGGGCAAGCAACCCAAATAAGATAATCGTCCATATACCGGTAGGGGTATCCCCACCGGTGACAGGAACTACCGGTGTCCCTTGCACGATAACAGTAGGTGGTACAAGTGTTGCACCAGGCGGTACAACGGTCGCATCAGGCGGCACAACCGTATCTTGTAACTTAACAGTTTGCGAGGCTGCCGGTGATCCAAAAGCGCTCAAAAACAGCGCACTAAGGACCACGATGGAAAACAAAATCGTTTTGAGTTTCATGGTAACTCCTTTCAAGTATACAGAGTCCATACCAGAGATTTCTTCTGGTGTGTCTTGTATAACGAGGAATCCCACAAAATGTTATTTTTCCTATCTCGGAGCAAATCCCCTTTTCAACTGTGATGAATTTGAGTTCCATCAAAATACGTTTGAATTCAAGCGGATCGAACAGCAGAACAGGAAACACAAACTGCAAACACTGAGGTTTATCGACCAAACATTTCCACCAGTAAAGGATTGATCAGGTCCCAATTCGGAGCGAGGACTTGTGCGCCCTGTGAGGTCTGAAAAGGCTGGACCATCTCGCGCCTGATGGTCTGGCTATCGATCCCAAACAGCAGTGCGCGGGACAACGCAAACAAGAGGCGCGGCCATTGCCAGATTGGTATATTTGTATCGATCACATTGGCAAGCGAAAAAACGAATCGAGGCAGAGAGGTCCAATGAGCAGGCTGCAGAGCCCTGCTAAAAAGAGCAGAGAGCAGGACCTGCGCACGGACCATGCGGCTGAAATCATCGCTGCTGCTGCGCTCTCGCACAAAAGCCAGGGCAGCCAGCCCATCCAGATGGTGCACACCGGCGGGCAATCCGCTCATCGGCGATGCGAGCTGAAGATCCACTCCACCGAGCGCGTCCACAACGGAGACCACGCCAGACATATGGATTACCGCGTAATAGCGCACGGGCACTCCGAAATTCTGTCGAATGGTCTGCATGGCGGCACGCGGGCCTGTACCAGACTCATTCGACTCAGCAAAGAAATAAGCCGTATTGATGCGCTGCTCGCCGACATTGGGGATGGTCACCCACAGGTCACGCGGGACCGAGAGCATCCCAACGTATGGCTTCAAAGGCACAATGGTGGTCAGGATGATCGTATCAGTCCGCCCCACGGAACCACGTTCGGGAGCATCATCTGTGCCCAGCAGAAGGATGTTCGTTCGCAATGGTGCAAAGAAATAGAACAGGACAAGTGCCAGCAATATAAGAGGCCAGCGTCGAATCATTCTGCGTCGTACAGGAATGGCATGCGCAGGCTGAAGATGATCCACGCGGCGAGTGGGTCGAGTAATTTCCGACATAGGGATGCAATTGTAAAGATCCATTATGAATCCAGGCTTAGGCAAACACGATTTGAGGTGCAATATCATTTGGGATCAAGTAAGTTTTTATGCTTAGCGTAATCTTAGAACCCGTGGAGACAACGCAGATTATGGTACGATTGAACTTGCAGAAGCACAGCGTTTGAAAATTATCCGTGCTCCCCGGCAGATCCCCATTCCAACCAACATAAATTCCAGGGAACCCGTCACACGGGTCTTGCCAGGCTTGGAAGCCGGCGTAGAGGCAGGTACAAATGACAGTGATCAACTTTAGGCGAATGGGAGGCTCAATGGGCAAGGGAATCACCATGAACCTGGATCTGGACAGCATCCCCGGATCTGACTCTCAGCGCATACATAACCTCATCGCTGAAGCGGATTTTTTCGAGGTTCCGACTCTCAACGATCTGCGTGCCAGTCCGGATGAGTATCAATACACTATCACCGTGGTCGCTGGAAATTCGCTGCACACGGTCCATGTCACAGACACAGCCATGCCGGAACCGCTCCGCCCACTGGTCGAGGAACTGACTGAGCTGGCGGAGACGGCGGCATGAGCAACAGCGTGAAGACGTATTGAAAGCCAGTTCATATCGTGCTATTGTATAAGTACGGTAGGTCCGTTTCGGAAAGGAGTTCGCCATGACAGACTGGAACCTGATGACTGAATCCATTCGCAATGCCATGCATATTGTTGAAAAGGCACACACCGCCTCGCGGCAACTGCGTGACAATGCCAATCCCGAAACCTTCGATAACTTCCGTGCTCAACTACAGGAATTAACTGAAGATCTCGCCAAAATCCAAACCGTCATCGACAATCAGGAAGCCTTTGTACGTGAAGAATTCGCAGATTGGCTGGGGAAGGCATTTTCAGCGAGACCCGCCGGGTATCACCGCACGCGGCGTATGCAGCCTGGCGCTCCATCTTGAGCGGGCGGCTTTGTCCGGACGATATCCAAAAGCAATTGGTAAATCTTCAAATGTAGAGTAGAGCCTGGTTGGGTCCACTCTCCATTTTGTTTTGGAACATCCTTCCCATCCCCTGAGCGTATTGGCAGTTAAAATCAAAACATGACTGAAAAATTCGCACTTGCCCCCGCCAACTCGCCTGGTGGAGGCAGAGTGGCGGCAGCACTGGTGGCCGCGATCCTGGCGGTTTCCACGGCTTCGATCTTTATCCGCTTTGCACAAGTCGAGGCGCCATCTCTCGTGATTGCCGCGCTCAGGCTTGCGTTTGCAACACTCCTGCTCGCGCCCATCGCATGGACGCGTCATCGCGCCGAGTTGAAGAGCCTCACGCGTACAGAACTCACACTGGGAATCATTTCAGGTCTCTTTCTTGCCGCGCATTTCGCCACGTGGATCTCGTCGCTCGAATACACAACCGTGGCAAGTTCGGTCGTGTTCGTCTCCACGGGTCCGCTGTGGGTGGCGCTGCTATCCCCGCTGCTGCTCAAGGAACGGTTGACGCGCGCGGCAGTTGTCGGGTTGGTCATCGCCATTTTAGGGGGGACAATGATCGGCTTGTCTGACGC
>Ga0105098_10000341_pt1 | contig 15659 bp, 13 predicted proteins | sample PPLLak21cMay2015_FD_79137 | JGI IMG/M metagenome (GOLD analysis project Ga0105098, IMG submission 79137) | Freshwater sediment microbial communities from Prairie Pothole Lake near Jamestown, North Dakota, USA - PPLs Lake P7 Core (1) Depth... | ecosystem: Environmental > Aquatic > Freshwater >... | reverse complement strand
TGGAGTAGTAGGAACTGTTACTTCTTTATATAGCGGATTTAAAGAAGGTGGTATTACAGGAGCTATAGGCTCTGGTGCAGACATGATGATGTTTAATCAAGCTGTAAGAATGTTAGGTACTCCTGGTGGAGCAATAGCTGCTTTAGGTGCCGCAGCAGTATATGGCGGTAGTAAGTTCTTGCAAGCATCACAAAAGAATCTAAGAAGTTTACGTAAAAATGAAATGGTAGATACACAATCTCTACAAGCTACTCAATCTTATGGAGGAGCTACAATGAGACAACGTTCATTACAGGCATTACAAAATACACATATTAATGGTAGAATGACTATGGGTAATGAAGCGTTAATGCATCATACTACATACAGATGATAAGTGTTATAATGATTAATTTTTTAAGGAGTTATTGATTATGTGGAAATCATTATTAATGGGGCTCAAAGGAGCTTCAGGACCAGCAACTTCTTCTGCTGCATCAGCAGCAATGTTATCAGGTAGAATAGCACGTACTATGGCTACAAGTAATACTGGTAGAGGTATGCTTGGAGGAATGGCTGCTGGAGGAGCATGGGGAGCAGCTAGTGATGATACAAGTGTATTAGGTGGAATGGCTATGGGAGCAGGGATGGGAGCGCTAGGTGGTCGTTATGGTGGAGCTGGTTATAATTGGTCTAGAAATTATGGTTCTGGTCTTCAACAAAGAACTATGGGATTTATACGTGGAGTAACTAGTCAAGCACGTAAAGATTGGCGAGCGGGACGAAGTGGAGTAAGTAAGGGATTTACACGACTTCGTACTAATATGGGATTTAGTTTTGGTAGTGGTAATGCATAATGAGTTTTAATATAAACACATGCGATAAATCTTGTATAGGATGTATTAAAGGATATAAGAATAAACATTCCTTAAAGGCTGGTGGCAAGTTTAATATCAGGTGTGCTGGTATACCTGAAGATTATGCACCAGATAGTATTATGCATGCTTTACCAGCCGAAGAACGAGACTTGGCCCGTTCAATGCTTGATCCCGTTGAATGGGCAGCAAAGACATTAGATTGGCATTGTCTAGATCCCAATGGAGAAGTTTGGAAACGCAAAAATCCACAAGAATATTATGCTTGGTTAAGAGAACATCCTAATGAATCTATTCTAGGTAAATCTAGATATCATAGACCATATCAAGCACAAATGCTTCGATGTACTTCTAAGAGAAAAATCTTTCGTATTGGTAGACAAGCAGGTAAAACAGAGACTATGGTTATTGCTATGTTATTCTGTATGTTTACTAAACCTGATGTAGCTGAGAATGAAGGATTTGAAGTAATAGTAATTACACCATTCCAAGCACAAATAGAAGTTATTTTTACACGCATACAGCAACTAATCTCTACTTCAGCTATTACACAGAATAGTGTTAGAAGAGATGTAAAAGCTCCTATCTATACTATTGAACTACATAATAGTTCTAAGATACGAGGTTTTACTGCTGGAACTAAATCAGGTGGTAATGCTGACTCTGTTCGTGGACAACATGCTAACATGCTAGTCTTTGACGAAGCTGACTATCTATCTAGTAAAGATATGGATAGTGCGATGAGCATTATCACTAACTTCCCACAAGCTACACTGTGGATGTCATCTACTCCATCTGGACGTAGAGATAAATTCTATCAGTCTTGTCAGTCAGATCGTTTCAAGGAATTCTTCTTTCCTTCATATGTAAATCCTCTATGGTCTACAGATCTTGCAGCTACATATAAGGAAACAATGACTAGTATTGCTTATAAACATGAAATAGAAGCAGACTTCGGTGAACAAGAAGAAGGTGTATTCCAAAATGCTTATATTCAATCAGCTAAGAAAGACTATCGTTATGGTCAACTTCCTCCTACTAGTGGATGGACATATACAATGGGTGTTGACTGGAATGATACTGCTAATGGAACAACAATAGCAATTATAGGCTTTGATCCTACTCAATTAAAGTTTATTCTTGTAGATCGTCATATTGTATCTAGAGATGGATGGACACAAGTAGCCGCTATGACAAAAATTGTAGAACTAAACCGTATATGGAATCCAATAGCCATATATATAGATGCTGGTCATGGTGGCACACAATGGGAATTGCTACGTAAGTACGGATATGATGCTATGATAGAACCATCTAAGGGAGCAAGGCATCCAGATAGTAGACTCAAGGATATTGTTAAGAAATATGACTTTGGAAGCAAGGTTGAAACTAGAGATCTCTTTACAAAGCAGATTATACAGAAACCAGCAAAACCTTTCCTAGTAGAAAGTACTGTACGACGTTTTGAAGCTGGTGATTTCTGTTTCTCTATGTATGATGAAGTTCTAGAAAAACAACTAGGTAACTATATTATTGATCGTGTTACTCCTACTGGACTTCCAGTATATAAACCCCTAGAAGAAGCTGTTGGTGATCATACATTAGATGCTGTAATGCTTTCATTATTAGCATTTGTTATGGAAATTTCTCCATTGGGTAAACCTAAGTATGAAACTGGATTTGCATTCTCTGGTGGTTTTGGAGATGCTACAGAAGCAATGCAAGATGACGGTCTACGTATTAATTCAAGAAGTAAACAAGAAACATTTAAGGAAGCTAGAGAAGAAAGTAGACCTGCTATGAATCGAGCAGCAATACATAAATCTAGTATTGGAATTAGTAGATCATTGCCTGCTGCACATACTGTAGGACTAGGTAGATCTAAACCATGGGGATGGTCAGGATTTTTGAGTGATCAACCACCTCCACAAACACGATCTTGGGAAGAAGCTGAAGGAGATGCCAGAAATAGAATGGGTATGTCTCCTAATAGAGTTGGCAGACCAAGACGACGTAACATATAATACACTTACGAGGTTTTTATGTCTTTAGGTATTTACTCATCACCAAATCCATCTTCTATATTTAGTATAGATGGTACATTTACAAATCCTATTAGGATGAGTTTTAATGGTACTACTGGTACAACAAAAATATTTAAGTATTGGTTAAGAAATAGTAATGATGAAACGTCATTCACAGATATTACTATTACTCCAGTATCTCTAGATATACCTAATCTAGTAGATGGCACTAATGGTTTTGGATGGAAATTAATAGCCGGCGATACATTACCTACTGAAGATGCTTGGGATGATGTTGACTATGGTGACCCTATTACTATGGCTGATATTGGTGATCCAGATACCGAAGACGGAGAAACATATACATATCTACCTTTCTATGTAAGAGTAGAAGTACCTCGTGGTTCTGAGATAAGTACATATCAAAATGTTACTATTAGAGTAGAAGCATTGGAAAATCCGTTTTAATGAGTCAAGAAATTAAATCTAATGATAGAGATATTCTATCATTTCAACCAGTAATCGAATATGTAGAACCTCCACCAGAAGCAGGAGATATTACTCCTATTACAAAAGAGGAGCCTTCCCTTGCGGATATTATCGATAGAAAGGTTGGACTTAGAAATTACGCTGACGCTATAGATAAGTTAGCTACTGCTCTTCAAGCAAAAGCTGATAAAAGAGCAAAGAATTTAGTTATCAAACTAGATCCTAATATAGACGCGGCTGTGATTCAGTCTATGCAACGTAGATTTCCTGGCGAAGATCCTAATTTTATCACATACGATCAATATCGAAGAGCAAAAGATGATATTCGAGAAATGGGTAAAAAGATAGGATCTCAAGTAGCTATGACGCCTGAAGTTATAGAACAACAAAGAGCTACTGCAGTTCAATCTCTACTAGATAGTACAGATTCACGTGCTGGAGAAATATTATCTCCAGATACAACTCCTATAGGTACAGTATCACCACAAAAAGTAGATCCTCTTACTCAGATATCAGGACTACTTGGTAATGAAGGTGAAGATTCATCTTTACCACTAACAGTAGGAGCTGGCGAATTAGATAACTTATCAGCAGCAGAATTAGCAGCTCTTGGTATAGCTGGTGGTATAGGTGGTATATCTGGTGGACAAAATGTTGGTAATAGTCATATCGTAGACAACAAGAAACCAGTAGATGGAGATGGTGGAGTACCAAGTCAAAATAAGAATGTTCCTAGAAGAAGTACTAAGACTAAACCATCAATAGGTGGATATAATGATAAGGACGCTAGTCAAGGTAGTTTAAGACCAGAACTAGATAATAATCTACAAATTGTTCCTCCTATTAAAGTTCCTGAGTTTCATATTAATCTACTATGTATTTTGATTAATTTACTATGGAAGTTATTTATCTATAAGAAACTTAAGAACTTACCAGTAGTTGGTTCAGCAATACCTAAGAACTTATGTGATCCAGGATTCGACTTTGCAATTCCTGGACTGTGGATCATTACAGAGACACCTGATTTCCCACCATTACCTCAAATACCCGTCTCGTTAGGTGGAAAGTAATATGACTACTAAGATACAAGAAACAGATACCAGTGAAGTTAAAGTAAAACAACCATATGAAGATACTCGTATGATGGATGATTTCATTATTACGAAAGCCTTTGAAAGAGGTGCTTCATATTCTACTGATCCTGGATCTGTATTTGGTATGTTAACTGTACTACTACAAAATGTTAGAGTTCATTCTAGATCTATAGCTGATGGAGTAGATAATGATCTATATCTAATGCAAACTACAAACTTCTCTGGAGAAGAAGATGGATTCAATTTAGATGATATGTCTAACGCAGATAATGATACACCATCTATTACTTCAACTGAATATCAAATCAAGAGAGATAATCAGGGTAAAATATGAGTAACTTATACGACGGCCTAGAAGCTACAAAAGATCATTTAACACAGCAATCCTTTAAGCAACCAACTAAAGCAAGTGGAAAGGAACGTCTTAAGTTCAAGAGTAAGACAGCTAATAAAGTAGCTGGTGCAATACTTAATAGTGAATGTATTCCCTGTGGTCATAGAGTTAATCTTATACTTGAGTTAGAAGCCAAAGATATTAAGATTGACTGGGAAAAGATGAGAAAGCAGTTCCTAGATGGACTTAAAAAGATTCTAGAAGACATAATGAAGTTATTTGATTGGAGCGACAAAGAACAGTTTATGGATCTTTGTTCTCTAATTAAATGGCTTAATGACTTCGTATGTATACCAGATCTACTAAGAATTGGTGCATTACTAGCTGCATTTCTTAGTAAACTATCATTTGACTTTAACTTTGGCATGATTTCTTTAATTCTAGGACTAGTAGGATTAATACTAAAACCATTCTTGGATGCTGTAGTAAATACATTTATGAAGTATATAGATCTTATTGTTGCTCCAATTAAATGTATTCTAGAATCCATACAAGCTATGTTACGTAAACTAGATTTTCAGTTAATGTTTCGGCAGATAGCTAATACAGAAATAGGCATTAAGAATGTTCCAGGGATGAGACGTGAAGGTCCAAGAGGCGAAGACGTTAACGTGCCCTATCCTACAGTAAATAAGTATAAGTCAGATGGTATTTCTCCTGGTATTGAAACTGTTGCAGTTGAAACACATACAGGTACAAGACCGTCATTAACATATAACGCTTACAAATCTATGAGAGCTGCTGATCAAGAAGAACTCAATAATGCTGCTAAGGAACTAGAATCTGTACACCAACAAGCAGCATCAGTTAATACAACGGATGCAGTTGCTCTACAAAGACATAAAGAACAAGAAGAAGCTGCACAAAAAAGATATGAAAGTGCTGTCAAGAATATGGATAGCAAGACATATATGCAGAAGATGGGAGAATCTGTTGCTGGTATTACCAATACAATTAATAGTATTATGGCATTACTAGAAAAGTTTCTTCGTGATGCAGTAGAGATGATTTATGCTCTATTTACAGAAATTACGGATGAATTGCGCAAACTAGAAGGAGAATTTATTGGTATTGCTACTAGTTTTGGCGGACTATTAATGCAAAAACTACAACTTCTCCAATTGTTAGCCATTGTATCTACAATGGTAGATGCCATGAAGGGTAAAGAATGTAACGAAGATGATGTATTGTCTGCAATGGGTACATCTACAAATAGTTTAGCTATTACCACTAATAGTGATGGTAGTAAGACAATAACTGGTAGCGATGAAGATCTAATGGATGCTTTGGAAAATATGGCTAATGCTACACCTCCAAACGATCAAATATATCCACCTTCTCCAGATATTGATCCTCGAACAGGTCGGCGAAGATATAGAAATCGTAAGGTTCCACAAAAAGAAGGGATGGAAGATACTCAACCATATACCTCTTTAACAGATCCTACTTCTACTATTCCAGAATTTGGTATGTCTCCTTCTGATATGGTAAATGGTAGTAATAAGGAACAAGATCCTAATTTTGATGGTAGTTCTACTTCTTTTACAGAACCAACATCATATACTACAAATAGTCCTGCAGTTGGTAAACCAGGACCATCATATGGTAGTACTTATGATAAATTACTAAAGAACGTAGTTCCTAGTGGTGCAATAGTATTACCAGAGAATATTAAAGCTTCATCTGCATTTGATAATACACCACAGAAGAGATCTGGAAAAAGATTAAAATCTTTGCTACAATCAACAGGAGATCCTGTTTTAGATGCAGACTTAGCAAGATTAGCTGATTCAATCCAGGCTCCTACGGTAGTTAAAATAAACTGTAAACTAAAGAATTCTGTTGCAGATGCAGAAAGAGTTAATCAGTGGATACAAGAACTTAGTTAGTAGAGGTTAACCTTGAAAATCTTAGGAATAAATTTCACCTGGGAAGGAAAGAGTAGATCTACTCCAGTCCCAAATATTGTAAATGATGAAGTGCCAGAAGTATCTACAGCTACTCCTATGCCAGATACTAAAAAACCTGCATTGATACCAAAAGTATCTAATCCTGTACTTACTTATCACGAAGAGCGTACTAAGGGTAGAGGTTCGTTTACTACAGCAGAATATGATTTAGCAGAAATAGGTCGTATTGAAGATACTGATAGTTATGCAAGACAAGCGTTTAATAAAAAAGTAGCCCTAATGTTTAAAGAAGGTTGGGGATTTACTGGCGCAAATCCAAGAACTGTACGTTATATCAAGGCAAGATTTGCACAAATAGAACGAGCTACCGGTACTCCTACTGAAATATTTCTACGAGCTTTAGGTTCTGAGTTAATTCGTAAGTCTAATGCGTTTATCATCAAGGTACGTAATGAGAAAGCATCTGGTGGACAAGTTAGAACAGAAATAGGAAAGAAAGGTAAATTACAACCAGTTGCAGGTTATTTTATTGCCCCTGCCGAATCCATGACTTTTCAGATCGACAATGGGAAAATAGTCCTTTGGAGACAGAAAATGAATGGTGGGGGTTTTGGTGATTTTACATATAATGATGGCCGATATAAAGACTTTCCTATAACTGATGTTACTCATATTTACTATGACAGAAAAGAAGGATTTATCTTTGGTACTCCTTTACTTGTTCCAGTAGTAGACGATATACGTGCTCTACGTAAAATTGAAGAGAATATTGAACTACTTGTATATCAACACCTATTTCCACTATTTCAATACATTGTAGGTACTAAAGAATCTCCTGCTGGTATGACAGAAACAGGAGAAAGAGAGATCGATGTAGTACGTAGAGAAATTATGTATATGCCTACAGAGGGTGGTATTGTTACTCCAGAAAGGCATGAGATTAGAGCTATTGGTGCTGAAGGTCGCGCAATGCGAGCCGAAGGTTATCTTACTCATTTCAAACAACGTGTATTATCAGGTCTAGGAATTAGTGCCGTTGATGTAGGTGAAGGAAATACTGCTAATAGAGCAACAGCAGATAATATGTCCCGTAACCTAGTAGACGGAGTAAAAGATTTCCAACAAGTACTAATGGCATTTATTAATAATGAACTCATTAACGAACTACTACTAGAATCTACTTTTGGTAATGATGTTCTCAATGAAGAGAATAGAGTTAGATTGTATTTCAAAGAAATTGATATTGATGCTCAGATTAAGAAAGAAGCTCATGTAGCTGATCAATTTGCTAAAGACATGATCACGCTTGATGAAGCACGTATTGCTCAAGGTAGAGAACCAGTAATTATTCCAACAGCAGAAGATGTGGAGAATGGGCTAGATACTCCAGATAAATTCCCTGAATGGAATAGAATGAGATGGAAGTTATTTGCTCTGCCACAATTTCTTATTCAAGCTATTGATGAACCATGGTCTCCTGCTGCTAAAGCATCTGCAGCTAGTTCATCTACTCCAACTACTACAAGTGATCTAGAAGAATCAAGTGAAGAACAAATAGATCATGAGATGGAGCTAGAAAAAGAAAAAACTAAAGCTAAGGTAGCAGTTGCTAAAGCTAAGCCAAAGCCTGTTGTTAAGAAAACCAAGGATAGTACTTTAGTTGCAACTTTTGAATCAACAAAGAACGATGTTCTATCATATATCATTCAAAAAGGTAAAATCAATACTGATTGGATTGCTAGTATGATTAGAACACAGATGCAGCCCACAATACAATCCTTGATAGTGGATCAATTACTAGCATATAGGAATGGTTATTCTAAATATGCTTCTGTTCAAGATATAGAATTTGCAAGTAAAGTATCTCTTGCTAGAAGACTCTTTACTGAAAGAGCTAATAAGTATATAACTAGAATTATTGATCAGATTATATCTTCTATGAGAAGAAATATATCTCCAGATATATCTAGTAAAGAGGTACAAGATCTAGTTAGAAGTATCTTTGAATCTGTAGCTTATAGAACAACTTTTGTTGATGATGTAGAGATAAGAAAAGCTTATAACTTTGGAATGTGTACTGCTGCACAATTATCTGGAAATGATACAGTTTCTCATAAACATCAAACAGAAAATGATTGCGCGATATGCAATAGTAAACATAACTTAAGTATTGAATTAAAGTATGTTACACTAGAAGATATAGCTCCACATCATGCAAATTGTAGGTGTGGTATACTTATATCTAATACAAAGGTTGAAAAAAAGTAAATACTTGATATTATACTAATTAGTGATAAGCTACTAATAGGAGTTTTTTGTGGCCAAAGGTAACTTTGTTAAACTATACGATACTATTGAATTTAAGTTCTTAGATCCAAATCTAAAGAAAGTAAAAGACGACTATGAAGGTGCTTTCAAACAGACTCCTCCTACACAGTCACATATTAGTGGTTTAGGATCTGTTCCCGCAGTACAGAACAATTCTACCACTACTACAACTGCTAATGGCCTTTTAATTCGTATTGCTGCTACCCATGCCGGTATTATTACTAGAAATCATGGGTTCTATCTTCCTGATAGAATGAAGAAAGGCGCAACATCTTTTACTAAAGATTTTGAAAAACCTGTATTACTTCATCATGAAGATCACCAAGATCCAATAGGTAGAATTAGAGAAGCAGCTTATATGGATACTTCAGGATCTATTATTGATAAGTATAAAGGTCTTGAAGTAAAGAATAAAGCAGGTAAAGTAATCGGAACTATTACCGATGTTATGATTAAGGACTTCAATAGTGGCGCAATGCCATATGCTCAACAGATAGATGTTACTAGTTATCTATTCAAGGATAGTTTACTAGAAGACGAGTCGTATGAAGGTCTTGGTCATATTCAGTTAGTCGCAAATATTTCAGATCCAGAAGCAATCCAAAAATTACTAGACGGTCGTTATCTTACTGGATCAGTAGGAGCTACTACAGATTCTGCTGTATGTTCTATTTGTCGCACTGATTGGACAGATTCTGGTTTTTGTGAACATAAACCAGGAGCTGTATATGATGGAGCTAAATGCTTTATCATTGCAGGTAATTTAATATACGATGAATATTCATTTGTAAATGTACCAGCAGATAGACATTCTCGTGTAATACAATTAAACTATAATGGAATACAAGACAGTGTATCTATGGTAAATGACAGTAAGTCTAGTCCATACGAAGTAAGTCTTGAGTTTCCACAGTATATGGAGGATAAGACAATGGAACCAACTGGCGATGTCCAGATTCAGGATGCAGTTACGACTCCTGAAGCTCCTGCAGTGGAAGCTCCAGCAACTGAAACACCTGCTGTAGAAACACAAACTGTAGTAACAGATCAAACAATTACCGAACAACCTGTCATACAAGATAATGCACAACCTGCTACTCTAGATCTAGATAGTTTGATTACTAAGGCTCTAGGTACAGAAGTTATTTCTGACGAAGAATCAGAAGCATTGTATAGTGCACTATGGAATGAAGTAGTTGAGTGTGCAAAGAGTGGAGTTCTAGTAATGGAACAAAAAGCTCTTGAAGACGCAAAACTTTCTACTGAAAAACGTAAGTCACTTCCAAAATCTAGCTTCTGTGGACCAGGAAAATCATTCCCTGTTCCTGACTGCGCTCACGTTACTGCTGCTCGTCGTCTCATTGGACGTTATAAGGGTGGTGGTGATAAGAGTGCTATTCTTGCTTGTGTAGCTAGAAAAGCTAAGGCTATGGGATGTGATAGTGAAAAAGACTCCGTTACAGATAGTTTACTTCAACCTATTGATCCTCAAGTAGCACTACTTAAAAAGATGTTAGCTAATCTAGAAACAGAAAATGCTAAGCCTGTTGATCTTTCTAAGGAAGAGATTGAACAACTTACTTCTTTGTTTAAGAAAATGGCTAACTCTCTTGGTAAAGATAGTGTTATGGCTATAGTGTCTGAAGTAGGTTTTATTCCTAATGAAAAAGATCTACTAGACGAAATCATGAAAAATGAGGAGACTATCGGTACATTGCGAGAACAAGTGAAAGCCCTAAAAGAAGAATACAATGCCTTGTTTGAAGATATGCAAAGTATTCAGGATTCACTTATTAAGGAGAAAACAGACAAGCGCAAGACAAAGGAAAGTCATTTGCAGTTATTAACGGCTCTTAAAGAGACTAAAGTAGAAACGAAGGACTTTACTAATCTTTCTGATGCTGTATTAGATCAAGAAGTAGAACGAATGTTCAAAGAAGTTGACATTCAGAAAATTACTGATAAGCTTGGAGATGGTATGGCAAGACAACCTACCGAAACTGTTGTCAACCCGATTGCTATTACCGATAGTTCTAAGCAGGTGACGGTTGCAGACCTGATGAAAATTGAAGAGCACTATATGTACTTGAGATTTACACGTGGTGAGGCAGCCGCAGAAGCCTATCTCAATGCTATGCGTAGAGAAGGTAAGCTTCCCCAGTCTAAAGATTAATTCCAAGGAGGAAGTGACTTATGTCATTTGATAGTCTAGGAAGGTACCAGCCGAACCACAAGACTTGGGATCATGTTGGAAATATGATTCCTGTCGTTGAAGTATCGGAAGGTCAACGTCCGTATGGTGAATTCAAACCAGCGGCATGGCTACCAGTACAGTTCAGAGACAAGTACTACGAGATTTGGTATGTTATGATGCCCGGAAAGCTAGTGGCATGTGATAACGACGGTCGTATTGTACCTGCTCAGTATGGACTCTCTGGAGCTACTGTTACATATACAACTAATGATGTTGAAGCAGGAACCATCGATGTTCGTACTGGTGCTGCTCTTCTAGTAGGCGATGTAGGAACATTTGCTGTTTCTACCGTAGATGGAAGCCCAGGATTCATGGGTCGTTCCGGTGTAGTAATGGCGGTTAGTAAGCCTGTTGGAGTAACCGGTTACGGTGTATTCCAGTGGGCAGGTGATGGTGGTGAATTTGATGATGGCTTTACCCCAGCGGGATATCGTCAACACAATTTCAACATGCAACATCGCATTGCTATTCTTTGCGACTACGTACTAGAACTCCCTCTAGTCCCTGCTACTACAACTGCAGCGGATCTAGATCAAGCTAGTTATGCGAGTAATAAGGTAGTATTTACTGCTGTAGCTAATAAGCCAGTAGCAACTAATACCATGAGAACACCTATTACATTTGCTAACTATACACTTACAGATGCATCCGTACGCTTTGTTGTGCAGAAGCAAACTGTAGCTGAAGTTCTAGCTCTTGGTGATTGGCACATCGACCTCGTTACTGGAGTAGTTACTGCATATGCAGCTTCTGATCCAGGCGGTGGTGCAGATGCTTATAGAATCACTTATAGTCACTATGCTGCTGCTCCTTCAGCCGTAAGCGTATTCGCTTCTGCTGTAGGGAATCTAGTTCCTGGTGACTTTGTTAAGTGTGATGCAAATTCAAACTTCGCGAAAGCTGGCGGCTCGGATACATTCCAAGACGTAGTTGGTCAAGTTCTCGAAGTAGAAAATGTTCTAGATAAGGATGCTCTAGGCCGTGTACGCACAGCTTACGCTGCTCCTTTGAACACAAATAGCGCCGGTGCTCTTCCTGGTTACGCTGGTCAAATGGATCAGATGCCAGGTACTGCTACTGGTGGCGTACCAGACAAAGTACACTATGCAGGTGCTGCAAATCTAGTTGTACGCGTAAATCTAGTATCTCGATAATCTATAAGGAGGAACATCGGTAATGTCATTAGAAATTAAAGACGCCAAGCAGTTTGACTATTTGTGGCGAAATAATGGCCGTCTAGAAGATGGTAATAAAGTCAAACTAGTCGATGCACTATCTGTCCCGAATGCTCCGCTCCTTATGCCGAAGGTTATCAGCAACATCGTCAAGGAAGCGGCAGAACCTCTCTTGGTTGGAACATCTCTACTTCAAAGAGTTAACTACTCTTATGGACAGAGTATTACGTTCCCAGCTATTGGAGCTATGCAAGCTGCTGATATCGCAGAAGGAATGGAATACCCGGAACGCAGCCCACAGTTCGGTGGAGCGACCGTAACAGCAACCATCGGTAAAGTAGGTCTTGCAGTTAAGGTAACTGAAGAGATGCTACGTTACTCGCAGTTTGATGTTATTGGTCTCATGCTACGCAATGCGGGTCGTGCCCTTGCTCGTCATAAGGAAGTGAAGATCTTCAATCATATTCGTAGTATGGGAACCGTCGTTTTCGATAACGTACGTCCTACTCAGTCGGTTAAGGGTGTAACAACAGGCCGTAACCTAGCTGGTAGTGGCAATGGTTCTATAACTATGGATGATATGTTTGATTGTTATGGTCAGGTTCTAACATCTGGCTTTACACCAAACACACTACTTATGCACCCACTCACCTGGCTTATGTTCGTAAAGGATCCAGTCCTTCGTGCATTTGCTCTACAAAATGGTGGTGGAACATTCTTTGCTACTCATACAGGTAATCCTGCTGGACGTGCTCCATGGGATAACAGTAGCCAGAATGGTCTAGGTATGTCAGCTGGACAACAGATTACACCAGGAGATAACGCTGCTGGTCTAACTCCAAGTCCTCTTACTGCATATCCACAAACACTAACAAGCGCTCCTGTACTACCAAATTACTTTGGTGTACCGTTCCGCATTATTGTTAGTCCGTTTGTACCTTTTGATCCAGTTCGCAAGCTAACAGACATTTATATGTTTGATAGTTCAGAACTCGGCGTCCTAGTCGTAGACGAAGATGTTTTCACCGAGGAATTTGATGATCCAAAGGTTGACATTAAGAAGATTAAGCTTCGTGAGCGTTATGCAATCGCTATTCTCAATGAGGGTATGGCAGTTGCAGTTATGAAGAATATTCACGTTGTACCCAACGAAATCGTTCTTCCCGCTCAGGCAAACATTGATGTATCTGGTAGTATCGCTGCTATCAGTCCTACAGCTAATGTTCTTGGCTAATTTCTAGCTAATCAATAGGTAATTGAATGGGGAGCCTCGCTCCCCATTCTTTTTTGTATATACTATACATACCTACTATAAGGAGATTATATGCAAGTAACCCTTAATGCCGAAAGACAAAGCTTTTGTTTTATTGGTAGCTATATGTTATCATTTAGTGAACCAGGTCCAATAGATGTAAACGTAAAGAGTCTTACAGATCAAGAAGTAGAACAGTTCCTTTTCAATCATCGACAGGGATATATATCTATAGATGATCCCAAGGAGTTACTTCAGCGAGCGCCAAAAAAGGTGGCACCAAAGCCAATTATTAAGACAGAAGAAACAAAACCACTTCCTACTATACAGAATGATAAACCAATTCCTGATACTAGTAGACAAGAAGTTATTGAGTTACGTAAAATTCTTTCTATGAAGATACCATTCATTAAAGAACATGCTACTAAGATGACAATTGGTAAAGTAAAGAGATTACTAGAAGTAGAAAGAGATTTTAGAAATCGTAAAGGCGTAGTAGGATTTCTTGAAGAGATTATCAATAAACACACTCTCTCGGTCACAAATTCTGCTATAATGAAACGAGGAGATATAGGTACTGCACAAGATAAGTCGTCACATAATGCAGTACATGGTAAAAATGCTATTCGTCAATATCTTACTAATATCGGTGAAATCGTAGAATCAGATGAGACAACAATTACTGTAAATGTTCTTAAGTAGGAGCTGTAATGTCTGATCTTTTAGACCTTGTAATAGACACATTCCCCGCGACTGACGATGTTGGTGTTCCATTAGGATCTACTGTATCTATTACATTAAGTGGTACTAATTATGATGAATCTAGTTTACTAGAGGGATTCTTTCTAGAAGGTCCTGACACAGATCAATATATTGGTCCTGGATTAGCTATACTTAATTATCCGGATAATATTTCCCAGGGAGATTTAGATGATTTTCTTAGATCACCTGGATATAAAGGTATAGTAGAAGGAGATATTACTGTTTCAGGTGTTAGTGGCAATACTATTATTAGTTTAAAACCAACTAAACCTATGACAGCCCTAACAGAATATGTTATTAATCTTACTTATGTTCTAGAAGTAGATGGTTCTACCTTAATAGATGGCCATATTACAGTACCTTTTACAACAGGTAGTGGATCTATAGAAGTTGTACCATCTATTACTTCAACATCTATCCTCTCTAGAGTATATACATCTCCAGCAAGTGATACAACTGCAATACCATTGAGAGTAGTTTCTACTACTCCAGAAGATCATGCTATACAAATACCAGTTACATATAGTGAGATTATAGTTGAATTTAATAAAGCATTAGATCCAACTATCGATCCAGATTCTATTATTATAGAAACAACTCCAGTTACAGATCATCCAAATCTCACAATTCAAAGTAATGGTATAATAGCTAAGCAGGTTACTGTAGAAGGTAATAAGCTCAAAATCAAAATCTAGGAGCTATTATGGCTGGGTCACGAACAACGCGTCAGATCGGTGAAGTAACACGGATATATAAGAACTCCGACAACTGTGTATTAGCTATTGATGATATTACTATTACAGCTGATGTAATGCGTATATCCGAAACTAAATTCCATATTAGTGTTCATTCTGTTACTCCATGTAGAACATTAACTTACTTAGGAACTGGCAATAGAGTAATTAGTAAGATACAGGTAGTTGGAGTATTTAGTTCTGTGTCAGAAGATGCTGGCAACTATTTAGTATATACTTGGCTAGCTAAATCAGAAAATGAAAATGACGTTGTAATTAGTTTATCTCCATACGTATCAGTATTAGGAGATACGATATAATGAACATCACAGGCAAAGAACTATCACACCATATTGTAGTACATGAAATACTAGGTATTGGTTGCGATA
>Ga0105098_10000336_pt1 | contig 15741 bp, 14 predicted proteins | sample PPLLak21cMay2015_FD_79137 | JGI IMG/M metagenome (GOLD analysis project Ga0105098, IMG submission 79137) | Freshwater sediment microbial communities from Prairie Pothole Lake near Jamestown, North Dakota, USA - PPLs Lake P7 Core (1) Depth... | ecosystem: Environmental > Aquatic > Freshwater >... | reverse complement strand
GCCAATGCCACCTATTTCGAGTCGCACGGCGTCGATGAGACCCGCGGCTTGTCCTATGGCATGGATATGACCGCGCTTATTCAGGACGCCCGCCTTGATCCGCAGGTTTATGTCGGATCGCTGATCCAGAATTTCGCCCATGATGTCGCGGACCGCCTGAAGCGAATCAGCTAAGCGAAACCATCTTTCTGTACACAGCAAAAGCCATGATCGAATTCTGCCACCTGGAGGTCCATCCATGGCATTTCAGTTCGCTGAAACCTGTCAGATATGTGTATCGTTTGCCTCGAAAACACAGCTCCCTCTCCTCATCCCACCCAACTCCGACCCTCCATAGATGCATTCCAAAGCCGCAATAGATGTCAGGCGTGTTTTCAAATAGCGCAGCCTGGTTGTCCATATTAATGAACCGGACAAGGATTTGGAATGAACAGGAAGGAGGTGGTGCCTTTAGAAAATGTGGATGAAGTTTGACTGTCGAATGTACGATTGGAATACGAACACAAAAGGAGAAGAAAATGCGTAAGACGTTTACGATGCTTAGCTTGCTGGTTACTCTCTCGCTGATTTTGACCGCTTGTGGTGGCGGTACGGCCACTCAGCCGCCTGCTGCAACCCAGCCTCCCGCCGCGACCGAACCCCCTGCGGCAACTGAGTCACCGGCTGCGACGGAATCTCCCGCTACCGGCGAGGAAGTGACCCTCACGATCGAGAGTTGGCGCAATGACGACCTGACTATCTGGGAAGATACGATCATCCCGGCCTTCGAAGCCAAGTATCCGAACATTCAAGTGGAATTTACACCCAGTGCTCCGGCTGAATACAACGGCGTTCTCAACACTAAACTGCAAGGTGGCACCGCCGGTGATTTGATCACCTGCCGCCCCTTCGACGCCTCGCTCGAGTTATTCCAGCAGGGTTATCTGTCCTCCCTGAATGATCTGTCCGGCATGGAGAATTTTGGCGATGTTGCCAAGAGCGCCTGGATTACAGATGATGGCAGTGATGTCTTCTGTGTACCCATGGCCTCCGTGATCCATGGTTTCTTCTACAACAAAGATAAGTTCGATGAGTACGGATTGGAAGAACCCACCACACGTGCAGAATTCCTGCAAGTCCTGCAGACGCTTAAAGACAATGGCGAGACTCCACTGGCCATGGGCACCGCTGAGCAGTGGGAAGCTGCCACGATGGGCTTCCAGAACATCGGTCCCAATTACTGGAAGGGTGAGGAAGGCCGTCTGGCCCTGATCGAAGGCACCGCCAAGTTCACTGACGAACCCTACATCAAGACCTGGCAAGATTTGGCCGAATGGGTGCCTTTCCTGCCCGAAGGCTATGAGGCGGTGAAGTATCCCGATGCGCAGAGCCTGTTCACTCTCGGCCAGGGTGTGATCTATCCTACGGGCTCATGGGAAATTAGCGTGTTCGAGCCGGACGCCGAGTTCAACATGGGCATCTTCCCGCCCTATGTCGAAAACGCCGGGGATGCCTGCTACATCAGCGATCACACTGACATTGCCATCGGCATGAACGCCGCGACCCCGCATCCCGAGGAGGCTCAGACGTTCCTGAGCTGGGTTGCCTCCGAGGAATTTGCTGCACTCTATGCGAATGCACTGCCCGGCTTCTTCCCGCTCAGCAATGCAGAAGTGACATTGGATGATCCGCTTGCCAACGAGTTCCTCAGCTGGCGGCAGGACTGCGAATCCACCATCCGCAATTCCTACCAGATTCTCTCGCGCGGCGAGCCAAATCTCGAGAACGAACTCTGGCGCGTCAGCGCGGCCGTCATGAACGGTTCATTGACACCTGAACAGGCTGCCGAGGAAATCCAGGCTGGTCTGGATCAGTGGTATAAACCGTAAGTAAGTTTGTGTTGTCCCTTCCCCCCGGCGGATTGCCCTTTGCGGGCATCCGCCGGGGGGAAGACCTGGTGAGCCCCTGCCGAAACTGATTGATAGGAGCGCCTCATGCAACAAACCAGACGACGATTCCGCTTTCCCGTCCACATCGCGGTATTTCTTGCGCCGGCTGTCCTGCTGTATACCGTATTCATGGTCATTCCCCTGATCAATTCCCTGCGTTTGAGCCTCTTCGAAGTAGGCAATCAGAATCAACAGACGTTCGCAGGGCTGCAAAACTACGTCAAATTATTTACCAATTCCAATTTTGCGCCCTTTTTCTGGAGGGCGCTGCGCAACAACTTCGTCTTCTTTGCAGTGCACATGCTGGTGCAGAACCCGATCGGACTGTTACTGGCAGCGCTCCTGGCTGAGGGTGGCAAAATACGCAACTTCTTCCGCACGATCATTTTCATGCCGACCGTGTTGTCCGTCGTCATCATCGGTTTTATCTGGCAATTAATTCTTAACCCGTTATGGGGAATTGCTGAAAGCATGTTGGAAGCTGTCGGGCTGGGAGAATGGTTCGGTCCATGGCTCGGCAAACCGGAAACTGCCCTGGTCACGGTTGCGTTGATTTCTGTCTGGCAATTCGTTGGCATTCCCATGATCCTGTTCTATGCCGCGCTGATCGGCATACCGGATGAGTTAACCGAAGCCGCACGTGTCGACGGCGCGAGCAGCTGGGAAACGTTTTGGCGCATCAAGTTTCCTCTCATCCTGCCGACGGTTGGCATCGTCAGCATCCTTACGTTCGTCGGCAACTTTAATGCTTTTGACCTGATCTATACAATGAAGGGCGCCAATGCCGGCCCCGACTTTTCCACGGACATTATGGGGACATTGTTCTACCGCACATTCTTCGGCCAGCAGCTTCAACTGGGGAACCCAACGATGGGCGCCACGGTCGCGGCGATGATGTTCCTGATCATCCTCACCGGCGTGTTACTTTACATGTTCCTGTGGGCGCGGCGTGTCCAGACGTATGAGTTGTGAGGATAAACATGAAGACAACTCCTTTCTCCCGTGCGTGGCATTCCATTGAGCGTTTTGTGCCAATCATTATCCTCACAATTTATTCCATCATTGCGCTCTTCCCGGTTGTGATGATTCTGGTCAATTCCTTCAAAAGCCGCAAAGCCATTTTCGGCGCGCCGTTTGAATTCCCCACTTCCGAGACGTTCAGTTTGATCGGTTATGAAACAGTGATGGAGCGGTCCACATTTCATATTTATTTTCTCAACAGCACGATCATCACATTTGTCGCCCTGATCCTGACCCTGTTGATCGGCGCGATGGCTGCATTTGCCCTGGCGGAGTATGACTTCCCCGGCAATGCCTTGATGGCATTGTACCTTTCCATGGGAATCATGATCCCCATTCGTCTGGGGACCGTGGGTATCCTGCGATTGATGGTAAGTCTCAAACTGGTCAATACGCTGACGGGCTTGATCCTGATCTATGTCGCACAGTCATTGCCGCTGACGATCTTCATCCTTTCGCAATTCATGCGACAGGTGCCAAAGGATTTGAAGGATGCGGCGCGCATCGACGGCGCCAGCGAATACCGCATCTTTGGCATGGTCCTCCCCTTGGTCCGGCCCGCGCTGGGTGCAATTGGTATTTTCACCATGATCCCCATCTGGAATGACCTGTGGTTCCCGCTCATCATTTCACCTTCCACCAAAACCGCCACGGTGACCCTCGGCGTTCAGCAGTTCCTCGGGCAGTTCGTCTCGGATTGGAATGCAGTGCTTTCCTCGCTGACGCTGGCAATGATCCCGATCCTCCTGCTTTACATTTTGTTCTCAGGACAACTGATCCGCTCCATCACGGCCGGAGCCATCAAATAAGGAGACTGCGATGAACGTTGGAATTGTCGGTGTCGGGTTCATGGGAACGACTCACGCCTCGAGTTGGGCAGATACGCCCGCGACGATCATCGGTTTCGCCGCCGAAACGGCAGCGGAAGCCGGCGCATTGGCGAAACACCATGCTGCGAACGTTTATCCTTCCCTAGAGGAGATGCTTCCGGATGTGGACGTGGTCGATATTTGTTCGCCCACCCATCTGCATTATGAGATGGCATTGAAGGCCGCCGCCGCCGGAAAACATATTGTCTGTGAAAAACCCCTGGCGCGTACCACCCGGCAGGCGCAGGAAATCTTGTCAGCCTGCCGCAAAGCAGGAGTACAGCTTCTGGTTGGGCACGTGGTGCGCTTCTTTCCTGAATATGCGCTGGCGCGGGCCGCTGTGGCGGAGGGCCAGATCGGCAAACCGGGAGTGATCCGGTTGCAGCGCGGCAGCTACCGGCCGAAGAAACCGGTAGGCAACTGGTTCCTCGATGAAGTCAAATCCGGCGGCATCCTGATGGATTTGATGATCCATGATTACGATTACGCCCGCTGGGTAGCTGGGGAGGTGGAATCCGTTTCCGCCCGGCGCGTGACCGAAGTTCATCTCGATGCGCCCGTGGATTACGGGCTGGTCATCCTCAGTCATCGTTCCGGCGCGTTGTCACACATCGCCGGCTCCTGGGCTTATCCACCTCCTACGTTCCGCACTCATCTGGAAATTGCAGGAGATCACGGCTTGATCGAATTCGATTCGGATGATACCGCTCCCATTCAAAACCTGATCCGTAAAACGGCCGGGTCCGACACACCCGATGTTGGCTTACCCTCCAGCCCGGTGAGTGAAAGTCCCTACACAACACAGATCAAAGAGTTCTATGGGGCGCTTACCGAGGGAAAGACCGCGCGCGTCAGCGCGACCGATGGCCTGGCTGCCGTTCAAATTGCGGAAGCGGCCCTCGAGTCTGCTCATACCGGTCAACCTGTAAAGCTGCAGCCCCTGGCGGAGGCACGATGATCAGGATTGGTATTCTTTCGTTTGCTCATCACCACGGCGAAGCCTACATTGCCAACCTGCGCCGCATGGAGGGTGTGGAATTAATCGGTGTGGCAGATGACGATCCCATGCGGGGCCAGACCATTGCAGCGCAAAACCAGGCGCAGTATTTTCATACCTATGACGATCTGCTCGCAGCCAAACCCGATGGCGTGATCATTTGCACGGAAAATAACCGCCATCGCCCTCTTGTGGAAATGGCGGCCGCGCGGGGCATTCACATCCTGTGCGAGAAACCGATCGCTACGACGCTGGAAGAGGCGCGCGCGATCGTCGATGCCTGCGAGAAAGCCGGTGTGCTCCTGATGACCGCCTTTCCGATGCGTTTCAGCGCGCCTTTGCTTGAAATTAAAGCGCGCCTCGATCATGGCGACTTTGGTGAACTCTATTGTTTCAATGCAACGAACCAGGGGGAGCTGCCAACGAAACACCGCGCCTGGTTCGTGGACCCTGAGCTGGCCGGCGGCGGCGCGATCATGGACCATACGGTCCATCTTGTCGACGTGATGCGTTGGTTCACCGGCTCCGAGGTCAAGACCATGTACGCGCGCAGCAACAGGATTTTCCATGCGGACGAAGTCAAGGTGGAGACAGGCGCCCTCGAGATGCTGACGTTCGAAAATGACACCTTTGCCACGATCGATGCAAGTTGGTCCCGGCCGCAATACTGGCCTACCTGGGGCGGGTTGACCTTCGAAATGGTCACCCAGCGCGGCGCCATCCTTGTCGACGCGTTTCGCCAGAACCTGAATGTTTATCGGCATGAATGGCAACGTTCCCAGTGGGCGTATTGGGGGTCAGATATGAACCACGCCATGCTCAATGACTTCGCAGCTGCCATTCGAGAAAACCGTCCGCCGCGCGTGACAGGCCTGGACGGTTTACGAGCGGTCGAAGCGGCGCTGGCTGCTTATGAATCGGACCGCACCGGTCAAACGGTCCAGGTCAAGAGAACGTAGACTTTACAGCATCGCCTCAACTGCCTGCCCCACACTTTTCATCAACCAGACGTACCCATCCTCCAGCCCTGGCTGGACCGGTTGGGCTGCGGGATAGGCCTCGGCATTCGGTCCAACCAGGCGGTATTGCGTCTCTTCGGCGAGGTGCAGCATGGAGACAACGGTCAGGCCGTGATCGGGCTTTTCGAGGCCGGAGCAGGTCAGGGTCCAGACGTGACCGGCGGCGGCTTGCATCAATTGTGCCGGGCTGCCGCGGAAGATGACCTGTCCGTGCGCCAGGACGGCCACATCCCGGCAAGTCTGAGCAATGTCCTCGACAATATGGGTCGAAAGCAGGACGGCGCGATCGGTGGCGAGGTTGACGAGCAGATTGCGGAAACGGATGCGCTCTTCAGGATCGAGGCCCGAGGTGGGTTCATCCACGATGAGCAGTTTCGGATCGTTGACCAGCGCCTGGGCGATGCCGGCCCGCCGCTTCATCCCGCCCGAAAAGCCTTTGATCTTGCGCCGGGCCGCATCCTGCAAGCCGACCATTTCGAGTACCTGTCCCACGCGCTGTGCCCGCTTTTGCGGATCGTCCAGCCCCTTGAGGATGGCCATGTAATCCACAAATTGTTCGGCGCTAAGTTCGGGGTACATGCCGAGCTCCTGCGGGAGATACCCAAGCACGGACTTGACCGCCTGCTTGCCGGCTTCGGTGCCAAGGTCGTGCCCACCCACGCGCACGGAACCGCTGCTGGGGTTGACAATGCCCGCCAGGATGCGCATGAGCGTGGTCTTGCCCGCGCCGTTGGGTCCGAGCAGACCGAACATGCCGGAGCCGATCTCGAGGTCGATGCCGTTCAGGGCCTGCACAGCTTTGCCGCGGAGGCCGTAGGTTTTTGTGAGGGATTTGATTGTGATCATTGGATTTCCTTTTCTTTAGCATCTCAAATTCTCGTCATTGCGAGCCCGGAAGGGCGAAGCAATCTCATATACGATTTGCACACGACAAATTTCATAAGAGATTGCTTCGGGCAGACCATCACTGCCCTCGCAATGACGGAATACTAATTTTGCCGCAGCAACGCCAAGGCGTGGATCAGGCTGCGGATCAGGTTCAGGCTCAGGCCGAGCAGCAACCAGGCCGCAATATCAGGCACGATTTCAAAGGGTTCTACCCAATTGGGCGCGCCGCCATCCGTCGCATGCATCAACAACGGTAAGCCAAAAATGACAGCCAGCGGGACCAGAATGCCGACCAGCACCTTGACCCACAGCCAGATGCGATTCTGCGAGGCTGTTTTCTGCACCCAACGCGGAGATATCCAGAACAGGCGCAGGTGATTTCCCAGGTCAAGTGCCGCCAGCGCCAGGAGCAGCCAGCCGATCCAGCCGTAGGAAGTTCGCTGCGGGGTTTCGCCGTTCAGGAAAGCCAACAACCCATCGCGGATGGTATTGTTCTCGAAGAACATGTTCTCCAGGCTGTCCTGGTTATACAAAGTTACGAAACCGATTTCCTCCTTCAAGCCTAATGCAACAAACGACTGGAAGTATTCCGTCGCGCCGCCAAAGGCGATTGTGTTGCCGTTTTCCACGACGATCCAGCCCATGCCGTGGTCACTGCCGATCTCCTTGGGCGGGGTGCGCATCGCCGCCAGGGACTCGTGGTCAAGCATCTGCTCGCCATCTGCCTGGCGGTTGTGGAGCTGGGCAAGCAGGTAGCGAGCCATGTCCTCGGCGCTGGTAATGATGCCGCCGGATGACACTGCCCCGGGGATGCGGGCGCTGGCTTGCGAGCGCGGCAGCGCAAAGCCAAAGGCACGACAGTACCCCTGCGCCAGGTCCGGGGCTTTTGCCGGGTCGGTCGTGGTGTCGAGCATGCCCAACGGTTTGAAGACATGCTTATCCATGTAATCGCTGTAAGACTCTCCACTGGCCTGTTCGATCAGCAGCCCCAGCACACGATAATTCGGGTTGTAATACTGGTACTGACTGCCCACCGATGCGGTCGGCTGGACATCCGCCAGCAGGCGGACTTCCTCCTCCAGGCTGCTTGTATAAGCGTCCACATGTGGATCTCCGGCGTCGCCCAGGCCGCTGGTGTGGTTGAGCAGGTGCCGGACGGTGATTCCGCGCGAGACTTCAGGATCGGCAACCTGGAACCAGGGCAGGTACTTCTGGACCGGGGCATCCAGTTCCAGTTTGCCGTGCTCGACCAGTTGCATGACCGCCAGCGCCGTAAAGCCTTTGGTCACCGAGCCGATGTAAAACTGCGTCTGCGGCGTGACCGGTATGCCGGGCGCGGCTTCGCCATAGCCCCTGGCAAAGATGATCTCGTCGCCCTGCACGATGGCAACCGCCAGGCCAGGAATCCGATTGGCTTTCACCTGCGCCTGGAGAAATGAGTCTATGGCTTGCAGATCGAGCGGCTGGCTGCCTTTGGCAAGACCGGAAAATGACGGGGTAAGCAGGCTGAAGATCAACCCAAAAACAAAAAGCACAGAGATGAATTTGCGTGGAGGAAACATCTTAGATAAACCTCTCCTGCCGGTGCAACAGCGCCCAGGCAGCGAACAGAAGTGTGAGGGACAGGATGGAAAGTGAAATGTAATTGGGGATCAGGTCCGGGTGGTCGGACATGAGCGAGCTCATGAAGACCAGGAAATATTTGCCATTGTTTTCCGCAAACCAGCCGCGCGCCACCAGTTCCACGAGCCAGACCATGCCGACGAACAAGGCGCCCGTGGTCGTCTGCGCGGCGGCGATGGCAGAAAGACAGCCCAGCGCGATCAGCGCCAGAGTTGGGATCAGCCAGATCATTTGCACGTTGAAGCAGTTCCCAAACATGGGAAAGAATTCCACACCCAGGCTCAGAGCAAAGACCTGATAGGTCAGGGCGCAGAGGACCTGGATCATAAACGTCGGGACGAGTCCTTCCAAAAGAGTCTGAGCGGCGGAAATGGGCGTGGCAAAGCGCAACTCCAATGCCGGGTTATCGAGGACGGCATAGGCGGCCATGATCCCGCCGATCAGCGGGAGGACCGTCCCAAGGTAGGCACGTGATGTGTCCAGGATGTAATCCGGCCCACGGATGACGCCGATGACCACGAACAGCGCCCAGAACGCCAGCGGGAACCAGAGCTGGTCGAAGCGAGAGGTGAGCAGGGTATAGCGTAACGAGAAGCGTTTCATGAGGGAATCCTAGGCGCGGCGTTCCTGCCAGCGCAGATAACGATCGAGGGCAAAGAGGGCAATGGCAATGCAGACCGCCAGCACGATCAGATTGACCACCGCCTGGGGCGCGGTGAAATGATCGTCCACCCCATGAGTGGAGTCGAAGTACATGCCGAAGAAACCCTGCAGAGGATACTGCCCCACCGCGTTCAGTACGGTATCGCTGATCGTGGGAAAGGCCTGTGAACTGAGCAGGTTCCCCCAGAACCAGTACCCGGTGAACAACACCTGGTAGACACGCAGCGGCATGACCAGCGGGCAGGCCAGCGAAAACGCGACCACAAAAGCATGCGAGGGAACTGCAATCGTCAGGAAAGCCAGCAGGAGCGGCCAGAGGAAACCCGGTGGGGCAATCCCTTTGGTCACCACCAGCGCGCCCACCACAACCACCAGCAGGAACATGGGCAGGAGCACCGACAGGAGCACACCGAGATATTTCGCAAGGATATATACCGGCCTGGAAAGCGGAGTGCTTTGCTGCAGTTCGCGCACCCCCGTGCGGAAGTCCCGCTGCAGCCTGTCGGCGGCGAGGATGCCGGCCAGAAGCGGCAGGAAGATGTTGTACATGAACACCACATGCCCGGCTTCCGGCCAGATTTGTTCGGGAGGAATGAGGTCTTCAGACCCATCCAGAGACGGAGTGAGAGACGTGACAACATAGAACAAACACAGAAGGGTGTAAGCAATCCAAAAGCCGGGGCGGCGGATGGACATGCTGAATTCATGGCGGGCGACGCCTAAAAATTGAGACACGTTTTTCTCCAATGAGTGAATGACGGGATGGATTGAAATCCATGTTAGAGAGCGAGTGGCTCATTCGTGGGCAAGCCACACACCTGCCCTGGTACGGCTTAAGCCGCACGGTGCCAGGGGAGATCACAGAGAACATAGAGATTTTTTCTCAAAAAACTTTGTGCGCTCTGTGGCAAGGATAGATTTAGCTCATCCTTTTGACAATCCCGATTACAAAGCCAGCCGAAATGCAGGCCGGTCGGCAGACCACAGGGCAAGCAGCAGGAGAGGCACCGAGAGGGCGAGCAGGAGCATGGGACTATGCCAGAAGTCGCGATAGGCAAGGAGGAAGGCTGACCAGGCCGGCGAGGCGATCCACGTGCTGAGCGCTTGATACGGAATGGACTGCAGCAGCCAAAGGACATAGGAGATGGCAATGGCATTGCTGGTCCCGATCCAAATGGAGAGCAGGAGCGCCAGGGCCGAGAGGAATGCCATTGGAGCAAGCAAGCCCAATGCAAGTGTGCCAAGCAGACCTGGCGGGAACATGAGCATCAAGACAGCGAGCGCAGCCAGCGTCAGCGCCAGGTTGTAAGCTGAGACGATGCTCAGGCGGGCGAGCAATAACTTCCACGAGGAGGTGGGCGTGGAAAGAGCCAGCTCATGCGCCGGGTCATGTTCAGGCCCAAAGAGCAGGCTGAGGCTGGCAGCCGCGATCAATGGGGCAACGAAGTAGATGAACTCCGCATGGCCGGATATCAACGCAACGATGACGCCCAATGCCATCACCGCCGCAGAGGCGGGCCACATCTCACGCTGGACAAGGAATGCCTGCGAACGCAACAACTGAAATACGCGTTGGAGTGCCAGCCGCGGGGCGGCCGGTCGGTGGGTCCGTTCGAGGGCGCGCTCGGCCAGTTGAGCGGGAGCGGTCTCGGCTGAGTCCGAAACGACGATCTCCTCCGCCACCATTTTCCAAAGCTTGAGATCCGCCTGACATTCGGTGCAGCTCGCAATGTGTTTTTCAAAACGGAGGCGCTCGGCGTCATCGAGTTGATCCGCCGCGTACAAAACGATTTGTTCTGCGTGGTTCATCGCCAAACCTCCCGGCTGCGGCTGAGCACGCCGCGCAAATGCTGGCGGGCATAACTCAGGCGACTCTTAACTGTCCCGATCGGACACTTGCAGACTTCCGCGACTTCATATAAGGTCAGACCCTGATAAAAGACCAGCTCGAGCACGGCGCGGTGTTCGGTGGAAAGATCCTGCAGCCCCTGCCGGACCCAGCGCTTCATTTCCTCCGCCTGAGCCTGATCCTCGGGCGAGGGGTTTCCCCCGCCGGCAGTTTCTTCCAGCACCTCAAGCGGCTGTGACGCGGGCGCGTACCGCAGGGCCTTTATGGCAGTATGATGGACGATCCCCAGAAGCCAGGCAATGAGACGGCCTTCGCCGCGAAACTTCCCGGCCGTGCGCCAGGCAATGACGAGCGTCTCCTGCGTTACATCTTCGGCCGTGGCGGGATCGTTCGTCAGGCGCAGGGCATAGGCAAAGAGACGCTGACCATAAGCCGCGTATAACTCACGCATGGCATTCTCGTCCCCCGAGGCCATGCGCCGGATCAAATCAAGGTCCTGCTCCTGTGCCGTCATGCTGTGTTCGACGCTCTGGGTCCCACACTGGAAGTGTGGAATTTGTTTCGAAATTGCGGACGAGACCATTTTACCAATGCCTTTTGCCTGTTGCAGGCTCATTAATATGTGCCTGTACGCGGTCAAAAGGTTCAAAAGACAGGGGGCAAACAGCTGGCGGCTGACCGTATTTTCCTCTCCACGTTTACTTCGAGTCACTGGAAATGCAAGACTTCCGCCAAATGGCGGAAGCTTTGTGGATTTCTGAAGGTAACTTTAGGAAGTCAGAGCAGGCGATAGGCTTGAGGGTGTTCGCGACGTATCCTCGAGTTCCAGCGCGTCCGGTTCCACCTTGCGCAGGATGAACAGGCCGTAGAGGAAGAGCGGCAGCGTGATCAGGATGCTTAATAATGCATCTCGCGGTGAGATCACCGGGGCTGTCGTTCGCAGCCCGCCGCCGACCGCGATCTCGCGCAGCGTGCCCGCCCAATCCACCGCGGCATGCAGGAAGATCATCGGCCAGATGGAACGGTTCCTGAGTATGCAGGCGGCGAAGAGCACCCCGAAGAATATGGCAAAGGTGATCTGCGTCAGGTTGTTGAGCAGCGGCTTGCGTCCCTGCAGGAAGTTGGCGAGATGCACGATGCCGAACAGGATGCCGGGAACCAGCACCGAAAGATAAATCCCCATTTTGCTCCTGCCCCACTTCTGAAGGAACGTTGTCACGACCACACCTCGGAAGAGGATCTCTTCCACCCAACCCGTGGAGAGGGCAGTCAGGAGATGGAGCGTGATCAAAACAGGTTTGGAGGTATCGATGACCAGCCCTTCTTCGATGTTGATCAGGGTCATGATCACCAGCGGCCAGCCAAGCCAGAGGGCGCGCCATTGATTGGGCGGCGTAAAACCGGCGGTCTTCAACCAGCCGAAGCGTGCCAGCATCACGAAGAATAATAGACCGACGAGTCCCTGTTCAAGGATGATCGTCAGGTAATGGGCTGGTTGGATGCCAACATAGGGTGCAAAGAGTTCCTTGAGAGGAATTTCAGTGAGGAGAATCCCAAGCAGCATCACCAGCAACGAAAATAGGACGGGCCTTTGAAGGGCAAAGGTTTTGAGTTTTTGCATGTCAGTTTCCTTGTGTGTCGAGAATGCCCTAATGGTATCCAAGGTATGTCACAAGGCTGTCGCAAGGTTGTCGCAAAATTGTCGCAGAATCAAAGATCGTCGGGACGATCGTACGTGTTCCGGCGATCTTTGAAAATGCATCAGGCTTTTTTCAAACGCACGGTAAAACAGCTTCCCTCCCCCGGCTCGCTCTCCACCTCCACACAACCATCCATCGCCTCGACCAACTCTTTCACCAATGCCAGGCCGAGCCCGGTCCCTTCGGAGGCGGCATTCTTCCCGCGATAGAAACGCTCGAAAATATGAGGCAAATCTGCCGGATCGATCCCCTCGCCAGTGTCGCGCACTTTGATGCGCACGGTTGGTCCTTCCTCCTCGGCCGCGATCATCACAATCCCGCCCGGAGGGGTATGACGCGCACCGTTACGCAGCAAGTTCAGGAGCACCTGCTGCAGGCGCTTCTCGTCCGCCTGCACAGGGGGCAGGTCAGGAGGCAGCTCGGCGGTCACTTCCACACGGGCCGAATTCCAGGCCAATGGTGCAAATACACTGACCGCCTGCCCGATCAATGGAGACAGCTTCGCGGGGGCGCACACAACCGATAGGTTATTCACCTCTGCCTGCGACAAAGTGAACAGGTCATCGATCAGGCCCGACAAGCGCCGGACTTCGGCATCCATCACTTCCAGTTTATGACATAGCTCATCCGCTGAGACATCCTGCCAATTATCCAGCGTGGTCTCGATGGCTGCCCGCAGGGTGGCGACCGGCGTTCGCAATTCGTGCGAGACGTTGGCAATCAGGTCGCGACGTGATTGAAGCACCTGCGCAACCGTATCCCGCTCGGACTTCAGGTCTGCCAGCGTTGATTGGAGTTTTTCCGCCATCCCATTGAAATCCGCTTGCAGATGAGCCACTTCATCCTCGCCATCGACAGGCACCCTGGCCTGATAACTCCCGCTTCGCAGAGCGGCGGTGACCGAGGTCAGAGCCTCGAGTCGCTGGGTTGTGCGCCGCGCCACAAAGTACGAAAAAACGGCCATGGGTGGAAGCGTCAGCGCCAGCGCAACGACAGTCAACACTGTGGTGAGCATGATGGCGGGGAAGAATACGATCAGCAGACTGGTAACGAGCGAAACCTGTGGATCGTTCGCTTGCGTCCAGATGTCCGCGAGAACGCTCGAATAGGGATCCGTCATGAAGAGACCGAGAGCCGCGAGAGCCACGAAAGAGACCACGATCATCAAATGCGCGTGGGTCAGTGCCCACAACATGCGCTGGCGGCGCATTTGCTGCCAGCGCAACCAGAGGCGCACGCCGCCTCGGGCCAGAAAATATCCCAACCCGGTGCAGAACAATAAAAGCCCAACCGCCTCATCCTGCCAGGTGGACAGCCGCCAGACCGCATCCCACTTCAACAGCTGGCCCAGATTGCGCAATCCAACGGACATGACAAGACTCAGCCCCAGCCCAACAGCCAGCTCCCAGGCTGTCTGTTTCAACCAGCTACCTTGAGGGATATGAATACGCAGTACTGCCCACATTCCACTCACACCGCAGAGGAAAAACAGGGCAGCCTGGAAAACGAACCACTCGACGTACCCCTCAAGCTGCGCCGTCGCGGCCAGGATCAAAACCCCAACCAGCAGGCTTTCTGCCAGCCCAGGCAGCGGATGGACGGCCCAAAAGAGAACGAGCCTGGGCTTCATTTGTCTTTTTCCAGCAGGTGGAAGCGGTAGCCAATTCCCCATACGGTTTCAACAGACTCCCCCAGCGCTCCCAGTTTCTTGCGCAGGCGCAGGATGGCATTATCCACCGAACGATCTCCGCTGATGTACGTTTCCCCCCAAACGGTTTCGAGCAAATAACTGCGGCTGAACGTTCGCCCGGGGTTACGCGCCAGCAAGCAGAGCAGGTCAAATTCGGTGCGTGTGAGATCGAGAGGGACATCTCCCCATCGCGCCGCGTAGGCAGGTGGGTCCAGATAGAGCGTGCCAAGCGAAAAAGGTGAATTGCCGGGGTCCCGATCTGCCGCGACGATGGACCGCACATTGTCGATGCGCCGCAACAGCGCCCGCACGCGCGCCACGAGTTCGCGCATCCCGAACGGCTTTGTCAGATAATCGTCCGCGCCGACCTCCAGGCCAATGACCCGGTCGGTTTCCTCTCTGCGGGCGGTCAACATCAGCACCGGCACGGCCGAACTCTGGCGGATGCAGCGCAGCACTTCCAGCCCGTCCAGTTTGGGCAACATCCAATCCAAAATGACTAAATCGGGGATGGACTGCTGGAACATCCGGAGCGCCGCGGCTCCATCTGCGGCATGTTGAACATGATAGCCATTCGATTCCAGGTCCCGAATGACCATTTGTGCCAGGTTGCGCGAATCTTCAACAAAAAGGATTGTCGTCATGAAGGCATATAGTTAGATCAATAGATTATTCACGAATAGGGCAACTGACAATGCCAAGCCAGTCCGATGCCGGCTCATAAGGTGTGCCGCTCAGGTCGCTCCACAGGCTTTCGATCGTGAAGCCATTGGCTTGCAGTTCAGCACGGATGGTTTCAGCGGTGTAATCCTGGAACCAATTGCGATAGGTGCTGACTTTGCCGTCGGCCTCGATCACAATGTATTGGTCAAGGAAAATGTCGTCGGGGTAGGCAAATCCCTGTTCCAGCACCAGGTGTGGACCAGGCTTCCAAAGACCGCTCCCGGTCGCGTACCAATCTTTTTTGAGCCCGTACTTTTGGCGCAGGTAAGGCGTGGAGACGTCGAACACAAAGCGCCCGCCTGGCTTGAGCGCCCGGCCCACATTGGCAAACAACCGGGTGCGCTGCGCCGGTGCGAGCGGACATAAGTCACCATAGATAAGAAGAACAAGATTGTAGAGAGACCGGTCGTCCAGCTCCAGGTAATTTTGACAGCGGTATTGAATCGACAAGCCGTGCTGGCGGGCATATGTTTCCGCATACTCGAGAGAGTTCTGTGAAAAATCCACTCCAGTAACCTGGAATCCGAGTTGCGCCAGACGCGCGGCATACAACCCTGGCCCACAGCCCAGATCGAGCACACAGTCACCGGGTTTCATCCCCAGGCTTTCCACTATCCAGGCTGTAGAACGTTCGATGGTCTCCGGCCGGCGGCTGGCAAGATCGGTATGCGGGTCGAGGTGGACGGCCAGCAGTTGCCGGGCAATATGTGGATCGGTCCAGAATTGCGGTTCGCCTGGAGTAAAAGGGGCCGGTCTTTCCTGCAACCGGCAT